>Ga0180438_10004715_pt1 | contig 19453 bp, 14 predicted proteins | sample SS_ome_12_FD_132455 | JGI IMG/M metagenome (GOLD analysis project Ga0180438, IMG submission 132455) | Hypersaline lake sediment archaeal communities from the Salton Sea, California, USA - SS_3_D_2 metaG | ecosystem: Environmental > Aquatic > Non-marine Saline and Alkaline > Hypersaline >... | reverse complement strand
GTAAGGTACAATCGTCCTGGTGGGTCATGGTGGTCTCCTTTTTGGTGTGATTACCTTTAGGATACACCTGACCTACCATTTTTGAAGATTTTAATTTTTACAGAAAGAAGTTTACACTAACTTTTTTTAATGGATACCGATATAAATTATCACAAAATCACCACAATCGAGCGCTTCATAATGGAAGAGCAGCTCAGGAACCCTGAAGCTACAGGTGTTCTCACAAATTTGTTATACGATATCGCCCTGGCAGGGAAAGTGATTGCCAGCAAAACCACCAGGGCTGGGTTGGTGGAAATACTTGGTAGAACAAAGGATGTAAATATCCAGGGCGAGCAAGTACAAAAGTTAGATCGATTTGCGGATCAGACCATCATCCGCATGAACGATCATACCGGACGGTTGGCGGTGATGGCATCAGAGGAACATGAAGATATTATTCCTATCCCGGAAAAATATCCGAGAGGTAAATATGTGCTGTTGTTTGATCCATTGGATGGTTCCTCAAACATTGATTTCAACATCCCAATTGGAACTATTTTTGGGATTTATAACCGGTTGAGCAAGAAGGGACCCGGCACTTTGTGGGATTGCCTGCAGCCTGGCAGGGATCTGGTGGCTGCAGGCTATATCATTTTTGGTTCCAGCACCATGCTGGTATATACAACCGGCCAGGGTACCCATGGTTTTACTCTAGATCCATCTGTAGGTGAATTTCTCCTTTCCCATCCATACATGAGGATACCTGCTGAATCTAAGTATTTCAGCGCCAATATCGGCAATCAGAAATACTGGAGTGGGGGGGTGTGCAAATTTACAGAATACCTGGAGGGTTTTAACAATAAGAGTTCGAATTCTTTGAGATACGTTGGCTCGCTGGTGGCTGATTTTCACCGCAACCTGCTTTCCGGGGGTGTTTTTTATTACCCGGCCGATATAAAAGATCCCTCAAAACCAGATGGAAAACTGCGACTGATGTATGAAGCGAATCCACTTGCTTTTATCATCGAACAGGCGGGAGGGTACGCTTCAAATGGGGTGAAAAACATTCTGGATGTCTTACCCGAATCACTGCATCAACGGACACCATTTTATGTAGGAAACACCAACCTCGTTAAGAGAGCAGAAGAATTCATCAGAGAATTTGGTTAATAAATTAAATCTTTTATTATTCAATTCTGATTGAATTGAATAAGTGGAAGATATTCGCTTGGATCAGGCGCATTTTGGTAGGAACGCGTACCTGGATACTTTTAATAAAATTGAATACGGAAGAAGTGTCACAGATTTATGCCGTGGTTTTCTGGCAGATTGTATTTAAGGTCGAAATCCGGAAGAAGTAATCGAAAAGTCAAGGTCAGAACCGGAGGAAAGAAGTCCAGCAAGGAATTGTGAGATCAGAGTATGAGCTTAGGGACAGCTGCAGAAATGGTCGATATATTAAAGTGCCCGGAAAAAGTTGTATTCAGGGTGAAATGCTTCAATACCTGGATCTTCAGGACATAATGGGTCTTGAATCCGTGGCAGCAGGTATAATAAATTAAAAAGGAAAGTTATCAATTTCACAAACCCAATGACATTTCATCGTAGCAAGTTGTTCTTTTTCCTGATACTTTTCCCCTGGCTGTTTATAAACTCATGTATTGTTGTGACCGATGCGGAGCAAAAAATGGAGCGGTTACAATCATCCGTGAATACGGTTGAAACACGAGTGCAATACAGCCTTGAATATATCGAGACCGTCCGGGCGATTGCGACGGAAGTCGACCAGAGTGGGATAGGACAAACTGCTCAAGCCGTGCTGACACAATTATCTGACAGCAGATTGATTAAGACGGCCCAATTTGTGGTGTCTTCTGAAGGTCCTGACTTATTAGAAACTGTTCAGAATTTTGTTTCTGAACCAATGATGAAAGTCCCAGGGACGGCTAAAACAATCACAACTCGGATTCCAGTTTTTTCAGATGTCCCAATTTTGGGCGCTGAAAAAGAGCAATTTTCTTCTAATGGTACAGTAATGTCATTTTCAACCAGTAAGGGAATTCTGGAAGTGGTTGAGTTTTACGAATCAGAGATGCCGGAATTTGACTGGGTACGGCTCGATCCAATTTCTACGGTCAAACCAGACAGGGCACTGTTACATTTCAGTAAATCGGAACGTCTTGCGATTTTATCAATAAATTACAACAAGAATTCAGCAACGACTATTGTTCAAATTTCGGTACAGGAAAGATAATTATGTTGAATATTTTCTTTAAGCCAAAATCAGTGGCTGTTATTGGCGCCTCTTCAAATGAGACAAAACTGGGTCATTCGGTGGTTAAAAATCTGGTGGATGGTGGTTATATCAATGTTGGCCAGATATTTCCGATTAACCCAAAATCAAACAAAATTCTCGGTCTGGACGCATACCCATCTGTATTAGAGGTGCCAGACCCTATAGATCTGGCAGTTATTGTTATCCCTTACCCTTTTGTTCCGGATGCGCTGCGTGAATGTGGCCGGAAGGGCATTGCAGCTGCTGTGGTCATCAGCGCTGGGTTCCGGGAAGCGGGAAGCGAGGGGTTGGAACGCGAGCTTGAACTGGTTGATATCGCGAAACAATACGGGATACGTTTAATCGGGCCAAACTGCCTGGGTGTAATTGACACTTTTACTCCGTTGAATGCTTCATTTTCCGCAGGCACTCCGCCCAGCGGTCCTATGGCATTTATGTCACAATCGGGTGCATTGGGTACGGCAGTTCTTGATATCGCTCTCGCTGGCAGGCTGGGGTTATCCAAGTTTGTCAGCCTTGGCAATAAAGCTGATGTGAGTGAAATCGATCTTCTGCAGGCCTGGAAAAATGACCCTGATACAAATGTAATCATGATCTACAGTGAGGGCATGCCTAACGGGCAGGAATTTATTCGGGTTGCTAGCGAAATCACACGCCTGAAACCGGTTGTAGCGATTAAGTCAGGAGTTACTCAATCCGGTTCACGGGCTGTGTCCTCACACACCGGGTCTTTAGCTGGTTCAGAGCAGGCTTACCATGCAGCATTCAAACAAGCCGGGGTAGTTCGGGTAAATTCAATGCAGGAATTGTTCGATGTTTCAAGAGCCCTTGGATATCAACCTCTGCTTAAGGGAAACCGGATCGCGATAATAACCAATGCGGGTGGACCGGGAATCCTCGCCACGGATGCATTGGAGCGCTCCGGGATGACACTGGCGCGTTTTGAAAACGAGACAATTAATTCCCTTGTCAAGTTCTTGCCAGATGCAGCCAGTGCGGCAAACCCGGTGGATGTATTAGGGGATGCCAGGGCAGACCGCTACAGTTTTGCGCTCGAGGTTGTTGCTAATGATAGCAATGTGGATGGAATTATGGTCGTCCTCACACCTCAGGCCATGACAGAAATTGAAAAAACAGCTCAAGCAGTAGGTTTGCTCTCAACGCAGATTGACAAACCCGTGCTAGGTTGCTTTATGGGCGAAAAACAGGTAGAGCCCGGGGTAAATATTCTTACAGAGAAGGGAGTACCAAACTATTCGTTTCCAGAAAGCGCGGCGATGTCTTTCCGTGCAATGGCTGAATATCTTTCGGTCCTAGAGCAACCGGAAAGGGAATATGTCACATTTAAAGTTGACGATTCTATAGTAAGAACGGCATTTGACCGGGTGCGATCTGAGGGACGGTTGTCCATCGGAGATTCTGAATCACGTGAGATATTACGGGCTTATGGGTTGAGGATACCGAAAGCGGATGTCGCAAAAACTCCCGAGGAAGCTGTAAGCATTGCCAGTGAAATTGGTTACCCGGTTGTTCTTAAAATTGCATCTCCAGATATTCTGCATAAAACTGATGTGGGAGGTGTCCGGGTAGGTTTGAGAAATGATCAGGAGATTATTGATGCTTATGAATTAATGGTTTACAGGGCTCAGAGATATGTTCCAGAAGCTCGAATTTGGGGCTGCCTTGTTCAAGAGATGGTGCCTGCGGGTGGGGTGGAGGTGCTGGTTGGCATGAACCGCGATCCTCAATTTGGACCATTGGTCACTTTTGGCCTGGGTGGTATTTATGTAGAGACGATAAAGGATGTCACCTTCAGGATCGCTCCATTCTCCCGTGAGGATGCGGAAGGAATGCTGTCAGAAATCAGGGCGCATGCTCTTCTAGATGGCGTTCGTGGTAAACCTCAGGTTGATAAAAATGCAATCATAGACACGCTGTTGCGTATCGGGCAACTTGTCCAGGGCTTCCCGGAAATCGTCGAATTGGATATTAATCCACTGGTAGTTTTTACTGAAGGCCAGGGTGCTATTGCAATAGATATGCGAATGATTCTTAGCGAGTAAATTAATAATCGCTATATTTGATTTTTTGTAGGCGTATCATCGATTGTGTATTAGAATAGATTCGTTGGAGGAGATAATATATGAAATCGTTATACATCACATCTGTGGAGCGATATTCAGGAAAAACCGCTGTATGTTTGGCAATTGGAAAACACCTGCAGAAGGACGGTTTCAAAGTAGGGTATTTAAAACCGCTAAGCCTTCAACCCTGGCTCTCTGCTGGGCGGATTGCAGATGAGGACGCAGCATTTGTAAAGGAAATTCTCGGTCTTTCGGCTGAACCCTGGGAGTTATCTCCAGTCGTGTTAACAAAGGAACTGCTGGAGGAGCATTTGAAAAGCAATGGAGAGACGGACCGGATGGTGCTGGTCCGGGAGGCTTATCAAAAAGCCGCCAGAGATCAGGATGTCCTTCTGCTTGAAGGTGGTGGAAGTTTGAGGGAAGGTTATGTTGTTGGTCTTCCAACCCCACAGGTCGCTCTCGATTTGGGTAGTGAAGTGATTGCGATAATCAAATACAGAGACCAGGTCAGGTTGCTGGACGATACTCTGACTGCTAAAACCCGTCTTGGAGAGGCTTTGAGCGGGGTAATCATCAACCGTGTTCCTGCGGAAGTATCAGGTTTCGTGGCGGAACTGGCGGTTCCATTTATTGAATCGCGCCAGATTCCTGTGTTCGGAGTCTTGCCGGAACAGCATGCTCTGGCTGCATTGACTGTTAATGACCTTGTTGACGTTCTTAACGCTGAAATATTGACGAAGTATTACCGCCCCCAATCAATGGTAGAAAATCTGACAGTCGGAGCCATGACCGCTGAAGCGGCTTTGAGCAGGTTCAGAAAATATGCCCACAAAGCGGTGATTACTGGAGGCGATCGAACTGATATTCAATTGGCAGCTTTAGAGACTTCAACGGTATGCCTGGTGCTGACGGGGAATCTGCACCCCAGTCCATTGATAATCAGGCAGGCGGAAGAATTTGGAGTTGCAGTCTTACTTGTGCGATTAAATACAATGGAAACTGTTGAAAAAATTGAGACAATTTACGGAAAAACCCGGCTGGGGCAAACTAAGAAACTCGAGATGTTCCAGGCTCTTCTAAATGAAAATGTCGATTTCGACAGGATGTATTCAGTAATTGGAGTGAAGTGAAAGTATCTGAAGCGATCAAGTATAAAAGAGCTGTAAGAAATTTTCGGGATGAACCGCTGTCTGGAGAAGTGATAAATTCGATCCTGAATGCCGGACGTAGATCGCAATCATCCAAGAATTCTCAACCATGGGATTTTATTGTCATAACGGATAAAGATCGATTGGAGGCACTTTCAAAATTAGGAACCTATGCCGGGCATCTCGCCGGCGCTGCACTTGCTGTGGTCATTGCCACACCGGATCCGGGTATAAAAGCCAGCATTATGTTTGACGCCGGACAGGCGGCTGCTTATATGCAGCTGGCAGCCTGGGAAATGGGCATTGGATCCTGTCTGGCGACAATTTACCAGACTGACCAGGCGCGCCAACTGCTGGAACTTCCAGAAAATAGATATATTAACCTGGCTGTATCTTTCGGATATCCGCTGGATGAGAACGTTCTGAGCTCGCCTCCCGAAAAAGGAGGCCGAAACCCACTGGAGGATTTTGTACACTTGGAAAAGTGGTGATTTTCGATTTGAGGTGTAATATTCAATCCAGAAAAAATGCCCCTGCAAAAACGGGGCTTTCTTTTTTTAGCATTGAAAATAAGTTTTTAAACCTGAGATTAATAAGCTGGAAATTATTTTTAGTAACCCTGGATACCGGCATTTATTGAGGATATGATGGAAACCAAACAAGCTGCCGAATACATTGAAGAGAAATTTGCCAGACCAGATTCAGCATTACAGTATGCTTTGGAGATGGCAAAGCGGAATAATTTGCCGGAAATATCGATCCAACCGGACGAAGGATTGTTTTTACAGTTCCTTGTGAGAATTTGCAGCGCTGTAAAGGCAGTTGAGGTTGGTACATTGGGGGGATACAGCGGGATATGGATTGCCCGCGGACTACCAAAAAATGGAAGGCTGATTTCTATTGAAAAAGAGCCTGAACATGCCAATATAGCGAAAAAGAGTTTTGAAAACGCTGGCCTGTCCAGTTTGGTTGAAATTAAAGTCGGTAATGCACTGGATTTATTAAATAAAATATCCGGTGATGGTCCATATGATTTTGTTTTTATAGATGCAGATAAAGCAACGTATAGTGATTATTTTGATTGGGCTATTGTAAATATCCGCGTGGGTGGTGTGATTGCGATGCACAATGTGTTTGCCTTTGGCCACCTTTTGGATGAAGTGCCTGTCAGTGAAAATGTACAGATTATCAGGGATTTAAATGAAAGAATCGCCCAAGATCCCCGGCTGATCAGCATTATCTATCCATCCGGTGATGGTACTCTGGCTGCCATGCGGATTGAATAGACCCATGCAACTGTACCATTATTCTTGCGTATACCTGGTAAGAAAGATTAAACTCAGTGGTAGTATGATCTACTGGAGGTAAAATAATGTCTGCTTCAAGAGAACCTTTACGGCGATCTCATAGCGATAAAATCATTGCAGGAGTTTGCGGGGGACTTGGCGATTTTTTTGGAATCAGCCCTTTGTGGTTCCGGCTTCTTTTTCTGCTCTCACTCCTTCCAGGCGGGATTCCTGGTCTGCTCTTTTATGTGATCTTGTGGATAGTCATTCCTGATAAGTAAACAATTAATTTATCCGGTAAAAAAGGATTTCTAATCTTGCATGGCGAAATTTCTTGCCATTTCTAGCCTTTTATTCAGGGGCGGGTGTGAATGCAGCAGAAAAACTACCCAAGGTTCCGGTTCAACATCTGCCAGGTTCTGGTTAGCAAGTCTGACCAATGCTGAGGCGTATGCATCACCCATTCTGGTGCTGGTTAATGCGTATTGATCCGCTTTCACTTCGCGCCAACGTGAATAGGCGTTAGTCAGCGGCATGAGAAATAAGCCGTATATCCCCATGGCCAGAATGAACAGCGGCATGGAGGCGATGTCCGCTGGACTTTCAAAACCGTAGAACTGAGTTCCCCATTCCAGTGCACGCGCGGCAAGATACAATCCGCCAACCGTCAAAAAACTCTCGATCACAATCCCCTTAGGTATGTCTTTGTGGACATGATGGCCGAGTTCGTGGGCTAGGACGGTTTCAATTTCATCGTTTGTGAACTTCTCAAGCAGTGTATCCCCCAGAATGATCCGGCGAGTATTGCCCAGTCCTGTCAGAGCTGCATTTGCGGCGTTTGTACGCCGGCTCATGTCAAACTTAAACACTCCTTGAACATATGTGTTCGCCTCTCTGGCTAAACGGATAAGCCGGTCAGCCAATTCTTCAAATTCATCCTCGAGAGGAACGAATTTGTAAAAGATGGGGAATAATAGAACTGGGGCAAGATTTGCAAGGATGACATTAAAAACCAATAGGATCAAACCTGCCCAAATCCACCATGTATATGGAGTTGCTCTGAGAGTGGCATATATAATTTCCAGCAATAATCCCCCCAGGAATACCCCGATTGCCAATCCTTTAGCCTGGTCGGCGGCCCATTCGCTTCTTGATTGATTGGACATACCAAACCGGTGGGGCAGCAGGAAACCTTCGTAAAATGAAATAGGCAGGGTCAGCAGGTAATAAATTCCCCCGAACAGGATCCCAAATCCCGCCACCAACAGCCAATCGCTGCTGGTAAAACCTGATAACCATTCTTTCAACTGCTGTGACCAGCCGAAATTCAACCAGGTAATTGTATATAAGCCTCCTATCAGAATATCCACAGCCATCAAGCGATGCCGGATGCGCGAATATTTTTTGGCTTCTATCTGGCGGTTCAGATCGATTTCCATTTCAGACATGCAGCGGATTATATCACCTGGTCTGATTTGGGAAAAAGGCGAGAGGCGCGAAGTAAAATTTTTCTGACTCTTATATAACGCAGTTTATTTGTTGGATTTTTCCTTCCACTTCAATACCATCTGGCGCTGTTTGAAAGTCTCCGGTGAAGGGCGCCAGCCATCCGGGGTGTTTTTGCGGAGCAGTGCGATTTTTTCCAGCGCTTTCTGCGGCTCCATTCCATGGCGGACAAGGAAGCAGCCAACTACCGTCCCGGTACGCCCTATACCGCCGAAGCAATGCAGGTAAATATTTTTTCCAGCCAGGAGGGCATTGTCAATGGTGTCCAGGATCAGCCTCATTGTGGATACCGATGGTGTGCTCATATCCAGAATTGGAAAATTCCTGCAAACGACCTGAACTTTATCCTCCCTATGGGACCATTGAAAAAAAGTTTCATAAGGTTTTAGTCCATATTCTCCCGGTTCTGTCAGGTTGATAAAAAAATTGATATCTTTCGACAGCAGCCATTCCAGTTTAGCAAGTGCAGTCTGTTCATCAGCCGAGCCAGGATATTCTCCAGCCATAAAACGGTTATTAACTATCCAGTAAGAATCCTCTATCTTAATCATATCCAAAAGGGGATAAATCTCCTGTCTTCGGATTTGGTTTAGCATTTATAATAGCGCAATTGTTTACTCTACATTTTAATCAAGAAATAAATAGAAAACAGACCAGATGGCAACGGATTCGATCCCGATAACGCAGATCAAGTCAAAAGAATTTCAAACAGAAAATGTGCTGCCGATAGTTGGCTCCCATCTTGTTCACGATACTTACACTGCGGCAGTACCGGCTCTGCTGCCTGTATTGATTGAGAAACTCTCATTATCACTGACCATGGTGGGCACACTGACTGCCATCCTGCAAATCCCGGCGGTATTAACCCCATTTATCGGTTATCTGGCTGATAAGGTCAGCTTGCGGTATTTTGTAATTTTGGCTCCCGCGCTAACTGCAACCCTGATCAGCAGTCTTGGTTTTGCATCTAGCTATTTTGGGATTGCAATAATATTGTTCGCAACCGGGATAAGCGTGGCATGCTACCATGCTCCGGCGCCGGCGATGATAGGGCGGCTGGCTGGGGACCAGATTGGCAAGGGCATGAGTTTATTTATGGCAGCCGGAGAGCTGGCAAGAGCAGTAGGTCCGCTGCTGGCTGTCTGGGCTGTATCGACCTGGACTCTGGACGGTTTTTACCGGATCGTGTTTCTTGGTTGGGCTGCGACATTAATTCTCTATTTCCGCCTGCGCCATATCCCGGCACGGATGGAAGCGCCTGGAAGTTTCCACAGCATATTGCCGGTTTTAAAGATATTTTTCCTACCGTTATTCTTTGTTATCTTTTTCAGGAGTTTTGGCGTAAATATCCTGACCGTTTACCTGCCAATATATATGAAAGGGCTTGGCGCTACACTGTGGATTGCAGGAGGGGCACTTTCTTTGCTAGAACTTGCTGGAGTTGCCGGGGCGCTGGTCAGCGGGACTTTGAGCGATATTTTCGGCCGAAAAAGAATTCTGCTAATCGCCACAATAATATCAGCCCTGCTGATGTATCTGTTTGTTTGGTTTGAGGGCTGGATTTTAATTCCATTGCTGGCAGCTTTGGGTTTTTTTGTGCTCTCTACCGGGCCGGTGATGCTGGCAATGGTTCAGGACCAGTTGCCGAATAACCGGGCTGTTGGGAATGGGTTGTATATAATGCTGGCTTTTCTCATCCGCCCTGTCGCCCTGGTTGCGATTGGATATCTGGGGGACCTGTTTGGGCTCGAACAGGTCTATATCTGGAGCGCGATTGTCACGCTGCTGGCAGTCCCTGCTATATTATTCATGCCGGATCGATTGGAGCAGACAGGCGTTTAGTTTTTACTGCGAGGCAGGCGCCCATTTTTGATCCAGGATCGCCATAGGATCCAGGAGCTGAAATTCACCGCTGATACGCCACAACTCGTAATAGGTTTTCTGTTCGTCGGTAAGATCGCCAAGATAATATCCCATTACCGGGAATTGCGCTCCTGGCACCCCGCTGCGGGTTTCCAGGTGCAGGTGGTAAATGCCGGCGTTGCCACTTTTCCCCACCGTCCCAATCGGAGTACAGGATTCGACCTGCTGTTCAATGTTCACTTCAGGGGGGTTCTCGAGGTGGGCATAAAGGGTATACAGTGATTTCTCGCGGTCCAGCTGGAGGGAATCGCTGAGCTCATCTGGCAGGAATCGAATCGGGGTTTCAATGATGACCAGATTTCCAAACGGGTAGGAATCGCTGATTGCCGCTGAAACTTCCCCGGGTAGAATCGACTGTACAACCACTCCCTGAATTGTCTCCAATCCGCCGAACCGGTAGTGGGCGAAATCAACCCCGTGATGGCGGAAATCCTTGCCGGGCGGGGGCGGGCGGAAGGGATCGGAGATAATTTGCGCCAGATCTGCTATGGAGTGCGGCGCCAGGGGCGAGCATAATTCAAATTGGGGGGTTGGGCTGGCGGTTGGTGTTATGGTTGCTGTAGGGGTAAAGGTTGGAGTCGAGCTGGGTTTTGGAGTCTTTGAAGGAGTTGCTGTCCTTGAAGGGTGGGAGACAAACAGCAGGCTTTCAGCAACGGTATTGTTTGTTGGTTCCAGGGTTTGGTTAAACTGTTCAGAAAAGGATAAATCTGCTTCGATTCCGGATAGCAGGCTGCATGCCGAAAGTGAAAAAATTACCCATAGGATTACCAGGAAGAAACGCATAAATATCAGGGTTCAGAGAGACTTTAGACCTTTTTGTGATTATACACAAGATGTGTTCTAATTTTCAGCCCAAACTTTCTGCGCATAGTCATTTCGATGTTTAAACCTGGAGAGTAACTCCATTTCAAATGCGCAAAGCCATTGGCAGGATTGCAAGGAACCCCCTTCTGGGCTATAATTCCAGCCAGCAGTTCGGGGCGTGGCGCAGTCCGGCTAGCGCGCTTGCATGGGGTGCAAGAGGCCCCGGGTTCGAATCCCGGCGCCCCGACAGAAAAGACCTCAATTTGTGTATTTCAATTGAGGTCGTATTATTTAACTGGATTATTCTGCGATCAAGGTTTAAGAATCAGCGGAAGATAAATGAACTTTTCTACCAGATCAGCAATCTGTAATTTTGTAGCCGGGTCGCCGAACAGAACGTAGGTATCTACCAGGTCGTCGTAATACGGTTTATCAGTCAGCAGGTCGATCTTGCCAGCAAGGGTAGCTTTTCCGAGATCTGTGGGGTAGCCAGAAAAGATCTCGCTGAACAACCCTTCAGCCAGCTGGACGTGCCCGGTGGCGACTCCCAGTCCGGTTGGCCCCCAGACGGCAACTGCACCTTTGTCTACATATTCACGCAGGGTGCTCTCTGCCAGGGTCGGGTCCTCGAAAGCCTGGAATTTACCTGTCAGGCAGGTCATGTCAAACAAGAAGGGCTGCTTAGCTCCGTTAGCTAGACTGCTCAGGTCGTCCAGGAGCCAGAATCCTTCGCCCGTCTTTCCCCACCTTTTAATTGCACCGTGCCCGATATAGAGCATAACAGCCGTACCGGTATTCCACCGGTTCCGGATTTGGGACCGGGTGATATTCGGGTCGCCTCCAGTTGGATAATTGATATGGAAAGTGTTATAGGCTGCAGGTGTAAAGTTGTGATCTATATAAAGGGCATCCTCCGGAAAATTGTTGATTGGGCTATCCGGATCATCCGGGTCATCTGTGACAAAGCTGATGGTTTTCTGCCAGTCACCTGAAGGCGGGCCGGTTTCGTAATTTACGATCTTATTAATTACAGTATTCGCTTCAACAGGATTGTTAATTGGTAGACGCCCGATCAACATGTCCGCCAGGATGTCATTCTCGTCTCCCGGCGGGTCGACTGTGACGAAGCGGTTATCCGCCGCAGTCTCGCCCGCCCAGGGATCGACATCGACCAGGTACGGAGGGATGTATGTCTGGGTGCTGTCGGGGTCGTAGCCTTTCGGATCGCTGGTGCCGTCACCCACTAACAGAACATATAATGGTGGAATGTTCCAATTATGGTAGGCATCCGATAAAAAAGCGTGGATCCCTTCCGGCAAAGGTTTACCCCAGCTGTAGTTGTCGTAGATGTCAAATACGTCAAAAACTGCTACAGTTCTGCCCTGCGACCGGCGCAGGTTTACCAGCGGCGTCAGGGTTGATAAAAAATCTGAATGAGAAATAATGACATAATCCGCATTTGAATCTGTAAGGTTCTCTTTTTTCCCAATGCTTACAGGCGATTTAATGCCTTCGGTGTAGGTAAAAAAGTAGGCGTGTTTGCCGCCACTGCTGGTATCCGCTACGGTTGTGTATAGACTCTGGATACTAACACCGGTCAATTTGAGAGGATTTTTAGGATCGGTCACGTCAAAGGCTAAAAAATTAGGCGGATCTCCGGCTTCCCGGAAGCGGATTGTATAGGCTTTTTTGGTCGTTTCTCCTTCAAAATAAAGCGACCCCTGGATGACCGCATCACCGAGACCATATTCGACTTTATAGGCATCCAGTTACATCCCTTCGACATCCACAATTCCCGGTATGGACAACCCTAAAGTATTTGTGCCTTCAATTAATTTTGATGCAGGTATAGTCAACTGCTGCTGGACTGCCTCTTTCCCATCCCAGGTTATTACAGGGCTCAATAAGTTTCCATTTATGCGGACTTCGACCTGGTGGTCAGGATTGTCGATCACATCTGTATAACCCAGCAGCCACAATGTAAGCACAGCAGGTTTTGAAGTATCGACAGTAGGTAAGTTAAAGTTATAGGATCTTGAAGTTGAACCCCCATAAGGGATTTTTATATCCTCCCAGACCCAGCGGTCACCGCCCCGAACAAGCGGCAGTGAGCCGCAGTAGCAATCCGGGGAGTAGATATTATTCTGCTCCTGATCAAGTTTTACATAAGCGCTACCGGCTGGAACACCGGATGGATTTGCGGAGCGTGAGCCCATACGCAGACCGGGGCTGGTTTCTTCCTGCAATATATAAGTATCGTAATCCGTCCAGCGGCTGAAACGCGGATCAGCGTAAAATAAGAAACGACTGTTGGGATCATCCTGGATAAGTGCAATTTCTTGCTCTGGATCACCGGGTTTCTCACCGGAGCGGTACATATGGACATTTCCTGGAATTGTTATTGGCATTCCCTTGCTGCTGAGTTCTGCGTAAGTTATTTTTGTAATGCCGCGCTGGTTAACCTTGATAATAGCCTGACCGTTTACCGCTGAAGTGCCGGGAGTGGGTGATTTTAAACCAACTGTACCTGGAGAAGAAAATTGGAGATGATCAGGATTAATCACCTTTCTCATTAAGGTTTCCTGGAGCGTGTCAGATGGAGCTGATGGGTTTAAAGAACGCGGCGCTCCGGCAGGATAATTAACAGAGAACTTGATGTTTGAGATAACTCTCAGATGGTCTCCTTCTGGCATGACCGGGTAGAAAGTAAGCCTAGCCAGATTAAAACCCCGCATTACACCCAGGATTTCGAACTCAACTGGTTCATATGTTTTTTCAACAGGTTTTTCTGCCAGTGACATATCCCCCCCAATTACTAATCCATCAGAGTTTCTGGTCACACCTTCTGGAACCGGTGCATATGCCAGCTCTCCTTGCAGCGGAATTGTTGACTGGTCAATTTCCATGATTGTTAATTCTGGTTCGGAAATTATGGGCAGCCCGATCAGCTTGCTCGCAGCGGGCAGTAGGTAATGCCCTGGATCATCCCCCAGGATAAATCCGGGGATTAAAACGCGTACCTTTCCATCAGGATCGGTGAAGATCTCTGGAGCAGGGACAGTCCAATTGATGATCAAGCCGTTCTCGGTTTGATCAACCGTAAAATTAGAGCCGGAGGCGGGCGGAGAGGCTTTCACCCCGCCGCTGCCTCCGGCAATCAGCCCTATTGTTACAAGGGCTGCGAACCACCGGTAAAATTTGTTAACTACCATTCCATATAGTTTACCTCAGTAGATTTGGCAGGAAGTACAAGAATAACGTATTGTTGGAAGCTGTCAATGGTCCGTATGGACTGCTCTCGTTACCTGAGTTCGATACGACCGTCAACCAGTAGTACCACATGCTGTTATGCGGAGGTGTATCGGTGAAGGTGTAAGTCCCGTCGCCGGTCGCATCTTCGAAGTGGACATGTTCAGAAGCGCTGAAGTCGTTGACATCAGACCGGTATACCTTGTAACCATAAATATCGATCTCATTGACAACCGTCCACTGGATGGTAATCTTTTGTTGGACAATATCTGCTACAGCGAAGTCAGTCATTGTGACAGCCGTGCCACCAGGTACGAACACAGTGGCACTGGCATCATTATTGCTGTAATCTGTCTCCACTGTATCCGTTGTTGTTGTTACCGTATTGGTGAATTCTTCCGTTGCCCAGGGTTCTACATATACGGTCATGTCAATAACCTTTGACTGACCGGGTTGGATGGAACCCAGGTTCCAAACGATCTTGTAAGGACCGCTGTCTGGGATGGGAGTAGCAGACACAAAACTGACATCGCTGGGGATAGTGTCGGTGACTATCACATTGGTGGCGACTGCGGGGCCGGAGTTGAGCACCGTGATAGTGTAATCAAACTGTGAACCGCGAACGACTGGATCCGTTGGACCGACTTTGATTATGGAGAGATCGGTCTGGTTGTAGGTGATTGTTGTGTTTTCATTATCAGTGTTGTTGCTCGTGACTGGATCGGTTGTCGTACTGGATACCGAAACAAAATTGGTAACCGTTCCAGAGACGTTCCCTTTCGCCTGGACAGTGACCACAATTACCTCCACAGCGCCTGACTCAACCACACCCAGGTTCCAGGTAAGCGGATTCGGGCCGCTGTTCTGAACTGGATTGGCTGAGATAAAGTTCAATTCAGCTGGCAGGGTATCACTGACAGTGACAGCTTGTGCATCCGAAGGACCCAGGTTTTCAACCGTAATTGTGTAGGTGAACTGCTCGCCGGCATTGACCGGGTCTTTCGAATCCGCTTTTTCAATCCTGAGATCGGCTTCGGCTTGGACGTCCACGCATACCTCGCTGGAACCATCCGGATTTTCCAACTCCTGCGGGAACTTAACCGCGGTATTGCATATCTGGGTTCCATCCGGGACGTCAGAGTCAACTGTGGTTTCGATAGTGATCACAACATCTGAATCAGCTGGCATGTCACCAATCTGGCAGATGATATCCAGATTTCCGATGCAGAGACCCTGCGTGCTTGAAACATCCGCAAGGGTCAATCCATCCGGCAGCAGATCCTTGATTTCTACATCCCAGGATGTAGACGGGCCGCTGTTGTGTACATTAATCGTGTAAACCAGTGATTCTCCGGCTTTTACAGGATCTGAACTGGCAGTCTTCTCAACTGTTATGGTTGATTCGCTAAATACCTGATTTTGGGCATCATCGCTGTTATTGCCTGGGTTGCTGTCCTCTGTGCTGCTGTCAACAACTGCTGAATTGACCAGCAGCCGCCCGTTCGGTAGGTCAGCCTGGGCTTGGACAACCAGTTCAATCAGTCTCGATTCACCGGCATTCAAGCTGCCCAGGTTCCAGACAACAGGATCAGGCTGGCTGAGCGGGATTGGCACGGCGCTTACATAATCGACACCTGTGTCAAGCGTGTCAGTTACGACCACGTTCTGGGCGAGCGAGGGGCCGGCATTCTGGACTGTGATAGTGTATGTGAAAATCTCGCCCCCTGCGACCTGGGGACTGCTGACCGTTTTTACAAGGCTCAGGTCGGCATTGGCGCTCACTTCTGTGTCGACGAACTGTTCGTTGTCTTCACATGAGGTTGGGTAATTGGGTTCAGAAGGTTGGCAGACCACGCTTACATAGTTCGTGAGTGTTTCGGTGGCATCGCTTGCAACCGTCCCAGTTACAGTTACGATGACCTGTTCACCGGCAGGGATATTACCCAGGTTGCAGTTAAGGATAGAGTCGCTCGTTATGCTGCATGAACCCTGGCTGGATGAAGCGGTGTTGTTGTTCAGGTCGGGTGGCAGCAAGTCCTGGATTGTGACATTTTGCGCCAGGGACGGACCCTGGTTTGTCACCACGATCTCGTAGCTTAAACCTGCCCCAGGGGTTGCAATTGAGGGGTCCGCTGTCTTGGTCACACTCAGATCAGCTGAAAGATTTACGATAGTTAATTCTGTATCGTCATTATTGTCAGGATTGGAATCCGGGTTTAATGATGACACGAAAGCAAGGTTGCTCAAACCGGAGGTCAAATCGCTGTCAACCCTGACGATGATGGTGATTGTCACACTTTCGCCAACTGCCATATCCCCGATCAGGCAGAGCACACCTGCCGAGCAAGCTCCTTTGGTCGAACTGGAAGTCACATAGCTAACTCCAGCCGGCAGCGAATCAACCACCTGGACTCCTGTCGCTGGTGCGGGACCGTTGTTGGTCACGACCAGGGTATAGGTGAGATTCTCGCCCGCGATAACCGGGTCGGGGCTGTCGCTCTTTTGAATGGAGAGGTCCGTCGCTCCATAAGGCGACTGATTTACAGTTGTGGTTGTACTGGCAGATTCATCGCCTGGATTGAACTCGGGGGTGCTGCTGGAGACAGTTGCGGTGTTATCGATGTCGGTGCCATGCGGAGTGCTCGGGTCAGTCCTGACCTGGATCATGACTGTGGTTGACCCCCCGGCTGGCAAGGTTCCAAGGCTGCATACAACAGCCCCGAACTGGAGCGAGCAGCCTGGCGAAGCACTCTGGAAGGTAGTGCCAGCAGGTACACCGTCGGTAATTTCGACATCCTGGGCATCCGAAGGCCCGTTATTGGTAACCTGGATCTCATACTGGATGTTCTCGCCGGCGTTGACCGGGTCAACCAGGTCGATTTTGGTGATTGACAGGTCCGCGCTGGTTGAGACATTCACAGTCGCATCTGCGATGTTGTTGGCTGGGATCGAATCAGCTTGGTCTCCGGTTACATGGGCTGTGTTCACCAGAGTTGGATCCAGGTAATCGGAGTTGACTTGCAGAACCATTGAGATCGTCGCAACCATGGAAACATTCATTGTCCCCAGGAAGCAGGAACCGCTTGATGAACAATACGCGTCGACATTGTCGGGGTTGCTGACATCCAGACTCACAACAGATGTACCAAATGGGACCAGATCCTGTACCCGTACGTTCGTCGCTACCTGAGGGCCATTGTTAGTGACAGTGATTGTGTAAGAAACATTCTCTCCTGCGTACACGGATGCGGGATCGGCTGATTTGGTGATAGCAAGGTCTGCAACCGGGCCAAGTTGTTCTTCAACCGAAGTATCCTCGCTGGTGCTGTTATTGGTACCATCCGGGTCGGAAGTTGTCGAACTGACAATGACACTATTTGTGAGCGTGTCTGGCGGCGGGATATCCTTCACGGTTACCGCGACCAGGAAGCTGACACTCTGCCCGGCAGGTAATGTACTAGCATTGCAGGTAACTTCATTCGCAGCGCTTAAGAAGCACTCTGGGCTGGCGGATGAGAATGTTACATCCGGGTCAAGGGTATCGATAACCTGAACACCCTGTGCATCCGAAGGCCCAGCATTAGAGACAGTGATCTGGTAGATCAGGCCCTCAGTTGGTCCTACCGGGTCGGCCAGATCGATCTTTTCTATGCTCACATCCGCGCTGGTTGAAACTGTGATGTCATCACTGGCGCTGTCGTTGGTCGGGTTGGTGTCTTCCGAATCGGAGAAAACCGTTGCGGTGTTGGTGTAGCCTCTAGCTTCAAGACCGCTGTCAATATCGGCGGTTATTTCGATGACCACGGTTTCGCCAACATCGATATCGCCAAGCTGGCAGATGCCGCTGACGCAGACGCCATCGCCCTGGGTAATCTCTCCGCTTACAAAATTCATCCCTGGCGGCAGCTGGTCTTTAACATCGACATTATCAGCAACGGATGGGCCGTTGTTGGTTACCTCGATAGTGCAAACAACCTGGTCGCCGGCGTTGACCGGATCGGTGCAGGTCTTTATTACACCCAGGTCCGCCTCACTGATTATGGAGGTATCTGCGTCATCCTGGTTGTTGAATGGATTCTTATCGGCGGTGCTGGAACCGACTACAGCCACGTTCTCAAGACTAGAACCAGGCACGACACCGGCATCAACATCCGCCCATAAGGTGAAGCTGGCTGTTTCACCGGACAGGAGGTCAAATCCGTCACAAACAGCTTCATCCACATCGGTAACGCTGCATTCAGTTTGGGGCGAAACGGGTATCTGAGGCGTGACGCTTGCCGGGAAGGTATCCGTTATCACAACTCCTGTTGCAGTCGATGGACCGTAGTTGATCACATCGATTGTGTATGTGATCACGCCCCCTGCTTCAGCAGTGGCTGTTGCAGATTTATTGATTGCCAGATCAGCATTCGGCTCGACAGGTGTAATGATCGAGACATCGTTATTGTCATCAGGATTGGAGAAACACCCACAGTCGCTGATCCAGGCTGTATTGGTTAGCGGTTCTGTTGTATCACCAGCAACTATACCGGTCACATTAATGATCACCACCTCGCCAACTGCCATTGGCCCAATTTCACAAACATGGCTGTAGGTGTCTTCTTCAACCGCGTAACAGCTTCCTTTGCTGGATTGGACGACCACGCTTTCCAATTCTTGGGGAACATTCTCATTAATTATCACATTGGGCGCATCAGAAGGACCGAAATTAGTAACAGTGATTTCATATACAAGCTCTTCCCCTGGGATAGCAGGATCAGGATCAGCTACTTTTTCGATAGCAACATCAGCGATAGTCTCAACTGGTGTAATTAGGCTGACTTCATTGTCCTCATTGTTTTCTGGATCTGTATCAGGATTAGAAGCCTGTACTCGAGCATAATTTATTAATGGTTCAAACTGGTCAGAATTGACATTCACGACGATAGTGATGGTTGCGACTGCTCCATCCGCCAGATCGCCGAGAGCGCAGGTGACGCCTTCATTGCAGGTACCCTGGGAGGGGGTGGCGCTGACGAAGGAAACGCCTGACGGTAGTGCGTCCACGACGACGACGCTGGTGGCGTCTGCGGGGCCATTGTTGGTGACAGTGAGGGTGTAGGTGAGGGTCTCACCGGCGACGACCGTTGGGGGATCGCCGGACTTTTCAATCATCAGGTCGGTTGGGTTGAGGGG
>Ga0180438_10004714_pt1 | contig 19454 bp, 15 predicted proteins | sample SS_ome_12_FD_132455 | JGI IMG/M metagenome (GOLD analysis project Ga0180438, IMG submission 132455) | Hypersaline lake sediment archaeal communities from the Salton Sea, California, USA - SS_3_D_2 metaG | ecosystem: Environmental > Aquatic > Non-marine Saline and Alkaline > Hypersaline >... | reverse complement strand
GAGGCGGGTGTCCTCGCGGACGAAGCAGGCGTAGAGTTTGTTCTGGGCGGCGTGGTGCAGCATTTCGGGCAGGTAGTCGCTGGTGCCGCCGCTGGGCACGGTGACGGCGCTGATCAGGCCGGGATAGCGCAGGGCGCGGAAATCGACCCCGCCGAGCGGCTGGGCGTCGTCTAGCTGGCGGAAGTGAGCAGTGTAGTAGCGGCCCAGGTGCTCGCCATACAGTTTGTTGACGCCGTACATGGTGGTTGGCTCGCACCAGCACCCTTCGTGGACCGCGCCCGCTTTGGCTTTGGCGTCGAGGTCGGGCAGGCCGTAGATGGCCACCGAACTGGGGTAGAGGACCTTGACCACCCTACCCTGGAGGCGGGACTGGTCGAGGGCCATTTGCAGGACGTTAACCGTGCCCTCCACATTGACCCGGTGGGCTCTGGTGGGTTGGCGCTCGGCGCTGGTGGAGAGGATGGCCGCGAGGTGGTAGATGGCCTGAAAATCGAATTCTTCGGAGAGGCTGTCGAGCAGCGCGCCGTCTAAGATGCTGCCGGTGACGACTTTGCGGCACATGGGATGGAGCGCTTCGTCGAGGGGGTTCAAGTCGAGGGCGATGACGTTGGCCTCACCCTCCTCCGCAAGTTGCGCGATCAAGCCGTGCCCGATTTCGCCGCTGGCCCCGGTGATGAGGATGTTCTCGTTCGGCATGTGCTCTCCTGGAAAAGCTCAGTTTTCTAGAATTGAGCGATACGGGCCGGTCATTCAAGCTGCCTTGCCCGCGACGACCTGCTGTAGAAGCTCTGGGGAGATGTTGCCGCCGGTGATGACGCAGCAAATGATCTTGCCCAGGTTGTGCAGGCTCTCGTCGAACAGCACGGCTGCTACCGGAGCTGCCGCCGCAGGCTCAACGACGACGCGCATGTCGTACAGCATGCGGACCATACCCTCAAAAATCTGGTCGTCGTTCACGGTGAGGATGGTGTTTTCGTAGCGCTGGACGAACTCGAAGTTGAGTTGGCCGGGCTGCTGGACGGCAATCCCGTCGGCGATGGTCTGGATGTGCGGCAGCTTCGTTCGCCGTCCGGCGCGCACCGATTCGAGCATGTTGGGCGAGCCTTCCGCTTCCACGCCGATCACCTGTGCGTCGTTGTCCAACCCGTCAAGTGTTACCGACAGTCCAGAGATCAGGCCGCCGCCGCCGATGGGTGCGAGGAAGAGGTCCACGTCGGGTAGAACATCGAGCACCTCCAGGGCGACGGTGCCCTGCCCGGCGACGACTTTCAGATCATCAAAGCTGGGCAACAGTTCCTTGCCCTGTTCCTCGGCCAGCGTTTGGGCGTGGGCCAGGGCGTCGTCGTAGGTGTCACCATACAACAGCACCTTCGCGCCGTAGTGCTTCGCCAATTCGATTTTGGGCACGGGCGCGCGGGTGGGCATCACAACGGTAGCCTCGACACCCAGCAGCGCGGACGAAAATGCCACGCCCAATGCGTGATTGCCGCTGGAGGCTGCCATGACTCCTCGGTCCCGCTGGTTCTGGCTCAGACTGGAGACTTTGTTGAGCGCGCCGCGCGCTTTGAAGGCATGGGTGCGTTGGAAGCTTTCCAGCTTGAAGTAGATCTCGCTGCCGACGGCCTCGCTGAATTCCGGGCTGTAGACAAGGGGTGTCCGGAGTAGGTGCTTCTGGACGATTGTGTGAGCCGATTTCACGTCTTCGAGGGCGACTGTGTCTGGCACGTTCCTACCTTCCTGGTAGTGGGGGGACAGGTCCCCGGCTGCGAACCGGGATAATATCTCAGAGGCTTTTTGAAAACACCTATTCGGCAGACAGGAACATCTCCGGATTCTGCTTTAAGTCGTTCAGACTGAACCCGACCAGCGGGGCTTTGAGGTGCTCCCTAAACGCTGGGACTGTTGAGCGCACCCCAGCCTGGTTGCGATGCTATCGGCGAGAATGCAAGGACTACGAACGATGTTTGCTCAGCAGCGAAGGTGGTGTCTAAATTACCTCTATTCACACCATGCTCAAGCGCCTCGCTGGGGCAGCCTAAACTTTCAAGTAGGCTCTCATAGTTTAAGGTGCTTCGAATTCAATTGACGCAGAGAGTAATCTGGACTGCTCCATGCTGGCAGCCTTACAACTGCTTTCTATAATTACTTTCGGGAGCCGTAGTAATCACTGCCTCTCTCTTTCTTGCCACTTCTTTTCCAGCCCGGGGAAGCAAAGCCGATACATTCTTCGGGAGTGCATGTCCGTTGGGCTTGGGAAGGGATGGAGAAACTCACTTAGGCATTTCGAAAGACAACGCCCGCCAAGGGTTATCGCGGAGCATGGTCTCTACCTGCTGATCAGTGAGCCCCTCTTTCCTTAACAGGGGCACGAAGGTGTCCAGTAGGTAACCATACCCCCTGCCACCATAGTAGCACAGGTCAGAGTTGCGGCAGATATCCATGCCAAGCAGAATTCGGTCAAGGTAACCCGCCTGCACTAGTTGGCATATGTTCTGGACTCGTTGTTCGTCACGAGTGTAGGTTCGCCAACCAATGTTATCGATCGCTAGCCATACACCCTTCTCAGCAATCGGCAAAACTGTTTCTACACCGCGGCGGTCTCCCAAATGGCCAATAACCACACGGCTAAGGTCCACCCCTTCTTCCTCCAGAATAGATATCTGTTCAAGGGCCAATTCACCAAAGTGCGTGGTGTGCGTGTATATTGGGGCACCAGTCTGCAAATGAGCTCGCGCAACTGCTCTGAAGACCCGTTCCTCCTCGGGCCAGACGTACTCGCGACCTGTCCCTATCTCACCGATGATGCCCGCCTTAACTCCTGTATCATCCACTCCTTCTACAATGTCCTGCACAATCATTCCAGCCAGTTCATCGACGCTCTTCTCCCAAATGTATGAAGGATACGTCCTGCGAAGATACCACCCAGCACCCATCACGATGTTCATCCTGCTGGCCTCCGAGATTCGCTTTAGACCCAATGGATCCCGTCCCAGCCCAATATTTGTCAGGGACACTAAGGTCTGGCCTCCGGATTTTCGGAAAGGCTCGAGCTCCTCCACCAAGAGCTCTTCCTCGAAGACAATCCAGTCATAATCCCCATCTGGATACGCATTTGCGGCATCGATCAGCACATGTTCATGACAGTTGGTTATGCCACATTCGTCTGCAGCAATTGGTCCAAGCACCGTCATGACAAGTCTGCTCGTCTCATTCCCCAAGGAACTGTCCGGCATCTTAAACCTCCTAGAGGGATTTCCCTTATGATGCTTCTTGTACCGTGTTAAGAACGTAGGTTCAGCCCACCTGTCAGTGGGGTAGTATCGCTAGGCTTACTTCTTCCCGACGCCACCTAACCTCAAAGGCCAAACAGGGCAGCGCTGGAATCACTGTCTAGCATCTTCGCCCTGCAACAATGCACGGGCTAATGCCTGAAAGCAAATAGCTGCTCTATTGAGATCCTGAATTTCGACATACTCGTCAATAGCGTGAGCCAGGCTTATCGAAGGGGGGCCATATACGATGGTCGGGATCCCGGCGATGCCGGCACTGTAACTACCGTTAGTGCAATACTCAAGTGCCGTGGGATTCGGGTCCATTTCAATCTCACGTAAGGCTCTTCGGGCTTTAGTCGCCAGTTCGCTGTCGTCCGGGATTGACCACGCTGGATGGAAATCGACACCTGTCAAGTCATACCCTGTATAGCAGACTAGGGTTGCTTCCTTCAGACAAACATCTACCCCTGGCATATCTTGCAGTTGCTCTTTGATATCCATTATCACAGTCTCAGGAGTCTCAGACTCTACTAACCGCCGATCATAGCGGGCACGACATCGACTGGGAATAATAGATGTCGATGGATATGGTGATGATATGAGTTCAATAAGTTCCATACTCCCTTCTCCCAGACGTGCGTCCCTGGGGAAATCCATCTCACGAAGTCGATATATAACATCCGCCATCTTATAGACAGCGTTCTCACCGAGTGTTGGTTTGGCGGAGTGCGAGGCTCGGCCTATAGTCTCAAGCACTATGCCGGCACGCCCTCTCTGCGCCACGCCGAGCCGGAAATCACTGGGTTCGCCGATCACAACATAGTCCGGTTCCGTCGCCTCGATAACGGAGGCCAACGCGGCCCCTTCTGAGACCTCTTCTCCCACTGAGGCTGAAACGAGCACAGTACCGGAAATCTCATCCCTCGGCAGGCTTGCTGCGGCGATTATCATGGCAGCCACGGTGCCTTTCATATCCAAGGCACCTAGACCATAGAGCCGACCTTGCCCAAGCTTGCCCGAAAAGGGATCCACTGTCCATTCTTCCGGCTCAACAGGGGCCACTGTGTCAAGATGGCCATCAAACAACAATCGCTTGCCACTGCCTGCGTCTCTATGTCCATGGATCGTGCCTACAACGTTGCCGCACTCATCAACCCCCACCTCATCGTAGGCCAGGTCTATCATCCTCTTCCGGACAAGCTCCGCCACCTCATGTTCCTGACCGGATAAGCTCGGGACACGAATCAATTCCTGGGCAAGGGAAACAATCTGGCCAATCTCGACCTCCATTGCTGTCACCTCTTCTACACTCCCAATCAACCAGCTATCTTCACGGCCGCACCAGATCGGGGAATCTGGCTTGCGCGTCCAGGGACTGGTTGCCATCGGCAGGTTGAAATCTCAAACAGTCTCAGCGATCAGAACCTCCACACAGTAAGTGGTTACAGGTGATGTGCTTACCGATGGAGGATGGTCTGCCGGCATCCGTGCTGCATCCGCAAGTCCCCTGCTACATTACAAGGCTCATCACTGCTTTCTGCACGTGGAGCCGATTCTCGGCCTCGTCAAATGCCGCCGAAACCCAGCCAGGGCCTTCGGTCTTGTCAAGCACCTCGTTGGTGACTTCGAAGCCCCGGTCTGCCGGCAGGCAGTGCATGTAGATGGCATCCTTGTCGGCCAGCGCCATCACGTCCTCAGTACAGATCCAGTCCTTATGCTGGTCGAAGATTTGCTGGGATTTCGCCTCGCTTGCCTCACCGATAGGCGGCTGGAAAATCGGCGTGGCGGCCCAGGCTTTCGGGTACACCACGTGAGCGCCCTCTATCGCGCCCTTGAATTCATCCACAACCTGGAACGAGCCGTCGTTAGCAGCCGCGTACTCCTCGCACTTGGCCAGGATGTCGGGGGCTAACTCCATCCCTTTGGGATGAGCGAGGGTCACGTCCATTCCCATCAGGGTAGCGTACAGGATTGCGGACTGTGGTACGGCGCGTGGCTTGTGCGCGCTCGGCGAGTGGGCCCAGGACATGACAAATTTCACACCGCCGAAGCCGCCAAATCTTTCCTTGACGGTCAGCATGTCGGCCAGCCCCTGGAAGGGATGGTAAACGTCATCTTCCATGTTGAGCACTGGTATATCCGCCCAGCGAGCGAACTCGCGCAGCATGGCGTGGGCAGCCCCGTATTCCCAATCCACTGGGTCGCCATAGCAGCGAATCGCAATACCGTGACCCATTCGGGCAAGGACACGAGCAACGTCGGAGACGCGCTCGGTTGCGTAGGCTACCTCCCGGCCCTCCAGCGCAGGCGTGTAAATCTTGGAGGGGTCGAGGTAGTGAGCGTGCCCCCCAAACTCGGTCATCGCCACTTCGAACGAATTGCGGGTGCGCAACGACTGGTTGTAGAAAATCATGAACAGGGTCTTGCTTCGCAGCATGTCGTCGTGATACACTCCGTCGGCCCGGTCTTTTTTCAGCCTTTTGGCCAAGTCGAGGATTGCCTCGATCTCATCGCGTGTGAAATCTGTCTCGGCCAGATAGTCGCGGCCCTTGAAATTCTCAGTTGCCATTATCTTGGCTCCCGCTGGTAAGATGTTGGATTTGCTCTCGGCGTAGGTGGCAGGCTAGAAGATACTGAGGATCATGGTCTAGATGAAGCCCGGGATTCCTTTCTCTCGTCTCTCAGAACCCAGGCTCGTAAAGCTGCCCCCTTGAAGTAGATGTATTCTCCCTAGCCTTGAGTGTGCAACTACCCATCCGTTCATGGTCCGCGTACCCAACTGCAATCGCTCTGGATTGAGCCCGGCCATGTAGGACTTATACCCCTGGCGCGGTCCAATCCGGCGTGGGCCGCAGGTGACAGAGCACCTGGTGTGTAGGACTCAACTGGCGCAGTGGGGGAATCTCGGCACGACAAAGGTCTTGCGCAATTGGACACCGGGTGTGGAATCGACACCCGCTAGGCATTCTAAGTGGGCTGGGAATGTCACCCTCAATCGCCGCCTGTCGGTGCCGCCGCCCTGGCTCAGGTCTTGGCAGTGCTCTTAGTAAACCCTCTGTGTAGGGGTGTTGCGCTTTTTCAAAGACTTCCTCGGTGGTGCCCGCTTCGACAATCTGGCCCAGATACATCACTGCCACGCGAGACGATACATGCTTGATAACCGATAGCTCGTGAGCGACGAATAGCATCGTCAACCCTAGCTCTTGGCGCAGGTCTGCCAACAAGTTGAGAACTTGTGCCTGGATCGACACATCAAGCGCTGAGACAGGTTCGTCAGCCACCAGGAAGGTCGGCTGTACAGCCAGCGCACGCGCCAGCCCGACACGTTGTCGCTGCCCTCCACTAAAGGCGCGTGGGAACTGATCGGCAGAATCTGCACTGAGCCCCACCATCTCTAGCAGTTTCTTGAATTGTTCCTCTTCTTCCTCCTTAGAAGAACAGATCTTGTAGAAGCGTAGGACCTCGGTGATGGCTTGGCGGACAGTTAACCTTGGGTTAAGAGACGAATAAGGGTCTTGAAACACGACCTGCATCCGGCGCCGGATGGACTGTAGTTCCTTCTGACTCTTGTGCGTGATGTCTTCACCCTCGAACAGAATCGTCCCTGCAGTTGGATCATACAGGCGTAGTATCGTGCGTCCGAGCGTAGTCTTCCCACAGCCGCTTTCCCCCACCAACCCCAAGGTTTCGTAGCGCTCAATCTTGAGTGACACGTCATCTACCGCAACAAGCTTCTGGACGGGTCGCTGCAGGATAACATCGGGTAATGAGCGCGGTATTTCGAATACCTTGCTCAAGTTCCGAATCTCTAGCACCGTGTCAGTCATGCGCTCACTCTCTCGGGGTACAAACAGGCAGTGTAGTGACCTCTCCCCACTTCACGTAGAAAGACAGGTGTCTCCGCACAATCGGGTGTGGCGACCGGGCATCGTTCTGAAAAAGGGCACCCGCGAGGTAGCTTCAACAGGTTTGGGGGCTGCCCTTCTATTGGGATCAGCCGCTCAGCCCGTCTCTCCATGTGCGGAATAGATTGCAGCAATCCGTCCGTGTAGGGGTGTTGTGGCCTCCTGAATACGGCTTCAGTGGATGCCAGTTCCACGACCTGTCCGGCATACATGACAGCCACCCGGTCGCTCGTTTCGGCGACGATGCCCATATCGTGCGAGACAAGGATGATGGACATGCCAACTTGCTCTTGCAGTTGCAGCATCAGTGCCAGAATCTGGTCCTGGATGGTTACATCCAGGGCGGTCGTCGGCTCGTCGGCCAGCAGCAATTTCGGCTGGCAAGCCATTGCCATGGCAATCATTGCCCGCTGGCGCATACCGCCCGATAAGCGATGTGGATGCTCATCGACGCGTGTCTCTGGGCTTGGAATACCAACTTGGGACAGCAACTCAATGCCGATCTCCCTGGCTTGCCGTCCGTGCAAACCCTTATGCACCCGAAGACTTTCTGTAATCTGATCGCCAATGCGCCACACCGGATTCAGGCTGGTCATTGGATCCTGGAAGATCATGGCGATGTCCACCCCTCGAACGGTCTGCATCTCTGTCTCAGACAGCTCCAGTAAATTCTGGCCGTTGAACCACACTTCCCCGTTAGTTATGGTACCTGGTGGCGATGGGATGAGCCGCAGGATTGATCGGCAGAATACCGACTTGCCGCTACCCGACTCGCCTACGATACCCAACGTTTTTCCGCGTTCGATTGACAGCGACACATTGTCATTGGCCACTATCGTGCCAGCCGAAGTCCGGAATTCAGTCGTGAGATTGATGACATCCAATAGCACGGATGAGCTGCTCTGTCCCTGAGTCTCAGGCTTGGCTTGCCCGCTTGTGTCTTCTCGTTGCACTCTACTCCTCATGTACAATCCTGTTCGACTCCGATGCTCAATGGCGTATACATCTTGCCTGAGGAGAGCTAGTACATCTCGTCCGCGACTTGTAGGGCCAGCCAGAAAAGGGCGAACATGAGTCCCATACCTTCGCGCCAGTCCCCAAATTCAAATTCAACTGTGCGCGGGCCGATCCGTTCCACAGTTGGTACCCAACTGCACACCTCGGCCATAGCTGTTGATGTGAACTCGAAGCCCATAGTGGCCGGCGGCCCTGCCACGAAGGGTTTCATCTTCGGCGCACGCTCAACCGCACGCTTGGCCGCCTCACGGATGCGCTCCTGCCCAACACTGGGATGCAGCAGCTTGGCCGTAAACCGCCCCCGTCCTTCCTTGACTGTTGCGGTCTCAATATCCCCAAAGGTCTGCTGCGCCTCTTCTACAGCCGTCTGGTCGCCGGTCACCAGTGCCACCGGCACACCCATCTGCCCTGCATAGGCAGCGTTGATGGCCATCTCACCAACCGGGTCACCGTTGAGGTAGATATTCTGAATCTCCTTACCCAACATGGTGTGGTTCATGACGCCGAAGGGTGTGCCGTGCTTGGAGTGATAGCCCACAAGGAGCATCGCGTCGAAGCTCTCATCAAGACCTTCCACCATGCAACCACGCTTGATGTTGCCCCGGATGACCTCAGCACGCGGGTCGACATCCTCAGTCAGCAAGTTGCGCATCATCCAGTGCGATTCGTTGACCACGACCTCGGTCGCCCCACCCGCGAATGCTCCCTCAATGGCCGCATTCAAGTCGCCGGTTATGAGTCTGCGACCACGCTCGTACTCGCGACCTTCAAAAACCATCTCATCGCTGTCTGTCAGTCCAGAGATGCCCTCCATGTCGACCGAAATAAAGACTCTCATATCATCCTCCTCTTTGTCTAGATAGACCAAGCAGATGCAGATAAGAAACTCCCCGTTCCGGATACGTCACTCCAGATAAGAAAGTTCAATCCTCACATGGAGATCGTCCCCCGCCCCTCTCTTTGAAGGCTGGGGTCATGATAAGCTGAAGACGCAGTTGAAGTGGGACTGCAAAACGCGCCATGCGCATGGATCCTGGGAGTGCAAGTTGACAGGGATAGCATAATCCAGGGCAAAATTTGCTGTGTTCCAGACCAGGCGCTGAGCCTGTGTCCTTACCTGCTAACCGGTCGCCACTCAGCGCGCCTCGACATCGCGCTGCCCGATAATTCGTGATAGACCATCGCCGATGAGGCTGAGCCCCAACCCGGTAATGATAATCGCTATACCTGGCAATGTGGAAATCCACCAGGCTTGAAGTAACCAGTCACGCCCGTCAGAGACGATAGCGCCCCATTCTGGAGCCGGTGGCTGCACCCCCATGCCAAAGAAGCTCAACGTCGCGGCGAGAAGGATGTTGAGCACGAAGTCAGCCATTGAGAAGACCAGCGATGAACCAATGAGATTGGGCAAGGCATGTCGGAAGATGATTCGCAAGGGACCGTACCCCAGTGCCTTGGCTGCCAGGATATATTCTTGCTCGCGTATCACTAGCATGTCCGCTCGCGCCAACCGCGCATACATGGACCAACCCACAGAGAAGACGGCGATGTACATGTTCACAATGCCCGGGCCTAGGATTGCCAGGATAACAATGATCAGTACCATGAAAGGGAAAGCAATGGCTATGTCCACCAGACGCATCAATATCGAGTCAAACCAGCCGCCGACATAGCCTGCAAGGGCCCCAAGTGCCAAGCCGTAGGTGAGCGGCACGTAGGTTGTAAGAAAGCCTATCTGCAAGTCAATACGCGCACCATACAACACTCGCGATAATATGTCGCGGCCGAAGTTGTCTGTTCCAAAAGGATGTTTCCAACTAGGCGGTTGTAGCGTATCGGTGAAGTCACCTACGATGGGGTCATAGGGTGTGAGCAACGGCGCGAATACACCGGCCAATGTCACCACGCCAACGATGAATATCCCTAGCTTCAAGCTCAACGGCCAAGCTCGTAACCTGCGCCCGACCACTTGCGCCTTCCTGGCTTCTATCAAGGTTAGCCGCTGTGCCTTGACACTCATTCGTACACCACCCGAGGATCAATGATAGCGTAGCTTACATCGGCGAGCAGGTTAATCCCCATTACGAGTACGCCGAACACTAATGTGAGACCTTGAACGGTCGGATAGTCTCGGTAGACAACTGACTGGACCAAGAGCCGGCCCAGTCCAGGAATGGAGAATACGGTCTCAATGACAACCGCGCCGCCGATTAGCCAGCCGACATTTACAGCCAGAATGGTAACGGTGGGGATAAGTCCGTTACGCAACACGTGTTTCAGCATAACGCGAGTCGGACTCAACCCCTTGGCCCGCGCCGCTTCGATATAATCTGCCTGCATCACATCGAGGAGCGAGGCGCGCAATGACTGGATGAGCATGGGTGCCAAGTACAACGCAATAGCCAGAGAGGGGAGGAATAGGAACTTTAAGTGCCCGAAGAACCCTTCACCCCAGCCAGCCATGGGGAGCCAGTCCAACACAAGGCCGAATAGCAGTATCAGCAGTAGAGCCAGCCAGAAAGATGGCATAGATAGAGTGACCATGCCCCCAATACGGATGGCGTGGTCGATGGGCTGCTCAGCATGTTGTGCCGAGTACATGGCCAACGGTATCGCAAGCCCTACTGCCATGAGTGCACTATAGGTGAGCAGGAACGCCGAGGGGCCAAGACGGTCACCCACCAAATGGGTGATGGGTGCTCCCCTTTGGGTGATGGATATCCCCAGGTCTCCTCGTGAGAGGTTTCGCAGGAAGATAAGGTACTGGATGTGCAGAGGCCTATCCAGACCGAACTTCTCGCGCGTGGCTGCGATGGTTTCGGGTGAGGCTCGACCCCCCGTCATGATTTGGACGGGGTCGCCAGGTATCAATTGGATAAGCAGAAATGCGAAGAGCGTTATCCCAATCAGCGCAGGGGTCATCTGTATCAATCTGCGGATGATGTATCCAAGTAGGCGCACTATCGCCTCCTTACAAAGAGGAGCCGGCCTTCCAATGAACAAGCCCCGGCGCTAACAGGCGCCAGCGCCAGGGCTTAGTGATCCGTTACTCCGTATTATTGGTCCATCCAAACGGTCCGGAGCCACCACCAACCAGGGGCGATGTTTTTCCAGTTCTGCACATGGTCTGCATAAGCGTTGACGGCGGGGACGTAGTTGATCGGCACGCTGTAGCCATCCCAGTATACCATCTCCTGAATCTGGGCATAGTACTCGGCGCGCTCGTCAGGGTCCAGGGTCGACTGGGCTTTCTTCAGCAACTCTACGGCCTCGTCGTTCTCATACCAGCTGAAGAACGAAGAGGTGTCGTTGCTGATGTCAGCCATGAGTATTGCCAGCTCGTCATCGTCGTTGATATCGCTGGTGATGTAGGATCCAGAGGTCTGATAGTTGCCAGCTACGATTTCGTCAAAGGCCGTGCCGGTGTCGTTCTTCACGATCTCAGCATTGATGCCGACCTCTTTCCAGAACTGCTGGAGTATGACGGCCGTCTGCTCGAACGTAGTGTCGCCGGCAGCGATCAGGATCTCAATTGGTTCGCCATTGTAGCCGCTCTCTGCCACCAGTTCCCTGGCCTTGTCTGGGTCGTATGGAATAAGGGGCACATCCTCGCTGTGGTAGAACATCTTCGGCCAGTAGCCGTTGGGGATTTCACCGTAGCCGAAGTAGACTGTGTCCAGGATGACCTGCCGGTCTACCGCGTAGTTCAACGCCAGACGGAACTCTTTGCTGTCCAACGGCGGGTTTTGGTGGTTCAGATATATGTAGTCGAGACGGAAGATGGGCGCCACGTGGAGCGTGATGCCTTCCTCCGCATCCAGGGCGGCTGCCTCATTGAAAGGTACGCCATCCATCGCGTCAAAGTCGCCGTTGCGCAGACCAAGTACACGCGAGTTGGTTTCAGGTACGTACAGGATTGTAACCTTGTCCAAGTAGGGCAAGGGTTTGCAGTCAACACCCAGCTCCCAATAGTGGGGGTTGGGCACCAGCACCAGCCGGTCGCCGCGAGTGTATTCCTCGACCATCCACGGGCCGCTGCCAACCGGGTTGCTGCTGAACCCGTCAGGATCTGCTTCGAAGACATCCTGAGGGTAAACCGCACCATAGAATATCGAGGCCACTGACAGAATGGGTGCATAGGGTCGCTTGAGCGTGAGTACCACTGTCATGTCGTCAGGAGCCTCAATGGTATCGATAGCCTCAAAGATGCCAGCAAAACCACTCTCCGGCCCCCTGCCGCGCTCGAGCGCGAACACATAGTCTCCAGCTGTGACCGGGTCGCCGTTGCTGAACTTGGCGCCTTCTCGCAAGTGGAACGTATAGACCAGGCCATCATCGGAGATGTCCCAAGACTCGGCACCATCAGGCTCGAGACCCCAGCCATCTTCGTCTGGTCGGGTGAGCGCACTGAAGATCTGCTCGATGGCATAGATCGAGCCGTTGTCGTTGGGAATGGCCGGATCCAGGGTGAGCGGCTCCTCGCGCCGAGCGAACACCAACTCGCCACCGCGCTTTACCTCACCAGTGGGGGTGCACTCCTCCGCGGGCATGGCCTCTTCTTCTTCAGCCGGCGCTGCTTCTTCTTCAGCAGGGGCTGCTTCTTCTTCGGCAGGCGCAGCCTCTTCTTCAGCAGGTGCGGCTTCCTCCGCGGCGGGCGCGCAAGCGACGGCTACCAGCATCGCGATTGCAAGAACCGCTACGAGCGCCAGAATGCGACGCCTTCTGAACCTACAAGGCAAGCTTAGCATTGCAGTCCTCCTTAATATATGGTTGACGAACACGGAACTAGCTCTTTTAGAAGCTTGCGGTTCCCGATTCATCTGGCAACTCAAACCAGGAAACCCCTTGCTCCATCGAAGACTCATCAGCGAGCTACTCCGCCCTGTAGATGTCGCGCTGCGTGATTTCTACAAACACAGCCAAACCAAGTTTTGTGAAGGGGCCACCTCGGATTGCCGGCGCATGGAGGGCCATAATAGCGGGCCTCCGGGCTGGAACCCTGCCCAGGTTGCAGTCCTGGCCGATGGTTGAGCATCTACCTGACACACCGACCATCCGCGCAGTATGAGGTGCAACCTAATATATCATCAAAATACCACTAAAATACGCGGGTGTCAAGACATTGACACCCGCGTATTTTCGCTGTTATACTGCATATATTGCTAGTGTTGTGCTGTCAGAGTTTCTTAGAGTGAGGTTGCACGAACAGGGTACCTATAGGAAACTTGTCGCGGCGTCATCTGTTTCTCCCCCGAATGGCTGGGAGACCTGCGAAAAGCAGGTGACGTCCCATGAGTATTGCAGCAGAATCCCAATAGTTTGGAAGGAACAGCATTCCAATGAGCCAACTTACTCTCCGTCAGCAAGTCTACGACCGCATCAAACAAGACATCATCACCTGTGCCTTGGCTCCAGGACAACTCGTGAACGAGAGCGAAATGGCCAAGCTCCTCGAGGTCAGCAAGACTCCGGTCCGGGAGGCGCTAACTAGACTAGCGCAAGACACCCTGGTCGAACTTATCCCACGCAAGGGGTATCTGGTAACCACCCCTGCGCTCAGCGATATCCAGGAGATATTCGAATTGCGCCTTATCCTCGAGCGCGCGGCGACGGAGCTGGCAGCGGAGCGCATAACCGATGCCGAAATCAAAAAGCTAGGGCGCTATCTGGAAATCGACTTTGCTCCAGACGACCGCGACAACTTGCACCACTATATTCAAGCCAACAAAGACTTCCATATGGAGATCGCAGAGGCCTCACGCAACAGCCGCCTGATCCAGAATTTGGAGCGTTCGATTGATGATGTACAACGCCTGCATTACATGGCACTGGGCGCGGGCAACGGCCCCTGGGACTGGAGCGATGACCACAGGCAGTTGATTGAAACCCTCCAGAAGCGCGATAGGGAGGCTGCCGCAGCAGTCGTCGAGGAGACGATTGCCGACCTGCGCCTCCATCTCCTCATCCCGCAAGCTTGATTTGCTGGGTCGTTCGCTCTGTGTTTCTGCCAGCGACTGTCGAACAACGTCCCACTTAAGGAGCCTGAGATGTGCGATTCGCTTGTCGCCCTTCCTCCCGCAACTGCGGGTAAAAATGTAATCTTTGGGAAGAGTGCAGACTGCCAGGTAAATGAAGCGCACGCACTGGTACGAATTCCCCGGAAGCGACACTTTTCTGGCGAGACCTTCAGGGCTACCCACATCGTCATCCCCCAGGTTGAGGAAACCTACGAGGTCTTGCTGAGCAAGTCCTTCTGGACGTGGGGCTGCGAGATGGGCATCAACGAGCATGGTCTGGCGATGGGTAACGAAGCGGTGTGGTCCACCGTCCAGAATGACGAAACCGTGGATGGCCTCATCAGCATGGACCTGATGCGGCTGGCGCTTGAGCGCGCCAGGACTTGCCAGGAAGCTATCGATGTGATCGGGAGCCTGCTCAAGGAGTATGGGCAAGGCGGCAATTGCGAGCTTTCTGGCAATTCACATTTCGATTGTCTCTTCATCGTGTCTGATACCAAGGAAGCCTATGTGTTGGAGACGGCTGGCCGGGAGTGGTCGGCCAAGCGGATTGAGACCATTGGCTCCATCTCAAACGCGTTCACCATCAACGACGACTGGGATCAGTGCTCGCTCGCAGTTGGTGACGGCAAGCTGAACTGGACAGCCACCTACGAGGAACCTGAAATCGTGCCGCTCATCGGCTCCCGTGAGCGGCAAGCCACCACCTACCAGGGCCTCGCCACTGCCCAGGGAAACATCGACATCCAGACGGCATTCGACATCCTACGCCATCACGGCGACGACTACCATCCGGCTGTGGGCGATGTTGCCACGAATATCTGCGTCCATGCAGGCCCGCAGGAGTACCGTCAGTGGCAGGCCACCGGCGCGATGGCCTCGCAGGTCTCGTCGGACGGTATCCTGGCCTGGGTCACTGGCACCTCCGGGACGTGCGTGTCCATCTTCAAACCGGTCTTCCTGGGCGTCGAGATGCCCGACATTGGCCCAGTGCCCACCGAGCGCTTCAACGCGGACGCGCTGTGGTGGAAACATGAACTTCTCCACCGCCGTGCGATGACCAACTTTGGCAACCTAGTTCCTGCAATCCGGGAGGACTTCAATGCCCTGGAAGCCGAGTTCCTGGCCGAAGCAGTTTCGGTTCTCAAGGGCACTGACCTGCAGAAGAAAGGATTTATGGACCACTGCTTCCGCAAAGCCGAGGAGGCCACCAAGAAGTGGACTGACAGGTTGGCTGCGCGCACCGATTTGAAGTTTGAGGATCCTGCCTATCGCAATATGTGGGCGAAGTACAACCGAGAAGCGGGCGTTACCGACATGCCAACCTGAATGTGCCACGGGAAACCAAGCTGACTGTCTAGGCAGGGGGATTGTACAGCCCACTCGGCTACCCTGATGAGTGGGCATTTCGTCTGGTAGAGCGTCTAGAAAGCTTATGGAGGCAGTGTTAAACGAACAGGGCATGGCCGAACTCGGCTTCGACACCGGTCTCAGCCAGACGCCCATCATGCTCGGCGAAGCCCCTCTGGCCCAGGATTTCAGCCGCCGCCTCTTCGATCAGGGCGTCTTCACCATGGCGATTGGATCTCCGACTATACCCAGGGGCGAGGCCCGCGTTTGCAGCATGACAAGCGGCAGCCACAGCCCTGACGAACTGGAGCGGATTGTCGCTGCTTTTAGCAGGGTTGGCAAACAACCGGGCGTTATCAAAGAATCCGGACTGATATCTCGCTGGGTCCGGGAAGAAGTCGAATGCCAATTGGGGTGCAGCGCGTAATGCGCTGGCATCCGATTAAGAGGGTTTTCCGATAGAGGACTCGAGTTGAGAATAGAAGTAGATTGCGAGCGCATTCGACGCAACGCTGAAGCCATCCTTGAGATGTGCGCTCCGCATTCGATAGAGGTTGTAGGAGTAACAAAGGGCTGCTGGGGGCATCCAGAAGTCGCCCGGGCCATGCTGGCGGGTGGAGCGAGCAAGCTGGGCGACTCGCGACTGAAGAACGTGCAACGAATGCGCGATGCAGGCATCGATGCACCCGTCCTCCTTCTGCGTTTGCCGGAACAGAGCAAAGCTGACGAAGTGCTTAGCCTTACCCAGATGAGTCTCAATTCGGAGGTGGAGACGGTACGAGTCCTATCGCGTGCAGCAGTGAAGCGTGGCCTCGCTCATCAGGTGATTCTCATGGTTGAAGTAGGAGACCGTCGAGAGGGTGTGATGCCTGAGCAGGCTCTGGATACAGCCCGGGCGATGTTGGGACTGCCTGGCATTGATTTGGTGGGTATCGGGGCCAACACCTCCTGTATAGGTGGTGTGCTACCCACAAAGAAGAACATGCAGTTACTGGTAGATGTGGCCGAGTCTGTCGAGAGTGCCCTGGGAATCAAGTTCCGGATAGTCTCTGGCGGCCACAGCGGCAATCTGAACCTCGTTGGGCGTGACGAACACCCTTCACGCATCAACCAGCTTCGCATTGGCGAAGCCATTCTGCGGGGAGAGGAAGTCAGAAGCCATTATCCACTACCCTGTCCCTACCAAAACGCTTTCAAGGTGAAGGCCGAGGTAATCGAGCTTAAGACCAAGCCCTCCTTGCCTGAAGGGCCGACCGCGATTGATACCCTTGGGCGCAGACCCCATTTTGAAGATCGAGGACTTCGCTTGCGAGCGATTCTGGCTATCGGCTGGCAAGACCTACGAATTGACGGTTTGACTCCTGAGCGGCCAGGGGCGATCCTCGTAGGTGCCAGTTCCGACCACATGGTCCTGGATGTCACTGAGGCTGACCCGCCTGTGCATCTGGGCGAAGAGTTGGAATTCGCCCCAAGCTATGCAGCCCTCACTGCTGCCATGGCAAACATGGGTGTGACGAAGGTCGTCAAACCAATAGCCCCCTAAAACATTGTGCTTAGATTGAGGCCAATTGCCACAAAGCTCACGACAGCCTCTAGAAAAAGGCATCCATCAATCTTTGGGCCACAGGGCTGCAGTATCAATCGCCAATTCATCCTATCCCCGCGGCTCGGCGTTGTTCCAAGCAAGGGGCACTCATCTTACAAGATGACGAGCGAGAGCGAGCAGGCAGAACTCAGTCTGCACTGGGCGCCGCAATTCCTCAGCAGGCCAACTGAACGGCAAGGGCCAAGTCAGCGCTGCATTCATTAAGGAGGCTTGAATAGTACGCGTAGTCACAAAAGATAGGCCGGAAGATCACGAAAACTCCCAAACTATGCATTGGAGGCAAACAAGCAATGTTTCCAACTTTTGAGCAAGCACAGCGCTATATCGCTGACCACAAGGTCAAGATGATCGATCTCAAGTTCTGTGACCTATGGGGTCGCTGGCATCACGTGACCTTGCCTGCCAGCCAATTTTCGCCGACGCTAATGCAAGAGGGGATCGGCTTTGACGGATCGGCGCTGGGGTTGAAGAACGTCAAGGCCGGTGACATGGTACTGGTGCCTGACCTTGCAACCGGCGCGAACGACCCATTCTGGGTAGTGCCTACCCTGAGCTTCATCTGCACCACGCTTGAGGCTGGTACCCACAGGATATTCCCCAACGATCCGCGCAACATCGCAGCGCAGGCCGAAGCGTACTTGTGCGAGACGGGCGTTGCCGACGAGAGCCGTTGGGGACCGGAGTTCGAGTTCTACGTGTTTGATGACGTGAGTTTTGAGAACGATGTCAACTGCGCCAGCTATCGGTTTGACTCAAAAGAAGCTGACTGGAACAGCCCCGACGGTGGGCATGGGCACTACATCACTTTGCATGGTGGCTATCATGCCATTCCTCCCAATGATCAGTTGTTTAATCTACGAGCCGAGATGTCACTGCAACTTGAGTCCATGGGTGTGTCGATCAAGTATCATCACCATGAAGTCGGCGGGCCGGGACAGGTGGAAATCGAGACGCCACTGGTAGGACTGGTTGCTGCGGGCGACATGACGATGATGATCAAGTACGTCACCAAGATGACGGCCCGTGCACATGGCCAGACAGCGACTTTCATGCCCAAGCCACTGTACGGTGTGGCAGGTAACGGAATGCATTTCCATCAGCATTTGTTAAGAGCGAAGGAGAACGTCTTCTGGGACGCGGACGGCTATGGTTGCGTCAGCCAGACGGCATTGTACTACATCGGTGGGCTGCTGACACATGGCGCAGCTATGCTGGCATTGACCAATCCGAGCACCAACTCATATCGCCGCCTAGTACCCGGCTTTGAAGCCCCGGTCAATGCCTTCTACTCGCGTGGCAACCGCAGCGCAGCGGTCCGCATTCCACAATATGCCTGCCAACCCGACTCAGCTCGAATTGAGTTTCGGCCACCGGATGCGACCTGCAACGTCTACTTGGCTCTGGCGGCGCAATTATTGGCTGGGCTGGACGGCATCAAGAACGAGATTGACCCTGTAGAGGCCGGGTTTGGTCCGATTGAAAAGGACGTCTTTTCCTGGACGAGTAAGCAACGGGCCAGCATTAAGCAACTCCCAGGTTCGCTCGATGAAGCACTGTGTGCGCTGGAAAATGACCACGAATTTCTGCTGGCAGGTGATGTATTCAGTGAAGAGTTTATCATGCAGTGGGTGGAACATAAATACCAGACTGAATACCATGCTGTGCGCAACCGGCCCCACCCTTACGAAGTGATGCTATACTTCGACGTGTGATGCGACCCACCGCGTCAATCGCGTTGACAAATGAACAGGGCTTGCTCCAAGACCCATTCTCGAAGTACCGATCGGAACAACCAGACGTGTTGCCTTCGATCTGGAATGGCAGTCTGCTGGCGGCTACTGCTTGTTGCTAACCAACGAGAGCATTGTCTTCTCTGACATCCCGTTCGTCTCCCGTCTGAAGTTGAACTTGGCCCTTTGAGTGGACACGGTTTCTGTCGAAACATGCGGGCGTTCAAACGCTTCCGGGCTCATATAGCCGAGAGCCGAATGACGTCGTGGGCGGTCGCATCAGATCTCAATGCACTCGAGGAGGGTCTGGCGAGCTTCGGTCTGGTGACATACCGTCGGTCTATGCATTCGGCCTTCAGGTAGCGAAGAAGCTCTCCATCATGGCAGTGTCTTAGCGATTGCAGACGCAGCTAAACGACTCGTTTTCGGCCTTTTGACCTGCCCCCCAAAAACTGGTCCAGGTGTTATGTTAGGATCAGACCAACAAGGAGGTAGGCAAGATGCCACGCAAACGGTATTCCCCAGAAGAAATCATCCACAAACTGCGCGAGGCTGAG
>Ga0180438_10004713_pt1 | contig 19455 bp, 20 predicted proteins | sample SS_ome_12_FD_132455 | JGI IMG/M metagenome (GOLD analysis project Ga0180438, IMG submission 132455) | Hypersaline lake sediment archaeal communities from the Salton Sea, California, USA - SS_3_D_2 metaG | ecosystem: Environmental > Aquatic > Non-marine Saline and Alkaline > Hypersaline >... | reverse complement strand
CGCGCCGCCGGGCTGGTCCGGCGGGGAGTTGACGGAGGCCTACACTGAGCCGGGCACCATGGTCAACTCGGCCCAGTTCGACGGCATGCCCAGCGACCAGGGCATCGAGGCGATAGCCGATTTCATGGAGCAGCAGGGCTGCGGCAGGAGGCAGGTGAGCTACCGCCTGCGCGACTGGCTCATCTCCCGCCAGCGCTACTGGGGCGCCCCCATACCCATGGTTTACTGCGACAAGTGCGGCCTGGTGCCGGTGCCGGAGAAAGACCTGCCGGTGCTGCTGCCGGAGGACGCCGAGTTCCGCCCCACCGGTGAGTCGCCGCTCAAGTACTGCGAGGCCTTCGTAAACACCGTGTGCCCCGCCTGTGGCGCGGCGGCGCGGCGGGAGACCGATACCATGGACACCTTCATGTGCTCATCGTGGTACTTCCTGCGATACTGCAGCCCGGGCTACGGGGGCGGTCCCGCCGACCCGCAGAAGATGAGATACTGGCTGCCGGTGGACCAGTACACTGGCGGAGCCGAGCATGCCACCATGCACCTGCTGTACGCCCGCTTCTTCGTCAAGGCCATCCGCGACCTGGGAGTGGTCGATTTCGACGAGCCGTTCACCCGGCTGTTCAACCAGGGTATCATCGTCACCGAGGGGCAGAAGATGAGCAAGTCCAAGGGGAGAGTGATCACCCCCGACGAATATGTCTCGAGGCTGGGCGCGGACGCGGTGCGGGTGTACCTGATGTTCATCGGGCCGTGGGAGCAGGGGGGCGAGTGGGACGACCGCGGCATCAACGGCATATCCCGATGGCTCAACCGGGTGTGGGCCCTTGCCCTCGACGGTTACACACCGTCGAGCGAAGACGCATCGCAAACCAAGGAGCTTAGGCACATTATCCATAAAACGATCAAGAAGGTCAGCGAGGACCTGGAGAGATTTCATTTCAATACAATGATTGCGGCACTGATGGAGTTCACCAACTACCTGGGCAAGGCCCGGGAGGAGGGGGCTGTCGCTTCAGACGCCTTCGGCGAGGCCATCGACTCGCTGATGCTGATGCTGGCACCCAGCACCCCTCACCTCGCGGAGGAGCTGTGGGAAAGAACGGGCCATCCGTACAGCATCCACTCGCAGGCCTTCCCCTGCTGGGACGAAGCCCTCGCCGCCGAGGAGCGGGTCACCCTGGTGATACAGGTGAACGGCAAGGTGCGGGACAAGGTAGAGGTGCCGGTCACCATATCGGAGGACGAGGCCCGCGAGCTGGCGCTGGGGCGGGAGAAGATCAGGGCCTATCTCGACGATAAGAAAGTCAACAAGGTGATCTACGTGCCGCGTCGGCTGGTGAATATCGTAATGTCTTGAGATTATCGCTTTTTTAGTGTATACTACTGCTACTTATGAGGAGGGGTGATTCATGAAGCTGTCATGTCTTCAAGAGAATCTGAGCAAGGGACTGAGCATCGTAGGGCGGGCGGTGGCCACCAGGAGCACCCTGCCCATCACCAATAACGTGCTGCTGACCACGGAGGACTCGAAACTCAAGCTGGCGGCCACGAACCTGGAGATCGCCATAAGCTGCTGGATGGACGCCAAGGTGGTTGAGAAGGGCGCCATCACCGTGCCGGCGCGGCTGCTGACCGATTTCGTCAACTCGCTGCCGGAGGATACCATCGACATAGCGCTGTCTCCCAAGACCAAGACCGTGGAGCTCAAGTGCGCCCGGTTCGCCGGGCGTATCAACGGCGTGGACGCCGACGAGTTCCCGCCCATCCCTTCCATCGGCGATGGCGTTACCACCAAGATCGATGTGGAGGCCCTGCGGGCGGCCATCGCGCAGGTGGCATTCGCCGCCGCCACCGAGGAGACGCGCCCGGTGCTTACCGGCATCCTGTGCGAGTTCGAGGGCAAGCACCTCACCATGGTTGCCGCTGACGGCTTCCGGCTGGCGGTGCACAAGGCGTCGCTGGCCCAGCCCGTCGCCGAGCGCACCGACGTGATAATCCCGGCGCGCGCCCTCAACGAGGTGCAGCGCCTCATCGCTGATCAGGATGAGCCGGTGGAGGTGACCATCAACCCCGGCAAGAGCCAGGTGCTGTTCCGGATGAAGGATGTCGAGGTCGTATCTCAGTTGATACAGGGCACCTTCCCCAACTACAACCAGCTCATCCCCGAGCGCTACACTACCCGCGCCGAGGTGGCGCTGGCCGATTTCACCAAGGCCACCAAGACCGCCTCCATCTTCGCCCGCGAGGGCAGCGCCATCGTGCGGCTGCTGGTCACACCCGGCGAGGGCAAGAAGCCGGGCAAGATCGAGCTGTCCGCCCGCGCCGAGGAGGTGGGTGACAACACCGGCGAGGTGGATGCCGTCGTCGAGGGTGAGGAGTCCAAGATCGCCTTCAACAGCAAGTACCTGAGCGAAGTGCTGGGCGTGCTGCATACCGAGCGGGTGGGACTGGAGACCACCAGCCCCTCCAGCCCCGGCGTGCTCCGGCCGGTGGGCGACGACAAGTATATACATGTAGTGATGCCCATGTTCGTTCAATGGTGAGCGGGCACCACGCTTGATTTCCTGCCCCTGATGTTAAAAATGCGTCTACCGCTAATATTGAAGGGGGCTACATTTAGATGAAGATCCCAACTGGGGAAGAGTTACAGGTTTTAATTGATAACCGGGAGGATCCGGCTGTTTCGATCTACATGCCTGCTTACAGCAAAGGTGATACCGAGCAGAATCCCACAAGATTAAAGAACCTGATCAGAGAAGCGCAGGAACGCTTAGTCAGTCTAGGCCACTCTATTTCAGATACCAGCGCGATATTAGACCCGGCTGAGCAGATGCTGCCAGATTCACAATTCTGGCAGCATCAGGATGAGGGCCTGGCCCTTTTCCTGTCAACAGAGTTTTTTCGATACTACATGATTCCATACAGCGTTAAAGAATCGGTGGTGGTCGCCGGGAGATTCCATATAAAGCCCTTGCTTTCCCTTTTCTGTGATGGAGGGGGGTTCTATTTATTGGCAATTAGCCAGAACCATGTCCGCCTGCTTCATTGTGGCAAATATCACGTTAGGGAATTAGCCCTTGACAAGGTGCCCTCAAGCCTAGACGAAGCCCTGAAATACGATGAGCCGGAGAAGCAACAGCAGTTTCACACCACGGGTCAGGGCGGCTCGGTGATGTTTCATGGCCACGGCGTTGGCAAGGACGACAGCAAGATGAATATCCTGCGCTATTGTCAACAGGTAAACAGCGGGTTAGGTGAAATACTGCGGACTGAGCATGAACCTCTGGTCATCGCCGCGGTCGATTACCTCTCTGCGATTTACCGCCAGGCAAATACATACCCGCACCTAGCAGATGAGGGGATTGATGGCAATCCTGAAGGGCTGAGCATGGAGGAATTACAACGTCGGGCATGGCCAATAGTGCAACCTTACTTTGAACGAGCCAGAACAGAGGCGCTGGAGCGATACGGTGAAGCTGTTACCAAAGGATTGGCCACTAATGACGTGGAGCACACCGTCTTGGCCGCCTATGACGGGAGGGTGTCTACGTTGTTTATTACTGAAGGTGTAGAACTATGGGGAAATTTTGAGCCTGAACAGCGCAGAATCACCCTTTATAATGGACCGGAAAACGGAGCGGAGGATTTACTAGATATAGCAGCAGCCGACACATGGACCAGAGGAGGGGTGGTTCATATCATGGAGCCGGAGAACGTGCCTGGTGAAGCACATATAGCAGCACTCCTACGCTATTGAGTTGAAAGGATTGACATTTAATAGTCGCTGCGCTTAGGGAGGTGGTCATGCCATACCAGGATATAAAAGAGCTTCCGCAGAGCCTTCAGGATAATCTGCCTGGGCATGCCCAAGAGATATATCTTGCTGCCTATAACAATGCTCTGGAACAGTATGCAGATCCGGCAAAACGCAAAGGGGATGCAAGCATGGAAGAGACAGCCCAAAGGGTTGCCTGGTCGGCGGTGAAGAAGCAATACAGGAAGGATCGTGAGACAGGTGAATGGAAGGAGAAGTGAGTGGTGAGGGCTCATTATCCTGAATCAGGGACAATGAGCGCTTGAACCAAATAGACTACAGCGGCTACCGCTGCAGTGAATGTAACCATCTTCAAGGCTGAGAACGCAATGTTTTTACGGGACACTTTCCCCATATATATTCCGAGAAAAGACACCATTACTATAACTACCCCTATGGCTACAATCATGGCCTCAAAACTCGGCAGAAACAGATAGGGCAATATGGGGATGCTGCCGCCTATAACAGTCCCCAAGCCATCGATGGCGCCGACCTTTGCAGTCCTTTTTGATATCTGAGTATCAAGTTGTGACCCTTTTAATTCTACAGAGACCATCGCATCCTCTATCCTGCGCAGCTCTTTATATTGCTCCACTTCTTCTGCTGATAGGGCGCTAAGCAAATTAGCTATGCCGGCGGTCAATGCCCCTCCCAGCGCAGCAGCGATGATTATTGCGCTTGAAGCAGCTGAGGCACCGATTACTATGCCAAGTATGGATAAGGAGCCATCCAGAAAACCCCTCAGGAATTGGCCCGTCACTATTCTTCTTCACCTGTTACCTTTGATTCAACCAGCTTCGAGCCTGCGGACACCTGATCTATGGAGTGAACCGAACCGCCCAGCTCCTGAATGACTTTCTTTATATCCTCGAAAGATAAGTCACCCCCTTCAATAGTCATCTCTACAGTTTTTGTCTTTTCATCGATCTCCTGGAGATGGACAGTGACCCCCTCAATCCCTTCCAGTCCGCTGATTTTATCAGCATAGGTTATCTCGCTCGGGTCGTGCGGTATGAGTACGTCTATAACCAATCTTCTTATCGGCATGACAGACCTCCTGAATTGTCGTTATCCGTGTTCAACGTCCTCGCCCGGTTTCTGTTCACTAAAAGGCTCCTCGCCGGACAGCTCTGGTGCTTCCGGATATAACGATACCTGATCTAAAAATTCCCGCCTTACCGTCTCGATGTATTCATCGTCATCGGGCTCATTAAATTCTAGCACCTCGGGGTCGGATGTCAATAGTAGACACCAAACCCTTCATGCTGCTACTAGCCCTACATAGTATTTCCGTGCTTGAACATTGCACTAGCCTGACAGATTTGTTCTTTCCCTACAACAATGTCAGCGACCTCACACCGCTATCCAATCTCACAGCCTTGAAGGAGTTGTATCTTCATGACAACCAGATAAGCGAGATATCACCGCTACTCAATGATACTATGGGATGGGATATTGAGGGATACGGATGGCTGTTATTGAGGATAATCCACTGAGCGAAACTTCAATTAATATATATATCCCTGAGCTTAAAGCTAGGGGTGTTTACGTATATTACCAGATAATAGCTAGCGATTCTTCCCCACTCGGCCAATCGTACGTCCAAGAAAGCAGGCATCTCCTTATTGACAAACTGAAATTTCGGGTGTATGCTTCCCGCATGTACCGATTCTCCACCGGACGGCCACTTGCAGGTACAAGAAACCAGACATCCCCCTGTTCGTATCGTGGCGATTGTTACCCTCAGTCGATACTGGGATTCCGATAGCACAATGAGGAGGTATGGAAACATGAGAAAGAACTTGTACGGCCTGCTGATGATCCTCTTGCTTGCGCTGATAGGCGCTGGATTCACGTGCGGCAAGGAGGCGGCGGTGGAGTGCCCTACCGGGTGCGAGTGCCTTACCAAGGCGCAGGCTGAGGTAAAAGGCTATGAATTGTGTCAGGGGAAGGAGATAAAATGCGGGACCCTTGACGACGGGACCCAGAAATACTGCTATCAGAAACCGGCTGAGCCGGAGGAGGCCGAGTGCCCTGCAGGTTGCTACTGCATGACCAAGGACGCAGCGGCGGAGCGCGGTTTTACCGAGATGTGCCAGACTGAGCCCTGCGGCAATGATACGGCGCAGAACCCGATGTACTGCTTCAAGCAGCCGACGGATGAGGCCGAGTGCCCGCCGGGATGCGGTTGTCTGACGGAGGCGGAGGCGACAAGGCTGGGCTTGAACCAGTGCCAGGGGCAGAAGATACAGTGCGGGGGTGCAGCCGCCGCATTCTACTGTTACGAGAAGCCGACCGATGAAGCCGAGTGCCCCGAAGGCTGCTACTGCATGACGAAGGAAGCGGCGGAGAAACGCGGTTTCACCGACATGTGCGAGGATGACCCCTGCGGCTACGACACGGCGCAGAACCCGATGTACTGCTTCAAGCAGCCGGTCGATGAAGAGGAGTGTCCTGCCGGGTGCGAATGTCTGACGGAGTCGGAGGCCAGGAAGCTCGGCCTCACCTGGTGTGACGGTGAGAAGACCGTATGCGGGAATGATGCTGCAGGCAACCTGTTGTACTGCTTCGAGGAGCCGACCGAGGAAGAAGCCGAGTGCCCCGACGGTTGCTATTGCATGACCAAGGACGCGGCGGCGAAGCGCGGTTTCACCGATGTGTGCCAGAGTGATTCCTGCGGCTACGACACGGCGCAGAATCCGATGTACTGCTTCAAGCAGCCGATGGATGAAACCGAGTGCCCTCCGGGGTGTAGGTGTCTGACGGCGGTGGAGGCCAAGCGGCTGGGCTTGAGCAATTGTCAGGGGCAGGCGACACAGTGCGGCTATGACGCTGCAGGGGCCGCATTGTACTGTTACGAGGAGCCGACCGAGGAAGCCGAGTGCCCCGAAGGCTGCTTCTGCATGACGAAGGAGGCGGCGGAGAAGCGCGGCTTCACCGATGTGTGCGACGAAGACCCCTGCGGCTACGATACGGCGCAGAATGAGATGTATTGCTACAAGCAGCCGGTCGATGAATCGGGTTGTCCCAGCGGATGCAAATGTGTGACAGAGTCGGAGGCCAGACAGCTCGGCTACACCTGGTGTAAGGGCGAGAAGACCGTATGCGGCTATGATGCTGCGGGGAACCTGTTGTATTGTTTCGAGGAGCCGGTCGAGGAAGCCGAATGCCCTGACGGATGCTATTGCATGACGAAAGAAGCGGCGGCGAAGCGCGGTTTCAGTGACGTGTGCCAGAGCGATCCCTGCGGCTACGATACGGCGCAGAACCCGATGTATTGCTTCAAGCAGCCGACGGATGAGGCCGAGTGTCCGCCGGGATGCAGGTGTCTGACGGATACGGAGGCCAAGCGGCTGGGCTTGGCTCAGTGTCAGGGACAGAAGATACAGTGCGGGCAGGGCGTTGTAGGGGCCGTGTTCTATTGTTACGAGGAGCCGACGGATGAGGCCGAGTGTCCTGCAGGTTGCTTCTGCATGACTAGAGAAGCGGCGCTAAAACGCGGTTTCACCGACATGTGCGAGGATGCGCCCTGCGGCTATGACACGCAGCAGAATGCGATGTATTGCTTCAAGCAGCCGGTCGATGAAGTCCAGTGTCCGAAAGGGTGTCAATGCTTGACTGAGGCGGAGGCCAAACGGCTTGGCCTTACCTGGTGTGATGGCGAGAAGATCGCATGCGGGCATGACGCTGCGGGCAACCTGTTGTATTGCTTCGAGGAAACACTACTGCAATAGCCTTCACCATGCCCGGTCTATAAATCAGCAACCCGCTATCAGGGAAGACGCTCGGAGGGCAAACCCCCGGGCGTCTTTTTTTTGGGAGATAATGGATAATCGCAGGATAAGGAAGGCAGACGGCTCCCACGTTTGACAAACGCGCTTCCCTGCTGTAATCTTTCCACACAGCGCAGGGAATATGGATAGGAGGTAAAATGGCTATTCAGGTCTTGCTCTATATAGGCGGCGTGTATCAACTGCTGTGGGCGTTCGCCCATTTCAAGTTCCCCAAGCAGCTCGACTGGGGGAATGCGCTGGCGGCGCTGGATGATTTCAACCGTATCCTGATGCTTATCTTCAGCAAGCTGCTGCTGTTCTTCTATCTGGGCACGGCGCTCATCTGCTTCATCTTCGCGCGGGAGCTGGCGGACACGAACGCCGGGCTGGCGGTGCTGATATTCCTGTCCATATACTGGCTGGTGAGAGCCCTGCTGCAGGTCCAGTATTTCGGCTTCAGGAAGGCGGACACGCTGAACGTGAAGCTGTCCTCCGCCGATGTCTCCAATCAGGTTATATCGTACATCCTGTTCGTTACTTTCATGCTCGGGTTCGCGCTGTTCCTAGCGCCGGCCCTGCTCGCTGTGCTGTAAGACTGACGTTCAGAGATGGTCGGTATAGGCTTCGACCGTTTCTCCTGCTAGCTCAGGTGACGTGTGCCCAGTTGAACCGCTTCCTGAACCGGTCCAGCACCGCGATGGTCTTTAGGCCGAAGCAGCCGAGGAGCACGGCGTTGGCTACGGCGTGGAAGGTGTCGAACCACACGCTGGTCAGTTGATAGGTGAGGAATGTTCGCCACGTCAGTGGGTAGATGAGCGAGGCCCAGTACCAGGTATTGAGTATCCACCCGTAGAGGTAGCCCCAGAATATGCCGAAGGCCACCAGGCACGCCACCAGCCATTTCCCGCTCAGGTTCAGCTTCCGCAGGTACGCGGCGGTGACACCAGCCAGCCCCCAGGCGATCATCTGGTACGGCGTCCACGGCCCCTGCCCCAGGAACAGGTTGGACACCAGGGCGGTCAATGCCCCCACCATGAACCCGGCCACCGGCCCGAACACGTAGCCGGTGCAGATGATGAGGAAGGTGCATGGCTGCACGCCGGGTACGGCGGCGAACGGCACCCGCAGCACGGCGGATATGGTGCCCAGCATGGCCACCAGAGCCACCTCCTTGGAGCTTACCGCCATGGACTCGAACTCGCAGAAGAAGGCCAGGATGGCGAGGACCACCAGTACGGTGGCAACCAGCCCCCAGTTCATGACCGAGTTCAGCGGGCTGGAGGGGAAGGCGGGGACGATGAACGCGGCGGCGCCGACTGCGACTATCAGGCCGAGGAAGATGTAGCTCGTCTTGCGCAGTTTCACCCCAGCGCCTCCAATGCTTCATCGACAGTCAGGATGTTACCGGGGACGCCGTCACGGGCGAAGGCCTGCACCAGGCGATTTATCTGCGGCGAGAACAGCAGCGCCTGGGACAGCGCATCGTGCTTGTTGCCGTCAATCACCACCCTGCCCTCGCTGAGCAGCACCACCCGGTCGGCGTACTCCGCCACGATCTCCACGTCGTGGGTCACCAGCACAACGGTATTGCCCTCGCCGCGGTACCGCTCGATGAAGCCCATCAGCTCGCTCTTCAGGCGGTACTCCATGCCCCGGGTGGGCTCGTCCAGTATCAGCACCTCGGGTCGGGCCACCAGCACCGATGCCAGCGCCACCCGCTGCCGCTGCCCCCCGCTCAGCAGGCGGGGATATCGCTTGCGATATTCCCCCAGGCCGAATATCTCCAGCATCTGATCCACCCTGTCGGCGATCTCGCCCCTGCCGAATCCCAGGTTCTTGAGGATGAAGGCGATCTCGTCCTCCACGGTATCGGCGAAGATGTGGTCGTTGGGGTTCTGGAACACCATGCCCACCCTCCTCGAAAGCTGGGCCACGGTGGCTTTGCGGGTGTCGTCCTCACCGACGGTCACCTTCCCCTTGGTCGGTTTCAACAGTCCGTTCAGGTGCTTCACCAGAGTGGTCTTGCCCGAGGCGTTGCGCCCCATGACGGACACGAACTCCCCCCGGCGTATCTCGAGGTCAACCCCCTTGAGCGTGGAGGGGCCCTGCGGGTATGCGTGCCACAGGTGCTCCACCTTTATGATCGGTGCCCCGTCCGTCGCCTTAGCCGGAGTTTTGGGATTGGCCTCCCCGCATCGGGCTTGACGGAAGGCATCGTTCAGCATGGAGCGCCCTTCCTTGACCGTCAGCGGGATCGCGGCTATCGAGTTTCCCCTCTGCTTGAGCCGCTGCACCAGCCGCGCGATGGGAGGGGCTCCGACCCCGATATCGGCGACGGTCTCGTCGTCGAGCACCCGGCGGGGGTCGCCGTCGGCTACGATGCGGCCGCCGTCCATCACGATCATGCGGTCTATCAGGTGCACCACCCGGTCGAGGCGGTGCTCCAGCAGCACTACCGTCAGCCCCAGCTCGTCGTTGAGGCGCTGGATCACGGACAGCACCTCCTCGGCGCTGTGGGGGTCGAGTTCCGAGGTGGGCTCGTCGAGGACCAGCACGTCGGGGTGCAGGGCCAGCACGGAGGCGATGGCCACCTTCTGCTTCTCGCCGCCGGACAGCTCGTGCACTTGCCGGTGGCGCAGGTGGGCGATGCCCAGCGTGTCCAGCGATTCCTCCAGCCTCCTGGCGATGATCGGCCGGGGGAAGGCCAGGTTCTCCAGCCCGAAGGCGATCTCCCGCTCCACGTCCATGGCCACCAGCTGGTTCTCAGGGTCCTGGAACACCATGCCCACCCTGGTGGCCATCTCTTTGGTGGGGCGCTCCAGCACCTTGATGTCATCCACCTCCACCTCCCCACTGATCCTGCCCCCGTAGAAATGGGGTATCAGCCCGTTGAGGCAGCGGCACAGGCTGGTCTTGCCGCCGCCCGAGGGGCCGGTGATGAGCACGAACTCGCCGCCTGCGATGTCGAGGTCTATATCCCGCAGCGCCGGCTGCACCGCATCGCTGTAGTAGAAGGTCAGTCCCCTGATCCTAATCAAGCTCCAGCCTCCTCTTGAGGAAGGCCAGCGGCACCAGCGAGGCGGACAGCAGCGTCAGCACCGCCATCGCCGACCAGGTATCGATACCGAGGTTCAGCGCGCCCAGAGCGGGGTAGTAGCGGTACGCGGCGTACCCCGAGACGCTGACGAAGATGCCGAAGGCGAGAGGGGAAAATGCCAGCACCAGGCTGATGACATCGATCGTATTCAGCTTTATATCGCGATAATATGTGCGGTTGCTTCCGCTGCCGAACGCCCGGGACTCCATGGCCTCGGCCACCTGCACCGTGCGGTCCAGCGAGTTGGACAGCAGCGGCATGATGATGTGGATGCGGTTCTTCATCCGCTTGAAGAGGCTGCCGCGGTTCAGCTCCAGCCCCCGCGACCGCTGGACATCGGTGATGCGCTCCGCATCGTCGACCAGGGTAGGCATGAACCGGGTGGACAGCGAGGTCACCAGCACTGACTTGTAGGGCAGCTTCAGCTTGATCATGGCCAGCATGATGTCGTCGGGATGGACGGTCAGGGTGATGATGGCGAATGCTGAAATTATCGACAGCAGGCGCAGACACATCGCCACCCCGAAGACCACCGCCTCCAGCGTTATGGTGGGGATGCCCAGCACCGGCACGCGGAAGGGGGCCTGGTACAGCACGTGCGCCCCGCTGTAGCTCAGCAGGGCGTTTATAATTATTATGGCGATGCAGAGGTACAATGTGAGGCGGATGAACGAGGCCCATTCCTTAATCACCCCGGCGGCGAACACCAGCGGCAGCGTCGAGAGGAACAGCAGCAGCAGGAACAGCGGGTGGTCCAGGATCAGGGCCAGCACCAGGATGCTGGCGCACCACAGCAGCTTGCACAGCGGGTTGAGCCGGTGGATCGGGGTCCGCCTCTCACGGTATCGGAAACTTATCACTAAGGCACCCTGATTATCTCGCCGCCGGTTACCACCACGGCGAAGGCGTGCTGCAGCTCGCTGGAGCGGGTGGCCAGGGCTTGCGCCGCGGCCTCGATACCGGCCGCATCCGTGCCAGAGACCATCCATACCACATTCTCGCAGGCGGCGGTGCCCCTGGGGTTCCACGGGCTCTGCGTCGCTTGGATGATGCCGGTACCCGGCCCGTATCGACCTACCTTTTCGCCGGTGCCGGTGTAGATGTCCAGCATCCCGTCCTCGAAGCGGGCGAAGAACCCCAGCCGGTTCCAGACGCCGTTCATCTCGGTGAGCATCTCGCCGCCGCTGTAGCCGATGATGATCAGGTTGGCGTTTCGTTTATCGTCATCGCCCAGCTCGCTGATCGGTTGTGACGATACGTCCGCCACGCCGAGGCCGAGCAGGGCGTCTTCCACCGCCTCGGCGTCCTGCTCGAAACCGCCGTCGTATACTATAATCGTGGGCTTGACCCGTCCGGCATACCCGTGGAGGAAAGGCTCGGGGAAATCGCCGACAATGGCGGGGACGGATATGCGGAAGCTCCAGTGGCGGAAGTCCCAGCGCTGGACATCATCTTGGCGCAGGGTGTAGTCCAATGCTCCGGTCTTGGACTGGATGCCGTTAAAATAGACCAGCCAGTCGTATTGTTCGGCCTGCCCTCCGCTGTATTGCGACCTGAGGCCGTTTATCGAATCGACGAAGCCCCCGCCGTAAGCCGTCGTAACATCGGTTACCTGTTCCAATGCGGCCAGGGATGAGCACCCCGGGGCCACCTCGATGGTGGCATCCAGCAGTACCTGCCGACCGAAATCCCTGGTCACCACCACTCGAACGTCGATGTTGTCATCTGTGATCGGCACCGGTTCGGTTGTGACCGACACCGGCTCGGTGACAGCCGCCGGCTCAGGGGAACAGCCGTTCAGCAAAAGGGCGAGGGCCATTATCGATACGATCGAAAGGATCCACCTACTTGCTTTCAAGCTTCCTCCTGCGCGGGCGCCTGTTTCTGCGCCAGATGAGATAAGCGCTCAGTATCAGGATCAGCAAGGCGCCAACAGAGATGCCGATAATCAGGGCCAGCATATAGCCGCTGGTGGAGATATAAACCGGCACCTTTATGCCGGCACCGACCTGCAGTTCCGATGTCGCCTCGAAAGATACGACGCGGATATACGCTGTGTGCTCACCGTGGGCAAACCGAGGGGCTGATACCGTTACGTGTACCTCGGCTACTTCGTTGGGGGCTAGCAAGAGCTCATCTGGAGTGATATTAAACCAGTTTTCATACTCGGTATCAACATATAATCGGTATAAGGAATCTTTCTCCCCTGTATTAATCACATAGAGGATACTGTCGAAGCTTGAACTATTATCCCCAAACTCCAGATGGCTCGGAGAGACACCGACCCCTGAAGCGGAGGCGGGCGCCGCGGGTAAAATGGCAGCCAGGGCGATGAAGAATGCCAGTAAAAAGGTCGACTTGCGCAGACATTTTAATACAGACATATCGTTTTTATCAGGGGGAGGCGGGTATGCCTCCCCCTACGACATTACCTTTTTTCTTTACGGGGCCTCTGTCGCCCAGAAGATCATGGTGCCGGTTTTCTCCCCGACCCCGATGTAGTCTTCAGGGACGTGCAGTGTAGCGCTCGCTGTCCAGTCAGCAGCCCTTAGAATAGTCTTCGAGAAAGCGCTCCACAGGCTGCCGTCCAGGTACAGCCCCTCGACGAAGAGCCCATCGGCGGTATCCGTAACTTCGGCCGTCACCAGCACATCCCACGCGCCTACGTTGGATATAACCACCGAGTGCGCGGGGCTGGTGTCCCTCGGACCCAGTCCGCCCCCGAAGTCTACTGTGTTCGGGTTAACGTTGATGGCGATGGCGGGGATGATGCTCGCCCCAAGGGAGACCGTGCCGCTGGACTCGCCGCCGCCGCCAGTGCCGACGGTGACGGGCAGTTTATCGCTGCGGACGAAGCCGTCCATCTCGGCATATACGTCTATGGTGGCGTCGTGGTTAACTGCGATCGATACTGTGCTGTTGGGGCCGGTCACATAAGCTACATCGGCGTACACCGTGGCCCCAGCGAGCGGCTCCCAGTCTGCTGTGCTGTCGTTATAGTAGGTCACTGTGGCGGTGAACGTTTCATTGATTGCCACCTCGGTCTTGTCCAGCTCTATCTTCAGCGGCTGTTCGCTCCAGGTAGTGCTGGTATAGAACAGGACCTCCTGATGGGGTGGTGTTGGTGGTGACGTTTGGTTCAGTATGAAGGCGTCGGCTCCCACCGCGGCGGATATGTAATCTATCCGGTACAGCCACCACGGGCCGGCGGTCCAATCGCCGATACCGTCTATCGCTGTAATGGCAATCCCCCATCCGAAGTCCTCGACGGTGTACGGGAAACCGCCGCCCTGTGAGGCCTCATCGAGTGCATCGAGCGCGGTGGCGGAATCGGTTACGGTAACCTCTCCGCGCCATACCGTTGCATCCGGCCCCTCGATGCGCACGTATACAGTATCACCTGTCGCTTGCTCCATCACTGCCACCGGGTAGGGCTGTCCCAGCAGGGCGAGGATGGCATCGGCGGTCATCTTCTCCGGACTGCCGGGGTCTCCTATCTGCCAGTCGAATGATCCGCTCACGTTCTGGAAGGCGAGGAGATCATCGACGGAGCTATTGCCGGAGCCGCTCAGCCATGCTGCGGCTGTCGGGTCCTGCCCTGCTGCAACGATGGCGTCGATGCCCCATGAATCTGTCCCGGAGTTGGTTGCTCCCCAAGACTCGAAGCCGCCGTTGTCCATCTGCTGTGATTTAATGAATGCCAGCCCGTCCTGTATCGCGGTCGAGCCTTGCGGCTCGCCGGCGGCGATCAAGGCCATTACAGCGGCAGCAGTATCGTCAACATCGCTGTCCTGCCCCACACCCCAACTCCATCCGCCGTCGACGTTCTGATTAGCCTTGATAAAAGCGACACTGTCAGACACTGCAGGATTACTGACGCCTATGCCGGCGGATACCAGGGCCATTACGCCCCAGAAATCGTCATTCAGGAAAGAGGGGTTGCCGATCTGGCCGGCGTTACACTCCGCCTGCAGCAGGGACACGAAGTCCCTGCCGCCGAAGGCCGTGGGGTCTTCGTCGGCGGCCACGATCGCCAGTATCATCCTGGCGTAGTCGCTGGCGGCAGCAGCATCATTGGCATTGGTGGCCAGGTAATCGACAACGGATGGACCGCCGGCGTTCCAGCTGTCAGGGTCCTCGCCGGCGGCGGCTATGGCCATCACCACCCAGGCGGAACTGCCGAAGCCGCCGATGTTGCCGTCGGTGTCTTGCGCACCGCGGAGATAATCCAGTGCATCGCAGACCTCAGTATCCGAGGTCTGCAGGGGGTAGGTTGACCACGCCCCTGCCGGTGCCGCCATGATTGCAGGCAGCAATGCCGCTGTGACTATCGCCAAACACAGCAGCAAATTCAATATGGCCGCAGTTCTAGATTTCGTTCGCAATCTGATCCCTCCTGATGTTAATCTGTTATCCGTCTTGTTTACCTGTGTCGTGGGACGCCGCCTTATACGAAATACGTGCATGGACCCCCTTTGCTCCAACCTAAATCTACTCTATCGGATTAAAATCCACTAAAATAGATTATAATGCCGAAAAGAGAGCATGTCAAGGGGGTTTTACATGGATTCCCCTGATTCGCGGTGTCGCAGGGGGAAGAGCCGACGCATGGGGGGTGGTTGGCGATCGTGTCGCTTCGGCTGCGGGTCTTGTGGCGGAAGGGTGGCTATCTGGGGGCCTTGCGGGCGTCTATAATCTCGTAGTCGATGTTCTTTTGCTCCAGCACGCGGATGAGGTCTGCAGTATCGTTATCCACACAGGCGACAACGGGGGACAGGCCGCTTTGCGCCGCTTCCACAATAGCCTCCCGCACCCCGTACAGACATGCGGGTTCGATGCCTATCCTGCGCAGCGCTGTCAGCGCCTCTACCCCCGCGGCACAGACCAGCCCCTGATCCCCGGCCGCCTCCCTGAGCTTATCGAGATCGGCCTGCCTGGACCCGCCCCGCTGTATGCCGGGCAGCCGCAGGACGGTGACCTTGCCCAGCTCAAGAGATACGATTCCCTCGATGTTCGTGACACCGATGTCCTCGCCGGCCGCGGCGTCGCAGGTGGTTGTGCCGGTGGCCCTGGTACCGGTGTCGGCGGTGGCATACAGCAACCCGTCCTTCATCACCAGCCCCACCTTCTGGCCTTGGGACAGAGGGCCATCCGCCACCGCGGCGCAGATGGAGATGCTGGCGATCGCTTTCCGAACGTTATCGGAGTAGCCCTGCCATCCCCGCAGCTCCTTGACTATCCAGTCGACCCCCTCCTTGGTGACCCTGTACCTGGAGCGCCCGTCGGATGACAGCCAGCCATCGTCGAGCAGCTCCCGTATATAGTCCGATACCGCCTGGGGGCTGATGCCCAGCCTTTTGGCGATGCTCCGCTGTTGCACGTCGGGCTGGTTTGCCGCTATCTCAACCAGTATCTGAAACTTGGTCGCCAGGTTCTTGCTGTGCAGTATCTCCATCATGGCATATCGAATACCGTCGGCGTTACGTTACGGTGGTAGTTTAAAACACTGCGGTAGAAAATGGAAGGGGCAACGCCCGTCGGCGTGTTGCCCCTTTACGGCTTGTTGCGATAGGCCTTCTTCCACGGCTCCTTCTTGAGGGATATGTAGTCCCGCACTGCTTCCTTAACCGTATTGGCGGCGAGCAGGGCGCAGTGCCGGCTCTCCTCGGGCAGCCCTCCCAGCCTGTCGATGATTTCGTCCTGGCTGATCTTGAGGGCCTCCGCGACCCGCTTCCCGGTGGTCATCTCGGTGGCCATGCTGCCGCAGGCGATGGAGGGCCCGCAGCCGTCGGTCCAGAAGGTGATCCTGTCGATGACGTCACCCCGGACCCTGAGCCACATCCCCATGGTATCGCCGCAGGGGCCGGTTATTATGGCATAGCCGTCGGGATACGGGTCGTCGCCGGCATTCCTCGGATTCTGCGCATGGTCGACCACGATATCGCTATATATATTTTGCGCTTGTTCCTTATCATTCGGGGTCGCTTCTGCAGCCATTTTGGACCTCCATCTGCAGGCTAATGCAAACGTTCCGTCAGGTGGGGCAGATTATCGGCGAGGTAAAGCTCAACCGCTTCCGCGATGGCCTTGACATCGGTGACTATGGTCTCGATACCGCATTTTATTATCGACTCGTACGCGCCCCAGCCCATGCCTCCGGCGATCAGCACCTGGCAGTCGCTGATGGCCTCGGCCATGCTCTCATGTCTTGCCTCGGAGCCGGTGTCATAGCCGTGCCTTTCCCCGGGCGCCAGCTTGGGCGGTTCGTGGGCGGCGAAGGTCTGGTGGCCCTCTTTGGCGCGGGTCTCACGCGCTACGATCTCGCCGTTCTCCACTGTCAACACTACGTAGTGGGACGCGCGTCCGAAGTGCTGGCTGATGTTGACCTCATCGTCCGATGCCGCAGCGATCTTCATGGATATCTCCTGCAAACGGCGCTAGATAAATTTTATCTCGTACTGCGGTTTCTTCCGCCCCAGGTGCAATACTACGCTTACCTCTTTGCCCTCGGCGAGGTATCTCTCGCACTCGTCACGGACCTTGGCCAGCTCGGGGGAATGAAGGAAAGATACCAGCCCCTCATATCTTCTCTGGAGTTCTTTGTTGTCGGTTTCATCCCCGAGAAGCAGCCGGAGGCAGCTTCCGATCTCCTTGTCGGCGAGGCACTTGATACACCTCCCCGGTATCTCTCTGGTAGAATATCGCGGCTCTAACTCAAGCGGGTCCAAGGCTTCACTCCACTTGTCTCGAACTCAACCCGACTCGGCATACGGGTGCTCGGCATCGCTAGTGGTCGCATATGTTCCCGCCGGTTTCCAGCGCGCCGCCAAGGTAGGCGAGCATGGCCCTCTCCGGGTCGCTTTCAAGGACGCCGACCACGACATGTATATTGTTCTGGGCGAAGAGCCCCTGGGCCCGGGAGCCCATGCCGCCGGCCAGCACCACAGATACTCCCTCCTCCGCCAGCCACTGGGGGAGGAAACCGGGTTCGTGACCGGGGGATGTTACCATCTCCTTTTTAAGGATGGTCTTGCTATCCTCGTCGACATCGATTATAGCGAATTGCTCGCAATGACCGAAGTGTGCCGCAACTATGCCACCGCTTACCGGTATCGCGTATCTCATCCACAAACCTCCTTGATTGATATTTGCGTCCTTTTTATCCCCTGCGGCAGGTCTCTCCACCGCTGCACGGCGGTTTCTCACACCGTTCCCCCCTGCCGCAGCAGGTGGTGCCCGCTGCTGCCGCGTCCATCTTGATGGTGTAGGAGGCGGATACCAGCTTCTGCATGTCGGTGCTGCCGCATGTGGGGCATATCACATCGCAATCCGGGCTGCGCAGGAGCAGTTCAGACTGCGTCCCACATTGATTGCATCTGTAATCAAAGATAGGCATCGCTATTCCGACCCTCTTATAACTCCATTATCCTGCCCGCTCCACCTCTAGTATATTTCATGGGGTAAGCTTTTTCTATCCCTGACTTGAATTGAGTGCAGTGACAGGGGCAGACCAGCTCCAGGTCCGCCAGCAGGTCGTACTCCCTGAACCCGTGCAACCCCCCAATCAGGTAGTTTACCCTTCCCCTTCTCGAAGCAGTTTCCAGAATCGCGCCGACCCCGGGGTGGGAGCAACCGGCGATCACTGCCAGCCCGGCGGCGGTCTCCACCACCAGCGATTGCTCGATCCCTCCGAGCTCACCGGTGGAGCAAACCCCTTCATAGATCCGTATCGGCTCCGAGATGCATGTCGCATGCTCAAGCCCGTTATGGCTGGCCCAGGAGGCCATAGATGCCGGGAGATATAGCGTGGCGGTTGGATTTCCATCGATGAGGCTTGCCAGCCCGCCGGTATGGTCCCAGTGGGGATGGGAGATGAACACCTCATCTATCGAGGCAGGCTGCAGGCCGAGCAGCTCCATGTTCCGTAACAGGATCGCCCCGTCGGCCCCGGTATCGAACAGGATACGGTGCCCCCCATCAGTTTCTACCAGACAAGATAAACCCCAGTCGGCCTGGAGGCCTTTCTCAGATGTTTCGTTATCGTAAATGATGGTTAACTTCACGCCAGCCTTCGGCAGACGCTGTGCCACAGCTCTTCTATACTGCGGGAGATGCCGTCCTGGGAGTACTCAACCACCGGCAGGCCGTGGACCAGTGCCTCGGTGACAACATTGTCGAAGGGGAGCTTGTAGACCTGCGCGATGCCCATGTCGCTGCAGGATTTCTCGATGTGGCGGCTGTTTTCCTCATTGATGTCGAACTTGTTGATGCAGACCAGAGCGGGCACGCCGAAGTGGCGGCACACCCCCAGGACGCGATCGAGGTCGTGCATGCCGGAGAGGGTGGGCTCGGTGACGATGAGGGCCAGGTTCGCTCCCGAAAGGGAGGATATCACCGGGCAGCCGATGCCCGGCGGGCCATCGCTGATGATATAACCCAGGCCCTGCTCCTGGGCTAAAGCACGGGCGCTCTGCCGCACCACGGTGACCAGCTTCCCCGAGTTCTCCTGAGCGATGCCCAGCCTGGCGTGCACCAGCGGGCCGTATTTGGTCTCGGAAACGAACCAGTGCCCGGCCAGGTTTTCCCGCATGGTGATGGCCTTGTCCGGGCAGACATTGAAGCAGAAAGCGCAGCCCTCACAGGCGATGGGGTCGATATCGGGGACATCGATGGCGCCGTAGCGGCAGATTTCCTGGCACAGTCCGCACTCGGTGCACAGCTCCGGGTCGATGACAGCGGTCTGTCCGCTCCAGAACTCCTCCGATCGCTGTGCG
>Ga0180438_10004712_pt1 | contig 19456 bp, 18 predicted proteins | sample SS_ome_12_FD_132455 | JGI IMG/M metagenome (GOLD analysis project Ga0180438, IMG submission 132455) | Hypersaline lake sediment archaeal communities from the Salton Sea, California, USA - SS_3_D_2 metaG | ecosystem: Environmental > Aquatic > Non-marine Saline and Alkaline > Hypersaline >... | reverse complement strand
TGAGAAAACGTTTGTTCCGCGCGATTCACAACCAGAAGCCGGGCGTCGGCACGCTGCGGCAAAGGGTATTGTGCAATGCGCTCCTTGGGCAACTCGTAATCGTATTGATCAAGCTCGGTTTTCGTTTCGCCAGGCAAAGAACTCATACGTCAACTCGATGGGTCATGTCTTCGTTTGCAAGGCTCATAGAATAGTCCATTGCCTGGGCCCTGCGAAGTCACGAGTCGACTGCGATGCGGGATCCACTCATTGAGCAGGGCAGGGGACGAATCTTCAGTATTCCTGCATTCCTGCCGCGCTGTTTAAGGGACCTCCCTCTCGCTACCGCACGGATCCGACTTCGAGCACGAGGCAGGGCCGTGGCCAACGTGTCGGACCCACGGCGGAGAACTTGCCCGATGCGGGCGCAAATGTTCACACCTCCACAACATATAGGGATCCAACACCCGGCCGACTCTACCGCTGGTGCTATTCCCCACCGAGACTCGAGCAGGAGACGGAATGGGGCTTTCGGTCGAGCCTTGGAAATTTTTTTTCTCCCACTTTCTTCCCCGAATTTGGGGGTCGTCGCAAGTCTTTACCAGAACGAATCCTACGACGAAGGCAGTGTAAAAATGCGGGCGAAAAATCCGCTTGACCGAACCTCGAATAGCGGTAAATTTGGACCCATGTGGGACGAAGTGGGGAGTAATGGAAGTTCATGCTGTTAACCGGAACCTATCACCGTTCGGTCGATCAGAAGCAGCGAATCGCCCTACCTAAAGGGATTCGCGATAGCTTGGCTGCCCGGGTTGCATCCAGCGTTTTTTATATGACACCGGGCACCGAGGGCTCCATCTCGGTGTTCGCCGAGAGCTCGTTTGAGCAGTTGGCTGGCCGCCTGGCCGAAGCTTCTCCCGCATCCGGCGATGTGAGGGCGTTTGGGCGTCTCTTTTATGCGAAAGCCCGGCGTGTCGAATTGGATCGGCAGGGTCGACTGCGGGTACCGCAGGAGTTGGCCGAGTGGGCCCAGCTGAGCGACGACGTGACGCTTGTCGGTGTGGGCGATCACATGGAGCTCTGGGAGACAACGCGTTGGAACGCATATGTCGAAGAGCAACAGACACAATACGATCAACTGGCCGAGTCGGCCTTGGGAGAGACGGTCAAGCCTCGCTGATCGGCTCTGCCCTAAGGCGGCAGACGATCATACGCGGGCGACTTAGCCAACGAGATTCGGATTGCATCGGAAGAAACTATCAGCAGACATACTTGAAATAGGAAGCAGCGTCCGTCCGTTAGTTCGCCAGGTGCGTGACGACAGGACTACCAGTTACCGGCCACCAATTGGTATTTCGCCGCGAATTTCGCGGTTGTGTTGTCGCGAGTGCGAGGGCAGGGAGGTTCTCGACGGCGAATCGCGGTGAGAGCAGGCGTCCAGTGGGGCGGACTGCTGGAGCCGCAGGCACCCTGCCCGGCGCCAGTCACACGGATGTGTCTGGTGTCGGGTGTTTTTTTTGGCGGCGGTGTTGCTCGACATTTCGACGATTCTCTTCCTTGAGGCCACGATCTCTTTGTAGGCTCTCGGCTGCTGTCGACAAGGGACAGAGGCTCAACTTTCTTGCTGGTATGAGTGCATGCATGTTGGTCCCTGGCCGAGCGAAAACGGCATTCACGCGATTCCGGGGCGTCTGCTACAGTTCTCTCACGCCGATATCGATCATCTCCTCAGACGCCATTCTTGCCCGATTTGTCAACAAGAACCGCGGATTCGCAGGGTCTCGCCATGCAGAAACTGTTTCTCGTTCATACGCCCAAGTGCGGTGGAAAGAGCTTTCGCGAAGGACTCAAAGAAGCTTTTGGAGACGAACTGCGGCTGCAATACTCCAATCCCCTCAAGAGGGTCTGGCTGGGTAGGTTGAGAGAACTTATCAAACCGGTGAGGCGGTCGGAGATCGCTGGCAAGCGGGTTGTCTACGGGCACTATTCCTTCGACCGTTACCGCAAGGTCCACCGCCAGGCGAACGTCTCCCGCGGCATGTTCTTTCGTGACCCGCTCACACTCATGTGTTCCCACTATTTCTACCAGAAGGAGAAAGTAGCGGGCCGCGTCGAAGAAGGGTTCATGGAGTTCGTTTCCCAGACTCCTCAACGAAAGTTCTATTCCTCCTTCTTGGGGAACACCCGTGTCGAAGAACTCGATTTTGTGGGGCTGTTTGAAGACTATCCACGCAGTCTGCGTCTGTTTAGCGAGACTTTTCAGGTCGATATCGAAGAGCATCGCCGAAACGAGACCAAGGCCAGACCGACCGACTATCAACAGTTTCTGGAGGAGAATGATTTTACGGATCCTCTCCGTGAACAGATGCGGGAGAATATCGCGATCTACGATCGCGCCAAGACCCGCTATCTAGAATTGTGTGACGCCGCGAAGGTGTAGCATGCGAAGCAGCTGTCACGACGTCTTGCGTGATATCAGGGCTAGCGGTGGAGTGGCCCGCACCGCCAGCTTCCCGGCGTGGCAGGAAGCCGAGATTTCTCATTTCGAAGCCTTCGTCCGAGCAGTCTTTGCTTGACACCTGCACCTCGGTATCGCTATGATCCCGCCGCCCGGCGCGGCTCCTCTTCGGACGCTGCGCACCGGCATCCCGTCGAAATCCATTCGCCTTGGGCAATTCGCCCCATCCATCCAAGTCCTATGAACCCATTGCCGCGGCACGTGCCTGTGATGGCGGCTGAGATTGTCGCGCAGTTGGCGCCGCCAATCGGTGGCATCGTTGTCGACGGAACCTTGGGAGGCGGAGGTCATACAAGAGAATTAGCAACGTGTGTCGGCAACCCAGGGTTGGTCATCGCGCTCGACCGCGACCCGGCCGCCATCGACGCGGCCGAACAAAACCTGAAGGGCTTGCCCGTCACACTGGTTCACAGCAACTACAGCGACTTGCCGGAGGTACTTGAGCAACTGGAGATACCCGCGATCGACGGCTGTGTACTCGATCTGGGACTGTCGAGCGACCAACTGGCGGATCGTGAGCGAGGTTTTAGTTTTGATTCCGCTGGCCCACTCGATCTGCGTTTTGACCCATTGGAAGGCGAACCGGCCTGGCGGATCTTGGAGCGATTGAGCGAAAGCAATCTGGCGGATCTGATTTACAACTATGGTGAAGAACGATTTAGTCGACGGATCGCCAAAAAGATTGTGCAACGTCGCCGTAGCGACCCAGTGCGTACGGCGGCCGATCTGTCCGACTTGGTACGGAGTTGCGTTCCTCGGCCTCGCCACCGGGGAGCCATCGATTCAGCGACACGAACATTTCAAGCTTTGCGAATCGCGGCCAACGATGAACTCAAATGGTTGGAAGTTGCCCTGGAACGAATTCCCGATTGCCTTGCTCCGGGTGCGAAACTGGCCATCATTAGTTTCCACTCGCTCGAAGATCGGCGAGTGAAACATGCCTTTCGTGAAGATAAGCGTCTGGAAGTACTAACCAAGAAACCGATCGGGCCGAGCGAAGAAGAGCAGGAAGCGAATCCTCGTTCACGCAGTGCCAAACTGCGGGTGGCCCAAAAACTCGATACGACTCAATAAAAACCATGATCGATCAAGGAGGATCGAACAATGTCAAAAGAAGTTAAGGTTGGACTGGGCGTCATCTTTTCGCTCACGATGGTTCTCGGGTACTCGGTCTACGATCGGTTCTTTCCGGCGGCGGCCGATGCCATCGCCAGCTCGGGAGAGGTGGTGGCACCGTCCGAGTCGCGTCCGTTGACCCAGGTCTTGCAGCCCGAGTCGCCGACGCCGACCGCTCCCCGATTCGATACCGTGGCGGCGGCTCAGTGGGAAGAAGTGGCCGACGATTCGAGTTCGACCACGGATTCCATCGACTCGGAGACCTCCGTTCGCTCTCTGATGCCGAGGGCGGCCTTGGCCTCGACCGACGAGACGCCCACTTTGGCCACGACATTCCGAGAAGTGGAAAAACCAGTGATTCAGGTTGCCGCCGAAGGTGGCGTTTATGAGCCGCCGAGCTCCAACGCTGTCGTGCCGAATGAAGCCGCGAGCAGCGCACCTCAGGCTCAAGCCGCCGAGCAAGTCTATGCCCCGGCGCCATTGCAGCCGCTGCCTTATCAGCAACAAGCTCCCGGATCGGCCGCCCAGGACCCCCAGGGTTCGGGTTACCAACCGCCTCGAGTGTTGGCCGAGGGAGACCAGCTGCAGCAGCAAAGTCCCGTGACGCAACGGCCGGTCGCTCAACAACCGGTCGCTCAGCAACCGATCAGGCAACAGCCCTTACCGACTCAGGCTGTCGATGTTCGCCAATACGCACCGGCTGCTCAGACTCCCCCCGAGGCGGCACAAGTACAAAATGATTACCCCGGATCCGCCAGCGGACGGGGCTACGCTGAGCCGGCCCCCAGAGAAACCCAACTGACCGAGTATCGACAGATGGCGCAGACCGGGAACAGCCGCGTTAGCAATCGAGGTGGATACAGCGTTCGCCCCAACGATACGTTCTGGACGATCTCACAGCAGGTCTACGGATCGGGCAGCTTCTTTAAGGCGCTGGCCCGCCATAACGAAGAGGAGTATCCGGCGGCCGATCAGCTGGCCGTGGGAGACATTGTTGAGACACCCTCGATGCAGGAACTGATGCAGGCGTATCCCGATCTTTGCCCCAAGCCTCGTGCCGCGGCAGCCGGGGGACGCTTCTCGAGTGTGAGCAGCGGAGCGACCGACACGACAGGTGCCCGCGCCTATGAGGTGCAGGAAGGCGATACGTTGTTTGATATCGCTCGATACGAACTCGGGGACGGCTCCCGTTGGATCGAGATCTACGATCTGAATCAGCGTCAGCTAACCCAGGACTTCAATTACATCAAGCCAGGCACGACGATCATGCTGCCCGGCCGAGGTGGAGCTCGACAAAAGAAAGCGGCGGTGGCCAGCGAACAGAACGGTCGCAGGCTGCGCTAAATCGATTTCGCGAAAACGTTCGCTTGTCGAGAGAGATCGCCTCGCGCTATACTCGTGGCATGCCCCAGCCCGAAGTTTCTGTGGAGCGAATCGTTGCGGGTGGTCAGACCGGAGTCGATCGGGCTGCGCTCGACGTGGCGATCGCACGCCATCTCGAACATGGCGGTTGGTGTCCGCAAGGGCGGCGTGCCGAGGATGGTCCGATCCCGCGGCGGTACACTTTGCGAGAGACGGACTCGCCAGATTACTCTGTTCGCACGGAAGCCAACGTCGTCGATAGTGACGCGACTCTGATTATCTGTCGGGGTGAGCCGACGGGCGGAACTCAACTGACCTGCCAGTTGGCAAGGCGACACCAGCGACCCTTTCTGATTGTCGATCTGGATCGGGATGCCAGCGACGAACAGCTGGTGCGAGGAGTCCAGCAATGGCTTCAACAGACGGGCATTGCTATTCTAAACGTCGCCGGTCCTCGAGAGAGCAGTTGTCCTGGCATCGCCGAGACGACTCGCCAATTTCTTAACCAGGTTTTCGATGGCGAAGCCCCTTGCGGCTAGGGGCCGGCGAGCGGCGGCCTTGAGGCGTCGAGAAAGCGCGCCCTAATCGTCGGAGACGGTCGCATGGCGACCGTCGAGTTGGAGGGCCAGAAACTCATTCAACTCGTGATAATAATCACGCGGCTGCAGGTCGTTGTGCCCGCCGTCGAGGCAAGTGTAGAACTGCTTGGTGCCCGTAGCCGCATTGTGCAAGCGGCGGCCGAACTCGAAGGGGATCAGCTGATCGTTGTCCCCGTGACTCTGAAACAACGGGCCGTCGTAGTTCCCGATCTTGTCCAGCGAATCGAAGCGATGACGCATTAGCCAGCGGACGGGCAGGAAAGGAAACTGTCGGGCTCCCATGTCGGGTAGCGAAGTGAACGTGCTTTCCAGAATCAACGCCCGCGCGCCGTCATTTGCCGCCAGATCGACCATCACGGCGCCGCCCAGCGAACGCCCCATCAAGATGATGTCCTGTTCCGCGATGCCGGCCTTCTCGGCCAGCCAGGCCCGGGCTGCTCGGGCGTCCTGCAACAGACCGTCTTCGCTCGGTTTGCCTTCGCTGCGACCGTAACCGCGATAGTCGAAGAGCATCACCGTGGCGCCGAGACTGCGCTGAAGAATCGGAACGATCGGGGCGCGATGGGCCAGGTTGCCCGCGTTGCCATGGGCGAAAAGAATGATCTCTCGCGGATCTTCGACCGCACAATACCAACCATGTAGCTGGGTGCCGTCAGCCGCTGTAAAGTGGGCGTCCTCGAACTCCAAGCCGGCCGGCCGCCAATCGGAGCCCCCGTCGTATCCGTGGGGAAAGTAAATGAAGCGTTCTTCAAATAACATGACGGCTACCAGCACAATGATATAGGCGAGGGCCGTACCCCGCGCGAGACGAAAGAGCAGACCGCGAGGTTGGCGGCGATCGGCGGTTACTGTGTTGTCTTTGGCCATGCAACTCGCCGAAAGTCGACCCCCCGCATTGCCTCCCGGGAGCCCCGTCCGTCATCCGCCCCCCTCCGAGAGTTTCCCGAGGGGCAATCCGCCGTTTGGCAGTCACCGCAGGCTGCGCGCAACGCGCGCCAGCAGCTATTGCATTATTCAATCTTAAAATCGTCGTCGGTGAAACCGGGATTCAATTTGATGTTCGAGTAAATGTACTCTTCTTGCAAAACCGGTTTGCCGCCCTCTTCCTCGGGCCAGGTCCAGGAAGCGAAGCGGACCGGCAGATCGAGTTCGTCATCCACAAAAATGTGGACTTTGTGAAAACGGAAATTCTTGCGTCGGACGGGATGAATCACCTCGGTGACGGTACAGACGCGGTCGCCTAGCTTGGCACCCTTGTAGTGCTTCACCTGGCACTCGCCATACTGGCGATCCATCTCCGCGACCATGATCAGTTCCTTGGTGAGATTGACGAAGCCGACATGGGTGATGGGATAGCGCTGTCCGTTCATGGCCAGGGGCCCATCCGGTTTCAACGATACCGGACCAAGCACTCCGGCGAGCCCTACTGGTTTTGCAATCAGCTTGCCGTCGTTCTCTCCCTCGACATAGGCGACCTGCTGTCCGGCCACATCGTCAGGCTTCAGAAAGTCCATGAAGACGCTGAACGGCTCGTGGCGGACCTTCATATCGATGATTTCGTGATCGCGCAGCTCCCCGCCCACGCGTTCTTGCTTGATGAATCGGCATGAATAGTCTTGAACGCGTTCTTCAAGAGCGGCAAGACGTTTTTTGGCATCACGAATTTCGGGATCGAGGGGGTGCTCCCCTTCTTTCTTGTCCGTAGCAGCAGCGGTCGTAGCCTCTTCCTCGGCATAGGTGTTGGCCCACGGAGTCAATAGAAGACTGAGCGTCAGCACGCTATAGGTGATAGTTCTGAGCATGATCCTGGTTTCTCCTTAGTTCCAATTCCTGCGATCCGAACACCCGCGATCCTGGCACAGGGGGCCAGAGGCCGTGTGGATGTGTATAGCGACTTGAGGTCGAGCGACCGTGTCGCCAAGGCAAGTCCGTCGCCGATCGTCCATGTTGTCCGCTGTTGTTTGCACAATTCTACTTTGTCCGCGTCATTCTACGCACCTCCAGCGCAAAATAAAAACGGCCTGTCATGGTAGGTTAGTTACCACAACAGGCCGTTTCTTGCTGGAAAAATTCGCTTTTTCGCCGATTTTACGTCAACCGGGAGCGACGGTCGATGCGTTCGGACGCTTCGTGCTAGCGGCCTTCCGCTACGCGACGAACGTTGCCTTGCTGGATATCGCGGGCCGACACGAATTCGGGGTGCTTCTCGTCGAAGTCGGCGTCGGTGAATCCGTTGTTCAACTTCAGATTCACGTACGTGTATTCTTCTTCCAGTTGAGGAGCACCGCCCTGATTCTGGGGCCAGGTGTAGGCCGCGTAGCGAACCGGTACGGTCATCTCTTCATCAATGAAGATCCGTGCGATATGAAAAGCGAATTGCTTTCGCGGTTTAGGATGGGTGACCTGGATGCACATGCATTTGCGACCGTTGATCTTGGCTCCCTTAAAGAACTTCACTTCGCACTCACCGAATTGCATCTCTCGCGTGCCCATCTCGATCATGCGGTGGGTCAGCATGCGGATTCCGGTCATGGTAATCGGATAGCGTTGATCCTTCATCATCATCACGGAGTTGGGCTTCAAAGATACCCAACCGACGCGAGATCGAAATCCGATGCCGGTACGACAACGAGCCTTCCCACTGTTCCGACCTTCCACGTAGATCGCCTCGTTGGTCTTCACTTCGTCGGGAGCCAGGAAGTAGAGATAGACGCTGAACGGCTCATGACGGACTTTGCAGAGCGCGTGCTGACGAGCCATCAACTCGCCACCGATCCGCTCCCGCTTGATGAGCGTGCAGGAATAGTCTTTGATACTGTCATCGATATAGGAGAGTCCATTCTTTGCGATCCGCATCGCAGGACCAAGCGGATGTTCGCCGTCCTGTACTTTCGTATCGCTAAGATCGACCTGGGCTAGCGCTACCCCGGTCCCGGAGATCATCGCCAACATGAGTGTCGACGCTAGAGTGCCGCGCAAAATTCCCCAACCTCGCTTCATCGCCTATCTCCTTACAGGTTCGTTGGGACGAGGCGCGGCGATTCGCAGCCTAAGTGGCAAAGAATCCCGAAGGCACATTCGTCCATGATTTACCGGCAGCACACTCGTCCTTGAGTTACCGTTCTTGTTGAGCAATCGTCGTGCCAGATTACCTCTTCTTAGCCAGGACAAGTCCCGGCAGCAGCGAAGCGGGCCAAGTATGGCTTCAATCCCCGTTCGCTGTCTAGATCGACTTGGGTGACAGCGTTGCAGGCGAAATGGCGACTCTTGGTATGTATCGCCAAGCGGCGATGACATAATTACAATCATCAGTCGCACCGGAGCGGTTTACCTGACCCGACCGGGCCTAGCTATTCCTGCTCGGCAATGACCTCCCAGATCTCCCATTTTCCACATGCCCCAGAGCGGCCAGCCCTTGAAACACTCCGACGCTCAGATTGAAGCCATTGTTTCCGTTCCCTTTTACGAGAACACTTTGGTCGTCCGCCGCGGCGAACGGGCGGACTGTCTGGTGGTCGATCCAGGGCTGCAGCCGCAGCTGATCTTGGATTACCTCGACAAGGAGAAGCTCGAGCCGGCGGCCATTCTCAATACGCACGGACACAGCGACCATATTGCCGGCAACGGCAAGATGAAGGAACGTTGGCCCGACTCTCCGCTGGTGATTGGTCGCGGCGATGCCTACAAGCTGACCGACCCGGTCGGCAATCTCTCCGCCATGCATGGCCTGGAACTAATCAGTCCGGAAGCCGATCAACTCGTCGACGAAGGCGATGTCTACTCGGCTGCCGGGTTTGAGCTTGAAGTGTTGGAGATTCCGGGTCACTCGATAGGGCATGTTGTGTTCGTGTGGAAGAGCGAAGCGGCGCCCCTTGTCATCGGTGGCGACGTGCTCTTCCAGGGTAGTGTCGGCAGGACCGATTTTCCTGACGGCGACTATCACGCGCTGGTGTCCGGCATTCGGGAGAAACTGTTCGCCCTCCCCGATGACACGATTGTCATTCCCGGCCACGGGCCCGCCACGACCATTGGCGAAGAGAAGCGAACCAATCCGGTGGTCGGACTTCACTTGGGCTAATGGGGCCTGGGCTGATAGAGCCAGCCGAGCGGAAGCTCGCCGACTCGATCGGTCATGACTGCGCCTGCCTCGTTCGGAGGGGGTGCGGACCATCTTTGTCGATCCTGCGGATAAAGAGGGCACCCTCGGCACAGTAATTTCTGGGGCGTCCTCGGCCGCCCCCCCCTGCGACAACCTATGTTTTCTAAGCCGGTCGTCCCGTTTATTCGGTCGCCCGTCTCAGTGGCAGAGGATCAAGTGGATCCATGGAAGTGTACTTTGCCAGTCCTTGAGATTGCCAGTCATTGAGATTGCCCGTTATTGAGTTATTAAGATGGAAGCCAATTTGTCCCCCCAGATAGAGATCTTGGAGTCCCGGATTCGGGAACTCGAGGCCGAGGTCGCCGAGCAGAAACGAATTGCCGCCGAACTTCGTTTTTCGGAGGCGGAAGTTCGCACCCTGCTTGAGGTCTCCCCGGTTTGCAACAAGATCATCGATCTTGAATCTCGCTTGCAGTACATGAGTACGGCGGGGCAGAAGCAGCTCAAGATAGACGACATTACGCCCTACTACGGTGGCAGCTACCCTCCCGAGATCTACCCCGAACCGATGCGGGCCCCGCTCATCGAGCACTTGGAGAAGGCCAAAGTCGGTGAGACGAGCAGCGTGGAATGCCCGGTGCATGATGTCGAAGGAAACGAGGTCTGGTTTCGCACTACCTTTGTCCCGGTTCGAGATGAGGAAGGTCGCATCCGGCATGTCATCGGGACGTCGATGGACATCACGGAGTGCAAACGGATCGAGCGGGCGATGCGAAAGGCCAAGGAGGAGGCGGAAGTTGCCAACCGGGCCAAGAGTGAATTTCTGGCCAACATGAGCCATGAGATTCGCACCCCGTTGACCGCGATTCTTGGCTTTACAGACGTCCTGCTCGAGAGTCTGCAAGACTCCGAACATCTAGAAATCGCGCGGACCGTTCGGAAGAATGGCGACTATCTCGTCGATTTGGTCGACGACGTTCTCGACCTGTCGAAGATCGAAGCCCGGAAGTGTGTCGTCGAACGCATCGAATGTTCCCCCCGTCAGATCGTCGAGGATGTCGCGTCGATGGTCCGACCGCGGGCCACGGCCAAGGACTTGCCGCTCGAAGTGAGATTTGAAGGTCCCATTCCCGCCACGATTCAGAGCGATCCGACTCGCCTCCGACAGATCCTGATCAACATTATCGATAACGCCATCAAGTTTACCGAGACCGGGTCGGTTGAAATCGTCACTCAGCTGGTTGACCCTGTTGGCGAACAACCTCAGCTAAGATTCGACGTAATCGATACGGGCATCGGGATCGCCGACGATTGCACCGAGAAGGTGTTTCGGCCCTTTGCTCAAGCCGATAGCTCCACAACCCGACGGTTCGGTGGCACAGGATTGGGCCTGACGATCAGCAAGCGACTTACCGAATTGCTCGGCGGCGAAGTTTCGATTTCGAGCACGCTCGGCCAAGGAAGCACGTTTTCGTTCGCCGTTTCCACGGGCTGCCTGGACGATGTCCCCATGATTTCGAATGCCGACGAGGCGTCCGGCCTGCCATCGCCACCGGAGGGGGCCAAGCCAAGAGAGAACCTGCTCGGCGGGTACCGCGTTTTGCTGGTGGAAGACGGACCCGATAACCAACGACTTATCAGCCTGATGTTGAAGAAGGCGGGAGCGGAAGTGACCCTGGCCAACAACGGCCAAGTCGCACTCGAACTCGGTCTGACGGCGCATCGGGAAGGAAACCCCTTCGACGTGATTCTAATGGACATGCAGATGCCGGTGCTCGACGGTTACGAGGCGACCGGTCAACTGCGCAGTCAGGGCTATATGGCTCCGATCATCGCCCTGACCGCGCATGTCATGTCGACCGATCGGCAGAAGTGCCTCGATGCGGGATGCGACGCACATGCCGGCAAGCCGATCGACCGCGAAAAGCTAATCTCTCTTGTCTCTCGCTACGCCACCAGCGTCACCCGCTAGAGTGCGTATTCGCACAGCTGTAGCGTCTGCTAAACCAGCAAAACGGCTAGGTTTTCACACGTCTTGCCCGCAACGCTTTCGTGCTGGCATGCGGGCCAGCGGGTTTCTTTCAAGCGCCCCGTCTGAGAGGTCGATTTCAGACGACAAGGCCTCGTTTTCTCTAGGCGCGATCTCCAGAAGTGGCAACCAAGCTGGCCGATTGGCCGAATCTCATAGAGGGCGCATTGAAGTTCTTGTACCGCCTGATCCCTGCATTGCTGGTGCTATTGGCCCTCGACCAACCAATAGCGGCCCAACCGCCCCAGGCCGTCAAGCGGCTGCCCGCGGTTGACGAGAGCCTCCCTGCGCCGCCGCACGTCGTGCCACCAGTGCCGGCGCCGCTGGCGAACGATCCGGCGCTGGCCATCGAACAGCTTCAGCAGCAGCTTCATGCCCAGTCCCTGGAACTCGAGCGGCTGGCCAACACCCTCGATGGTCAAGAGGGAATCTCGTACGGGTACGGGGTCAACGAAGACGCCGACTACTTCAGTAACGAGTGGGATTATGGTCTGTGGTTTTCCACGCCGGACGATAAGTTCCGCTTCAACGTCGGTGGCCGTCTGGAGCAAGACTGGTTGTGGGCGGAAGTCGATCCCGAGTTGGAAGCCCGCATCGGCCGTATTGAAGATAAGGTCTTCATGCGGCGGGCCCGTATGCACATCGCCGGAACGCTCTACCGGTCGGTCGATTACTATCTGGAAATCGAGACGGCCGATATCGAAGACATTGTCTATCAGGACGTTTGGGTCCAGCTTCGCGACGTGCCGTTGCTGGGGAACATCCGCGCCGGTCATCTCAAGCCGCCCATCGGCATGGAGAGTTTGACCAGCGCCAAGTTCCTGATCTTTCTGGAACGCGATGCGGCGCACGATGCCTTTCTGCAGGAATACGACCCCGGCATCGTGGTCTGGAACTACAATGAAAACCAGTCGATGCAGTGGTCCTACGGCGTGGTTCGCTTCGATCCCGCCGAGTCGGGCCTGGTCGAAGGCAACGGTAAGTACAGCGGTGTGGGACGCGTCAGCATGGTCCCCTTGGCGAGCGAGTGTGACGACTCCTTGCTGCATCTCGGGATGGCGGCCCGCTACAACAACGGAGGGCACCTGGACCCCGACAGCGGGCTGGAAGTCGTCCGCTTTCGCGCTCGGCCCGAGATTCGCAGGACCCCGCGGTTCGTCGATACCGGGCCACTGGAAGCCTCTGGCGTGACCTTCCTGGGAGGCGAACTCGCCTTCAAGATTCGCTCGCTAATTTTCCAGAGCGAGTACATTTACACGCAGGCGCACGATGCATCGGTGGCGGGTGGCGGTCCCGACCTCGGATCGGCCCAATTCGACGGCTACTACTTTTTCCTTTCTTACATGCTTACCGGCGAGCAGCGGTCTTACAGTCGGAAGAACGGAGTGTTTGCCCGCGTGGTGCCGGACGACAACGTCCACCCAGGCGAGGATCGTTTCTTGTTTCTTCAGGGCGGCTGGGAACTGGCCTGCCGTTACTCGAATGTCAATCTGAACGATACCGGTGTGCCCGGCGGCCGATTGCAGACGGTCACGACGGGCCTGACGTGGTACCTGAACCCCACCGTGAAGATCATGCTCAACCACATCTGGGCGCGGAGCGTCGTGCCCGACACGATCGATAACGGCGAGTCGAACCTGTTCGGCCTGCGGTTCCACGCAGCGTTCTAGGGGGGCGAAGAGACTCCCGCTGTCCTCGCTCAATCCTCTTTCCGAATGTCTCGATTCTCCGCGACATCTGAGCCTGTCTTCTTAGACTCGTGCTACCAGTAGCTTGTCTGCTCGTCTCCCTCGCCCGGCTCCTCGAAGTCCCAGCGAATGTTAATTTCATGGTCCGTTTGCTGCGATCCGGGTTCGCCGATCGTGATTGGCAGCGCCTCCCTAAACTTGCCCTGACTCTTCTCTGATGTCCAGGAGTACGACACCTCGAGATCCACGCTCGAATCGGTTGCATCCCTCAAACACAGGCTCCTCAGAGAGCCGAAGCCTCGGCCGCATGCCGTACGGCCCCCAAGATTCCGGTGGCAACGCCACTTGCTTATCATCTGGCGGCGGAGAGGGACGCGAAAGATCAGGTTGTGTTCGAAGGACGGTATCTCGACCGACAGAACGACGATGACCTCGGCATGCTCGGGATCGCAGTGGGCGTATCGTAACTCCTTGGATTCCTCTAGCCAGTCTTCGGCTGTCAACTCTTCGACAATCTCCTCTTCCGTGACTTGTGCGTCTTCAGCCATAGGTTCGTCACGTTGAGCTATCGCGGGATCGCCGCATGGTCGCTGCGGAGTAGTCGTTTCACTGGCAGCTGCCTGGTTCGCAGCCCACGGTTCGCCACTGTTTTGCCGAGTGTCGTTTGGCGAGCAACCGACGAATAGCAGTACAAACAGAAGGCACTGCACGGTAGTGCTTGAAAGGGTCATCTGGCTTCCCTGTAAGGGACCACGGGCCGTGCGTGCGGACTCCAGGTCACAGCCAGGAGGGCAGCTCACGTCACAACGGTTACATCGCGTGGAAAGCCAGGTATTATTCCTCGGCATGAAAAATTAATGATGCGTTCGGCGAGAGTGCGTCGAATCCCTGGAGAGTTGGCGAATCGGGAACAGGGAAACAACCCTTCTGTGCCGATTGCTCGACGGGTTTACCCATGACGCGAGTGACCCTCACCGAGCGCCACCGGCAGCTCGCCAGCCGATGCCTCTCAAGAGCGGGGCCGTGTATCTTCACGAAGAGCGACTCGGCGTCCGACAAGAGTTCGCACTGGTAGCGAGCTACCAGTGGCATCACAAGTGGGCAAGAACAAGAGTAGATAGCTCGAAGCGTCAGCGAGGGACACGACCAGATTCGCGTTTGCGTCGCGGAGCGACACACGACCACCCGCGATACCCCTGATTGTCCAAGCTGGAGGCCGTCACCGAATCAGGTCGGGCAGATCCAAGTCGCCGAGGTCGCCACCACTTCGGTTAATTGGCGCAGCGCCGTCGCTGACTCTGGACGGTTCGTCCTTGACGCCCAAGGACCTTCCCAGTTCACGCCGCAGGGGCGAGCAGTCGCTGCTTCTCGCTCCGTGGCTTGGCCTCGAAGTCGCGGGGCGGTAAACTGAGGCCACGGCGAGGCGCTCCATTCAGGGGTCGCCGGCAGCGGCTACGATACGCCCGGCCGCCAGTCAACCTGCTTACAGAAGAAGTTTCAATCTAATTACAAGTTAGGGGGCACAGGATGCCCTTGCGACAACTCGATTTCACGTACGCGTACGGATTCGCCGATCGCGTTGTGGGCGCTATCTACAATTTCATTCCCGAAGAACAACTGTACGTCCACGATCACCTTGAAGAGGACGGCACCTCGTTCGCCACCAAGGTGTCGAATCCCTGCCAAGTGACGCTGCTTCATACGTTCATCCGTAGCATCAACTTCTCAGATTTCGACTACATCACGGGCCATTACCCAGAAGATGGGGCTGAAACACTAGCTGCGTTCCTTGACGCGGCTGGATTGAATGTACCCGCTTGGCTAACCGCGAATCACGTTCGAGACCATATTCGCGAACTCGACCGACTGCTAGAGGAGGCGACCGCAATCGTAACTAACGCCGCCTTCCACATTCTCTTTGCGGATCGACGTTTTCTGTTCGGTTTTCAGCTGATGGTCGCCGAAAGGGTCCGCGAAATTCAATACGACGATCACTCCGATGTCTTGAAACGCCCAGGCGTACCCAAACGAGCAAGTTACTTGCCGCCTTGGCTAAAACGCGCCGTGTTCCATCGTGACAAGGGGCGGTGTCAACGTTGCTTCACTGACCTGAGCGGCATCCTGACTACCAATGACGATCTGAGAATCGATCATATGCTTCCACTGGCTGAAGCTGGCACAAACGATCCAACGAACTTCCAATTGCTCTGCGACAGCTGTAACCTAGGCAAGTCTGCTCAGGTGGTATTTGATCCTCAGAAGATTTACACGTACTGGTAAGTGCCTCCTAACCAATCAATCCACGGGAGCCGGAAAACGTCGCGCGTTCGCTGCGCTCATCGGCGTCAACTCCCGGCCCTGCTATCGTGAGCCTTATTCGCTCCAAGAAACATGCCTTACTTTTCCTTTGACCAATACGAAGCGGAAGCCTTGGCTCACCTCGCGGAACACTTCGACCATGTCAGCCGATATTTGGACATCGACAACTTCTATAAGTGTGATGAGCTCGGCCGTGACGCAGTGATGAAAACTATCGAGCGTTTTATTCGGCTCGAATTGATCGAAATGCAGACACGCAGGTCAATTGAAATCGATCCCAAGGTTTTCGATGTTGTAGCGCAATTGCGCTGCGAAACGGAACCAACACCTGAATCGCCATCCACGGTCAATTACAACATCCTGGGTGCCAATGCACGCATCAACGTCAATTCAATCGACAATTCAGCCAACACGGTTTCAGTCGACCATTCGGTTTTCAATGAAATTTGTGAAATCATCAACTCGCAAATTGGCGACTCGGCTGAACAGGAAGTATTGCTCAAACTCGTTGCTGAAATGAAGGAGTCCGCTGGTTCTCCATCGTTCCTAGGCAAGTACAAGCAATTCATGGCTACCGCTGCAAATCACACGGCAGTTTTTGCGCCGGTGATTTCAGAGTTAGCCCAAATGGTTCGATAAACGTCGGATCAAATGGATGCAGGGGAGCCGAAGCGAGCGGCGCGTTCGCCACGCTGATCAATGTCAACTCCCGGCCCGTGAACTCAAGCGTTAGCTACTTCGGGTGGGTGTGTCATGGCGACCACGGCCAGAGTTTGGCCAAGTGCTACCTGTTGCTTGTCAGAGAGTTCCTCTAGTGAGCGACGGCGTAGACTTCCACCAAGAGTGACTCGACGTCCGACAAGAGTTCGCACTGGTAGCCACGTGCCCGACACGCCGGGCATGTTCTCGTGCAGCTCCTGGATCGCCTGGAGGACGCCTAGAGGTGGACCGGTACCCGACGCACTTGCTCGCCTTCGACGGGCGGTTGCGGAGGATCCACCCAAGGAATCTCCTGGTCCTCTTCAAACATCTTGAAGACTTGCGACTTGAATTCGCGCGTCACTCTGCTTAACACGTCCCGCTCGGAACTGCCGCTGGCCTCGATGCCGGCCAGATTCGCCACTCTTCCGGTCACCGTTCCGTCATCGTTCTTGTGAACGTAAACCAGGCAAGTAAACACAGGAACGTCCGGCTTGGAGTCGCCAGTGATCCCCAGCGAGTTGTGATTGTCAGGCTTCGGTTGTTTATCCATCTTCGATCAAAAGCCTCCCGATGCTCTCGCGACTCTCATTCTCATCCGACTTGCATCGTAATAGGAAAGCGAAACGATCAAAAGACGGCGGCGGGCACAAACAATCGCCCGCAATTGTTTGTGCCCTCAATGCAACAAGAGACGGACATGAAATCGCCCCCCGCTAAGACCTCTGGTGCCCCAGACGCGTAACCGCTCATGAAAAGAGTGGGGCACTCGCCGAAGAACTCGACCTAAAGACCACCGGGGCCCATCTCCAAGACGTCAATCAGCCATATGCCGTCAACAAGCTTGAATGCGTAGGGCGTACTCTGCTCTTGCCCGTTCTGAGTCCTAACGAGGGTTGCCGTTGCCGAGTCACCCTCGACTTTGACGTTCTTCAATTCTCCGCCAAAAATCGCTTTCAGATCGGGGCCCTTCAGTCCGTAGCCTTCTGGGTCAGATAGCACCTGAAGCATCTCGCCAAGAAATACTGCCCGGTCTTTGACGGGGGAAAGGTCCTTCTTAAATTCGACCACCATCTCCTTCATATCTTCCGTGATTTCTCCGGTCGGTTCCTTATCTGGATCAAGACCGTGCTTCTTCATGATCACATCCACTTTCGCCATCCTGACCGCCGTTTCATCGTCGGCTCCTTTCCTATCCGCAAATTTCGCGCCCATCGCTCTCAACATCAACATCGATCCCGCCATCATCGTCTGTGAATCAGACGTCATGCATCGACAGAATCCGGCGTAATCATCTTTCTCAACCGCCGCCCTCGCTCGATCAAAACACGCCTGAGGAGTATCGCTACTACTGCATCCACTAATGACGAAACCGACAGATAAGATGACAACGGCCGTCAGCAGCAACTGCCCCCGCGGCGCGCCAGTTCCTTTTTCTTGACACATTCTGATCACCTTTTCTGCCCTCCAATTGATTCGGATTTTCTCATACGGATTGAGCTTGGAACCGATCCAGACTCACAGCCTTCGCGATTATAGAAACACAACCTCCCCGAGCCTAATGCGTGTGGATTTCTTGGACTCCTTCTCCCAACTTCCAGCCCGAGCGATCCGGGAGCGCCTTCAATTGGATTCGAGAATGTCGCAGGCCGTCGCGACGTCGACGTCGTCGTGCACAATCGCCCGCAGCGCCCGCACCATGCCACGTGGACGACTCCCCTGCCAGATGTTGCGGCCGAACACCAGTCCGGCGGCACCGGCCTCGATAGCGTCGCTGACCATCTGCAGCACGTCACGGTCGGTCTCCAGTCTGGGCCCCCCTGCGATCAGGATCGGCACGGGGCAGTTTTCCACGACGGTCCGGAAGCTGTCGATATCGCCCGTGTAGTAACACTTGACGACGTCCGCGCCATGCTCGAAACCAAGCCGGGCCGCCGACGCCATGGCGTCCGGTGCGAGCGGATCGGGGACCCGTTCGCTTTTGCCGGGCAGAGCTTCCACCAGCAACGGCATATCGCTGGCCAGGCACTCGCTGGCGACGTCCGCGGTGACCGCCATTGTTTTGAGTTCGGCCGGGATACCCATGAAAGTCATGGTCGCCACCGCGGCGGCTCCCAGACGAACGGCATCTTGAACGGAGTGGAGCTGTTGCCAATCTGTGTACGCCAGCCAATCTTCGCGGTAGAGACTCGGTCCTCCGTCGAGTCGGAGCACGAACGGAATGTCGGCCAGTTCCGCTTGGCACTTCTTGGCGATGCCAAAACTCGTCATCACGGCATCGGCGCCCGCCTCGGCTGCCATTTTGATTACCGCGCCCGGATTCTCCAGCCCAGGGACCACACCGAACGTTCGCGCGTGGTCCATCGCCACAATTAGACTTCTACCGTCGGCTGCCAACAATCCCATCCGTCTGTTACCTCTTCAAGTTCGTTCGATCGGGACCGAACGAACGGCTCCCGCAGAGCGACAATATAGTCGCAACCAACAACCGCCAGAACCACCCGGAGAGAAATCCTGACCGGTTGTCCTGAGGCACATGTGAGCCTGCAGTGCGCGCGATTCAAGTGGACGATTCTGAGGTATTGACATTTGAACAGTATCGGGTATATTGGTCGGCGGCTGGGATGTTATGTTTCAGCTGCCGCGTGGGAGCCGGCTATCGGTGGCGAGTAGGGCGGTAGAGCGGTCGGGAGACCGAGCTACAACAAGGCGTGCGGCGGTCGGGACACCACCGCACAACAGAGCCCGCCCCATAACGAAGACCGCTTCATGACCTCCCATCGATGTTCGCCGCGCGGGCGTTCTTTGACAATTTGGAAGATCCGAGGTGCTTTCGAGAGGGCGGGCGTCCTCGCGATCCGGAAGGATCGTGCGATCGTACCAGGTACGGCTTGGCGTTCGGCTTCGCCGCTTCGATGGTGTCGAGCCATTGGTCGTTGAGTTCATGGTCGTTGAGTTCATGACTCCAAAGCGAATTGTGACAACGATCGACCAGGACTCGCGGAGCTCGGCGAACGAGCATCCGCCGTTGACCGAATAGTTGACCGA
>Ga0180438_10004711_pt1 | contig 19456 bp, 20 predicted proteins | sample SS_ome_12_FD_132455 | JGI IMG/M metagenome (GOLD analysis project Ga0180438, IMG submission 132455) | Hypersaline lake sediment archaeal communities from the Salton Sea, California, USA - SS_3_D_2 metaG | ecosystem: Environmental > Aquatic > Non-marine Saline and Alkaline > Hypersaline >... | reverse complement strand
TGTACCTGTCTGGCCCTGTCCTTGTCCGGACAGGACAAGGGTACAGGACAGGTGCGGCCAAGCACAGGGTCTCCTGACCGAGGTGGTAGGAGCTCGGTCGGGAGATCTTTGCCCATCGCAGAGCAAACTTGAGCCATAATGAGAATTGCTGGGTCCAGGCAGGGGAAGTTGAGCTTTGGTCGGATTCGTGATAGAATGGAGCCAGGAGAGTGAATACTTGTTGGAGGGACAGGATGGTGCGCGTATTCGTCAGTGGGGTGATACAGGGATCGAGGCAGGGCAGGGACGTCGACGACCAGGGCTACCGGCAAGCCATCCACCGGATGGTGAAGGCACGACATCCAGACGCCGAGATCTTGGACCCGGTGGCGCTGTTCCCCGACAGTCTAGAGTACGCCGACGACCGCGCCCGCCAGTTATTCTTTGACATGGCCGAGGCAGCCGCCAGGGCGGACGTCGTCGTTGCCTATCTGTCGGAGGCCAGCATGGGCACGGCGCTGGAAATGGTGCGGGCCTATGATGCCGGCACGCCAGTTGTCAGCATCTCGCCGATGATGTATAATTGGTTCATTCGTTTCCTCTCACAGCGCGTTTTCTCTACCCTGGAGGCGTTCGCCGATTGGGTGGCGGAGGGAGGGTTGGAAACGTTGGTCAGTTCGAGAGAGGCACAAGGGGTGAGTTGATGCCAGGCAACGTTTTTCGCCGCAGTTCGGCCCCGTCCAAGGCGACGGTTGTGCAGAACTTTCCCGGTCGCTACCCCACCGAAGAATGGCGGGCGCAGTACTGGGATGTCACCGAGGCCGGCGCGCTGGTGCGCCGGGAGGTCACGGTGCGGTTGCCCCTGGGCTTTAGCCACGTCTCGCCGCCGGTGACGCTTGGTCAGCCGGGGTGTATCTATGCCGTGCGGCGATGGGGCCTGGCCTGCCGCACATCGCTGCTGGAAGATATCCCTTTCGACCCTTCCGCTTACCTGAGTGTCGAGGCCACCGACGACGAGGTGCTGCGCCTGATGTACGGCGCAACCTGGTTTGACCTGCCGGGGTATTTCATCATCGCCAGCGACGAGCATCCTTTCTACCTGTACGACCCGGCGGGTGCTCTCAAGGGAGCCTACGTGGACTGGTTCACCTACCTGGGCGCGCTGACTTTTCTCTACACCGACGGCGACGTCAAAGGCAGCTTTCTCCTCGTTTTCCGTGAGAGCGCCTCGCTCTACCAGCAGGCGCTGGCCGAGATACAGGCCGCCTGGGGGGCAGCCATGCGTTCTTCAGGGCACACGGCGAGACTTGAGTGACCGATCCCAGGACGCCGGCGGAACCCCCCTCACCGGTTTGGGAATGCGGTCCGCGACGCGAATAGTCGCCCGATCGCACAGCGAGCGAACTTTGCCCCTCTCTGCCACCAGGGCAGCGATGACACCACACGGTTGAGCTTTCAGAGCAACTTTGGATCGGGATTCTCCGGGCCGCCACAGTCCGGCGTGTAGCAGGTCACGTCGGTGAAGACGCACTTTTTGTTGCAACTAGGGCACACCTCCGGTGGCTCCTTCTCCCGCAGGACGTACCCGCACAGGGTGCACTTCCACCACAGCCTGGTCGGCATTTTCATCTCTTGTGGCATTTCTGCTCCTTTTTCAAGACCCTTGGAGTCTGCTTCCGGCGGTTCACAATTGCTCAGCTTCTATCGCCGCGAGGGGGATCATGCCCTTTTCGATCTGATGGCCGTGCGAGCTATCGCCAGCAGGGAGCAATTGAATCCGGCACACCTCATTTTAACTGCTTTTCGCCTCTTGTGCAACTATGCCGGCCGGTGACGGCATTGAACGGCACCCCATGGACGGAGCCAGAAGAAATTAGCCACCTGTCCAATACAAAAACTGTTCACTAGGCCAATGTGCCGAGGGGTGACTTGTGTTATAGTAACTCTGGAGGGCGTGACGTGACGCCGATGCATGGTCGGTGTGAAAGGTTGCTGGGTCGATGAGTTGAAGGATCCGACGATGCGCGACCCAACTTTGCCTCTCGATTACCCGGAAGCAGCACTGGAGGCAGTCGGTGATCAGACCACACAGCCCGCCCTGTTCCTCTCGAGTCAAAAACAGTCCAACCAGGAGGCAAGCATGACAGAAGAAGAAAAAGTGCGAAAGCCGCTCAAGCACAACATTTTCCTTAGCACCTTGAATTACTTCTACAACTGGGGGCGGCGAGGGTCGGTGTGGCCTCTATCTTTTGGGCTGGCCTGTTGCACCTTTGAGGCATTTGCTGCTGGCGACCCCCGCTTTGACGTGGCCCGCTTTGGCATGGAAGTGGCGCGCGCTTCTCCCCGCCACGCCGATCTAATGATTGTCGCTGGCACGGTGACCAAAAAGATGCTGCCGCAGATCGTTCGTCTGTACAACCAGATGGCAGAGCCGAAATACGTGATCGCCATGGGAGCGTGTGCCATCGGTGACGGCCCCTTCAAGGAGGGCTACAACGTCGTGTCAGGCATAGACAAGTTCCTGCCGGTGGATGTCTACCTGCCGGGCTGTCCCCCACGTCCGGAGGCGCTTATCCATGGCATTATGCTGCTGCACGAAAAGGTGATGAGTCAGGACTTTCGTCAAGTCCGATGGTATCAGCAGGAGCCCATCCCCGAGGTCCCGATACCCATCTTGGGGCCCGATCTGGTAGACGTCCGCCAGGTGCCGCAGCTCAAAGAGCAGGTGGCCTCCGGGCAGGGGAACAGCGAGTGAGTGGGCGTGAAACCCTGAAGGCGAATACGGCACCCTATCCAGGATTGGACATGCTGAAGCAAGTCTGCGCAATCTGGGACGACGCAAAGCCCGCACGGCGCTGACACTGCTGGGCATCGCCCTGAGTGTGGCGGCGATGGTCACGGAACCGGCTATCGTCCTGGCCGACAAGCTGAGTGGCAACCTGGGCGCTCGCACTGGTAACGGGGTGCTGCGATTGCTGCGCCGGTCCTGCGACGAGCGGGGTCAGACTATCGTCATGGTCACCCGCGACCCCCGCGCGGTCAGCCATGCCGATCGGATTCTTTTCCTGAAGGACGGTCAGGTGGTTGGCGAAACGCGCTTGGCTGCCAGCGGTGATAGCAATGCCATCTTGCACCGGCTGGCGGAATTGGAGATGTAATGCAGCTGAATCCGTCCACGAGATTCATCGGGAACAATGCCATACGGAGAGAACTGGATGAAGATACTGTTGATAGAACCAGCTAAAGCACCTACGACCATAGGTGGAGAGGATGTGTTCCTCTATGAACCACTCGCCCTTGAGTACGTTGCCGCAGGAGTGGCACAGAACCATGACGTGAGGATTCTCGACCTACGGCTGGAGAAGGACTTGCAAGATGTCCTTACGGACTTTCGTCCCGACGTTGTCGGGATAACTTCATATACTGTACATGTAAACATCGTCAGAAGGGTCTTCGAGCAGATAAAGGGATGGCGTCCACAGGTTCTTACTGTGGTTGGGGGGCATCACGCTACTGTGGCGCCTGAGGACTTTTTCTCGCCGTTTATCGATCTCATTGTCATCGGAGAAGGCGTTTTCGCATTCAAGGAGATAGTCGCGAGATTCGAAAGGGGAGAGAAGTTCGATGGCATTCCAGGGATAGCATTTGTCAAAGGAGATAGTCTTGTCAGGACTGATCCTTCGGCTGTGGTCGACCTTGACGCCTTTCCATTTCCCGACAGGAGGCTTACAGCAAAGTACAGGAAACACTACTACTCAGAATGGATGAAGCCCCTGGCGTCGATACGCACATCTAAGGGATGTCCGTACAGGTGCAAGTTCTGTGCCCTGTGGAAACTGACAGGGGGGCACTACCTCAGACGAAGGCCAGAAAAAGTGGTCGAAGAACTGGCTGGCTTGGACGAGGAGTTTGTCTTCTTTGCCGATGATGAGTCACTGGTCGATTCCCGACGGATGAAAAAGCTGGCCACGCTGATAAGGGATGCAGGGATAAGAAAGCAGTACTTTCTATATGGAAGGAGCGACACGATCGCAAGGAACCCTGAACTCCTTGCGATGTGGAGAGATATTGGCCTGGAAAGGGTCTTTGTGGGGCTCGAGTTCTTTAGGGACAAGGACCTCAACGACATACGAAAAGGCTCGACGCTAAGCGACAACGAGAAGGCAGTACACATCCTTCAAGGTCTTGGCATTGAGATATACGCCTCTTTCATTGTGCGGCCAGAATTCAACAAAGCGGATTTCAGGGCATTCAGGCAATACTGTCGGAATCTGGCATTAGGCTTTGCCTCTTTCGCTGTGCTTACGCCACTGCCTGGCACAGATTTCTATGAAGAGGTAAAAAGTCAGTTGATAACCCACAACTATGACTACTTTGACTTCATCCATACGCTACTCCCAACGGCGCTCCCACTGAAGGAATTCTATGAGGAGTATTACCAGCTCTACAGAAAAGCGATTCCCTTGACAAGAAGACTCTCTTTGCTGAGGAGGTTTCCATTGAAGGACGTCCCTCCCTTGCTAGTCAATTCATATCGGGTTTTCAATCGGCTCAGAACGGCCTACCTCGACTATGAAAATGAAGGGGGCATCGAACAACGACGTTAACAACCCTGGTCCTGTGCCTGAAGGACGGGCTGGTTATCCTCGAACAGGACAAGCTGGCAAATTTTTCTACTGGACGGAGATCCGCTGGCAGATACGGCGGCGCTGCGCCGGGTGCACGTGTTCGCCAAGGGGAATTGTGCATCAAGAGGGGCGGTGAGAGGTTTTTGCCAATAGCGCAAAGCTTGCTTTTGGAAGTTAAGATGCCCGGCACTTGGACGATGATAATTCGGCCAAGCCTTTATATCAGGAGCATAGCGTGCTCATATCAACGTTTGAGGTACTGCTGTTCTTGACTTTCACCAGAGCCTGCCTATACTAAATGTAAAGACTCCCCACGGGCTGACCCTCCTGTGCCTGCTGGCCAGCGATAGCCAATCAACCTGAGAGGCTGTTTGAAAATGGCCGGATGCTCCACAAATCACGGAGATGTCATTGCGAGGAGCGCAGCGACCCTGTACTGTCCGTACAGGACAGTGCGAAGCAATCTCCCTATTTGCGCATTGGAGATTGCTTCGCTTCGCTCGCAATGACACATGCGGAGGCATTTTCAAACACACTTGAGAAGGATGTGACGATGATCACCCTGAACGATGTTAGAAGTGCCGGTCAAACGATCGCCCCCTACGTGAAACGCACACCGACAGAGAGAAATCACACCCTCAGTGAGCGTCTCCACACCAACATCTATTTAAAGCTGGAGTTGTTTCAGAAGACGGGTTCTTTCAAACCGCGGGGGGCGTTCAACAAGATGTTGCGCCTCCGCGATGAGGAAAAAGAGTGCGGCGTGGTCGCGGTAAGTGGGGGCAACTTTGCCCAAGGCGTGGCATACGCAGGGCAGGTGTTAGGGGTTCGCACACTTATCGTTATGCCCCAATACACTCCCCACAACTATGTCGCAGCGACCAAGTCATATGGCGCACAGGTCGAGCTCTTGCCCGATGTCCAGGCGGCGTTTGACAGGGCAGAGGAGTACAAGCGTCAAGGGTGGATCTACTTTCACCCCTATGATGATCCGGACATCATGCAAGGATACGGCACGATCGGACTTGAGTTGCTTGAGGATGTGCCCCGACTCACTGATGTGGTGATCAGTGTCGGTGGTGGGGCATTGATGAGCGGCAATGCTGTCGCCATAAAAGAGCTCAAGCCGAGCGTACGCATCTGGACTGTCGAGACGGAAGGGGCTGATGCTATGGGGCGCGCTCTGCAAGCAGGCCAAGTCGTCCACATACAGCCCACCTCGCTGGCGAAAACGCTTGGCGCGCCGTACGTGGCCCCTGACGCGTTGCGGATCGCACAGCAACATGTGCAAGATCACATCATCGTTTCCGATGCACAAGCGTTTAGAGCCCAGGTATTGTTGCTGGAGCGAGCCAAGGTGCTTACCGAGCTTGCGGCATCTTGCACGCTTGCCGCAGCCGAGCGCCTTCAAGACCACTTTTCGAACGATGACCACGTGGCCCTTGTTTTGTGTGGCGGGAACGTCTCTCTGGATGACCTCACGGAGTACAAGAGGCTTCTTGAGTGAAGTCGTACTATTCCTTTCGCCACATGGCACCCAAACTGGCTAGCGACGCGCCACAGATGGTCCACTAGCTGTTCACAGAGGGAGTGATGATGCGCAAAGCCACTCTATTTGCCTGTGCTGTTCTTGTGCTTTGCCTCTTGGGGTGTAGGTCACTAACGCCCACGCCAGTGTCCAGGGAACGCTATCCACATACGCCTGTACCCCCAACCCCGACCGATGTGGCGGTGATTCCTACCGGGATGCTCGCTTCAGAGTTCAGACCCGGCCCTCAGATCGCGTTCCAGGCGGATCGGGATGGCAATTGGGAGATCTATGTCATGAACCTGGACGGCTCGGACCCGATCAACCTGACCCGTCATCCCGCAGACGACGAATATCCGGCCTGGTCGCCCGATGGCACACGGATCGTCTTTGGGTCTGATCGCCACGGGAACGGCGAGATCTATGTCATGTACGCCGATGGCAGTCAGGTGACCCGCCTGACCGAAAACCAGGATGACGACATGATGCCCGCCTGGTCCCCCGATGGCGGCCGAATTGCCTTCGCCACTCGCCGTCATGGTGGCATGACCCTGTATGTCATGAACGCCGATGGCTCGGCACAGACCCGGTTGACCGAGCAGTCCACCGTCGGCGGCGGCTCGACCTGGTCGCCGGACGGGACACAGATCGCCTTCTCTGTCCTTGAAGAGCATTACATCAGTCGCATCTATGTCGTCAACGCCGACGGTTCAGGGTTGATGCCCTTGACGCCTTACGGGACCTATCGCGTCTCCGGCCCTGCGTGGTCTCCCGATGGCTCGCGCATCGCCTTTGCCTCCGAGAAGGGCCATCATATGAAGACGGATCTTTACGTTATGAATGCCGACGGATCGGGGGAAACCCGGTTGACCGAGGGCTACGATCTGGTCTTGGGTCCTACCTGGTCTCCCGACGGCACGCGGATCGCTTTTGCGGCCTCTGATGAGGATGGCAACTATGACATCTATCGCGTAGATGCCGACGGTGCGAACGCGGTTCGCTTGACCGATCACCCGGCGGATGACCGTGCCCCGCATTGGTCGCCTGTCGCGGACCTCTCCTCCGATTTGGAGTAATCCATTGAAACCCTTCTTATTCACCAAATCACTACATTCTCTCTACTGGTTTGTCGGTTTGTTCTCTGTGATGATCCGTAGTATAATGCCAGCGTAGCGAGCGTGGCGCCGCTTTGGCACAGTGTTCGAGCGCCGGTAATCAGGTCTGTTTTTTTCTTCCTAAGCGGCAGCAAGGAACCCCTGGGATCAAAAATGGCCATTCAACAAGACCAACTCGAGCGAGCTATTGCGCTCGCAAAAGCCTACGGCGCGACGAGGCTTATCCTTTTTGGCAGCGCCGCTACCGCACCAGAGCGAGCCAGGGACCTCGACCTGGCCTGTGATGGCATTTCTGGGTGGAAGCTCTACGAGTTGGGCGCGCGACTCGAGGAAGAGTTGCGGATACCACTCGATCTTGTCCCGCTTAGCCCACCTACTCGCTTCACCCGTCTCATCGAGCGGCGAGGCAAGGTATTGCTATGATACCCGCTGATCTTGGTGAGGAAATCGCCGTCGAGCTCGAAGCGCTGGAGACGACGGTGAACGAATTATTGGCACTACAGCAGGATATCGCTCGCAGAGAGCCAACGGTCCGTGAAAAGACCGCTGCCGCCGCCTTTCTGGCCCAGTTTTACAATGGCATTGAAAACATTCTCAAGCGCATCAGTCGCCATCACAACGTTCCCTTGCCCACCGGCGAGACCTGGCATGTGGACCTGTTTCAGCGTTTCTGCTCGCCTTCCCACCCCGATCTCCCTCTGTTATTCGACAAAGACTTGGCGTCTGCCCTGGCCGCGTATCGCCGCTTCAGGCACGTGGCTTTTCACGGCTACGGATTCCAGTTGGACTGGAACCGCATGGCTGAGGGCGTTGCCAACGTGCGAGATCTGTTTTCTCAGCTCAAGGCAACCCTTGCCGATTACCTGGCAACCATCGGTGCTTAGAGCCACACGCGTCTGAATCTTCTCAAACATCGAGCCCGGTCGCCCTGGAAAAGAGTGGCACTCAGAGCTGCCCTGCCTCCATTGCCTTCAGCAGGACCATGGCCTTGTGCACCGGATCGACCGCCACACGGCGGGCCACTGCTTCCGCCTGAGCCTGCGCCTCGGCACGGATCGCCGCTTCGTCAGCTGTCAGCACCTGGCGATCGCGCATCAGGGCCCGCCCGGCGACGATGACCGTCTTGACCTCGTGCCCGCTGCCCGCGTAGACCAGGTTGGGCACAATGTTGCGCACCGGCGCGTCCAACACTGGTGACAGGTTGGGCGCCGTCAGGTCGACCAGGATCAGGTCGGCCTGCTTGCCCACTTCCAGCGAGCCGACCTCGTCCCCCAGTCCGACCGCCTGCGCGCCTTCGATCGTGGCCATGCGCAGCACTTCCCAGGCGGGCATGACCGTAGGGTCGCGGTACTTGACCTTGTTGAACAGCGCCGTTAGCTTCATCTCGTTCAAGATGTTGTTGCAGTTGTTGCCGCTGGCCTGGTCGGAGCCCAGCGCGACCAGGCCGCCAGCCGCTCGGAAAGCGTGGGCCGGAGGGACGATGCCGTCAATGATGCCGATGCTGCCGGAGCAGAGGGCCATCCGCGCGCCGCTCCGGGCGATGAGGGCCGCCTCATCCTCAGTTGCCTCGGTGAGGTGGACGGCCAGCAACCCCTCGTCCAAATAGCCAAGTTCGTCAAGAAAAGCGGGTGTCCGCTGACTGTGGCGTTTGAGCATCTGGTCGATCTCGCGGTCGCCCTGGGCGACGTGCATGTGGATCATGAGCCCCTCGCGGTCGGCGACCCGCTTCACCTGGAGGAGGTGGTCGCGGGGGAGCATGTCGGCCGCCTGGGGGCCGAGCATGACGCTGATCCGCCCGTCGGCGGCGCCGTGCCAATCGCGGACAAAGGCGAGGGCGGTGTCTATCGCCGCCTGTCCGGCCTCCACGGCAAACGGATAGAGGTCGCCGACCTTCCAGCCGGCCATGCCGCCAGGTGGGAGGGCGCTGATCGTGGGCGTGAGCCGGGCGCGGACGCCGACCTGGGCAAAGACCTCCGCCCATCCAGGAACGGGCTTCGCATAGTCACCAAAAGTGGTCGTGCCGGCCTTGAGCGCTTCCAGCACGCTGAGCTGGGTCCCGGCCAGCGCTGCCTCTGGAGTGATGTGGCGGGAGTAGGGGGCCAGTGCCTTCTGCATCCAGTGGGCCACGTCTTGGGCCACGCCGCGCACGATGGCCAGCCGCGTGTGCATGTGGGCGTCTATCAGGCCGGGAAGCACTGCGCAATGGCTCGCGTCGATCGTCTCGGCGGCCTGGAAGCGGGCTGCCAGCTCGGCGGTGGGGCCGACGGCGGCGATGCGATTGCCCTTGACAGCCACCGCGCCATCGGCCACGTAACCCACGCCCTGACCCTGCATGGTAAACAGATGGGCGTGTGCGATGAGTGTATCAACCCCTTCCATTTACCCTCCCCAAGGCATGTTGACGTATTCTTCAAAGAGCCGGTCGTGCAGTCCCTTGAACAGCGCCTCGTGGCCGCGCTCCCAGCGGGCCAGCAGGGCCAGGGCCTTTTGGGCCTCCCCGGTGACGCGGGCAGCGGCCATCTCGTAGAACTCGGCAAAGTCGCGCTCGATGAGGTAGGCCATGCGCAGCACCGGCAGGTCAGGCGTCATAGACTCAACTGTCGTCTGATCGATCATCTCGGCAGCGGCGCGCTGCGAGAAAAAGCCAGCTTCGTCGGTTTCCAAGTCGCCTGCCATGGCCTCGACGGGCGCCTCCTGCTCCTGATCCAGGTGATCGATCAGGCCCTGGACGAACTCGATGTGATTCTGTTCCTCCTGCGCCAGCCGCTCAAAGATGCCCACAACCGAGGCGTGGCTCGCCCGGGCGGCACTCTCGTCAAAGAATCGTTTGCCCTCCTGTTCTCGTTGCAGGGCGTAGGTATAGATCTTGCGGATGTTCATGGCAGCCTTTCTTCCTTTCTTGTCTTGGTCTCTCAACGGCGTTGATGTGAATAAAGAACCCCGGTAAGCGCTCAGCGGGTGGGCCAAATCGGGGCATTTCTCGCCGGAATTATGGGTTTTTGTCTCCTCGTCCCCTAATCCCGGCCCAATAGCCGGCATGTTCTGACACTCCCCCCGGTTTTCCCACTAGTGAAGCCCCTTGGCCCTTGAAGAGCGCCTCGAGCCGGATTCGTGCTATATGAAGGTCTCAAAAACCGGGGTTCTGACGTTTGCTCCAGGGATCTCTGAGAGGGACCCGGTGCGCCCTGCGGTGAAGGCGCGTTTCGGGTAGCATTATAGCCCAGACCTGACAGGGTGGCAAGGGAGGGCAGTTGCGCGTTTTTCGATGGTTGACGTCGCTGCGCATCTGTGTTACAATGCCTCAGACTATCCGAGTTACCCCGTAGCGGTAGGGAGGAGGTCCTGCTTGGAGAAGGTGAAACGGTTCAAAGGCATCGTCGCGGCAATGGTGACGCCCTTCAACGACGATGAATCGCTGGACGAGGGGAGACTCTACGCCGTCGTTCGCTTCCTGATTGAGCGGGGCGTGCATGGGCTGTTCCCTGCCGGCAGCCAGGGGGAGTTCTATGCCTTGACGGCCGACGAGCGGCGCCGCGTGCTCGAAGTCACGCTGGAAGCGGCAGAGAACCGCGTCTTTGTCATGGCCCACGTGGGCGCGATGACCACGCGGGAGGCGATGGCCCTGGCCCGCCACGCCGAGTCTGCTGGCGCCGATGCGCTCTCGGCGGTCACGCCGTTTTTCGTCAGGCCCTCCCAGGAGGAGTTGTATCGCCATTACGTGGCCCTGGCCTCGGCGGTCGGCCTGCCGGTGCTGGCGTACAACAATCCTGGCCGGACGGGCGTCAATCTGCTGCCGACGACGGTGGTGCGCCTCGCCCACGACGTGCCCAACTTTGTCGGCATCAAGGACTCCAGCGGCGACTTGACGCAGTTCGTGGAATACATCCGCCTCTGCCCGTCCGGGTTCCAGGCTTTTATGGGGCGCGATTCCCTCATCTTTGCCGGGCTGGCGCACGGGGCCGCGGGAGCGGTGGCCGCCACGGCCAACGTCGTGCCGGAACTGGCGGTCAGCATCTACGACGCCGTAGAGGCACGCGACTTTGTCCGGGGGCACGAGTTGCAGCGCCTGCTGTTGCCGCTGCGGCAGGCGTTTGACCTTGGCTCTTTTCCAGCCGTGGTCAAAGAGGCGATGCAGATCATCGGCCTGCCGGCCGGACCCACCCGCCGGCCGGTGGGACCCCTATCTGAAGAGGCCCGCGCCCGGTTGCGGGAGGTTCTGGAGCAGGTGGGCGCGACAGGTTAGGAGGAGTGGAGCGATGCGACATATCAGGATCAAGGCTGGCCCGGTGGAGGCCATTGCCGACCTCGATGACTGTCCCACGGCGGACGCCATCTGGGAGGCGTTGCCCATCACGGGGCAGGCCAACACCTGGGGCGACGAGATCTATTTCGAGATTCCGGTCTTTTTGGATCCGTCGGCCAATGCCAGGGAGGCCGTGGCGGTGGGTGAGCTGGGCTACTGGCCGCCGGGTCACGCCTTCTGCATCTTTTTCGGGCGCACGCCGGCCAGCCGGGACGACGAGCCCCGCGCCGCCAGCGCGGTCAACGTCTTTGGCCGCCTGGCTGGCGATGCGACGATCTTTCGTCAGGTGCGCAGCGGCGAGACGGTTTTCATCGAGAGGATAGTGTAACTCTAAGTACAGCGATACCATAGATTCGTTCCGCGGTTCTGCTGGCCCGCGCCGCCGTGAACAGACGGCGCTGGGAGCACAGGCATGCAGAAAAGCGCCCCAGCATCGGCTCTTTCAGGCCGGTGCGGTACAGAGAACTTGGCACGGATTTGCGCCAAGCTGTACTAAGACCCTTTCATAATTCCTTACAGTTGAACCTGTTAGCGTCTACAAGCGTTAGGGTAGGCGTATCGGAGTCCCGAACTCGTTCGGGGCACGGCCGAAACAAGTTTCGGGCTCCGCAGGCTTGACTACTGTTGAATGATGAAAGGGTGGCTAACTCTCCGAAATTGAGGGGATCATGCCTAACCGGCTGTGTGTGCTTGTTGCTTTGTCCCGTTCTATTGTTACCCTGCTGGCCGAGAAGAGCGGCGAGGTCGTGCCTGCTGCAGGCTGGGACGAGGCCCGGGACGCGATCGCTGTGCCGCCGCTGCGGGAGACGCCCAAGCTGGACGTCGTTTACGAGGCAATGCGAGGTCGGCCGGTTCACCTCGCCTTACTGCGCCATGCGACGGTGGCGAACCTGCAAGCCGCGCTCCGTGAAGGACCCCACGTTTTTCTCCTGGACACCCACGGTCGAGAGGACGGCAGGCTGCTGCTGGAAGGCCCCTGCGGTGAGACGAACCTCCTTCTTGCTACCGAACTGGGGGCGTTGCTGGCGCGGCGGGGCGTCCGCCTGGCGGTGCTCTCTGTCTGCCACTCTGCAGTCACTGCCGCGGCCGTGCGGGCGGCCGGCGTAACGGTCGTGATAGGCATGGCCGAGAGCATCTACGAGGACACGGCTGCTGCCTACCTGGTTGCCTTCCTTGGCGCACTGGGCAGTGGTGACTCGCCCCGCGACGCTCACCGTGATGGGCTGGCCCGCCTCCGCATCCGCTTTGGCCGCCGCGACGGCGAGGCCTGCCTGCCCCGCCTGCTCACCGTTGACTATGCTGCTGCGCAACCGCTGATCGCCGATCTAGCGGGAGGCTTTGAGGATGTCACACCCCCGCTACCTGCGCCCGCTCCGCCCCAACCAGTGGCCCGTCTCTTTGGTCGCGAACTGGACCAGGTACTGGCCCAACGGTTCCTCCTCCAGGGTGATGGTCGTCTGGCCACGCTGACCGGTATGGGCGGCATCGGCAAGACGGCGCTGGCCCGCACCTTGGCCTGCTGGGCCTGGAGGCGGGACCTCTTTCCCGGCGGCGTCTATTTCGCCTCGCTGGAGAACCTGACCCCCGGCGAGACGGTCGCCGCGCGACTGGTCGCGCGACTGGACCTGGCCCCTGGCGAGGGCCAGTCGCCGGAGGAGGCGCTGGCTGCCGCCCTGGGCGGTGCCGCCCCGGCTTTGTTGGTCGCTGACAACTGCGAGACGGCCGGCCCCGACGCCGGTCTAGAGACCCTGACCGACCTTCGCCGTCGCTGTCCCCGCCTGCGGGTGCTGGCCACGAGCCGCCGCCCCCTGGAACTGGAGAGGGAATCTTGTCACCGGTTACCTCCCCTGGCCCTGGATGACGCGGTAGCCATGTTCCTCGGTCGCGCTTGGCGGCCAGAGAGGGCAGGGGAACGCGCCACGGTAGAAGCCATCTGCCGGCGCCTGGACCGTGTGCCGCTGCACATCCGTCTGGTGGCCTCCCACCAAGTGACGCCGGCCAAGATCCTGACCGGGCTGGACGACGCCCACGCGCCCATCGCCTGACCGCTGCCGACTGGCCCGACCTGCCAGCACGCCAGCGGAGCCAACTGCTCAGCTTCTACTACACCTGGGACCGGCTGCGCCCGGCGGGGAAAAAGACCTGGGCCGTTTTTGCTGCCATCTTTGCCGGCGGGACCGAGGCCGCCGCGCTGCGCGCTGTGGTCGGTGACGCGTTTGACGCCGACGCCGGGTTGGAGGATTGGTGAACTGGGACGTCCTGGAGCGGTGGGAAGCGGCGGGCCACAGTCGCTACGGGATGCTGGCCACGACGGCCGAATTTGGCCGCGCCCGGGTGGCCGAGGCGGAGACCGGCCTGAACCTGTCCACCCTGCGCCGCCGCCATGCTAAGCACTACCTGGCACGGGTGCAAAGGTATAGCGCTGCACTAGACGAACGTTGGCAGGAGATAGCATCTGACCTGGAGAACGTTGCCGCCGGGTTCGAGACCGCTATCGTAGAGATGGAAGTCGCCCTGGGCGCATCACTCGACGATTTAGTCGCCGGGTGGGAGTCAATGCCGCCAGACAAAATCGGATGGGGTCTTGTGATACGGTTCTTCATGAGGGCAATATGGGCATGCTGGCCCTACAGATCGGTCGCTTCGACGAAGCTGAGCACCACTTGCGTCGCAACGTGGCCCTGTACGCGGAACTGGACCTGGAGGAACAAGGGGAAACGGCACAGAGGCTCCTGGCTCTGGCAGAGCAGGTAGGATGGGAAGCCGTCCAAGACTTGCTGGCCCGGCAATCCGGCGAGTAGCGAAACGCAGGGCAGACCTGTTCTGAGCGTAGTCAAAGGGCCTGTCCTGGGCGCAGCCGAAGGGCCTGCCCTGAGCTTTGTCGAAGGTTTGGCGGCGGGTTTGGCGTTGCATCGGGGCAGTCAAAGCGCGCTGACAGGCAGAAAACCGCCAAAGTAGAGATGAGAGAGCCGCCTACCTACTGCCTCTTTGGGATCGTAAAAGAATGACTTCCCATGCTATGACCAACAGGCGAGGGACGTCTGGACCACGAAAATCGCGAAAGGACGCGAAAGCCACGAAAGCCTTTCGCGCTTTTCGTGCCGTTTCGTGTGTTTCGTGGTCCAAGACCTTGCGCCCAGGGCTACGCGCCAGGTTTTGCTGCGCTGCAGGCCTGTCGAAGGCGCAAATATCTCTGGTCTATGTCACACAGTGTGCATTATCCCAACCTTTGCTGGTGTCGAAAACGGGGAGTTGGGATCAATAGCAGACATCCGGTCCGTGAGACGTAGGGCAGCGATTCACTGTTTGCGAGGGGTAGCCAGTGGAGGAACCCAAGGCTTCGGAACTGATCACGCTCAAAGAGGCCGCCGAATATAGTGGCCTTTCCTATGCCTACTTGCGCCAGATTGCCCGAAGTGGCCGCCTCAAGGCGCGAAAGATCGGCAACGTCTGGGTCACCACTCCCGCGGATGTGGATGAGTACATTCGAACGAGGACAAAGACAGGTTTCTATCGCAATGATATTGGATCTTGACCGTACATCAATTTTGTGGTAGAATGTAGCTAACCGAACAGCCCAAAAGCGCGACCCGGCGGTGCAGCAACACCAACCGGGCCGCTGACCCCGTCACCTGGCTCAGCAGGCAACGAGGCTACGTCGCATTATACCACAAGGCGGCGTCTTGTGCGATTCACGGCCATCCCTGCCTGGGTAGGGGGTGGCCGTTTTTGTTTCGTGCGGGGCGCGGGGTGGGCGTGCGGCAGCTGGCGGGCTGTTCGGCGAGTTAAGAATTAGGGATTGCATGTTCGGAATTCGCAATTCCGAACTCGCTATTCGCAATTTGCAAAGGAGGGTGAACGAGATGCCTGGCGTGCTTTTAGCGGCGGTGCGCTGTGATTGCGGTGGGGAGCTACAGCGGGGAACTGAGAAAACCGAGCGAGGGCTGCGGTGGACGTTCACGTGCCGGCGGTGCGGCAGCCGGTGGGGGCATCGGGACGGCGCCTTCCGCCCTCTTGACCGGGAACCCCTCATCCAGGGCGGGGGGCTGTCGCCAGCGGAGTTGGAGTTGCTGGCTTGCTTCCGCCGGCTGCCAGGGAAGTTGCGGTCGCAGGTGGCCTCCCACGTGCAGGCCCTGGCCCTGTCGGAAGGGAGGTAGATAGACGCAGGTGGCGCATTCTACCTGAAAACCAGGTCGATCATCGGGTCTCCGTCCAGCATTGTGAAAGCGCCGCCAAAGAACCACTCTGGCGTTCCGGTGGAGGGTTGTCGCGACCGGGATGGCGCCGTGTGAATCACCAACCTGTTCTCACCCGCGCGCAGATGCATCCCCGCCGTCCTGCGCGTGGGGCGGAAGAACGGTGGGCGACACCCTTCCTCCTCTCCCTCAATCTGCTCGACCTTGTGCCCGTTCAGGTAGAACGTGGCCTGGCCGGCAGACCTGAAGGCGAGGACCGCGTCGCACTCGTCGGGGCTGAAAACCGCCGTGGTCAGATAGCCCGCCAGAGGCTGACCCGCGTTCAGCTTGTCTCGATAGGCCTCCATCCTGCCGAAGGGAATGAGGTGCGGCTGGTTCAGGTTGCGCAACCCGCCTACGCGCTGGGGATAGGCCTGCCAGTCCAAGGCATCATCGACGCCCCCCTCGGCGTCCATCACCTGATGCAGGGCTGTTGGATCTTCATCCCGGTCGTAGACGAGCGCTCGCCAGGCATAGATCGTGGGGAAGAGGACGCTGCTGCGATGTGCGTAGGTCAGCCTCCCCCCCCGCCAGGCGATCCTGACCTGTGCCTCCCAGCGGGTCGTCTGGGCTCGCCCATCGAAGGCAAAGGGCGTGTCCAGGATCCGTGACGCTGTAGCGCCCCTGACCTGGACGGCGTGCCGCTCTGTCTCACCGCCGCGGGACAGGGTGAAGGTGACGTCGAGGTCGTAAGGTTCGTCGGCCTGGGCGGGCGCCCCGACGATGACGCGCCCCAAACCCTGGGCTGCCTCTTTGGGGGTGACGAACTCGATGGCCCGGGCAAACGGTCCGCCCAGGCGCGCGACGGCGTCCGCCCGGGCGGGGGCGTCCAGGTGCAGAATGGCGTCGACGTCTCCCGCGTCTCGAGGGCACTGGTCCCCAAGCAAGCGCCTGACGTCAGACAGGATTGCTCGGCGGTTGTGCGCCTCGCCCAGCGCCGAGGTCCCGCCCTCGGCGACGGCGGTGACCGCCACCGGTTGCCGCTTGTCACGGGGCGGCACGTGAATCGTCGTGGTCAGCGCCTTGGGGTCGTACGTCCAGTCGGCCGTTTCTGCTCCGTCTATGGTCACCTTTTGTGGCTGCTGGCTGCCCTCGAGGCGGAGCTCGTACCCACGCTGAGGGGGCAGGGCGTCGCACCGGCCTTCGACCGGCGCAATGTCCACCGTCCACGTGTCTTTCCCTTCCGTCCGCGACCTGATCTCGGTCCATTCGTATTGGCCCTCTTTGTACGCCTCCGTTATGCCGTCGTCCTCGTACAGGCGGAAGGCGCCGTCGGCACCGGGAAAGACCGACAGGATCAGCTTGTCTTGAGGGATCGCGTCTGTCGTTCCCGAAGCGAGATGGGGCGGGGCCATGGCCTCGAACGGCGTTGCCAGCGGCAAGATCGCGCCCGCTTTCATCAGCATCGGCACGCGATTCAGGTCGCCGACGAGGCGCACCCAGCGGGGGCCGGTAAAGGTCTCCTTGGTGGTGTAGTCGATCCACTGGCCCTGGGGCAGCCACACGTCGGCCGCCGCCATGCCGGTCTCGGGGTCGCTGGGATGGACGATGGGCGCGGCGATCATCTGGTCGCCGAAAAAGTACTGGTAGCGGGCCGCGTACGCCGCGTCCTCCTCGGGATAGTCATAGTACATCGGGCGGCAGAGAGGGATGCTCGTCTCCGACGCGACGCGGGCCATGGTGTAGACGTAGGGCAGGAGCTGGTATCGCCACTGGAAGGCGGCTTTGGCGACGTGGTAGACCCCTTGGGGATACTTCCACGGCCGCCGCTCGGCGCGCGGGTCTTTGGTCGCGTGCAGGCGCAGGCAGGGACTCAGCGCGCCGAACTGGACCCAGCGGGCGTACAACTCGGGCTCGGTCGCACCGCCCATGTGCCCGCCAATGTCGTGACTCCACCAGCCATAGGCCACGTTCGACGCCGTGGCTGTGAAATAGGGCTGAAACTGGAGCGCCGACCAGACAGCGTAGGTGTCGCCGGAAAAGCCGATGTGGTAGCGGTGGCTGCCCAGCCCGCCCCACCGGCTGTACAGCATGGGGCGCGTGCCCCGCCGGGTCGAATCGTGAAAGTGCAGGTGGTTGATCCAGGGCAGCGGATCGAGCCCCTTCATTTCTGAGGACGCGCCCTGCTGCCAGTCCATCCACCAAAAGTCCACACCCTCGTCTTCCATCGGGTGGTGCAGCAACTCAAAGTAGTTCCTGGCGAACCGCTTGTCGGTGGGGCGGAAAGGGATGGGCTCGCTGCTCTCCGGGTCGACTCCCATCGCCCTGGCGAAGCGGGGGCAGATCTCTTCAAACGCCTGCACGCCCTCGGCAGGGTGCAGGTTGAGCGTCACGCGCAATCCCTTGTCGTGGATCCATTTGAGAAAGGCAGGCGGGTCGGGAAACAGGTCGCGGTTCCACGTGTAGCCGGTCCAGCTGTGGGGGGTGTGCCAGTCCATGTCGATGACCAGCACGTCCAGCGGCAGGCCGTGACGTTCAAAGTCTCGCACCAGCGCCCTGAGGTCTCGCTCGCTGTACGCCCAGTAGCGCGACCACCACCCGCCCAGGGCGAAGCGGGGGATGAGGGGGATCGGGCCGCCAAAGCGGGTGTACTCGGCCAGGGCTGCCTTGTAGTCGTGACCGTAGCCAAAAAAGTACCAATCCTGTACCTCGTGGTCGGGGCGTGGCGCCGCCCAGCCGTCGTCGGGGTTGAACACGGCCGAGCCGCTGTCGTCGAACAGCGCCCACCCTGCGCGGGAGAGAATCCCTTCTTCCAAGGCTGCGTCCCCCTCACACTCGTCGAGCGTGCGCCGCGTGCCGCACAGGTTCAACGAGTTGGGCATCCCGGGCACCCATGTCTGGCGCTCGCCGTTGAGCTCAAAGGTGATCGACAGGTTATCGGCGGAGAATTTGCCGCTGTTCTGCGTGTGGTGTAGCATCAGCAGGCCGGTGTCTATGGTTAGCACCTTCCCTTCGATGTGGGTCCTAAAGGGGGGCGCAGGGGCGTAGCGCGTGGGGAAAGCATACGTGCCGCGATCCTCAAACTTGCCCGTTTCTGACCACTCCAGGCGGATCAGGCGCGGGGTCAGTATCGTGAATCGGGTGTGGTCGCTGACGATGACACTTTCGGGGTTGGCGACGGGATTGCCCCTGAAACGGATGCGCTCGAATAGGTCGGGTAGAGGGTCCCTTTTTCGCGTAGTCACTGATCTTTCTTTCTCCGCTGCTTCAGCATGTCCCGGAACTGGGGGGCCAGCACCTGGATGACTGGCGCCGGTTCCTCTGGCTGCCAGTCCTTCGATGCCTCTCGCTGAGGCACGGGCCACCTCTCTGGGGAGTGGACGATCGTGCCCGGGGCTTGTGCTGTTTCGAGCGCCGCCAGCGCCTGGCGGATGACCCGCATCTGCTGGGCGGTGTCGTGAGGTTGGCCCAGCGTGTGCCCGAAGGGGAACTCGACAGCCAGCGCCCGCGGCACGCCGATCTTTTCTGCCCAGAAGGGCATCAGCGTCACCAGGATCGTCGACAGGCCGGCTGCCTCCAGCGTCCGCGCCAGCACGGGCACGTTGACCGCGCAGTCCGGTCAGGCGGGGGTGAGCAGGACGCAGTCTACCCCTTCAGCCTTGAATTTCTCAGCTACCTCGGGGCCGTAGGTCTCTCGCCAGGCGGTCGTGTCCGGCGGGAAGCCCTGG
>Ga0180438_10004710_pt1 | contig 19459 bp, 16 predicted proteins | sample SS_ome_12_FD_132455 | JGI IMG/M metagenome (GOLD analysis project Ga0180438, IMG submission 132455) | Hypersaline lake sediment archaeal communities from the Salton Sea, California, USA - SS_3_D_2 metaG | ecosystem: Environmental > Aquatic > Non-marine Saline and Alkaline > Hypersaline >... | reverse complement strand
GATCTCCAGCCGGGCCCAGCGGACCTGGTCCGCGTCGGGGGCGCCACGCGACTCCCCGCCGCCGGCCCGGGCGAAGCTCGCCAACTGGGCGTCGGTGCCCTCTTGCCCCAGGTCGACCACGTCGAGCACGAGTCCCCGCTCGGCCGCCTTGCCCAGCAGGGTCTCGATCCGCTCGGCCGAATCGCGGTCGAGCCCGGCGAGCCCGTCGCTCAGAAGCACCACGCGCACCGCGTGCCCCGGCGGCACGATCCGGTGCCGGGCCACGGAGAATGCCTCGGCCAGCCCGTTTCCGATGTTGGTGGGGCCGGAGGGCGCCAGCGATTCGGCCGCGGCCGCCAACTGGTCGGCCGCCTCGGGGCTCACGTCCTCGACCAACGTCGCCGCGTGCTCGTTGAACGCCACCAGGGCCACCCGGTCCTCGGGCCCGATCTGCTCGGAAAGCCCGGCAACGGCCCGGCGGACCATCGCCAGCCGGCCGCCCCACCGCATACTCCCGGAAGCGTCGACCGTCAGTATCAGCGTGGCCGGGCGCCGTGGCCGGTCGTGAAAACGCCGGGCCTGGACGCCGATCTGCAAGAGTTGGGCGCCGCCCCGCCCGAACGGCGAGGGACCCGCGGCCACCGAGAGCCCCACGCTCCGGCCGCGGGGCTCCGGCCACTGGTAGTCGATCGCGGCCAGGAACTCCTCGGTCCGCACGTCGTCCTTGAAGGGCAGCTCGCCCCGTTCGAGGTGCCAGCGTGCCCGCTCGAAGCTGGTCGTGGAAATGCCCAGGGGCACCACGCTGGTGCGCAGCACCGGGTGGGCGGCCGGGGCCACGAACGGGTGGACCCCGTACTCGAGGAGGAACGCGCGGCCCGACCCCCAGACCCAGGGGAGCTGAATGCCGCGCGGGACCAGGCCCGGCACGTGCTGCCAATCGTCGAACTTCTGCAGCACCCCGTCGAACTCGGGCGCAGAGCCCAGGGCCTCGACGGGCCAATCCTCGACCGGCTCGCGGCCCAGCCAGTCCGCCGGGAGCGGACGCCACAGATCGGCCGGTTTGTCCAACTGCACCAGTTCGATATTCAGCCCCGCCGGCGACGAGCCGGGCAGGCCGTCTTCTTCCGGCCGGTCCCCGTCCAGCGGGTCTTGTGGAAACTCGATCGCGACCTGGTCGGCCGAGTTGGCCCACTGGAGCGTCCAGGTGGTCAGCTCGGGCGGCCCGGGCGTCGCCGAAGGATAGACCGACGCCAACAGCAGCACCATCGCCCCGACGTAGGAGAGCCCGATGGCCAAGAGCAGCGACGCCGCCGTCGCCAGCCGCCCCCACTTTACGAAACGGCCCGCGGCCCCCGCCGTGTGGGCCAGCCGTTTACGGACTTGAGACGGCACGGGCACGTCGCGCACGACGGCGTCGATCCCATCGTCGTCGACCAGCACCGCCCGGCGTAGGCGAGCTTCCAGCCCGTCGGGCACTGCCACCGCACGCAGCGCGGCGTCCAGGGCCTCGTGGTCTTCGAGAATCGCCCCGAACAACCGCCGCCCGAACCCGGCCGGGACGGGCACGCAGCGCACCGCCGCGTCGAGCCCCTCGTCGTCGGCCAACGCCGCGGCGCGGAGCCGCCCGAGCAGGCCGTTGGGCAACGGTATGTCCCGCAGCTCGGCCTCCAGTTCGGCGTCGCGATTGGGCTCAAAGGGTTGCATCGGGTAGGGATTAGGGGTGACGGATTAGGGATTAGCCCGAAACGGTTTGCTCGCCTGTCAACGTTCGTTCTGGCCTATCGCGAATGCCCGCGGGCCTTGGCCTGTCGCGAATGCCCGCGGCTTGCCCGCGGGATTATTACGTTTGTCGCTACTGTAGCCGTGAGCGTGAACCTCCCGCGGGCAAGCCGCGGGCATCCCTTCCCTAGTCAGCCAACTGCCCTCTGTCTATTGACTAGTCCCCGCGGCCACGAGATATTCCCGCAGCCGGCTTCGTGCCCGGGCGACCCGGGATAGGACCGTCCCCAGCGGAACGTCCAACAGGTCGGCGGTCTCCTGGTGGGTCAGCTCGCCGACGACGACCAGCAGCAGGGTCTCGCGGAGCTGCTCGGGCAGCCCTCCCAGGGCCCGCTGCATCTCGTCGCTCAACTCGTCTCGTGTGGGGTCCTCGGGGGGCTGGGCGATTTCGATGGAATTCTCTCCCCCCAGGGGGGTTGGTTGTTTCGCGCGGCGCCAATGGTCCACGACCCGACGGCGCAGGATCGAGGCCAGCCACGCCCGCTCCCCCCCACCGGGGCGGAACAAGCGGCGGCTCTTCCAGGCCGAGCGGAACGCCTCCTGGACCAGGTCTTCGGCGTCGTGCTGGTCGCCGACCATGCGGTAGGCCATGCGGTACATGGCCGGCCCGTGCTCGGCCACCATGCGGTTGAAATCGGGCAGTGACAACGCCAAGACGGCAGCTCCTTTCGCCCGCAATTGGTGGGGAACCCGCGACGCTCGGGAGGCGCGGGGACCCGGCCGTTACCCGAATCGTGCCCAGCCGGCCCGACTATTCCCCGGCCGCGTCCGGTGGGGGTCGGCGGCGGGCCTTCTCTCCCTATTCTAGCCGCCGCTGCACCCCGGCGGCGACCACCGCGCCCCCCTCTGCAAGGGGGAAGGCAATACTTGCTGCCCCAATGCCCGATTTCTCTGTAGCCACCTCGGTCTGCTGTTGCAGGGGGCCGGCGGCGGGCGAAAGCCGGGATCCCCGGCAGCAGGTTTGCTGCCGGCTATTCGACAAGACATCGATTCAAGGTCGGTAGCCCACCAGCTTGTTGCCCTCCGGAGGGGCGGTAGAATTGCGCTAGGCCGTGCCTGAGGCCCCGGTTTGACAACGGGCCCCGCCGGCCGCATCCCAAGCGATTGCCCATGAGCGAGTTTCGACGCAAATCGCCGCCGCGGAATTACCTGGCGCGCCGCGAGCAGTGGCGCCTGCTGGGGCTGGTGCTGGGCTTGGGGCTGATCGTGCTCCTGATGTCGGAGGCCCGCAACCCGGACAACTACCGCTGGATGTTCGGCGGCGGCCAAGACGAGGGGACCTCCGATGTCGAAACGACCGATATGGACAACCGCTACCAGCCTCCGGCCCGAGGACCGCAAGTGCCGGGGACCTTCACTTCCCGGGCCGAGCCGGACGAGGCCGAGACCGACACCACCGGGCGCTACTTTCCGGGAGTCAAGCCGGCTTTTCTGGAGGAGGTCCGAGACGACGCCCCTTTTGGCAGCGCCGTGAGCGCGGAGCACCGGGCTTGGCTGAACCTGTTCGAGATCCTCCATACGGCTGACGAGCAGACGCTCGAGAACGCATCGACCGGGCGTGCCACCTACGCCCAACTCATGAAGCAGCCTCGCGAGTACCGCGGGCAATTGGTGACGGTCTTCGGCACGGTCCACCGCGCCCACCCGCTCGAGGTGCCCGAGAACAACGCGGGCGTCAAGACCTACTACCGCCTATGGATCTCCCCGGACGATAATCCCAGCTCCCCGCTGGTGGCCTACGTGCTGGAGTTGCCCGAGGGTTTTCCCACGGGAATGGACGTCCGCGCTGACGTGAGGCTGATCGGGTTCTCGTTCAAGCGATGGCTCTACATGGCCGGGGACCCGGAGACGGGCGAAGAGACGATGCGGATCGCGCCGCTGCTGTTCGGCCGCACCGTGCATTGGCGCAAGCCGGCCCCGTCCCGCCCCCCGCCATCGGCCGACCCGATCACGCTGGCCACGATCGCGGGCGTGGCGCTGCTCGTGGCGGTCGTGGTGGTGGTGTTTGCGATTCGGCGGGGCGGCGGAGAGACGATTTCCCGGCAGGAGCAGTTGCCCGAAGAGCTCGAGCTGGGGTGGGACGCCGGTCCGCCGTCGGAGGCCGGGTTGCCGTTGGACGATGAACCGAATCCCGAGAAACCGGAGTGAACGAAAAAGGGACCCGGCTTGTTTTGCCTTCAACGGCCGGAAGGGTGCTTCGCACGAGACAAACCGGGTCCCTTTTTCGTTGCGAATGAGACCCATGACGTTTGAGCGTGTGCAATACGGACGAATCGTCTTGTTCGCGCGGTTGGCGGGCGGCGCGATCCTCTTCGTCGGCGTGCTGATGCTCTGCGGAGCTTGGGTTGAGGGGCGTGCAGCCGAGGCCGGTGAGCTGCCCCCGGAAGCTCCGCCTCCACAGGAGACCCTCCCCGAAGCCCCGCCGCCTCGGGAAACGCTTGCGGAGGAAGAGTCCACTGCGGTGCCCGAACCGGACGAGCCGGGCACCGAGCCCCCCGCGATCGAGATGCCGGAGCCGCCCGCTGCCCAACCCGAGCCTCCGCCGGAACCCGAACCGGAACCTGAGCCAGAGCCGAAACCGGAACGCGAACCGGAACGCGAACCGGAACCGGCGCCGGGTGCCGCGGAGCCGCTTCCCCCCTTGACCGGGGCCCGGGCGTGGCTGCGGGGGCACGACGTCGACGACAGCCAGTTTGAGCGGTTCGTCGACGGCAGCCCGATGGATGGGGGCGAGCGCGAGGTGATGCTCGACGTGATGTATTGGCTGGACCACCTCGACCTGACCGCGCTGGAGCGGTGGACTCGCGACCAGTGGCAGCCGGCCGAGCTGGTGCAGAACCCGGACGATTGCCGGGGGGAACTCTATTTTCTCACCGGCAAGGTGACGGGCGTCGAGATCGACGCGCCGGTCCCCGAGGCGATCGATCGCCTCGAGATCGAGCGGTACTACGTTTGCCACCTCGTGCGGTCCGACGGGCAGCCGGCGCTGGTCTTCGCCCACACTGCCCCGGGCGCGTGGCTGCGACCGCTTCTTGTTCAGCCTGTGCTCAGGTGGTTGCCGTTTGCGTTTCTGACGCGTCACTTTCCGCCGCTCTCATTTCCGCCGTGCCTTGGCCCGCCGGCCGAAGGCCCGGCACAACAGGTGAGCTACCGGGTGAGTGCCCGCGGGGTCTTCTTGAAGCTCGAAAGCGACGACCCGCAGCGGCCCGCGCCGGTCTTCGTGGCCACGCGCTTGGCCTGGCACCCGGACACGCCGCTGGGCAACCTGGGCATGGACGTGGGGCTGCTCGACGACGTGGACCAGCGCCGGCAATTGACGACCAAGGACCGCGAGTGCTTCTACCAGATGCTCAGCGCGATGGGCCGCGCCGAGCCGGGGACCTTGGTCCGCCGGGCCAAAGAGCAGCTCCGCGGGACCGGCCGGGAGCAATACTCGGTGGTGCCCCTGTTCAACGACGCGGGGAACCAGCACGGGCGCCTGGTGTGTTTGCGGGGTATCACCCGGCGCCTGGTCCGGATCCCGGTCGGCGACCCGGACATCGTCGAGCGGTTCGGCATCGATCACTACTACGAGATGGCCCTGTACACCGAGGACTCGCAGGAGAACCCGCTCTGGTTCTGCCTCCGGGACCTGCCCGAAGGGATGCCCACCGGCGACGGCCCGCGCTATGCCGAACAGGTCCAGGTGGCGGGCTTCTTCATGAAGACCTGGGCCTACCGCAGCCAGGAAACCCGGGAGGAAGCCGACGGCGAGCAGCGTGCGCGGGTCCGCCTGGCCCCGCTCTTGATCGGGCGGCGGCCAATCTGGTATCCCGAGCAGCCGCCCGAGCGGAACACCACCGCGGCGGCCGTCGCGGGCGGGCTGTTCGTGCTGGCGCTGTTGGGGATCTGGATCGGGCTTTGGCACTACAGCCGCGGCGACCGCAAGTTCCACGAGCGCACGATCGCCAAGACTCACGCGCTCGATGCGGGCCTGTCGCTCGACGAGATCGGCCTGGACGCCCAGGGCAAGCCCGATTTCCGCCACCTCTCCGAGCCTGGCGAAGGACCATAACGATGAAACGTTCGAAGATCAGCATCATCGGGGCGGGCAACGTGGGGGCGACGACCGCGCAGTGGTGCGCCGCGGCCGAACTCGGGGACGTCGTCCTGCTGGACGTCCCCGAATTGGGCGACATGCCCAAGGGCAAGGCGCTCGACCTGATGCAGGCGTCGCCCATCGTGGGGTTCGACGCCGTGGTGACCGGCACGAGCGATTACGCGGACACCGCCCAGAGCGATGTGGTGGTGATCACCGCCGGCCTGCCGCGCAAGCCGGGCATGAGCCGCGACGACCTGCTGGCGGCCAACGCCAAGATCGTCGGCTCGGTGGCCGCCGAAGTCAAACGAACCAGCCCCGAGGCGATCGTCATCGTGGTGAGCAACCCGCTCGACGCCATGGTGCAGCGGGCGTGGCAAGTGACAGGGTTTCCACCCCAGCGGGTCATGGGCCAGGCCGGCGTGCTCGATACGGCCCGGTTCCGCACGTTCATCGCCATGGAGCTGAGCGTGAGCGTCGAGGACGTCGCGGCCATGCTGCTGGGCGGCCACGGCGACAGCATGGTGCCGCTGGCCAGTTGCGCCGCGGTGGGCGGCGTCCCGGTGTCCCAACTAATCGATCCCGCCCGACTGGAGGAAATCATCCAGCGCACCCGCGACGGCGGCGCGGAGATCGTCTCGCTCATCAGGACGGGCAGCGCCTACTACGCGCCCGCGGCCGCCACCACCCAGATGGTCGAGTCGATCGTGCGCGACAAGCGCCGGCTGATCCCCTGCGCCGCCTACTGCGATCGCGAATACGGCGTGGGGGGGTACTACGTGGGCGTGCCCGTGGTCCTCGGCGCCGGCGGGGTCGAGCGGATCGTCGAGCTCCGCCTCTCCGACGCGGAGGAGGCCGCCTTCCGAAAGAGCGTCGACGCGGTCAAGGCCCTGGTCGAAACCATGGCGCGGCTGGGCGGTTGACCGAAAAAGGGACCTGGTTTGTTTTGTGCGAAGCACCCTTCGGGCCGTTCCGGCAAAACAAACCAGGTCCCTTTTTCGTTTTCGTCTGGAGACGCCTCCTACAGTGGGATCATCCGGAAGAATACACCTGGTCCCATTTTCTTTTTCGATGTCGGGGTGGGCTGCGGTTGACAGTCCGGTGGGCAATCCGTTAGAGTCTCGTTTCGTCGCCAGCGGACTTTCCGCGGGTATCTCTCGCGGGAGCCTATCGGCACCGGATTCATCGGACTTCATCTCCATTTCATCCCCCCCAACCGGAAGCATTGCAGCCATGAACCGAACGGAAAGATTTGTCAAGCCCCACGATCGGTCGGTTGGCAATTCTCAAGCGTCATCCTCGCTGTTTTCTTGTTTCTCTTGCGACACGTCTCAGGCCCTCTTTGCCCCTCTGCACTACGAACGGGGCTACGCCTATCCGCTGATCGTCTGGCTGCACGGGCCGGGCAGCGACGAGCGACACCTTCTGCGGATCATGCCCTTGCTGAGCATGAGGAACTACGTGGCCGTGGCCCCGCGCGGCGAGCCGCTCGATTCCGACCCGGACGAGCGACACGGGCGTTACGGCTGGCCACAGACGGGTTTGGCCATCCCGCTGGCGGAGGGTCGTGTGTTCGACGCCATCGAGACCGCATCGCAGAAATACCATATCTCGCCGCAGAAGATCTTCCTCGCCGGGTTCGACACCGGGGGGACCATGGCGCTGCGCGTTGCGATGAACCATCCCCACCGCTTCGCGGGTGTGGTTTCGCTCGGTGGGCCGTTTCCCCGCGGCTGCGCGCCGCTGGGGCAGCTAACCGCGGCCCGGCGGGTCCCCATCCTGTTGGCCGTCGGACGCCAAAGCCTCCGCTACCCCCCCGGAACGGTCTGCGACGACCTGCGGCTCCTCCACGCGGCCGGGCTGTCGGCCACGTTGCGCCACTATCCCGGTGGCCACGAGATCTCCGAGCGGATGCTCGCCGACATCGACCGCTGGATCATCGAGCAGGTCACCGGCTCCGAGTCGCCCGCCGAATCGTCCGAAGTGGTTTGGCTCAACGAGCTTACGTAGTTTCGGGCGCCTCGATCGTCGTCGGTCATCGGGTGATAGCACTGCTCGCGCCGCCTGAGCCAAACGTGGATTGACACCCGGCGGCCGTTTCGGGTACAAGCGGCCACCTTTTCCTCGTCTCATCCACGGTTTCACTCCTTTTTCACCGCTTGCGACGTGCCGCAGTGGCGCGCCCACTTGCGCCGTTTTGCCAGCGCGTCGGTTCTTTCGGCGTCCCACCTTCTCCCATGCCGAAAAGCGACACGGATTTGTCGGATCGCAACGCCCCCGCGCCGGAGCCGCGCTCCTCGGCCGAGCCGGGCAAGCTGCTGCGCGCGGTCCGGGGGTTGGGCGCTTGGGCTCGCGCCAACCGCCTGCGGGCCGCCCTGGTGCTCGGCGCCTGCGTGGTCGCGATCGGCGCCTCGGTGATCGTCTGGATGCTGATCGGCCGACATGACTCGGCTCACGACCGTCGGCAGCTCCTCGCGGCCTTCGAGGCACTCGACCGGGGGGCGTACGAGGAGGCCCGCGAGTTGGTCGAACCGTTCCAGGTGCGTGGCGATCTGCACGCCGACGAGTGGAGCGACGTGGCGTTCGTGCTGGGAGCCGTTGCCGTCGGCGAGGCCGACGCCACTTGGAGCCGGGACCAGCGCCAATACTACCTGCTGGGCGCCCGCTATCTCGAAGAAGCCCGGGACCGCGGTTTCCCGCCTGAGCGAGGGGCCGAGGGCTTGTACTTGCTGGGGCGGAGCCTGTGCCTAAGCGGCCAGTTCGCGGCCAGCCGGCCGGTGCTCCTCTCGGCGCTCGAGGCCGACAGCGGGCGGGCCACGCCCATCCACCGGCTGCTCGCCCGTGCCTATCTGCACGATGCGAATCCCCAATACGACAAGGCGCTTGCGCACAACACCGCGTTTCTGGCCGATCGGCGGCTGGCGCCCGAGGAGCGGCACGAGGGGCTGCTCGAGCGGGCCCGGATCCTGCTCCACTTGGAACGGATCGCCGACTGCCTGGCGGCCCTGGACAAAATCCCCGCCGGCGCCGCCAACCGGGCGGAGACTACGATCATGCAGGGCCGCGTGCTGATGCACGAGGCCAAGACCCTCCTGGCTCAAGACGAGCCCACGGCCGAAGAGCAAGCTCGGGCCCGAGATCGCTACCAGACGGCCATCAAGACCCTACGCTCCGCTCAAGGCCACGACACGCTCAGCACCCAGGCGACGCCCCAGGCGATGTTGCTGATCGGCATCTGCTACCGGGAGCTGGGGGACAATCGGGCCGCGATGGCGGAGTTCACCCGCACCGTCAGTCTGTATCCCGAAGGCCCCGAGGCGCTCGCCGCCAGCCTCGAACAGGCGGAGCTGGCCCGGCAGCTCGGGCGCAACGGGGACGCGGTATCCGGATACCTGCGGGTCCTTTCCGCGGTGGTCGATCCCGATACGTACAGCAATCCCTGGGTCGCGCTCGACGAGCTTCGCCGCCGGATGCTCGACGCCTACCGGCACTACCGGAACGCCCGCAACTTCGTAATCTGCCTGGAGCTGGCCCGGCGTTTCCATCCGCTCTTCCCCCGCGAGCAAAGCCTGGAGCTTCGCGCCGAAGCCCACCAAACTTGGGGGCGCGACCTGCTCGCGCAGGCGGCGGGGGCCGCCAAGGACACGGAGGAGCCGCACCGCAAAGGCCGGGCAGAGCTTCGCCGCGCGGGCCTGGCCCACCTCCAGCTCGCCAAGCTTCGGATCGCCACCCGAGAGTACCCCGACCACCTCTGGAACGCGGCCGAAGCCTTCTTGGCCGGGCAGGACTACAACGGGGCGGTCGGCGTGCTGAAGACCTACGTCCGCAACGAGACACGGAAGCGGCAGGCCGAGGCCCTGCTGCACCTCGCCGAGGCGCTGCTCGCCCTGGACCGGCTCGAAGAGGCCACCGCGGCACTGATGGAGTGTGTCGAGCTGCACCCCCGCGATCCGGCCGTCTTCGAGGCCCGGCTGGTTGCCGCCCACACCGCCGTCGAGCAGGGCGAGCTTCAGCGGGCCGAAGCGTTGTTGCAGGAGAACCTTGCCGGCGAGCATCTCACGCCCGAGAGCCGCGAATGGCGCCGGTCGCTCTTCGAGTTGGGCAATATCTATCATGCGCAGGCTCGCTACCAGGACGCGATCCGCCGCTTGGAGGAGGCCGTCGCCCGGTATCCTGACGACCCGCAGGCCGTCGAGGCACGCTACTTGATCGCCGAGGCGTATCGGCGCACCGCGGACGCGCTGCCGGCCAACGAGCAAGACGAACGGGGCAGGGCAGGGGGGCGCCGGACTCCGAGCAGCCTGCTGAGCTCTACCGAAAAGCGCTGGTGCAATACCGTCAGGTCCGCGAAACCCTTGCCCGACGGCAGGAAACCGAGGAGCTGACGCCCAACCAGAGCGCGATGCTGCGTAACTGCTACTTCGCCGTAGGCAGCGTGCTGGTAAGCCTGGGGGAATTCCGGGCGGCCATCGGGGAGTACTCGCAGGCGACCGGCCGGTACCACGACTCGCCGGCGGTGCTCGATGCCTACGTCCAAATCGCCAATGCCTACCGGCGGCTCGACCAGCCGCTTCAAGCCCGCAGCGCCCTGGCACAGGCCAAGGTGGTGTTGGCCAAGCTGAAGCCCGACGCGGCCTTTGCCACAGTGAGCAACTACACGCGCGAGCAGTGGGGGGAGCGACTCGATTACCTTTCCAGTTTGTGATTTTGGAGGTTGGTTGGCGCAAAGCCGCAAGCGGCTGAATCCATGAGCACACCGGACACTCAACTCCTGGCCGAGCTGATCCGCGCCAAGCGGGCGTGCCTGGTCGCGCTGCGCGACCTGGGGCGAAAACAACTGGAGCTGATCTCCGCCGGAAACATGACCGGGCTCTTGGACCTGCTCGCGGCGAAGCAGCAGGCGCTAAGCCGGCTCCAGCGGATCGAGCAGGCCTTGGAGCCGTTTCGCGGTCAGGACCCCGAGTCGCGCCGCTGGCCGTCGCCCGAAGACCGCCGCCGCTCGGCCGACGAGGTCGCCGAGTGCGAGGCCCTGCTGGCCGAGATCCTCAGCCGGGAGAAGCAGGCCGAGGCCGAGCTGGTGCGCCGGCGCGACGAGACGGCCCTGCGTCTGGACGGTGCCCATCTGGCCGGCCGGGCGAGGGGTGCTTATCGCCAATCCGTGCCGGCCGCCGCCCGGCAGCTCGATCTCCTTTCCGACGCCTAGGAGACCCATGATGCCAAAAGCCCATCCCGCGGCGCAAGCCGAATCCCGACCGGGCGCCGTCGAGCCCCCGCCCGAAAACCGCCTGGGGCCCCGCGCCGACCTGGAAACAATCCTCGCGGCCTGGCACGACGCCACGCTCCGCCTGGAGCAAACGCACGAGGCGCTCCGGGCCGAGGTCCGCCGCCTGACCGACGAGCTCGAGCTGAAGAACCGCGAGCTGGCGCGCAAGAACCGCCTGGCCGACCTGGGCCGCATGGCATCACACATCGCCCACGAGGTGCGAAACAACCTGGTCCCGGTCACGCTTTATCTCAGCCTGCTGAGGCGGCGGATCGCCGACGACGCGGGCAGCCTCGAGGTGGCCGACAAGATCTCCGCGGCCTTTACGGCGCTCGACGCCACGCTCAACGACCTCTTGCACTTCACCACCGAGCGGGAGCCGAAGCGCAAGACGTTCTCGCTCGGCCGGCTGCTCGACGACGTTTACACCTCGCTGGCCCCGCAGCTTGCGGCCCAGTCGATCCAGCTCATCACCGACGTGCCCCAGCAGCAGACGATCACGGCCGACCAGGACATGATGCGCCGCGCCGTGCTCAACCTGACGCTCAACGCGCTGGACGCCATGCCGCAGGGCGGCTCCCTGGTGGTCACGTCGGCCTGCTGCGGCGACTCGGTCGAGATCGAGGTGGCCGACTCCGGCCCGGGGCTTTCCGACCAGGTGATCCTCCGGGCGTTCGAGCCGTTCTTCACCACGAAGTGCGGCGGCACGGGCCTGGGCCTGGCCATCGTCTACCGGATCGCCGAGGCCCACGGCGGAAGCGTGACCGCCATGAACTGCCCGGAAGGCGGCGCCGCCTTTACCCTGCGAATACCCCAACCCGTCGCCTTGGAGGCCGCCGCATGACCCCCCCCGCCCCGGCCGAAACCGCCTTCGGAAGCGTGCTCGTGGTCGACGACCACGCCCAGGCCCGGCAGTCCATGGCCGACGTGTTGCGGCGTGCCGGGCACGAGGTCCGCTGCTGCTCGGGTGCCCACGAGGCGCTCCGCGTGCTGGAAGAGGGGAGCTGCGACTGCATCGTTACGGACCTGAAGATGCCGGGGATGAACGGGCTGGAGTTCATCGTGCAGCTCCGCGAGCGCCGCCACCCGGCCCAGGTGGTGATGGTCACCGCCCATGCCACGGTCAGCTCGGCTGTCGAGGCCATGCGCCACGGGGCCTTCGACTACATCGAGAAGCCCTTCGGCGTGGAACAGCTCGAACGGCTCGTGGGACAGGCCATTCGCCACGGGCGCCTGCTCGTTGCGCCGACGGCGCCGGGCGACAACTCGGGCGGCCCCAAGCCCACGCCGATGATCGGCTCCAGCCCCGTGATGCAGGCGCTCCGCGCGCGGATCGTCCAGATCGCCCCCACGCCCGAGACCGTGCTCATCACGGGCGAGAGCGGGACCGGCAAGGAGCTGGTTGCCCGGGCGGTACACGCGCAGAGCGCCCGTCGCGAGGCCCCGCTGGTAAGCCTCAACTGCCCGGTCCTTTCGGCCCACCTGATGGAAAGCGAGCTGTTCGGCCACGAGAAGGGGGCGTTTACCGGGGCCGACGCCCCGCGCACCGGGCGCTTCGAAATGGCCCACGGCGGCTCGATCCTGCTCGACGAAGTCACCGAGATCGATCTGAACCTCCAGGCCAAGCTGTTGCGGGTGCTCCAGGAGCGCTCCTTCGAGCGAGTCGGCTCGAGCCGCACGATCGCCGCCGACGTGCGCGTGCTGGCCACCACGAACCGCAACCTCGAGGCCGAGGTCGCGGCCGGACGGTTCCGCGAGGACCTCTACTTCCGGCTGGCCGTGGTGCCGCTGGCCGTGCCGCCCCTGTGCGAGCGGCGCGAGGACGTGCCCGAACTGGCCGAGCACTTCTTTGCGCGCTGTGCGGCCCGGCTGGGCAAAGACCCCTGCCGGCTTGAGCCCGCGGCCGAGCAGTTGCTCCTCGACTACCACTGGCCGGGCAACGTCCGCGAGCTGGAAAACATCTGCACCCGGGCCAGCGTGCTCTCGACCGGCGGGCAAGTGACCGCCGACGAGCTTCGCCGCTGGCTGGCGACCGACCCGGACCGCGACGACAAGCCCTCGGGCCACGTGCCGGTCGGACTGAGCCTCGAGGAAATGGAGCGGAAACTGATCGAGGCCACGCTGGACCACTTCGGCGGGCACCGCGCCCGGACTGCCGAGGCGTTGGGCATCGGCGTACGCACACTAAGCGGCAAGCTCCGCCAGTACGGCTATGCCCCGCGCGAAAGATCGTTTTGCAGAACCGGATGAAGGAGAATTCCAAGACGTTTAGCCGCCGACGGCACGGCGGCGCATCGGCAAGTCCTGCCGATCGCCGACGCGCAAGAACTGCCGATCACCACACCCGACCGACGGCCGGACGCGGCCGGACAGTGGAACCAGAAACCGAGAGAGCCGTGTTAAGCGGAGGAACCGCCGCAGTTTAGGCAAGCCCCGCGCCCCATCCGCCCGCGACCCGGGTCCAACGGGCCCCCCGCCCACAAAGCGGCGCGCCGCTTGCACTGCTGCGAGGTCCCCCTTCGCGAAGACCGTAGAGAGACGAGAGCCCGTTCGATGCTCCAGGGCATGTTCCAAACAGGTCTGATTCCGGTGCTCGAGGAGGTGGCCAAGTTCGCCCAGGCCCGGCACGCCGTGCTGGCCGGCAACCTGGCCAACCTCAACACGCCGGGCTATCGGGCCCGCGACCTGTCGCTGGAGGATTTTCAGGGGCGGCTCCGCCAGGCCATCGAGCAACGCCACGGCCCACCCCCGTTCCAAAGCCCCGGCCACGTCGATGAGGACCCCGTCGAAACGCGCTACCTGGCCCAGGTTGCCAAGGAAACGAAGAGCATCCTCTACCACGACGGGAGCAACGTCAGCCTGGAGCAGCAGGTCACCGAGATGGCCAAGAACCAGGCGCAGCACAACCTAGCCCTGGCGATCATGAGCCACCAGTTCCGGCAGCTTCAGGCAGCGATCAGCGAAAGGGTGTAGGGAGGATTAGGGATTAGGAATTAGGGATTAGGGATCGTAGCCGCGGGCGGGAGCCCGCGGAGCGTTATGGCTGGAAGCCGCGTTAAGGAAAAACAAGCCATGCTCAAAGCCATCGACATCAGCACGAGCGCCTTGATGGCCCAACGGGTCCGGATGGACATGCTGGCGTCGAACCTGGCCAACGTGTCGACCACGCACAACGAACAGGGCGAGCCCGTGCCGTACCAGCCGCGGTACGTGATCTTCGCGGCCGACGAGAGCGTGGGGGCCCACGGTGCCGCGGGCGTGAAGGTGGCCTCGATCGAGGTCTCGCAAAACGAGCCGGAGATGAAGTACGAGCCCGGCCACCGCGACGCCAACGCCGACGGCTACGTGGCCTACCCCAACGTCAACGTGATGGCCGAGCTGACCGATTCCATGGTGGCCGCCCGGGCCTACGAGGCCAACCTGGGCGCCATCGAGATCGCCAAGGACCTCGGACAGCAAACCCTGAAGATCCTGGCCTGACCCAACGTAGCAGGCACACTCCGTGTGCCGCCCGCACGCAAAGGCAGGGCACGCCATGAACCCCATCAACAGCTTTAGCACGCCGCCGCCGATCCCGCTGCCGGGCGGTCCGTCCGGGGCCGCCCCGACCGCGGCCGACGGGCCGTCGTTCCGGCAGTTCCTGCTCGACTCGATCCGGGAGGTCAACGCCATGCAGCAGGAGGCCGAGGGAGCGGTCGAGCAGCTCGTGACCGGCGGCGACGTGAGCATGGTCGAGGTCCTCTCGGCCGTACAGAAGGCCGACGTCGCCTTCCGGCTGATGATCCAGGTCCGCAACAAGCTGGTGCAAGCCTACCAGGAGATTCAGGACATTCGCGTCTAGTATATTTAGGCCATTCATCATTCATCATTCATCATTCATCCTCCCCCACCCGAGGCTCCACGGATGGACTTCCTCAACAAGGCATGGGCCCAGGCCGCCGACCTGTTCCGCTCGATGAGCCCGGGTGCCCGAATCACCACGGCCCTGCTGCTGGCCGTGGTCGTGGTGAGTCTGGGCTACCTGTTCACGCACGCGACATCGGGCCCGGAAGTGGACCTGATGAACGGCGTGCCGGTGCCCGCGGGCCACTTGGCGGCGATGGAGGCGGCCTTCCACGGGGCGGGGCTCGACACGTACGAGATCCGCGGCACCCGGGTCTTCGTCCCCCGGGGCCAGAAGCCGGCCTACATGGCCGCGCTGGCTGACGCCAAGGCCCTGCCCCCGAACATCGGCGAGGCCCTGGAAAAAGCGGTCGAAGAATCGAGCGTGTTTGCCAGCCGCCACGAAAAGCAGCGCCGCGACAAAGTGGCCATGCAGAAGACCCTCTCGCAGATCATTTGCGCGATGCCCGGCATCGAAACCGCCTACGTGATCTACGACGAGGACGTCAGGGGCGGGCTCGTGCGCGAGAAGCTGGTCACGGCCACGGCCAGCGCCAAGGCCGTCGGCTCCCGCCCGCTCGACGAGCGCCAGGTCTCGGCGATCCGGCACATGGTGGCTGGGGCCATCGCGGGGCTCAAGCCGGAGAACGTCACGGTGGCCGATCTGAACGGCCCGACCCACTACGGCAGCCCCGAGAGCGGCACCGACCCGGCCGACAACCTCTACGTCTCGCTCAAACGGACCTACGAGCAGGAGTGGCGTGCGAAGATCCTCGACTCGCTCAGTTACATCCGCGGCCTGAACGTCGAGGCCAACGTGGTGCTCGACCGCGAGCGCCTCAACCGGCTCAAGTCGATCGAATACGACGCCAAGCCGGTCGCCGTGCGCGAGAGCGACCAGAGTTCCGAGCGCAGCCGGCAGGGGAGCACGCCGGGCGGCGGCGTGGGGCTTAGGGCCCAGGGCAACGTGCCACAAACCCTGCCCGCCGCCTCCACGGCCGGCTCGACGGCCGACGAGTCGGAGTCGAAGCGCGAAGTGGTCAGTGTGCCCAACAGCAAGCAGACCGAGCGAGAGCAGGTCGGACTCACGCCCACGCGGGTTTCCGTGGCCATCGGCATCCCCAGCAGTTACGTCGCGGACGTCTGGAAGCAACAGAATCCGGCCGCCGAAGGCGAGGAGCCCGCCACGCCCGATCCGGCCGCGCTGGCCACGTTGCGCGACGAGCTGAGCAGCATGATCCGGGCGCACGTGGCTGCGCTCCTGCCCCCGGCCGAGGGCGTCGACGATCCCAAGGAGCTGGTCACCGTGACCAGCTTCGAGGACATCCCGCAGGAAGGGCCCGCCGCGCCGGGGATGGGCGTGCAGGTGCTCGAGTGGTTTCGCACCTATTGGACCACGCTGGGCATGCTGGGACTTGCGGCGTTCAGCCTGTTGATGCTCCGCTCGATGATCAAGGCGGTGCCGGCCGCGGCCTCGGCCTCCGTGGCGACCGGGCCTCACCGGGTCGTCAGCCCGGAAAGCGAGGAAGGGGAAGAAGTCACTGCGGAGCAGGCCGCACTGAATCGCCTGAAGCGTTTCACCGGCAGCGGCCCGTCGCTCCGCGACGAGCTGTCCGAGCTGGTCCAAGAGGACCCGGACACGGCGGCCAGCATCCTGCGCAACTGGATCGGACCCGTGAACTAACGCCATGCAGACGACCTTAAAACAAACCTTACCCGACGGATTGCGCAAAGCGGCCCTGCTGCTGGCCGGTCTGGATCGGGCCTCGGCCGACGCGATGCTCGGGGCCTTGGGCCCCGACCAGGCCCGCCGGCTGCGTCAGGCCGTGGTCCGGCTCGACGAGATCGACCCGGACGAGCAGCAGGACGTGATCGAGGAGTTCCTCCGCGCCGGTCCGCGGCGCCCGCGCCAGCAGCCCTCGGGCGTGGAGCTGGACGAGGGGCTGGCCCGGCGCCTGGGCCTGTCCCCGGAAAAGCCGCCCGCCACGCGCGGGGACGAGCCGCGTGATGAAACCAGGGGAGAAACCGGCGGCGAACCCCGGCGCCCCGCCGCGCCCCCCTTCGGCTTCCTGCACGACGCCGAGACGGAGAAGCTGGCCGGGCTGCTCTCGGCCGAGCGGCCGCAGACCATTGCCGTGGTGCTTTCGCACCTTCCGGCCGACCGGGCCGCGGGCGTGCTGGGACGCCTGCCCGCCGACGTCCAGGCCGACGTGCTGCGGCGCCTGGCCGACCTGGAGGAGACCGACCCGACGATCCTCCGCGAGCTGGAAGGGGCGCTTCAGGCCCGCTTCTCGCGCCAGGTGGGGATCCGGCCCAAGCGGGTCGCGGGCGTGGGGGCGATCGGCGACATCCTCGAGGCGGCCGACAGCCGACTGGCCGTGCAGATCCTGGAGAACCTGGCCGCACACGATCGGGGGCTCGCCGAGCGCCTGGGCCCGCCGCCGGTCCAGTTCGGCGACCTGGCCCTTTTGGATGAGGCCGGGCTGCGGCTCCTGCTGGCCCACGCGGAGAGCGAGGTGCTGAGCACCGCCCTGATCGGGGCGCCGCCGCGCTTGGCCGGTCGGATGCTGGGAGCTCTGCCCCCGGACGAGGCGGCCGAAATCCGCCGCCAAATGGACGCCCCTGGCCCGATCAAGCTCAGCGACCTGGAAGAGGCCCGGCGCAGGATCGCCGAACGGGCGTGGTGCCTGGCCGCCCAGGGCCGGCTTCGCCTTCCCGGCGGACTTGCCCGGGCAGCGGCGTGAACAAGACGAAACGAGAGCACGATTGCAGGACTATGGGTTCGTTCGTGACCACGGGCGCGAGTTGGAGCCGCAATGCTCCGCGGGCTTCCGCCCGCGGCTATGATTCCAAACCCCTAAGCCCTAATTCCTAATACCTAACTCCTATCCCATGCCCACCGTCATCCGAGCCACCGAGCAAAACCGCGGCACGCACGGCGTGGCGTTCAACCTGGACGACATCGCCGCCCGGGCCCAAGCCACGCTCCACCAGGTCCGCGCCGAGGCCCGGCAGGTTCTCGCCCGGGCACGGCAGGAATCGGCCGCGGTGCGCGAGCGTGCCGAGGCCGAGGGGCGCCAGGCCGGGCTCGCGGCGGTCGAGGAGATGGTTCGCGGCCAACTGGCCACCGTGCTGCCGGCCCTGCAAAAGACCGTCGAGGAGATCCACCACGCCAAACAGGCGTGGCTTGCCCACTGGGAACGAAGCGCCGTACACCTCGCCGGTGCGATCGCCGAGCGGGTGATCCGACGCGAACTGCACGAGAAGCCCGAAATCCCGCTGAACTTGGTGCGCGAGGCCCTCGAGTTGGCGGCCGGGCAGTCGAACGTGCGCGTCCACCTCCATCCCGAAGATCACCAGGCGATCGCCGAGCAGGTCGAGATGCTCGCGGCCGAGATGGCGTCGCTGGGCAGCGCCGAGCTGGTCGCCAACGCCGACGTGTCGCGAGGCGGCTGCCGCGTCGAGACCCGCTTCGGGGTGATCGACCAGCAGTTCGAGGCACAGCTCGCACGGATAGAAGAGGAGCTAACAGGAGACTAGCGGCTTGCCGCTTCGCACGAAACCAAACAGACCATGCTCGAACTCGCCGAACAGCTCGAAACCGTGATGGCCACGGCGCTCAGCGGGCGCGTTGCGCGCACCGTGGGGATGACCATCTCGGTGGCGGGGCTGCCGGCGCCCGTGGGCGCGGTCGTCGAGGTCGAGCGTCCGCCGGCGGCCCCGCTCCAGGCCGAGGTGATCGGCTTCCGCGACGCCACCACGCTCTTGTATCCCCACGGCGACCCGGCGGGTGTGCGCCACGGAAACCGCGTCCGGCTCAAGCGGACCACCCGCTGGCTCCGGGTCGGCGAGGAGCTGCTGGGTCGGGTGATCGACGCCCGGGGCCGCGCCGTGGACGGCCGGGCACAGCCCGCGGTGGCCGACCGCGTGGCCTTCACCGCCGCGCCGCCCCACCCCTGCGATCGCCCCAGGATCGACGAGCCGCTGGCCACGGGCGTGCGCGCGATCGACGGGCTCTTGACCTGCGGGCGGGGCCAGCGCATGGGCATCTTCTCGGGCTCGGGCGTGGGCAAGAGCGTGCTCTTGGGCATGATGGCCCGCTACACCGCCGCCGACGTGATCGTGATCGGGCTGATCGGCGAGCGGGGCCGCGAGGTCCGCGAGTTCCTCGAGCGCGACCTGGGACCGCAGGGGCTCGCCAAGAGCGTGGTCGTGGTGGCCACCAGCGACCAGCCGGCCCTGCTGCGCGTCCAAGCCGCCTCGACCGCCACGGCCGCGGCCGAGTATTTCCGCGACCAAGGCCGCGACGTGCTGCTGCTGGTCGATTCGCTCACTCGATTCGCCTTTGCCCAGCGCGAGATCGGCCTGGCTGCGGGCGAGCCGCCGACCACGCGGGGCTATCCGCCCTCGGTCTTCGGCGTGCTGCCAAAGCTGGTCGAGCGGGCGGGGCGAAGCCCCCAGGGGAGCATCACCGCCTT
>Ga0180438_10004709_pt1 | contig 19463 bp, 14 predicted proteins | sample SS_ome_12_FD_132455 | JGI IMG/M metagenome (GOLD analysis project Ga0180438, IMG submission 132455) | Hypersaline lake sediment archaeal communities from the Salton Sea, California, USA - SS_3_D_2 metaG | ecosystem: Environmental > Aquatic > Non-marine Saline and Alkaline > Hypersaline >... | reverse complement strand
TCTTTTTCAAGCATTGGGGAGAATGGGAACATAGGCCCCTTATGCATTCAACACCATGGGATAAACGATTCAAGCGTGTCGGCAAAAAAGCCGCTGGCCGTCTGCTCGATGGCCGAGAATGGAATGAGAAGCCAGAAAAATAGATGAACCTCCCCGCCCAAAATGTTATGCTTCCCCCCGAACCTATAGGGGGGCTAACAATGGAAGGTAGCATTCATCACGACAAATGGGGATACAAGATTCATTTCAAGGGCAAGTGGCACAGGGGATGCCATTTTGAGGGCCGATGGATACCGTTCAGAGACAACAAAAAACTGGCAGAAGATTTCTTGGTAATCCTTAACGCGGAGGTCTTAAATAAACAATATGATCCACGTGACTACAGGAAAGATAAACCTCTGGCTATGGACAGGTTGGGTGAGGAGTGGTTATGTCTCAAGGAGAAAGAAGTTCGTTGCTTTAGAAATTTGCGGAATCACATCTCCTTGGCTTGTGATTTTTTTGGCGATCTCAACTATAAGCTGCTTAATTACGCTTGGTTGCAAGAATTTTTTAATTCACTTCCCCAAGCTACTAAAACAAAGAAGAATATCAAGGCTACCCTCACAACCTTCTGCCGATGGGTAGTCGATGCCTACAGCACTCAAGACATTAAGCTGGAAGTCCCGAAGTTTCCACCCCTGGGCAAGTACAAAAAGAAACTCCGCAAGATCGTCACCCCGCAGGACCAGGCTATGATACTTGACAAGATGAAAGAAATTACACCGGCACCCAAAGGCTATCTTGCTGCCCTATGGATGGTCACATACGCATTGAGATGGGTCGAGCTCAGGCCCGTAAAGCGAAGGGATTTCGAAAACGGCGTTATGACAGTTTGGGATTGGAAGCAAGAAGCATACAAAAAAAAGGAGCTTTTGCCCGAAGATTGGGCTTTGGTTGAGCAGGATAAATCGTTTCCTGAGCAATACTTCTTTCGGCATCCGAATGGAGATCAGCTAGGCAGGGATTACCCTTATAGCTGGTTGAAAAAGGCCAGTGTCTTGTTAGGATTTGAGAACGTACACCCTTACGCTATCGTGAGGCATAGTACGATAACAAAGATGGTTGGCATTTTTGGGGCACAGGAAACACAGAAATATTTTAGCGAACATATCCTTGGCCTATATGATTATTGGGTAGCAGATGAGGATAAGAAGCAAGAGATGTATGCGAGGGCAAGGCCGGGGGTGGTGGAGATGAGGAGGGAGCATGATGAAAAAGCAGGAACATGATAGTCATTTGATTGATTGGCGAAATGAATGCCTAAAAGATATTGAAGAAAAAGCGAACACTTTTGCCAAAATAGTTACACCATTATATAAACAATTAGAATGGCATTGGACGGGGCGCGGGGTGCCATCTCAGAAAATGGTAAGAGATAATATCAAAGAACAGGTTAAAGAACTTTTGGATAATCCGAAAGCTGTCGCAAGTGGAACCGGGGGAATTGTGGTAAGTTTTAGCAAAAATGATGGGTGTGCAAAGGTTGAGTTCATTGTCAGCATGTTGGGTTTTCCTCTCAATTGTCCACCCAAGCCATTACCGTCAACCCCCCGTCAATCCAAAATAAGGAGGAAATAGGAGATGGATGAAAAGGAAATGGGAGAAAAAGAGAGGATTAAGTGTGCTGTTAGACGGCGTAGTATATTGAATTTTATTATATTTTGGGCTTTTGCTGCCCTTATTGGTTGGTTCTGGTTTAAAGGGTAATTTAGTGCCTGGGGCGGGAATCGAACCCGAACAAGGCCGCACCAGTAAAGGGATTCAGGCTAATGCGTCAACTTTGCGTCAAAAGTGGGCGGTGTGGGATTTGAACCCACGACTAGCCTTGTAATATATTGAAAATATGGCATATATTCACCGATATGTATAGGATTTGCAATTTACTTGACAACGATGGGAGGGAGAGAGTGATGGAAATTAAAGCAAGGGGAATTGTGTTAAAATCTTGTTTTTGTCATCTATCTTTTGCGGAAGATCACGAACAAGAGTGTCTGCATATATGGGTACATAATCCCGATTATGCAAGCATTGAAGTGGATGTAAATCATATACGAGTTTTCCCGCACCCGCCCACATCCCTTGAGGAGTAAGGGCATCTAAGGCAACTTGAAGTTATGGGAGGGAGAGAGTGATGAATGATTTTTATTCAGATAAAGAATTAGAATTGTTATTCGGCAAAAGAGAAACAGAAATAAAAGATGCGATAATTCTTTTTGATGCAGCCGAGTTAGGATGGCTTTGTCCGGTTGATCCAGCTCATGATATTACTTGGTCGGAATTTAACGAACATATCTGGTGCTATGATTGTCAGAAAGATTATTTCAGCCTGCTGTGTCCTAAAGGAATGAATCCTCACACAACTCAAACAATAGTTAAAAAAGAAACTCAAAAGATACAAGCAGAAGTGAAAAAATGGACTCTTGAAAAATATAAGCATTTACGACAACCCCCCGGACAAGCCTGAATCCCTTGAGGGGTAAGGCCATACCAGTATCGTAATAATACTGGTTTTTGGGAATAAGTGATTGGAATATTTATATAAATTTCCTGAAAAGGTTCGGGAAAGGAGGGAAGAGTGATTAATAATGTTGTGACAGTTTTCATTACCAAGTTCTATCACTTATCCAGATTTGCTCCCAAGTACCATTGACCATCACCCAACCCAAATAAGTTCGGTTACTTCCGTCAAGATTGTCTGGCTTATATTTTTGGACATACGTTCCGTTATCTGCGGAAAAAGTCGGAGTTTCAAGACCCAAATCTTCGCCAGCCGTGGTTGCAATGGGAGTAGTCACATTATGCCAATGGTTTCCCCAGAAATATCCCTCTACGCTATGCAACCACATACCACTTCCGGTTGTGATATCATAAAGGCTATTATCCTTAATCGTACCCCCAGCAGAGCCCTGTAAGGCAATTCCATAACCTGATAAATCGCCATAGATACTGTTTCCGATAACCTTAAAATCTGCCCCTGCGGTAAGCATGTGAATACCAGAATTTGAAGCCTCGATATCGTTATTCACAATGGCTAAGTGTGGTAAATGGCTTGCCAGTGTGCCTCCGTAAATCCCATAGGTTGCACCCTCTATGATGCAATTTGAAATTTTGAGATAATCTATATCATAGCCAAGCGTAATCCAGTTAATGCCATAGGTGCAGTTTCGTATTGTTTCATGGTTGATATTTATACCTTTGCTGTTTGCAGAGCTGTGCGCTCGAAGTCTTAAAGCATAAGTACAAGACTCATACACATTTCCGTTGAGAGACACATTGGCCTGTGTGGTTGCTGGTTGAACCTGAATCCCAAAATAGCAGGATTCAAGGATATTATTTGAGATATTTGATTTGGCTATTTGGGCGCAAGCAATTCCTCCCCGAAGCAAAGTTGAATCATCTGTTTCATCTTGGCTGTAAACATAATTATGATGACAATTTAGGCCTGTCTGGTTGAGAGCATAAATACCACAGGTTTCAGGATTATATAATTCATTGTCATGCACACGCCAACGAGTACCACCATTATATAACAAGACAGCATAGGCGTTTTCAGAACTGCTTGTCTGTCCATTATTCCAGCAGGCATTACCAGAAATCTTTCCGCTTTCGCCCACATCTATAAAAGCTATCGAACACTTAATCGCCGAACCTTCACAATAATTATCTTTAATCCAAGCATCTTTCACTCGTCCCGTAGAGCTACCATTGAAATAAATTTGGTGAGCCGCCACACCCGCATCTGAAGAATCCCTATCTCCACCACCAGATAATTCGTTTCGCTCTATTCGTACTTTTGTTAAATGTCCGGTGCTAATAAGAGTACCCCCAACCCACCGAGCACCTTTAAAATTCTCAAATTTACAATCGTGGACATCAAAGCCTTTATAATCCGTTGCAGAATTGGAATAGAACCATATTGCCGAACCAACCACTGAATCAGCCGAGGCTTGATTGTTTCCATAGAAATAGATATTTTCGCACTTAAAGCCGTTTTTTTCGGTGATTTTGAAGATTCCGCATTCGCTTGCGCCAGAAAGGATAATCTTTACTCCATGCTTGCTCTTGCATCGAATGGTAATATCATCATTGGGTATAGCAATTGAATCACCGGCAAGTGCAGCGATTGTGGCAGAGTCTACACTGTAACTGCCATATCCTAAATCCAGAACGCCTTTTGTGGGCAAAGCAGTCACAGCCTTATTCAGATAAGTAGCATTGTTAGCCGCCGTTGCAGACGTATCCCAGCTCCACCAAGCAGCTTGAAATTCTGTAACCGCCCCCGCACCAAAACTCACCGTGATGCTTGAGCCAAAAACCTGATACAATCCAGCCTCGAAAGGGCCGTTGATGGTGAGGGTTCCGGCGCCATCGAGAATTGCGCCTGGTTCTATATCCAATGTGATATTAGATGTTACTGTCTCAGATGTCGTGACCGTATAGGTTGTGCTATTCCCGGACCCTGCATGAATGACTTTGATCATGGCTTTTCGGCTAGTCCCGATAGTATCTACCAAATCCTTCAGCGATCGATTACCCTCTGTCGTCGCCGCTCCCTGGTCCGTAACCGTATGATCGAGAACATAGGTATTTTGAACAGTAGGAGGCCTAAAGACAGCGGCAATGCTGAGTGCTGCCAAAGCCAAAATCAAGGCCATAAAGAGGATTAATCTATGCTTTTTCATCTCCATGTGCTTCCATCATACATCATTATGGCGAGTTCCCCGGGCCGGATAATCTGAGCGCTACCTGCAGAATCGAATATGATGTTATAATCCGTCCCGATGTTCTTGATCAGAATGACAAAACCGGCCTTGAAGGTTCCTGAAGGATTGAAATTTCTGTTTGCGCCGTTAGGATCCAGAAAATTGGTCTGCATCGGCATTTTAGGATCAGTGAAGGTTTCATCGGCTGTCATGGTAGATGAATAAGACGAGGGCTCCCCGTACAGGTTGACAAACCAACCTTCATGCCAACGGTAATCTTGTAATCCTATCGAACCATGATCATCCTGTTTCGGCTTATATACATGGGTCCGATAGGCGCTTCCTCCAGGCATTACATACCTCAATGCTATTTCAAGTTAATCCCGAGAGCAGCTAGAGCCCCGCCGATTAAACCAAATGCAGAAGTCAAGCCTTTATCAATCCACTTCCGCCCTTCAAGTTTGGTGACACGCCGCTCAACGGATTGCATCGTATTATACATGATCCAGGAGCGGGTTTTCTCGGGCAATTTCTCCCAATCTTTCTCATCGACTATCATGTGAGCATTTGACATTTACGGACTTCCTCCCATGTTTGCGCCGCCTCCTCCGCAGCCGGAAATAACCATAGGTAATTGAGTCGAATTATTTGTTACCGAATCAGAGACAATCGCCGCGAGGTCGTTTCCAGAATCATCCTCAAGAGAATCGCTATCGCCATTGAAATCGATATCAACGGTTTCACCCTTGCGAACAGTCTGCGAAATCGTGTAAATATGAGTGTTCGTGCCATTCCCGCTCACGTAGGTAAGTCCAACATTGTTTGCGATTTGCGAGATATCGAGATCGAAATCCGAGTCGTCGTACCCAATGCCCTGAGTTACGTTTTCGGCAAAAGCTAAGGTAAGAGTGGTGCCGTTAGAAGCGATTGTTATGCCTGTGATTTGTGGTGTTGTTTCCCCCCTCAACGGATGTGGATAGGTGTAAGGTGTATAATGTACTTCCCACTCATTACTTTGCTCGCCGTCATAGTAGTCACCCACTAATTTGCATCTATACAAAACCCCCTGCTGTCCGTTCCAATCCGTAACAACCGTTGAGTCTCCCTGATTCCAACTGCCACAGTCAGTACACCAATAGCCCTGCCCTTCTTTGCAGGTTGCTGGTAGGTTGGTATAAGTACCAGAAGCAACACCGATTGTGCCACCTTCAACGAAATAGTCACGGTCTGCAACAAAAAGAGTGCCAACATCACTTTGGTTATTATTCGGCGATCCATCATCAGTATTACCCCAAATATAGACGGGTTCCTGATATTGGCCGGGGGATTTATTTTCAGATGTTCTTAGGGACTTATCTGCGCCACTTCCGGGTTGGTCAATACAAAGCCAGCCATCAGATACTCCGTAGCTACTATCGTGCTCATCAGGTATTGTGCATGGGTCGTATGGCGAGTTGCTTCCCACTAATGCGCATCTGTTATCGCAAAGCTAGGATCCCCATAATCTTCATAGGCATTTTGCCAGATCATTATAGTGGCAGCCCTATAATAGCCTTTGTGCCAAGAACCATCAGGTCCAGCCACATCCCGCTGCCCATCGGCCTCGTTTCTGTAAAACTCTACCTTTGCCGTTGAGCGGCTTTTTTCATCTCCCTGTAGCCCATGAGTCTCAAAAGCAAACCCCGTGACGGAACAATACCGAACCACAAACGCTGAACCACAGGCACCATCAAAACAGTTTGTTGAGCTACTATATAAAAGCGTATTTGTTATTGAACAATCCTCAACATAGACTGCATCTACCCCGCCAAGATTCTTATCCTCAGTCCAAATCGTCCAATCGTAGGGGTCGCTACAAACAGCACTTGAAGCGTCCATGTAAGCAATTCTGCAATTAACTAAGGTGCAGTTATCTATAAGGCCTTGTGGCCTTGTTGTTTTTATGCCGGTAGAGCCATAATCAATAATTATGCCATAGCCACAACTCTCTGTGTCTGTATCATTCAGATATAAATGGTCAAATCTGAAATTCACACATGGCACATCATCAATATAGATGAGTCGAGTCATATCTTCGTGATTAACCCTGAATCCCGTAATCCTACAACCGGAAGCATCCGCACTGTTAATCGTAATTATTGAGCCATCGTCGGAATGAGCAATGATGGTGCTGGCCATTCCAGCACCTTGAAGTGTGACGTTTTTGTTAAAGGTGAGGTTGCTGGTTCCCCAATCAAACGAACCGGCGGGCATAGTGATGGTATCACCTTCCGATGCAGACACCATCGCAGCAGCTACTTCGGCATAAGAGCCATCGGTTTCGTGGGTAGCTGAAAATACAACTACTGGAAAAACAAACAAAATTAAAAACAAGACCAGGAAAATATATTTTTTTCTATTAGCTAAGGCCATGATGGTTTCGCAGTACTAAATTCCACATCGTCTACATAGACATTACACTCATGCACTGAGTTTAAACCGATGTGAATATCATTTGTTGTCGGTTCCGTATCCCAGACAGTATGGTCTGTCGCATCGTCTGATTCAACGTAATTTTGCCAATTTTCTACCCCCCCATCATCAAAATCACCATCAGCGTTTGCGTCGATTCTATATCGCCCTGCGATTTCTTCTTCTTCTGCATCGCCGCAGCCCTCCCCGGTATCAGTACACCGAGTAGTATCCCATATTATATGTAACTGAACCCAGCAGCCATAATATGGGCCATCATCAAAATCAAACAATTCTGTTGTATCTGCTCCGTCGTTCCCGGACTCCCAAGTCATGTACATTTCCCCGGTAGAGTTAACCCAAAGGCGTAATTGTTCTTCATTGGCAGTTTGAATAATCTCTAGCGGTGCAAACAAGTTTTCCGCATTATTATCCGCTACCATAAAAGTCACCATTAGAGAACCATATTGGCTCTGGAAATAAGTATTTGAATTATCAAAATCCAGGTATTCGTTATTTCCATCTGCCAACAGGGCCTTCCCGCCTGACACCGGGGAAACCGTTGCAGGTGTTACATAGCTTGGTGAATTATTATCTACTCCCAATTCTCCGTCTGATGAACCATAGCAAGCCTTCCTGTTATCAGTGGTATGGTCAAAATCAAGAGTGAAGTCCGACAGCGTATTCCATGAAATGCCGGAACAGTATTCGCCACCCGCCCCCGCACCACTGCCCACCAAACAGCTCGTTCCACCCCAAACGAGCGGAGCGATCAGAAGAATAAGAGCAAGAAAGAATACAATCTTTTTCATCATGGCAACCTCGCTATTACAGTGACGCTCAAGCCTTTCGGTGCCGTGCCCGAATGAACGGCATCCACATCGACATAGAGCTGATCACCGGTGTTAAGATCATCGTTTGCGGCATTCACAACCTCATCGGCTGCATAGAACTCATCGCCAATGGTTACTTTGGTACTCAAAACATCGGCATCTGCACCAGCCCTGCGCCTGCGAAGCTGTACGTCCGTGGTGCCGGTAACGCCTTTTGTATGGACTGAGGCAATCACATCGACGATATCCATGCCATTCAAAGTGCTCGGGACTGTAAAGGCCTGCTTGCCGTCAGCAACGGCAACATCCGTATCCGAATCAACGACGGTCCAGGCAATACATTCCTCGCCGTAACGGGATCCGGCCAGGCCATCGGGAGAAACTGCCCTGGCTGCATCCGTGCCCGTTGTAGTCTCCGCAGCCGTGGCTACTTCGATCTTGCCCGCTGTGGTGAGATTTGCCGCCACAAGGGTTAAGGCGCCGTCCGCTCCGAGACTTGCAGCATCTCCGCTGAGGCTTTTATTATCCCAGGAGTCGGAGCCGTCATAGATGGGAATTTGGCCAGCGGAAGGAGTAGAAATATTGGTATCGGTAAGAGCTGCAAAGGTGCCGCCTTCCACTCCAGCCGCCCAGCTATCGATCGCGGCCATGAGTTCGTCAATGGTGTCGTCGTCAGCCGAGTTTGAAATGGTCGTATAATTCGATCCGTCCACTATCGTTCCATGGCCAATATTTTGAAGTGTCGCGCTGTCAAGGTTGAGTGTTCCGGTTGGCGTCCAATTGCCTCCGGCTCCAAGATTTCCAATGTTGATCTGAGTGCCGTTGATTTGGTAATTATGGCCAGTTGCTATATTGAGGTTTCCAGCAGAATAAGCGCCGTCAGCATCGATATAAAAATCCACGTTTGTATTGACGGTAGCAGAACGCCTAACTTCTACGCGGTCGGTTGTGGTGTCATAGATCCCAATCCAGTAGTCCGTGCCGTCGTTTTCGTTCAAATACAGATAAGGATTATTGATGGGCAAGGCATACTGATTGCCGTCAGAATCCACTCCCCAAACCTGTGTGTCATCAGAATCGAGAATCTTGACTTCGCGGACCCCTGCATTATCAGGAAGTTTGATGATAATATCATTTGAGCCGGTCGAAAGGATCTTGTTTGCTTGAAGGTCGAGATCCCCGCCGAGCTGGGGAGTGGTGTCTTGAGAAAGTTCCTCTAAAAGTAGCGTAACATCCGATAAAGCCGCCAGTAAGCCAGCTTTATTGACAAGTTGCGTTTCATAGGTTGCGGAAATATCCGGGATATCTGCAGCTTCAAGGCCAAAAGTGATTGTCGCCCCGCTCAGATCATAGGTCCCGTTTTCAAGGGCATATTTCAGAGCTGAGGCTACAATGGCTCTTTCAGTATCCACCAAAGCGGCCGCTTCTGCATTTGTGGCCACTTCCAGCTTTCCTTGAGCAGCCGTAGTACCCTGAGTCCATTCGGCATCTCTCATTATATCCGCGTGAATCCGGGCTTCAGCTATCGTACCGGCTGAAAAGAAATCCGTGGCACTGTCACCCGTAAGGGCTACATCGGCCTGATCCGCCTTTGGCCAATCCTTAGAGCAATCGATGAGCAGTTTATCAGCAGCAGATTCAGTGAAAATGCTATTCGTATCGTTTGTAATGGCGATCTCCCCGAGATCCGTTGATTCATTATCACCGTCGTCTGCAAGGTCAAGAATGATAGCCTGGCCAGCACCTATGCCCGAAACAAAATTCCCTCGCGTCATTGAGCGGTTTGCTTCGGCGCTCGTATCATAGATAATAACTTTATCGTCAGCAGCAATGGAGTCCTCATTAGTCGTGTTGGCTATATCTAGGTTGGCTCCGGGAACATCCGAGGCATCGGCAATGGTCTGAAGGGTAGCATTTTGCGCTTGAACATTGGTGCCGATTGCCACTCCAAGAGTCGTTCGTTGAGTCTCAGCATTGGCATCGTCGAGGATTGCAAGGCCAGCCGCCGTGATAGCTGCTTCTGCCCAGGTGTCAACATCGGTTGTATAGGCTATCTTATTTGCCGCCGTGCCAAGAGCCGCGATACTTGTCAGCGTAGCGTCTTTTGGCTGAAAGGCTGCATCTGCCGCATCTATTGAATAGAAATCGGTTCCTGCCTCTAAATCAAGAGCTTCCCGCATCGCAGCATAATTGGCAGCGGCAATAAGTGAAAGACCATCTGCTGATATGCTTTTTGCGCTCGTTGCCCCTCCGGTGATATGAACAAGACCATCATAGGCGCTCACGTCAGCTTCCAGGCCTCCGAGTTCATGGGTAAGCTGGGCCTGAGCAGACCATGTACCGGCTGAAATCGTAGCAACCCCGGTCCAGGCAGAGCTATCGGCATTCGTGCCCCCGGCATCGGTATCGATCGCTGAGTTTGGTACTGCCGCTTCAGCCCATACCGCAGCCGTCATATCGCCGCCGCCCGGTGGAGTACCGAATTCAAGACCATCAGCAGTCGCGTTGACTTTGATGTATTCACCGTCATGGCCTGTAAAACTCGATGGTGTCTCCTCAAGAGCCAGCCAGGTTCTTACACCTTTCGGAATAGGCGGATAGGCCCAGGCTGTAGCTGTAAAGAGCAGAATCAAGAAGGTTAATAGGATTGTTTTCAGTTTCATAGCCTTTCTCCCTATCTGAAGTGTCCGGGGCAAACAAAAAGGGCAAGTGAATGGGTGAGCACTCACCTGCCCTTAATGTCTCTTGCGTTTCCCTACGGTTGGCCTACCGCAAGGAAAGCCCCAAATTTATGTTAGTTATCTATCCTCTATCCAAGTAATGAAATAAAGCGTTACCTGATCTCCACTGGTTCCAATATCATTGAAGGCCACGGCAAGTTTGCCAGTGACCGGGATAAAAAGACTGATATCAGCGCTCAAATCATGCCATGAGATAGCGTCTTTTGATGCTCCGGTTACGGCAAAAAGGGCGTCGTCCTCGTCGTCCGAGAGCGTGACGTTAATCGTGGTATCCGGTATTACGCCGCCTGTGCCCGGACTGATTTTCATAAGCATAAGGGTTTCGCCCTGTACCTTGCCGCGCAACCTCGTTCCCATGAGCGCGAGAAGATCAGTCGCAGTTAACGCATCTCCGTCAGTCGTACAAACCACTTTCCATTTGAAATAGTGTCCTGCCTCAGAGACTTGAGAAGGCGTCAAGGTCCAATCTGCCATTGCCTGATTGCTCACAAAGAGCAATCCCAAAAGGGTTACTGCTAAAAAGAGCTTTTTCATGTTATCTACCTCCTATTCATTGGCTTCTTTTGCCATTTTCTTAACTTGCTCGACGATAGCATTCCCGCCCCTGGCCATATCGATCATTTGATAATAAATCAGATCGATAAGCTGTCTTTTTTCATCCGGGGCAATATCGGGATTCTCATAAATAAAAGAAATCGTGTTTTGAGCATTAGAGAGCCCCTTGTGGATCCCGGTTAATCTAATCGCAACCTGGTCGGCGTCCTCTTCCAGAATGCCAATAGCTTCTTCATATTTGAATTCCCTCTTGCTCAAGGTCTTGATAGTCGCAATAATCTGTTCGATATCCTCATAATTGTCATAGAACTTCTTGATGCTTTCAGCCTGGCCGGAAGGATGCCGGACCGCAAAGCCCTTGATCAAGGGAATATCGGCCCAGGTGCGCGTCGGCTTGATAGTCTCCGGCACCGCCCCTGTTCTCCTTAATGCCTCATCAGCTACTTTCAGAATGTGGATCCCGAGGCCCCCGGACCATCCCCTGATCAGATTTTCTATCCGGGCAGGGGAGATATACGGGCTTTTTTCCAACGGCGGCAATTCGCCCAATGCCCTTCCTATCAGCTTCGCCACTTCAGTTGTATAGGGCTTATACTGATATTCAGGGAGTACCTTTTCTCTCGCAGCAGGGACTATCGGCCTGTCCAGGAAAAGGCTTCTGTTCGCCCAATTCTCCATCCAGGGAATTGCTACCGTGGGGATCGCGCCCGGAGAAGCACCCCGCCCTATGGCCTGCAAAAGCCCATCGAAAGCATGAGGATCTTGGTCGAGTATAAATTCGGTGATCCTTTCGGGAACTGTGCCGAACAGGATGCCGAGCTCGAAAGGTTTCGGGATCCTCCAGATATGATTTTCAGTCATTACGATCCAAAAAAGGTCCTTCTGCCATTGCGGTATTTCCTTCCAGCGCTCATCCTGCCGGTTTACGATCGTAAGCAGAACCGAGGGTAAGGTTATTCCAGCCGCTACCTTTGCGCTAGTCATGGCAGGCTGCTCCTTGAAGGCCCTTACCATCTTGTCCATGCCCTGAACATTGGCATTCCAGAAGGCAATAAGGGTATTGACTGCCCTTGTTTTGGCTCCTACCCTGGCAAAATCCAGGGTCACTTCCCGGCTTGCAAATGCCGCCTCGAGGATCCCTGTCTTGGTGACACCTTCCTTTTTGATCCCTTTCTTGAATTCACCGAGCCTGGTCCCAGCCTCCATGGTTTCCGACAAAATCCTCAAAGCCTCGATAGGATTCTTGATGATATTTCGCACCGGCGTCTTTTGGAGTAGCTGCCCGAGGTTCTTCTGTAGATATTTCCGGTCCATGGATACCAGCATCGATCGAAGGCCTCCGCCTTTTTTCCACTGCCAGTAAGCCTCGTCCTTTTTGGCCAGCGAGAAAACGCCTTTTGCCAGATCATATCCGGGAGCAAAATTGTACTTGGAATAAGCAAAGGCAGAGAACTGATCGCGGAACGGGTTTCGGGCGATAAACTCAGGAGTAAGCGTGGCTCCTGCTCTCAGCCAGCTTGCAGGCATACCCAGGAGCCTTATCAGGAGATTGACACTTTCCCGGTCCAGGGCAAGCATAGTCCTGGCAATATCGGGATGAACCTGATAAAGCCCTCGCTTTCCATTTCTCCAGACCGCAATAACGTCGTCTTTGGGAGTAAAGGCAGAGGGACGAAAGATCTCAGCCACCCCTTCAGGCAATTCCAAGCCGAATTCCCTTGTAGTTTGTATAACCGCCACTTTCTCAACCGTTTTCTCAATGATCTTGCTTTTGGCTTCCGGTGTCTTGGCACCTTTCAGCCGGTCGAGTATTTGTTGTACTTCCCCTTCTGAGAATCCGCGAGAGGTAAGGGCTTCGCGGGCTCTTTCCTCTACCTTATCGATAGCCTTTATCTCTTCGCCTTCTCCGATCTTGACTTTTTCGGTTATCTCCTCTTTGAGCTCTTTGTATTTAGAGGTTTCTACCCAATGGCCATATCTCTGCAGGATCCCCCATAGTTCGGGTTCTCTGATTTTGATTACCTGTTTCGGCTCCGGGATCTTCTCGACATATTTTCCCATGCCCTCAGTGCTTTGAGCCAGGTTGACAAGGGCCCGCCCGACCGCGTTCTTTTCGGCCAGGTTGATATAGAGATAGGTATTTTTGATGATCGACTCGAGTGGATCCTGAATATCTCTCCATGAGCCCTTAATTCGCTTTATCGGTTGCCGCGCCTGCAGGCCTGCGCCGGTTCCCCTGCTCCTGTCCGTTTCCATGATCCGGTAGAAGGGCACGTAATCCTTATTCAATTGCTTCATTTTCAGGGCTATTTTCGTACTGATCAGGCCACTATCATGCAGATAGGCGAGGGTAGCATCCTGGTATTGAATAAGATCCTCAAAAGCCTTGCCATACACAGGCTCATATTTATTGACGACAAATTCGGCATCCTCTCTTAAAATCCCGGTTTCGATCTTCCGGTTGGCCAGCTCCAGGGCCCGCTTAGAAACGATGTAGGCGCGAAACTCATCCAGATTCTTTTTGATGGGTTTCAGGATTTCTTGCAAGGGTTTGCCTACATTCTCATAATTCTTGAACAGGTAAGGGCTGCGTTCCAGGAAATGCTCTGCCCTGCCATGCCAGCCGCGCATGAGCCGTGCCAGCTTGTAAGGATCCTTTTCAGCCGGGATCTTTTTACCTTTACTCATCTCCTCGACAATCCGCATCAAAGGGTGGAGATCATCGACCGCTGCAGTGTAGAGATCTGAAAAAGTAGGAAGTCTCTTTTCCCTGTCGCCTACGGAGATCTGCGAGAGCACCCGCATCTCTGCCGGTTGGTGGATCCACTTTTCAAAGTCTTTCCGGGTTTCCAGCAAAATATCCTTTGCCTCCGGGGATTTCTCATCGAGCATCTTTTCAAATGCTTTATAGAATTCAGGCGCCTTTGCCCTCGCTTCCTTTTCATTGGTCACGTACAGCCTAACAAACTCGGCAAATCCTTCCGGAAGTTTCGCCTGACCGCCTCGAGGCTTTGTGGCCAAAGGCAGGAGTTCCTTTCTCCAGGGCTCAAAAGGTTTCGAGGAAAGGCCTTGTCGTGTCCGTGCTTCAGGAAACAGGAACTTGTGGAGGCCATGGCCTACTTCATGGCAAATAGTCTCAATATCACTAGCAAACTTGGTTCGAATTACCTCTTCCTTGAGCTTGAAAATCCCGAGATACCGCCTGCCAGCTCCCCAAAATCGCCCGGTTCTGATAGGAACGTCGAGCTTTTCTCTGAGGAACTTCACCATATCGGAGCGTTTGACAGGCTTTTCGATTTCTCCGGGGGGTTCGGGCTTGCGCCTGAAGCCTGGTTCGGGTGCAAAACTGAGCTGTCCTCCAGCTTCTCCTTCAACAAATCCGTATTCCCGCGCTTCGCTTTCGAGGGGTGGTTTATTACACCAACCTGTAGATGCATCAGCATGTGCAGTCATGGGTGCCAAAACGCCTACTATTTTCCCGTTTTGCCTCGCCACTAAACCGGGGGGATAATCCGGCCTTTGGATAACAACGTATTCAGCATCAGGAAAGCGATTGCGGAGCGCATTGAATCTCTTTTGACTGAATTCTAAATATCGATCGCCGACTCGAAAGACAACCTTTGTGCCATAGTATCTTTCTTCAGCAATATTAGGAACGGGCAGCTTAGAAATAACCGTGGCCACTGCCGGATCCTCAGAATAATAGTACAAAAGCTCGGCGGGTCTAGCCTCTGTCTTTTCTAATTCTTCCAGCATAGCATTTAATCCAAAAGGTTCTTCTCTTGGATATCTTTCCCATTTTGCCTTTGCAGGTGCTTCTCCCTTAATGATCAAATGTCCGTCGCTAAACCAGCCTTCCTTATCAACCTTTATGAGTTCTTCGATTTGTTCCCGTTGCGCTGCTACAGGCCTCGGCATGGAAGGCTTTTTGGGTTTTCGGGAAATGGAGAGGGGTTGTTTTTCAGGTGTCTTTTTAATCAGTGCCCTGAACTCTTTGAGAGCATCTTTCCATGGTGCGATTTCTGCTGTGGCACCATCGATTTTGAACTTGATCCATTCCCTGCCTTCCTTAAACTCTTCGGGCGCTTTCTTAATCGCCTCATCAATCTCTTTCAGAAGGCCAGCCTTATCGGTGAGAATTACGCCGGGTTTGCTGATCTTAGGTTCTGCTTTGAATCTCCTATTCAACTCCTCTTGACAAACCTTTGCAGCCTCAAAATCCTCAGCTTTTCTATAGATATTAACGCGATTTTCAAGCTCTCGATCAGACCAATTTTCAACAATAGCTCCAGAAATTCGCTGTGCTTCAGTTTCCAATATTTCTTCTTTGGGAGGCGCCGCAGCTTTAGCCTTCTCCATCGCCTTATCAATCACCACGATCCGGCTCTTTACTCCGGTCTGCCTGAAGGACTCAGCGCCCTTGAATGCCCCTTCCAGCTCATAGGTAGTTCCCTTCCTTTCCTCAAACCATTCTCTGAATGCTACGTCTTTTTTGTCGGTTCTGAAGAAAGGGCCCTCGCTCATGACCGAAATCAACCGGCCCCCTGGATTCAAATGCTCGTAAGCATGGTAGACATGCTGAATGTCTTGCCCCTTTTCAAAAGGCGGATTCTGTATGATCCGGTCGTATTTCTCCTCATGCTTGAGGAAATCGTCACCGATTACCTTGAAATTTTTGAGCTGCAGGAGTTCCCGGAGAGAAGCGTTCCACTCGATCACGGACAGAGGGGCTTCAGGATGAGCGCCACGGATAACCTCGGCCAGATTCCCCATGCCAGCAGAAGGCTCCAGAACTCTCATTTCTGTTCCTATCTCTGCAAGATCCACCATCATTTTTCCAACCGGCTCAGGAGTAGGGAAGAAACCGGGGATTTTCCTATCGATAAACTCGGCTTCCTTGGCTTTGATTGCCTTTTCTCTCAGGACTTCCTCAGAAGGTCCCTTGATATATGCCTCGATATCCGCTTTGGCCTGTTTTAGCTCCTCAAGGGTGTTTATGTTGGCTGATTTGAGCCTTTTTGCCTTCGTGACTATCCAATCGTTCTGTGACTTGATATCAGGGTAGGTATCTCCGCGAAAATCTCTCAGTGCCTCGATTTGCGCTTTGTTGCCTATTCCTTTGAGGCTTTCCGGCAAGGTTCCGGCTTCAATCGCATCGGCCATGCCGTTCATGACGTTTTGGATCTGCTCGAGGCGATCTGCATCGGCGGCCATGCCTGCTGCTATCCGGGCACGTCGAGCGGTAAGATTCTGCTTTGAAATCGCCGGTTCCCTTTTTTCCTTGATCTGATCAGTGAGCTTTTCAGCGGCTTCCCGGAATTTGGTTATGAGCTTTTCATTCGGGGGGAAGGGTTTGGGTTCTGCTTCGCTGGGGGTGGGTTGAGATTTTAGGGAACTTATTTCCTCATCTATAAATTCATACATCTTGGGATTAATTTTTTTCAGCTTTGTTGGTTCATCGATAAAAGCCCTATATGAATCAGCAAAAAACTCACCAACATCAGCTTTTCCTCTTAAAGTATAGAAACCCTCTTCGTTTTTTAATGTTTCGTTATATATGTTTTTTAGGCGTTGACTCGGTGCTTTATCCGCAATTTTCTCAAACCATACAGCATGACCAACCTCATGATATATGTCGCGTGCCGGAAAATCCCCTTTTGGTATTTGAATTATCCTATGTGTTGGCAAATATCTAGCAGCAGGAATTTCTTCTGTTCTAAATTCTTTGATTAGATTGAAATGTTCTGCGGGCAGATTTGCTTTTGCTTCTGCAATTTCAGCAGGCGGTTTCGGCGGTTCCTCCTCTTTCTTCGGTTTCACTTCAGGCGGTCTTGTTTTCTTCTCATACCAACCATTAGCAACCTCTATTTCGGCCTTCAATTCCTTGGCTATTTCGGCGGTTGGCGCTACGCGAAACTGTTTTGACAGTCTATCCAATTCCTTGCCGACCTGCTCCGCTGTCATGAGCTGATAATTCGCTTCCTCAGCTTCCGGCGTCTTGTATTTTTCCGGTATCTCTTTATTGTCACTGAGCAAATCTTCCTTAATAGAAGGATCCTCTTTCATATCCTCAATCACTTCAGAGGGTTTCTTTCCGGATCGCGCGTAAATCTTTCTGAGCTTCCCGGCGATATGGGTACTGAAGCGCATCCCCCCGATTACGATAGCGCCATCAATGAACTCTTGCGGCTCCGGGATCTGTCCTTCTAAGGCATCGCCCACTGTAACCATTGTCACGACTTCAGCTGGTACCCTACCAAGACCGGGCACTCTTACGCCTACTGCTCCCGTGGCCATGCCTGTAATCTCACCTTTTGCTGTTTCCCAAACGGCATCGGTAAGCCTTTTCCAGAACTCGGAGAATGAATGGATTTCGCCCTTTTCATACTTATCCATGAGAACCTTGCGGAGTCCTGCAGGCAGGGCAAATGCTCCACCTACGGTTGTCGCCGGTCCTCCCCCTCCACCGATAAGGGCCCCTATGCTCATAAAAGGAAGATCACCGAGTAAGGTTGATCCTTGCATAAGGATCCGCTGCGTCGGCGTCATGTATTTTTCAGCACTCTCGGGCAAAGGTTCCGGCACCTTGCCGGTTGCAAGAAGCCCTGTCACGGATGCCTTGAATCCCTTGCTGACAGTCTCCCCGGTAGTGGGCTCGAATTCATGGGGTGGTAAACCTGTCTTTTCAGCAGCTTCAACCGCTAATGTTGCTCTTGCGCTTTTCTCCTCCCATGAAGGCTCGAAGATCCTGAGAAACTTCTGGATCCAGGAAGGTTCTTTTTCCGGGTAAATGCCGGGCGGTTTATCAGGCCACCAGCCAGGTTCTTTTCTTTCAGGTTTCTCGCGTTCCTCAAGCTCGACCTTTTCAGGAGCTTTAACTGCAGGCGGTTTTTCTAGCTCGGGCAAAGGCCTGAGCTGTAATTTAAAGATATTGGTAATCTCATCTTCCAGAGGCTTTGCATCAAAGGGCTCGGTCCCGAAATATTCATCAATCTCCTTGTCGCTGAAGCCAGCTTCAGAGAGCATACCTCTCCTTTTCTGCATCCAAGCATTGATTTCGATATCGCTGAATCCGGCTTCTTTGAGATGTTCGATGTTCATTAAAAAAATTGACTTCTTAGCTTATATGGTTTATTAGGCATCCATGGGCGCCTTGATTTATAAGATCTGCCTCTACCTCTCCGGGATCTTCGGGATCCTCTTTCTGGCCTTCCTTGTTTATTATCATTTCTTCGATACCCGGAAAAAACGCTATCATCTCTGACCTATTCGCTTCAGATACTCGTCAATAGTTTCTCCCTTTTTGCGCTTCACTACTCCACCCTCAGCCTTCTCGGGCTCTTGTTTCCCCCTGATCTTGTCTGCGGTTTCTCTCAGCCGGGTAATCGGATCCTTCAGATATGGTGCCAGGACCTTATCGACGATGTACTCCGATGTGCCGGGCGTTAGCATATTCAGCCGTTTGCCGCGCTCTTTTTCCTGCTCAAGCTCTGCCCTGAGAGCATGTTCAAAGAGATAGGCGTCCCTGATTTCACCCGCATCAAAGCCGGTGAATAGATTGCCTTTGATAATCATCTTGGATCCGCTATCTATTGCCAGGTTCATAAGCTCGGTTTCATGCTTATCCGCTTCGCTTTTCAGGCTCTTGATCACTGATCTGATATGCTCGGCGTCCTTAGAGCCTAATCCTTTGCCAATATAGCTTATGGGAACATTCATGCCGATTTCCCCGGCATAGGCCTGTTTCAGCATGGTCATGTAGAATTCGGGATCCGATTCAGCGATTTTATCCTTTTCCTCTTTGAGCTTTGCCTTGTTCTTGGCATCAAGCAGCCCTATCCAGTGCTCCTTTGCCTTTGCATCCAGGGGAGAAAGCATGATCTCCTCGAAAGTTAGCTTCCCATCGTGGAGCTTTACGAGAGCTTCATCCTGCCATTTCTCGGTGATTTGCTCCTCATTTTCCTTTTCCTGAGCTGCCCGTTCTGTTTCCTCCCTCTTGAGCGCTGCGCCCATGGAATTTTTATCACTCGAGGGCAGATCCGAATCATTGATGAACTTTACCGCTTCATCAAAGCCGAGAGTTCGCATTCTATTCAGGGCCTCATCCCATATCGTTTGCCGGTTGTATTCGAGCTTGA
>Ga0180438_10004708_pt1 | contig 19467 bp, 36 predicted proteins | sample SS_ome_12_FD_132455 | JGI IMG/M metagenome (GOLD analysis project Ga0180438, IMG submission 132455) | Hypersaline lake sediment archaeal communities from the Salton Sea, California, USA - SS_3_D_2 metaG | ecosystem: Environmental > Aquatic > Non-marine Saline and Alkaline > Hypersaline >... | reverse complement strand
GAAGAATACGATGTTGTCGATGGTCGGCAGCGTTGGAAATTATTGGAGCCGCTGGAATACGAAGTCTTCCCCGGCCACACGCTGACCGTGCCAGCCGGATTCATCACCGACTTTGCGAGCGTACCTCGTTGGATCGGCGTAGGGTCGCTGCCGAATTGGATTCTCCGTCGTATCCCACGATGGACACACTACCTCGGTATCCCGCTGTGGTCGATCTTCCCGCCCTCCGGCAAATGGAATCGAGCGGCCGTGCTTCACGATTACCTCTACTCCATTGCGGTTCCGTGGTGCTCGCGATGGCTGGCTGATGCGATCTTTCGCGATGCGATGCACCGCCTCGGCGTACCGTTGTGGCGCCGCTGGTGCATGTGGATGGCCGTCCGCTTGTTCGGATCGGTCAGCGCATGGAAGTCGAACGGCTCGAAGGGATGATATGGCTCGCGGTCAGAACCTAAAGATCGAGCAAGTGGCCCTGCGCGAATTGTCGCTGCCCGAGCAGAACCCGCGCAAGCACTCGGCAGAAAATATCGCCGCGATCAAAGAGAGCCTGCGGACGTTCGGCCAACCAGAGCCGATCCTCGTACGCAAAGCCGATAAGACGATCATTCATGGCTGTGGTCGCTACGCGGCCATGCGTGAGCTAAAATGGCCGTTCTGCCGCGTCGTATTCTTGGAAGTGAGCGAAATAGAGGCCGATGCTCTAGCTGTGACATTGAATCGAACGGCAGAACTAGCGTCCTGGAATATGCCGGAATTGTCCGACATCCTCGACCGGCTCCAGAGCGAAGGCGTGTCGTTGTCTGGACTTGGATGGACCGATGGGCAATTAGATGGACTGATTGCCGACCTAATCCCCCCAGAATTGCCGTCAGAGCCCGCCTCGTCCACGCTAACGGCAGCAAGACCTCGAATAGGACAATCCATCCCCATGGTCAGCCAGGGCGTCCAGGGGCCAATCTCGGACGATTCAGAGCGGCCCACCATGGGGCGACCAATTAGCGTCACCAAAGAACAGCGGGAGATTTTCGACCAAGCGTTGCAGCGAATGAAGCAGCGGCATGCGGACGATGGCCCCGAAATAAGCCAGGGGCGATGCGTTGAGTTCCTTGCCGCCGATTATCTCGCCGGTCCATAGTGGGCCGACGTTACCTAAACCCAAGGAGCCCAAACAACTTGTGCAGTTGTTGTTGACTCGGGGTTGGGTAGAAAAGCCGCCCGCGTCCGGTGTAAACTGGACGCGGGTTTTTGGGGTGTCTGTCGATGACTTTCAACGCCACGCCCTGTTGAAAGCGATACTATGATCTGGGTAGCCGAGTGTCACGAACATCGAGGAACCGTCGTTACGCGACGCAAAGGGAAGCCACGACCCTACATCTGCCCGAATTGTCACAAGATCATCCCGTGGACTCAAGCCACGTTTGAAGATCAACCACCGGCTCCCAACTCAATTCCGTCTTCGTTGTCGCGATCCCTGCAAGCGTCTCGGCTGGTTCGGGCACTGCCGGAAGATACCTAGTTGGACCGCCAACCATTGCGGCAAACTCGGCAACCGAGACATTCGATCCGCGACCGACGTTGAGTGGTTTGCCCTCGAACGGTCGTTTGCGATCCCCGGCAAGGATGACCGCGCGTACGATGTCACTAACATGAGTGAAATCTCGCCGATGACTTCCGTCACCATAGATCGTCAACAATTCTCCCAATTCGCGCTGGTCAAGAAACTTTTGGATGACCATCGCATATTGACCGTGAGACATCCCATCGCCATACACGTTGAAAAATCGCAAACAGACGGTATCGACGCCGTATAGCGATGAGAATAACCGGCAGTATTGTTCGCCGATAAGTTTTTGTAGACCGTATGGGGAGATTGGGTTAGGTTTGGTCTGTTCGGCAGACAATGGCATTGTATTGCAATTGCCGTAGACGGATGAACTCGATGCGAATACGAAACGGCGAATGCCGAGTTCTTTTGCCAACCATAGCATTCGCAGGGTGCCGACGACATTGGTCTGATTGAAGTAGATCGGATCGGCTATGCTGGGCTGTACACGCGCTTTGGCGGCAAGATGGAACATAACGCTCGCATCGGCGAACTGTTCGAGGTCATGGCGGATCGGCATCGTAATGTCGTGAACGAGTAGGCGGCCGTATATCGTCGGATCGGCTCTCCCGGTTGATAGGTCATCAATAACCAGGACTTGATCGCCCCTGGCGAGTAAAGAGGTCACTAAATGGTGGCCGATGAATCCTGCGCCGCCGGTAATGATTGCTTTCATGTCATGGTTCCAAGGCGTTGAATTTCGGAAATGAGAAATTCGCGTAGAGGTGATGACCTTCCTTGGTGATTCGGTGACGATATAATAGTGGGGCGGTCAGAAACTTGTAGGCACCGAACCGCCCCCGACCTCACGAGGAACCATGAGCGTCTTTTGAATTATAACTCGCATCATACGTGATACAAGCCCATCGCAAAAGAATTTCGGAAATTCAGCCGTTCTTGACACTAGGTTCGGCGAATATAGCCCAGATTGGCAAACGGCGTGGTGGCACCGGAAGCGGCCAAGGCACACGTACAGCCCAAACGCCACAGCGTCGGAGTGATCCCGACACGCTGGAAAAGGAGTCTGTGTTCCATCACGGAAGGTCCTCGACGACGTTGGTTGTCGCCGTAGGAATTGGCCGCCAACGTAATTATAAGGGCCGGGGGTTAGGGATTGTTAGTCACAGGAAAGATGGGGGCGTGATATGAGCGGCAAAACGCCAGGTTATAACAGAACTGAACGCGAAACAACGAAAGGAAATCTATCATGGGAAACGGAACGAACGGCAGGGTGACGGAAACGGGAACTGGCGATTCAGCAGTTGGACGAACGATGCAATCAACCCCTGTGGAATGGAAACTTTCGGCGGGGGGTACTGCGGGTCGCGTGACCTTTCCGAACAATTGCACACGTTGCGGATTCTGTTGTATCACGGTCGTTTGCCCGATTGCGATAGAACTTGGCGTTTCGCCTTATGATCTGCCATGCCCGCTCTTGGATTACGACAAAAATGGGGAAGCGACTTGTGTCTTCGCGGAAGTTTGCCCATCCCTGCAACTCTTGTTGGGGATCGGCGACGGGTGTTGTATAAAGGCGCGGATTTTTGTCGATGGCGTGTCAAGCGATTTCAGCGGGGTGCCACCAGAGACGAAGAAGAAGGTCGCCATGCTCGCCTTGTGCCAGGGGCGTCCTGAATTGGGACGGAAAATCGCCATAGCCATGGTGTCACCCCCGGAAAATCCGGCATAGTCTCCAATTATTTTCCGCTCGTCGCCATAAGTTCTTTGCTTATAATGACTTAAAATTTCAGATAATCGCACTAAATCGCCGGATTCCCCTTGACGGAATTACGGCGATTTTCTAATCTATAATATATGAGGAATAACACATTCTACATTTCGATTCTTCTTATGAGCGAAGCACAGCACGAAGTAGGACGTCCGACCAATGACCTCCAAGTGAGCGAGGTCGAGAAACCGGCCACAAGCCGAGACGTCCGAACGAACTCGAATCGACGAGCGGTAGGGGGAGAGAAATCGACCCACGCCGAGTTGTGCGTTGCGAAGCTGGCCCCCCTCCACCGGACGTTGAAGGTAATGGTAAGCGTCGATAACGGTGCGAGTCGGGGAAAGGCGTCGGCACAGAGCCGGACATAAGACTCAGGGACGCGACAAGAATCGAAGTGACTCTCGTTCGGGAAAGCGAAAGGCCGGATTGGCGGAATGGGAGTTCTTCGGTTGGGTGCTGGTGCAAGACACGTGGCGGAGACGCCGCGACGTTCGAGTTGGGTTCGATTCCCAATAACCCACCTTGCGGATGATTACGCAGATTTTTCTTAACCATTTTGAAAGGAGCTACGATCATGGCTAGAACCTACACCGCAAAAGGCTTCGCTCGTCTTCTCGCCCGTGGTGCCCATTACACGCACACGCCGGACGGAGCACTTGACGTGATGGCGGAATTGGCCGAGACGTTCGAGGAAATGGCTTTCTCGGCCTATATGGAGGCAGAGGAAACCGAGAAGCGAATCGCCGAGACGGACAGCGAGTGGTTCGACGACCTGTCCGAGATTCTATATGAGTTGGTCGAGAGCGAAAGGAAGTCGATTCGAGACGCGAAGGAAGCGAAGAAACAAAAGGAACGGATTGAAGCCATCAGCAGTTGCCGACTCTAATATGGTGCGAAACGGGGCAAGCTTCGCCCCGTCATCCGGCCGTGGCGGGCCGGGTCTGACGAGCAGCCAAATAGTCAAGCACAAAGGAGATTACGATGGCGACCACGATTCAGAAGATCAACGGTTGGAAGGGAACGGAGCTGGAGGTCGGAATGCTGGTGGACGTGTCCCCAGACGAGATCAATGCCAACCCCGGACTGCGGGCGCAAGCCGTCTTGCGTATCGACCACATCTACGCAAACGGTCTTGAGGTCAGAGTGACCGATGATGGGTCAGCGCGTTACAAAGTCGCCGCTTGCGAAGTGCGGCCTGCGATGGGGGCGGGTCAACGGGAACAAAAGCGGACCGAGGACATGGAGGACCACGGCGAATTCACCCGGAAGCGATTGGCGAAGTGGTTGGAGCGTTTCGACAAAGAGCAAGAGCCGCAGATTCCGTCGGAAGGCATCGTGGACTATCTGGTGTGGCATATGGACGACATCTTACTCAACGCCGGACGGCGACGCGCCTACACTTACTACAACGTGTTGCAAACCGTGCGGGCAGTCTTGCAGGAAGAATGCTCATTGGCGGAAGCGGCAGCGGCGAGCGAGGTTTGCCGACAGCGTATGACGGCCGCCTTGCAGGAACGGCCGTACCGTCATGGAAGTTCGTCAGTGATGAGTAACTTCCGAACAGAGTGCGAGGTTCGGGCGCTCGCCGGGTTGTTGTCATACGCGGACTACAACGGCCCGCTGGCGATCCTGGCGCAATGGAAGGCGGTTTGTGAGCGGATCGACACCGAGTGGTAATGACCTCTTCTCGCTTAATGCGAAATGCCCTCGACGACGGCGGCCGTGCCCAGCCCACCGAACGCTGGCGGGTTGGGCGATTTCTTCAACATCCATTTCTTTACAAGGAGTTCACTGTGAATGTCATCACGAGACTGAGAAAACTGGGATGCCGAGTCACGCGGTACAACGCGGCGGCGAGAACATGGTGGTTGTCATATCCTTTTGACGACCATGGCCACACCCGTCAAGCCCGCGTGGACATCCTGCGGACCCTCGGTTTAGCGAAGGATGATACCGAACGGACGGTGTATCGGGCGAGGGGATTCGTTCTGACGCTGCACGAGGAAGGCGTTACGGTTGGAAAGGTTGCCGTAGCGAGACGGCAGAAGAAGCGGCAGAAGCGACATACAAACCGGAAGTCCCGCAAAGTGGCAGACTACGGTGCACCGAAGACATTTCGGCGAGGGGGTTCGCGACGGCTTGAGGTTCACGATACGCCGCGAGGGTATTGTTTGGCGATCCTGTTTTTCGACGGGCAGGGCAAGCCGCAGGGCACAAACTTACTCAACGATGGCCCATTGTTCACGGTCTATACGAAGGACGAGCATTGCGGTCGTGGCGAATATGCCGAGGAAATTGACATCATTCTCGGCCGCAACTACGCTTCCCCTCGCCGCTCACGGGCAGCGGTACGGAACATCGCGAAGGTCATCCTCGCGGCAGAGTACGATGAGGGCTTGAGGGTCAGCCGAATTGTCGAGCGGTTCGGCATGTTTTGGTAGAGAGCGAAATGGGGCGAGTTTCGCCCCATCATCCGGCCGTGGCGGGCCAGGTCTGACGAGCAGCCAAACAGTCAAGCACAAAGGAGATTAGCGATGCGAAAGTTCTTTGACTCAATTCTGGCACAACTTGTCGAGGTTCAAAACTGGAGCGACGAGACGCTGAAACGGTACAAGCCGATGTTGAAAGCAATCGACGAAGCGGTTTGTGATCTGATTGAACTCAAGGAAGACGACGAAGACCCAGACGAGACGTATACCGTCGAGGAAGACTGGGCTGGCGACGCGGTTGCCACCGATGGGGTCAACTACGTCGGTGGGTCGAGCCATAACGTCCCGGCTGAATTGTCCCATCGGATCGGCCTTTATTCCGGCCGAACTGACTTCATCGCCCTGGAACAAGCGGTCGAATGTCTCGTCGCGACGTGCCGGGAGGACGACGATTCCTACAAGATGCTGCGGGCGGAAATCGAGGGTTAGCGGGTGGGTTGGCGAGACAATCACGATCATCCATAACCAATAAGGAGTTGAGCGATGAAATTGAAACGAGCGGCGAAAGGTTGTAGAGGGCGGAGACATTCTGGGTCTTTGCGGGAGCGGGCGATAACTGCCCTTCACATGGCATGGGACGCGATTGCATACGATACCTTGCAGGGAATCGCAGCGGCCCGAGCCGGGTATCCCACGAAGGAGCCGAGCGTCGAGGCGACGATGCGGGTGACGTTGAGCGGGGATGAGGTTGCCGATAGCGTGACGAGCTGCGGGTTCGCTACCGGCTTCCCTGCGATGTACGGGGAGGATGACGAGGCAATGGAGTGGGTGGAGGGGTTGTCCTTTGCCGAGCGTGAGGCGATTGTTGCCGAGGCGTTTCCCTCTGAGCAGCATTATGGCTTCTGAGTGAGTGAGTTCGTTCGTATTATTTTTGTTCCCCAAAAAACTAAAAGGAGATTACGATGGCGACGATCAAAGTAAATGGCAAGACGCTCTACCTGGATCGGTACAGTTGGAAAGGGGCCACCACTTACATGGTTCGGACACGCAAGACCCCGATGGTCGGAGCGTGGCGAACGGCCACCCTCGGTTCGGTTCGGACCTCGCGCGGCGGTGGCGAGACATACGAGTGGCGATTGCGCAATGGTCAAGTGTGGCGTGGCGGCACTCTGACGCGCAAAGAGGCGGTGGTCGCCCTGGTTGCCGAAGTCAAACGAAACAAGCAGCGAGCGAAGACGCGGAAAAAGAACGACAAGTGCCTCTGCCGAGAACCCAAGACGCACCGCGATTGCGCGTGCTGCGGATGGTTCGCGAGCGGGATGATCTGCGGCGTCTGCAAGGAGGCGGGGATTGACGGCCCCGTGATCCGAGGAACCGAGCGTCGAATCTGTCGGAAGCACAAGCATGACAAATAGACTCGGAGCCGATGAATCAAACGAACCCCAACCAGCAAGGAGTGAACGATGGTTGACGCGAACCTTAACCACACGGCTAACGTTGATGAAATCGTCGCCGATGAACGGCGGCGAAACATCGGAGGGTCGAGCCACAACCCGATAGCGGCCATAACTGACCGCATCTGCGTTGTGACAGGACGGAATGACCGCGATGCAATCGAGAGCGTACTTGACGATCTTGTTCTCGTTGCGAGGCAAGACCACTTCGTACTCCAGGTCTTGACGCGGGAGGTCGTCGATCATAAGTGATCCGCGACGCGAGAAACAGCGAGGGTTAGCGAGTGGGGCAACCACAACCAACCACAACACACAAGGAGATTAGCGATGCACACAAACTTGACAATCACCGAAATGCGGGATGACGACCCGCTCCGCCTTCACGGGGACATCTACTCTCCCACGTTCCAAGCCACCTTGGAGTCGGCTTGGAACACGGCGATGTGCTCGTTGCATGGTCACGACCTCGTGGATTGCAGTTCCGGTGGACCGGAGTCAGGAAATCTGGATCACGGGTGTCGACGCTGCGGCGCATACTGGCGAGTGTCGTTGTATTGATCGAGCAAGAGCCCACATGAGAATTCTATTCCCCGAACTAACGGAGGGCCCAATGAGTATCCTACGGCGTGAAAAACAAAAGCACCGGATCATCTTAGAGGCTTTGGCTTTCGACTTGCGGGAGGCTACGCTTGTCGGGATGGGTGCAAAGGTTCGGGAGACGTGCATCGCGTCGACGAGGATAGCGATGCACGTTCTCGACCTGTTCGGCATCCGGTCTGAGCCGGTGCCCTGCGCTTACGCCGCTTGCAACGGCGCAGCGTGTCGATTGATCGACCGCGAGGCGGAGCTGCCAAAGAGCGAAGCCGATGCCGCGAGGTGGACTGACGCTGGGGCGTACATCGTACAGATCGACGAGCGGAGCGGGTCCAAATATAACGGACACCTAATCCTTCAAACCGCCTATTACCTCGCCGATCTATCGCTTGACGCGGCCTCACGACCGGAAAAAGACTTGCCGTTGTCGAATTGGGTGCTGCCGGTGCGGCATTTACCGTTCACATTGCAGACCAGTGGCGGCAGGGTGTTCTATTGGATGCAGAACCGGCCGGAGGTGGACTGGGAAAGGAGCCACGATTGGCAACTGCCCACGACGAGCGAACCGCTCGTGGTGGAACTGGCCGAACAGTGTCGGCAGCGGTTGCCGTGTCGGGGTCTTGCGGGCCTACAACGAGGACAATGCGGAACAGGGGGGACACAAGATGACGGTCGACCTTGAAACGATCTGGCGAGGCGGTGCGTGGTGGGTGACCGGCCTACCTGATAACGAGCCTGACTGTGGCCCATACAAGAGTAGAGCCGAAGCCGAAAGTGACCGAGTTGGGATGACGCGGTTCTTCCGCGACATAGACAAACCAGAAACCTTTACAAGCGAAGGAGTGAATTATGGCAAAAGGCGTTAGGGTAGCCGACCTGCCGCCGGACGTTCAGCGGCAACTCGGAAGGCGTGGGGTCAAGGAACGGCCCCCGCGATTGACGGCGGACGAGGTTCGCGGATATGCGCTGGAGGCGCTTTACCCACTCCGCGACTTGAGTAAAACGGAACGGGGGCGAGTCATCGCCCATATGGGAAAGATCAACAAAGTCTAAACAAGAAGGGAGTCTGCTATGTTGCCCGTAATGGTGCGGCGGCAAGTCATCAATCGCCAATGTCGCGAAATGGGATTGTTGCCGATGGACAGTTACCAGCCCAAAGTTGGGATCGACGACGAGATTGTTATCATGGAAGTCCACCGCGAACCAGAATTTCGCGTCAATCACTTTCACGGCGTAGTGGTGGGCGTTATGGAACACGGCCACTATCGCGATGTCTATTATGAGCGGGACGATGGGTTCGTGGGTGTCGCCCGCGTGAATACGAATGGGGTGCCACCAGACTGGGGCGTAATTGCCCTGCGTGTCACGCGGCGAGTGCATTATGTGTTGCCACATTCCAAAGGACGAATCTAAACGCAGAGGGGAGTCAATCATGGACAAGGCAACGATCCGGAAGAAGTCGTTGGCGTATCTATTGGCACCGCACGTCTGGCCGAGTTGGCCTCGATGTCCCGTGATACGCCGCGACCCATCTGGGGTGATTGCAGAAATTGGCGTCGTTCTAGCAATGCAGCCCCACGTTCTATTGTGCAACATTTTCGACGCCAAACTGGAAGGGGCAGAAGCGATCAAGTACGAGTGTTTTAGTGAACTAGTTAACGATGGTTGGGAAGTCGATTAACGCAACCCCAACCAACCTAACCGAGATACGAAAGGAAGATGAGAAATGAATTTCGTCAAAGAGTTGAGTCTTGCTCGCCAAGCGGCCGTTCCAATTGTCGCCATCACAACGCCGGACCCCGGCGCATGCGTGATACAATTGGCGAAGGGATTGAAGAATGGCCCCATCGTCATGTGGGATTGTGTACGCGGCGTCGTGGGCGTCAACGAGGGCGGCGAGGAAATCATCACGGATGATTTGCACGATTGCACCGAGCCGGTGGAATTTCTGATGTGGTGCTCGCGAGAATTGCCGGAGCGTGGAATCGCATGTATGTTGAACGGGTGCGAGTTTTTCGAGCGGAACCCACACGTACAACAGGCCGTCTGGAATCTGCGCGATCAACTGAAATTGGATCGCCGGATGCTTATCATCGTTCAATCTACGATTGATCTGCCTGCGCTGCTCAAGGACGACATCGTTGTTCTCGACGAGCCGTTACCAGACACAGAACACCTGACGGAAATCGTCGCAAAACTCGATCAGTCCGCGAGTCTGTGTGGAGGGTGTGGCGGGACTGGCCTTGCGCTGGGGCTGGAGTGCGAAAAATGCAAGGGCACGGGGACGTCTAAACGCACGATCATGGATAGGGATACGCTGTTGCGTAGCGTTGAGGCGGTTCGAGGGCTCCCGGCGTTTTCGGCCGAACAGGCCACGGCGATGGCACTCCGCAAGGACGGCATTGACATCGCTCACTTGTGGCAAACGAAAACGGCGTTGATCGAACAGACTCGCGGCTTGTCCGTCTATCGTGGTGGCGAGACGTTCGAGAGTCTGGGTGGCCTCGACAGCGTAAAGGAGTACGCAAGACAACTGATGACCGGACGCAAGCCACCAGAGGTTGTTGTGTGGTTGGATGAAATCGAAAAGTCCGGTCTTGGTCACACGGGTGACACAAGCGGAGTCAACGCCGAACAACTCGGTGAGACACTAACTTACATGGAGGACCACGGCGTTTATGGTCTGATGTTGTTGGGCGTCGCCGGGAGTGGGAAGTCGGCGTTTGCGAAAGCTGTCGGCGCAGAGTTCGGGCGGCTCGTCATACGGATCAACATGGGTGCGATGAAACACGAGTTGGTCGGACGGTCTGGCGGGTATCTTCGCACGGCGTTGAAAGTGGTGAGTGCCGTTGGGAGTGATAACGCTCTATGGATCGCAACGAGCAACAGTATCCGTGGACTGGATACGGCGTTGCGTTCACGGTTCACCGACACATTCTTTTTCGATCTGCCGGACGCAAAAGAGCGATCCGCAATATGGGACGTCTGGCTCAAGAAATACGAGGATGTCAAAGGGACCGTCAGGAATGGCATGGACGATGGTTGGGTCGGGCGGAATATTCAGCGGTGCGTGGATAAGGCGTGGCGGTTCGACAAGCCGTTAGATGAGGTCGCGCCGCTTGTGATTCCACAGGGGCGTATTGAGGCGACAGCCATAAACGCTCTGCGTGAAGAAGCGGCTGGCAAATACCTATCGGCAAGCAAACCCGGCGTCTACGAGAAACCGAAACGGGGGCGAGGGCGTCGCGTTGCCGATCCGGAGTGATTGCCGATCCGGCCAGGGTAGCCGTGGGTGAGCACGGCTACCTAGAGCGGATCGACTGAGAATCCGTCACATTTCCAATTGCAAGGAGTTAGATCATGACTAGCGCAACAGTCAACGCACTCGAACAAGGCACCGTGATTCTGGAGGTCGTTTTCCATCGGCCGGGAATCCATCGACGCGGCGACATGGCAGAAATCGAGACTTCTGCGGACAAGTCGCAACTCGGGTTGAACAAGCGTATCGTCGAGTCGCCCGAGTACAAGTACATCTGCAAGATCGCCTCCGCATGTCGCTCATATCTGCGCGACCTTGAATTGCATGGGCCATTCAAGACGGGGCGGCACTTGATTCCGATCAGTTTGCTCGAACAGGCATACGACCGCGTATTGGTGGATGAGGAAAAATACCAAGAGGCCGTCGAGGCGTTTCTCGTTGTGTATCCCGCCCAGAAGGAAATTGCGAGGGCGGCACTCGCGAACCAGTTCAACGAGGCGGATTACCCGAGCGTGAGCGCCTTGCGGCGGGCGTTCTGGGTGGAGAAACGAGTCACGCAATGGGCCACGCCTGGCGCATCACAGATCGGCGAATACCTCTACGCCAAAGAGCGCGACAGAGTACAGGTCGAGTTGACGGCCCTTGCCGACGAGGCGAAGATTGCACTTCGCGAAGGGATCGCCGGACTCGCGGAGAAATTGGCGCACGCTCTTGGCGTGAAAGATAACGGACACCGACAAACGCTGCAACCGGGAACATTGCGGAAAGTCCTTGAGTGGTTAGCCTTATTTGATAAGCGCGACATTCTGGACGACAAGGACCTCGGTAGCGTCGTCAATACGATCCGTTCGGCCCTGGACGGCAAGAGTCTGGACGACCTGCGAACGAACCGAGGCGTCAGGGATTCGGTCAAAGAAACGCTGGACGGTGCCGTCAAGCAATTGCACACGCTTTTGGCCGATGGCCCCGGCAGGATCGTCAGTTTCGAGGATGATGAGTAGATCGGGCACAAACGGGGCAAGGTATGGTATAATTAACACTGAAACTAGAACAAAGGAGCCTATCGTGAGTCATGTAGTATCAATCAAACTGGAGGTCAATGACCTTAACGTGCTGGAGTCGGTCGTTCGGGGGCTTGGCTGTGAGTTCGTTCGCGGATTGAAAGAGCATCGGTATTGGTCCGGTCGAAAATCGCCATGCGAGCACGTCATCAGAGTACCCGGAACGAACTACGAAATCGGCGTCGTTCAGGCAAAGGACAGCCATAACAAAGAGACGAACGGCTACACGCTCGCCTACGACAGCTATGGTCGCGTAATCGACAAGGTGCTGGGCCCACAGTTGCAGCACTTGAACGAGAACTACGTCAAGGCACTCGCGAAGAAGAAGCTGAGTCGCAAGGGGTTTCGCTTCCGCGAGAAACGGCTTGACGATGGACGACTCCAACTCGTCGCCTACAAATAGGGGGGAGTGAAAATGAACGCAGCACGCCGCAAGCGCCTCGGTGAGGCGCTCGACATCATGAACGAGGTCTTGGCGGAGGAACTGGAAGTCCTCGAAAACCTCCCCGATAATTTCCGCTGCTCCGCGCAAGGCGAGCAGATTGAAGATTGCATAATGCAACTTGAGGAAATTACTGGTACGCTCGAAGATATAACCAGTAATTATTGACGACCACAAACAACAAACAATCAGGAGAAAAACGATATGAGCCAGCAGGTAATTATCACAGTCACCCAAGACGGTGCGACGGAAATCGAGGTAAAGGGAGTCAAGGGAAAGGGATGCAAAGACCTCACGAAGGGGCTGGAGCAATCACTTGGTGTTGTGGACGGGGATCGCCTGACGCCCGAGTATCACGAGCGAGGGGAGGGGCACCGTGTCTACCACTGAAATCGCAATTACGATCCGACGCGATGGGTCGTGCGAATGGTTGGGGTCGAGGGAACTAGACTCCCTTGAGAACGCCCTCGGCTCCGGCGCTCGCATCCGCTTGTCGCACATCGAGCCGGTGTCCCTTCTCTTGCGTGTACTATTTCGCCTATTGCGAGCATGCGTGCCCGACGAGAGCCATATTGCAGGATGGACTCGCCGCTGGCGGTGCGATTGGCGGATCAACATCATCAACGGCCCGACATGGGGTTGTTATGGGGATCGCGAGAATGCGATTGCCGATGAACACAGTTGGCTGGTGGCGCATGGTAGGCATGTCGTGCGCCATGCCATAGTATCGGCGAGCAATACTGGAGTGGGCGTCATGGGCCGTCCCACGCTCGCCGCAAGGCTTCGCGGCCTTGCTCCTTTCAAACCATTCCGGATCGACGAACGGCCCTGAAATAGCCGGGTGGTTGGTCGCGCGGGAAAAGACGCCCGCGCGACCCCTTTTGTTTTTGTTTACCAGGAGGTTTTAGATGGACATTCACATACACCAGACGATTGTCGCGAGTCTGCCGGAACTCCGGTGGGACGAGGATAACCCCGACGACTCGTTTATCTCATTCGATCTTGTGGCAGATTGCCACGAGGGACACCCCGCGTCTACCGGGTTTATGGTGCTTCCGGACATCAAGATGGCGAGCAAGTTCATTGTCGATCTTGTCGCGGTCGTCAAGGAATGGGAAGCCCGAACGAAAGAGGCGAGCGATGCTGGCGAGGTTTGAAGATGGTCAAGGCATCTGTTTTGCCGACCATCGGTTGTATCTTCCGAAACGGACTGCGGACTTTCCACCCGCAAAAACCATCCGAGACACTGACGCCTTGGAGTTGATCGGGTGGCGGTTTTCTCGCTGCCAATGTTGTGGCGCAAAGGGAGGAAATCGACATCACATAATCGGTGGGGTGGGACGTTCGGATGAAGCAACGAACCTAATCGTTCTCTGTGGGTCGGGCAACGTGTCCGGCTGCCACGGGGAGGCCCACGGGGGGCGATTGACGCTGGCGAATGTACTGTGGTTGAAGTGGCAACAAGATAGGGCAAACCTGTCGTGGGTGCGTTTGGCCGTCCTTCGTCGTGGGTTTCTACCACGGCCACGGCGACCGGAAAGGGTATAACAAATGAACCGATCCGATTGGTTGAAGTCTGTTGGCGGAGCGATCCGCAAATGGCGGGAACGCCGTGGAATGAGTCAGGTAGACTTAGCGTGTGCGATGGGTATCGGAAACGTCGTGCAGTGCCGACGCGAGCGGGGCTTCGTGGACATCCCGACCTGGACCCTGGCGGAGTACGCCGCTCTTTTGGGGGTGAATCCACGACGCCTTCTCCCCGACAAACCGAAATGACTAATATCCCTCGCCTTACCCCATTCCCCTCGTGGGAGTGGGGTTTTTTTGTGTAGAGACTTGCTGAGTTGATGTTATACGGTATAATTTCGTAAAATAGGAATTGGACTATGCCGGTATTGCTACAACTCGATGATTTCGACGACGCCTTGGTTGCCGCGCGTTTGCATATGGCGGCTTCGCCGAGTGTTGCGCCGCCGCGATTCGTCCAAGTCTTTCGCCGACGGACTAAACCGGCAGGGGGTGGGTGGGAATCGACCGTTAGCAAAACGCACAGTCATTCTGACGCCGAACGCGAGTTGAAGCAATACCTTATGGCGGGGTGGGAGTTGCATGAGCGGCGAGGTTTTAGCGGGGGATGATTGCCACCATGAATCAACCCACGACTGCTCTTGTTCACCAGAGCGCAAAACGAATGTTGGAAGAGTTGGATGCAGGATGGTTGGGGGTAGCCAAGGTTCGAGGGCGATATGGCGGCTACGTCAGAGTGACGGTGTCTGTAAACGCCGAGTGGTATCAGCGGTTCTGCGCTCGTTATATGGCCTCACGGCGGCGATACCCAAAACCTCGAACAGTCATCAAACGATGCCACACGCGGGCCGCCTTGGTGAAATTGGCAAACGGTGGTGGCCATGGCGTCTATGTGGATCGCCTCTTGCGGTTTATGGAAGATGGAAACAACTCGGTGTCCCGTTGAAGTCAATTGCCCGAAGTGTGGTTCCAGGAACTACGCAATCGGCGTCGACGGTGGCCGAACAATCTGGCATTGCGGCGATTGCGAAAGGGCTGATCGAACGGATGTGCTAGTATTTTGTCCCGATAGCCCGCCAATCAATATGCACCGGAAGAATAGACAGACAAACCCCCCGACAGCGGAAGTGATGCCATGACGGCTAAACAAATTATTCGCCGCGTCGTTTTCGGCGAGGACGTGTCAGTCACGGCGATACCTCGGCCACGAAATGACATCATGGCGGAGTTCTATGATTGGACGAAATGCCCATGTGAGACAACGGCAGCGGATGGTGTAGTCATGGAGCCACGGGTCATACTTGACGGCCGCGACGTGTCACGCTGCTTGATTCTGCGGGCGATTACTGGTCGGAACGGTTGGGTTGAAGTGGTTCTAAGTGAGGTCGGTCGCCCAGTCCGGCGATTGGGGCGGTTTTTTGTGAACGGGGTGGACTCGATTATTGCAACCACCGAAGATGGAAACCTCGCAACAAAGCGACTTCATGGTCACGTCGTGATCGTGCCTGCCACCCAAAAGTACTGTTCTGAAAAAGATAGCTATTGACGCCGATGTTCTGACGGCGTATTCTGGCGTGCGTTCTGGACACCGCCACCCCATAAATTCTATGTCCACCGAACCACACGACGAATCGCAGCCGGAAGCAGCCGACCATTCCGGGGTAGGGGAACCTTTTGGATCGAGTGACCTCGGCTCTGACTTACATCGGTTGCGCGGCGACCTTCGTTTACTGGAACAGGCTTTGCGGAACGATTGGGGGTCAGACAAGCAACAGATTGATACGGCCGTATTCGCCGAACAGCTTGCAATGGAGGCGGCAGCCCAAAAGCAAGTCACGGAAGCGATGACAAAGGAAGAACGCCAGCGGGCTCCATACAAGCACGAAGATCGCATCCGGATGGCAGGGCTGCGGGTGGCGGTCCAATTGCGAGCACAGAAGATTCGGTTGCTTGAACTGCTACTAAAGAAGCAGGAGTTGGCTATCCTCGCCAAACAGACGACGCAACCGACGAACCTCATGCAGATGGTCGTCAAGATCGAGCAAGAGAAGCGGGCAAACGTGATGACGAGAGAAGGCATTTACGAGGCAATTGAAAGGGCGGCGGCAGAACAGGCCGCCGAGGAGTCGACACAATACCCCCCCGGTAGCGGCAATGGAAAGCCGCCAAGCAAAAATGGAGAAACGACCGATGAGCAATGATAGCGAGACAACTTTGCCTCTGCGGTTGGAATGGAGGACGCCGGAAGAATTGGCCGACAACCCAGCGAATTGGCGGCTGCATCCATCGGAGCAGACGAGTGGATTGGACGGGCTGTTGACGGAGGTCGGTTGGGCGGGGGCGGCACTCTACAACGAGCGGACGGGAAGATTGATCGACGGCCACCTACGAAAGGCGGTCGATCCGGCTCATTTGGTCGATGGTCGGATGCCGGTACTCGTCGGTTCCTGGACCGAAGAACAGGAAAAGAAAATCCTCGCGGCTCTTGATCCTATCGCTGGTTTGGCGAAGATGGACGAGAAGGCATTGTCACTCCTACTTGCCGACATCCATACGGACGTGGATAACCTTCAACACGTCTTTGATCGGATCATGCCGGAAAACACGTTGAACGTGGACTATCTGAGTGAGACGGCCGGGTTCGCCGAGGGCGAACAGTTCAGTGATTCGCCATTATTGATCGCCATCCCCATTACGGCAGAACAGGCCAACGACGAGGCCATCAAAAGCGATCTTACTGCGTTCTGCCAATCCCACGGACTTGAATACAAGATACGGTCATAAGATGTTTATCCTCGTACAGCCGATGTATTCTAAACAGGCGTTGAATGGTGACTCGAACTATATCGTCTATACGCAATGGATTGAAGCCATGCACCGGGCGAGGCCGGATTGGCACTTCGTCGTCATCTTTCCTGATGCCCATAGCGGATTCAAGTACCAAGACGATGGATTCTTCCGTCAGTCATTTGTGACACGGGTGCCACAGCGTATCAACCCCCGGAAGCGTGGGAACGCGATTACGTTTGATAGCGTGTGGTATGACGCCTTGTTTGATAGGATGGCGTTCGATGTCGTGTGGTGCAATCTCGTGGAGATTGCCGCTCATTTCCAGCCGTCAGAATCGACGACGCAGGGGAAGCCATGCGTCATCGCCGCCCATAACTACGTAATACACCCGTCGCTGCAATATGGTGACACCGGACAGACAAACCTAATGCTTTCGCAATTGATGAGTTCAATCTGCGCGGATGTTAATGTGTTCAATTCTGACCATTGCCGCTGGATGTTGTTCGACAACGCCCGCCGTTGGTTGTCGCCAATGGCGACTAAGGCAATAGAGAAAACGGCCGTCAAAATCAATTACGGATGCCTCGACGGAAGCCTGTCCTATCGTCCAACCGGGAACACAATCCCCATCGTCGCCTACAATCATCGCCTACAAGCGTATAAGAAATTTCGAGAGACATTCGCCCTGTTTGATCGCCTATATGGCGAGGGCACACCTTTCCGCGTCTGGTATATGTCGAATACCTCAAAGGACGCCGCCGCAATCCGGAACCGCCCATACGTGGAAATCCACCTTTCCAAGACCCACGCCGAATATCTGGACAGATTGCGGCAATGTGACCTGAATGTAACCAATTCGATCCACGAAACGTTTTGCATCTCGGCGATTGAATCCATGGCGTTGGGCCAGCCGCTTGTGGCGCCGGATGGCATCACGTTTCCCGAAATCACCGGGCGGGCGGAGAACGCTTACCCCTATCTGTTCAAGACAGAGGATCAGCAATACGATATGGTCCGGCGACTCTTGAAAGACCAAGGTGAGCGGGAAAGGTGGGGGCGGGTCTTGAGTGAGCACGTTCGTGAGAATTATAACCAAGACCTGTGGGCTTCGCGTTACGCTGAATTGATCGAATCACAACCCCGCTCGGCCGGTGTAATCCAAGACCCAAAAGCGTTGGATGGTGTGCGCAGGATCGCAATAGAGAATCCGGAATTGACCGTCAGCGAGATTCGGCGGAAGGTGAACTCGATGCGGGTCAACGGCAGGATCGCCCTTGGCAACCAAGCCATGCCTCCCGTGCGGTTGCTATGGCTTCTGCGGGAAATGGGTGGTAGGATCATCATGCGTAATGGGAAACAACTCGTGGAGTTTGACTGATGGAACGTCTATTGATTACTGGGGCGGCGGGGTTTATCGGGCGGGCTGCGTGGGAACGGTATCGTGAGCGGTGGCAACTGATCGGAATAGATGACCTGTCACGGCCTACGGCGACCCCGCCGTCGATCAACGACGATGAGCCTCACGAGTTCATTCGTGCGGACATCAATCATATCAACGATTTTGATCTTCCTGCCGTTGATGCCGTCCTGCATCTCGCCGCCAAGGTATCCGTTACCCGGTCGATGACCTCCCCGTGGGCCGATTTCCGTACGAACGCTGTTGGCACCGTTCGGCTGATTGAATGGGCGAAGCATCATTGCTCGGGACCATTCCTAATCGCGTCCACCAATAAGGTATTCGGCGAGTTGATCGGACATGAGGAACCAATCACGGATCGGCATCCGATTGCGCCACGGACGCCATATGGAATTGCCAAAGCGGCTGGAGCCCTCTATGTCACCGATCTACTGCCGGACCGTGGATACGCCTTCCACCAGTCGTGCATTTATGGCGAAGAACAGCAAGGAACTGTTGACCAGGGGTGGATCGGGTTCGTCTGGCGGTCGATCCGCCACGGCTGGTCGATTACGTGTTATGGGGACGGAAATCAGGTTCGTGACCTCTTGCACGTTGACGACCTCCTGGCGGCCTATTCTCTTGCCCTGGACGGCAGGTTGACGCCTGGGCAGTACGTGACGGGCGGCGGGATTGCCAATGCCCTGACGTTCCATGACGCGGTAGAGACGCTAGGGGGGACGATTCACGGGTATGCCCCATGGCGTCCATGTGACCAACGGTATTTCGTTTCGGCGAACGAGGGATTATCGGCGGCTGGTTGGCGTCCGGATGTCCTGGCGAAGGAACGGCTTTGCCAATGGCGAGCGTCCGAAATTGGGTAGGCGGAGGTTCAAGGGGTTCCGTGGGGTTTCGAGGGGTTGACCCCCTCCCGACCACTCGTGACTCCCATCGACTTCCTTCTGGCACCCATCGACTTCCTTCTGGCACCTCCCGGCTCCCCCGTGACTCCTTCTGGCTCCTTCCGACTCCCCGCTGGCTCCCTCTGGCTCCCTTCCCGACCCATTCCGGCACCCTGTCGATTCCCTCTGGCCCCCATCGACTTCCTTCCGGCACCCTCTGACCACCCTCTAACCCCCCTTTGACCCCCTCCCGACCCATTCTGACACGATTTGACCCCCTT
>Ga0180438_10004707_pt1 | contig 19467 bp, 11 predicted proteins | sample SS_ome_12_FD_132455 | JGI IMG/M metagenome (GOLD analysis project Ga0180438, IMG submission 132455) | Hypersaline lake sediment archaeal communities from the Salton Sea, California, USA - SS_3_D_2 metaG | ecosystem: Environmental > Aquatic > Non-marine Saline and Alkaline > Hypersaline >... | reverse complement strand
CTGAAACTGGAATTTTCCGCTGGTTGGGTTAGTCTCACCTGACAAAAGGCTGCCAAGGATTACCGGATCGAGCAGCTTGAGGCGAAGCTCGCCAACAAGAACGAGGTGATCGCCGAGCCCGAGTACGCCGCGATCGCGAAAACGCGCCTGCGATGGAAGGACTAAGGGCGTTGGCCGACAACGTATCAAAGCCGTTCCCTATCCCTTCCGCCTCGCTGCAGGTCTCGTTTCACTTTCGGCTTAGCGCGGCGCCAGAGGGATGATTCAGAGGCCGGGTAAAGAACAAGGCGGCCCAGCTTCGTGCCGGGCCGCCTTGAGAACTCGCCACGCTGAATGAACTTCGTCTCTAGCAGTCGTCGCAGGGCAACGCCGGTTCGCAGGTGTCGCACGGGGCCGCGGCGTCGCAGCAGGCCGGTTCGCAGCAGCCGCCCCACCAACTCCGCCGCTTGCCGAACAGCCCGTTGAACAAGCCGCCACAGCAACCCCGCTCACGCGTCACCGTGACCGGAACCTGGTAGCATACCACCCGCGGCACGCAGCGGGTCACCGTGTAGCATTCTTGCCGCGGCACGCGCTTGCAAACCTTGTAGCGCTTCTGATAGGTCACCGGCTTGCAGACCGTGTAAGGCACTTGCTTCTGGCACACCTGCCGCTCCATCCGGCAAACCGTGTACGGCACCTTCTTGGTGTAGACCTGGCGCTCCATGTGGCACACGCGGTACGTGCAAACGCGGCTGCGGACCTCCGGAACCATCTTGCAAACGGTGTACGTGCAGTTCTTCACGCGCTGCTCGGGAACCATCCGGCAGGTCTGGTAGGTGCAGACACGACTCTTCACTTCCGGAACCATCCGGCACACCTGGTAGGTGCGGGTGAAGGTCTTCTGTTCCGGAACCATCCGGCACACGCGGTACGTGCAGGTTTTCACGCGCTGCTCGGGAACCATCCGGCAAACCGTGTAGGGAACCTGCCGCGTGCAAACCTGCCGCTCGTAGCGGACGCAGTTGACCGTCTTGTAGCAAACTTCCGGAATCCAAACACGCTGGCAAACCGTGCGGACGGAAGGCTCGCAAACCGGATCACAGGTTCCGCAAGGCTGGCAGGGATCGCACGGTTCGCAATCGGCCACCGGCCCGCATGGATCGCAGTCGTTCGCCTTCAGGCAGTTCCGCCACCAGCCGAACATGCCGCCGCGACGAACCCGTGGGGCGTCGCAAACCTGCACCATCCGGGTCTCCCAGCGGCCGCCGCACACCTTCACCTGCTTGGTGTAGTGGACCGGCTTGCACACCGTGTAGCACTCGGTGCGGTACCGCGTCTCGTAGACCGGCTTGTACACCGTGTAGCAGATGTTGCGGGTCTTGGTTTCCCAGACCGGCCGGCAGACGGTGTAGCAGTATGTTTTGGTGCGGGTCTCGTAGACCGGCCGCATGACCGTATAGTTGATCGTCTTCTGATGGGTTTCCACCACCGGCTTGCAGACCGTGTAGGAGATCTGCCGGGTGCGGGTCTCGTACTTCGGCACGCAGACGGTGTAGTTGATCGTCTTCTGGCGCGTCTCCCACCGCGGGCGGCACACCACGTAGCTGCAATCGCGGTAGCAGGTCTCGTAAACCGGCTTGCAGATGGTGTAGGTGCAGGTGCGGTAGCAGGTCTCCGGCACGTAACGGGTGCAGTTGACCACGCGGTCTTCCCAAACGGTGTCGTACACGGTTCGGGTGCAGGTGAATTGCTGCGGCTCCCACACGATCTTGCGGCACGTCTTCATCACCGTGCGGCAGACGGGGGGACACGGATCGCAGCACGCGGCGGAATCGCAGCATCCTGCCGGGTCGCATACGCCGCAGTCGGCGACGGCCGGACTGGCGACGAAATAGAGCCCGAGCAGGCACGTCCAGCAAGCAAGCTGGCGCACAGGCGAGAACATGGGTGGGTCTCCTGAACTCAGCATTCAACGGGGCGGGGTGGCGAACATTCCGTGCCAGGCGGGCCGAACGCGTCCGATCGCTCGGGTGGGGAAGCTCTCGAAAACCTAGCTCACCTTTGCGGACGGGCAAAAGGAAACGGCTCGTGCGCAAGGAAACAGCCAGGAAACAGGAATCAATGGGCTCCTTTCGGAAAAATCGGCAGGATAAACCGGCTGCTTGAATTAGGCGGGGCATGAATGGGCGATACCCGCCGCCCAGCTTGCGAGATTGACGATTATGCCGGTTGGGCAAGCGCGGGAAACACCATGCTCCCCAGACAGGATCGGATCGCCGCAAGAAAAACGCCGGATTTACTCAAGTAAATGGAGAAAGCGGATCCTTTCCCAGCCGATTTCTTTGACGCGCCCCCAACCGCAACCTAAGTAATCAGTGAGGGCAGAGTTCACGCAGTTGGTGGTTCACCTCGCCTCATCGCGGGCCGCCTGTGCGACCGGCTGAGCCGAAGCGAGGGGCGAGCCCCGAAACGTGCGAACTCGCCCAAGAGACTATCGGGCTCCGCATCGTGCGGCGCGGCCCACCGCCTGGGGCGATCCCGGGGCGTTCGCCCTAATAAGCAAACTCCACAGCGGTTCGGTACATCACACTTCGGAAGGGAAAGTCACAGATGAGTAAGATGCACAAGAGCGCGTTCACGCTGGTCGAGGTGCTGATCGTGGTCGTGATCATGGCGGTATTGGCCGCGACGATCATCCCGCAGTTCTCCGATTCCACCAAGGACGCCAAGGTCAGCAGCCTGGAGTTCAACCTCCACACGCTTCGTTCGCAAATCCAGTTGTACAAGTCCCAGCACGACGGCGAAGTCCCGTCCGGCACGCTGGCCGAACTACTGGACAAGACCGACAGCAAAGGCACGATCAGCGCCTCGGGCGCCTATGGCCCCTACGTCGCGGAAATCCCGACGAACCCGTTCAACGATTCGAACAGCGTGAAAGCGATCACCAACAGCCCCGCCCAGGCGGCCGACGTTTCGACCACCGACGGCTGGCTTTACAACGCCACCACGGGTGAAATCTGGATCAGCCACGCCGATTACTTCTCCGAGTAGGCCGGCGGCATATCCGATTCATCGAGCGCACGCACGCCCCGGTTCGCCCCGCGCGAACATCGGGGCGTGTTTCGTTTCATAACCAATGCCGGAGCCGGAAGCGTAAGCGACGGCGTCCGAGCCCCTGCCACCCGGCTCCACGTTGCCCTGCTTTGACCCGAGCGGTACATTGTGGGCAATGGCCCCATTTACCCCCTGGTGTAATGGTAACACTACGGATTTTGGTTCCGTCATTCGAGGTTCGAATCCTCGGGGGGTAGTCGCGATGATCCGCATTCTCCACGTCATCCCCGCGCTCGACCGGGGCGGGGCGGAGAAGCAGCTTGGTTTGCTTTGCGGCAACATCGACCGGGCGAGGTTTGAGCCGCACGTCGCCGTACTGGCGCGGGACGGGCCGTCGCGGGCGGAATTGGACGCGGCAGGGGCGCCGATCACGGTTATCGGCAAGTACGGCAAGCTCGATCCGTTTGCCCTTCTCCGGCTGGCGCGGCATATCCAATCGGTTGGGCCGGACATCGTGCACACGTGGCTCTTCGCGGCCAACAGTTACGGGCGTCTCGCGGCGCGGCGGGCGGGGGTGACGCGGATCATCGCTGGCGAGCGGCGACTCGATAAGTGGAAGGCGTGGTACCACGTCGCGATCGATAAATATCTTGCCCGCCGGACCGACCGCATCGTGGCGAACAGCCCGGCGATTGTCGAGTTCGCCGTCGAGCACGGCATTGCCCGCGAGAAGTTCGCGGTGATCCCCAACGCGGCGCCGCCGCATGCGTTTCATTCCGACCCGCCGCCGCCTCGCGACGAACTGCTCCGCAAAGTGGGCCTGCCGCGGAATGTGCGGCTGATCGCCGCCATTGGCCGGCTTTGTCCGCAGAAGCGGATCAAGGATTTGATCTGGGCGGCGGACCTGCTCAAACGGGCCCGCGACGACACGCACCTGCTCATCTTTGGAGAGGGCCCGCACCGCGAGCGGCTGACGCGGTACCGCAACCAGGTAGAGATCGCCGACCGCGTGCACTTCTTGGGCGAGCGGGGCGACCTGGCCGACTGGATGCCGCACTTCGATCTGCTATGGCTGGCCAGCGAGCATGAAGGGCAGTCGAACGCGATCTTGGAGGCGATGGCGGCGGGCGTGCCGGTGGTTGCCAGCGACATCCCCGGCAATCGCGAACTGGTGGTGGACGGCGTGACCGGTTTCCTCGTTCCCATCGGCGATCGGGCCGGTTTCGCCAAAGCGGCCCAGGCGATTCTTTCCGATTCCACGTTGCGAGAGCGGCTTGGCGGTGCTTCCAAGGAGCGGGCCCGCGTAGAATTCGGCGTCGCGAAGATGGTCGAGCGGTACGAATGGCTCTATGCGGAACTCATGGAGGCGAAGCAATGACGCGAGCGAGCAGCGGATTGGCGCTGCATGGTAACCCGGCGCAAAAGCAAGGGACTGAAAAGAGCCCGACGCATGGGCGAGGCGCCCAGCGTCGGATTTCCCTCGCTTACGCGTCGCGCTCCGTTTTGCCATTCGCTTGCGCGTCGGGTTTCCTTCTCGTTGCCATGTTTTTGCCAACGAGGACGTCGGCGGCCCAGGACCTGACCCCCGAGCAAGTCAACCGCGCCATCGACAACGGCGTGAAGTTCCTGAAGGACCAGCAGAACGTCCGCGGCGCCTGGCGGGAGCATCCCGGCGAGCCGTGCGGCCTCTCGGCATTGTGCACACTCGCGCTGTTGGAATGCGGTGTTCCCAAGGACGACCCGGTGGTGAAGAAGGCCCTCGAATATCTCCGCGGGTTCACCACGCCCCGGCGCACGTATTCGACCAGTTTGCAGACGATGGCCCTGTGCTCGGCCGACCCGGAGCGGGACGCCCCGTTGATCCGCAAGAACGTGGCGTGGCTGCAAAACTCGCAGATTTCCAGCGACGGAAGTCGCGGCGCCTGGTCTTACGGGGCGAAAGGGGGCGGCGGCGACCGTTCGAACACGCAGTTCGCCCTGCTCGCGTTGCACGAAGCGGAGCGGGTCGGCATCCGCACCGATCGCTCCGATCAAACCTGGCGTCTGGCCCGCCAGTACTGGCTCGATTCACAGCAGGTGGATGGCTCATGGTGCTATTTCGACGGCACCGCGAGCACGGGCAGCATGACCTGCGCCGGCATTGCGTCGCTGGTGATCACCTCCGGGCACGTCAGCCGCGGCGACGCCCGCGTTTCGGGGGGCGACGTAATCTGCTGCGGCGAGAAGGAGGATATCGACGAAATCGAGCGGGGTCTGGCCTGGCTGGCCGACCATTTCACCGTCGAGTTCAACCCGACGGGCGGCGGCGCCGGCTGGCAGGAACTGCGGGAAGCGTGGCACTTCTATTATCTGTACGGGCTCGAACGCGTCGGCCGCCTGACGGGCAAGCGATTTATCGGCAAGGACCACGATTGGTACCGCGAGGGCGCCGGGTATCTCGTCCGCAAACAGGACACGCTGGCGGTCAACGGCCGATGGGCCGGCCGCTCGCGGATCGAAACCGAGCCGTTGATCGCCACGTCGTTCGCCCTCTTGTTCCTGGCGAAAGGGCGGCGGCCCATCGTCGTGAGCAAACTCGCGTTCGACGACAACTCGAACTGGAACCAGCACCGGCGCGACGTCGCCCATCTCACGCGGTTTGTCGAGCGGCAGTGGCGGCGCAAGCTCACATGGCAGACCATCGACATCCGCAAGGCCGGCGTCGAGGACCTGCTGCAATCGCCGGTCATCTTCATCAGCGGCACACGATCATTGCCGCTCGCGGCGGAGCAGAAGAAGGCCCTCAAGGAATACGTCGAACGAGGCGGCTTTATCTTCGCCGAGGCTTGCGACGGCAACGGCTGTGACGGCGAAGCCTTCGACCGGGCATTCCGCTCGCTCATGCAGGAACTCTTTCCCGAGAATCCGCTTCGGCCCCTGCCGGCCAGCCATCCCGTGTGGTTTGCCGAGTTGGAGGCGCCGGCCAAATACCAGGAACCCCTCTACGGCATCGACGCCTGCTGCCGCACCAGCGTCGTCTATTGCCCCAAGACGCTCTCCTGCTGGTGGGAGCTGGCGGAGCTCGAGCGGGGAGAGGGGCCGGAATTGGCGGGACCGATCCAGGAGGAAATGAACGCCAAACTGGCCATCGGCGCCAATGTGCTGGCCTACGCCACCGGGCGGGAACTCCGCGACAAGCTCGACGCCGTCAACCTCGACCAAAACGCTGGCCTGAGCGTGCTTACGCGAGGCGCCCTGCACCTGGCCAAGCTCGACCACAACGGCGGCGCCGACGAAGCCCCCGCGGCCCTCAATAATCTGCTCCGCACGCTGGCCGGCCAGATCGATATCCGCGTCGCCCCGCAGCGGGAAATCCTCGACCCAACCGACGACCGGCTATCACAATACCCCATTGTCTTCATGCACGGGCGGCGGCGGTTTCGCTTCAACGACGAGCAGCGGCAGGCCCTCCGCGGGTATCTTCAGCGCGGCGGATTCCTGTTCGCCGACGCCATCTGCGCCAGCCCCGCCTTCGCCGACGCCTTTCGCGAGGAGATGGCCAAGACGCTGCCGGAAAGCCCACTGACGCGACTACCCGCCGACGCCGACGTTTTCACCGACGAGTACGGTGGCTTCAACCTCAAGACGCTTACCGTTCGCGACCCGCAGGCCCGCGCGACCGGCGACCGCCTCACTGCCAGTCTCCGCTCGGCGCCGCCCTGGCTGGAAGGCGCCAAGGTGGACGACCGCTACGCCGTCCTCTTCTCTCCCTACGACATGAGCTGCGCCCTGGAGAACGCCTCATCTCTGGAATGCACCGGCTACATCAAAACCGACGCCGGCAAGCTGGGCGTAAACATTTTGCTGTACGCGTTGCAGCAGTAATTACCGTCGACCCTTGCTGCGTCGCAGCAGGCCGCCCAGGACGCCGCGGGGTTTGGGCTTGGGTTTGAACGCCGCGTGCGGGCCTGCCTGCGGTGGCTGCACGTGCCCGTCGAGCCGGTCCGTTTCGCCGGCGCGCGGCTTGCCCGTGCGGCGATGGATGTCGCTGCCCACGCCGATGCCACTGCCCGACGCGGTCCGCTCCAATAGCGATTGGCCGAAGACCTCCTCCGGTGTTTCCAGCACGTCGTCGGGCGGCGGCGGCCCCACGCTGCCCAGGTCGATCGGGGCGTATTTGATCTCGAACCGCTCGTGAGCGAGCCACAGGACGTCGCCCGGATCGAGCCGATGCTCGTCGACCGGGTTGCCGTTGACGCGCGTGCCGTTGCGACTGCCGAGATCGCGGACGAACCAGTAGCCCTCCCGAATCAGTAGACGGCAATGGTGGCCCGAGACGGTGCGACGGGCGACGACCACGTCACAGTCGTCGTGGCGGCCGAGCAGCACAATCGTCTTTTCCAGACGAATGGCGTCCGATGACTCCCCCGATTCGCGAGGGCTCAAGGGGATCAGTTCTCCGTACATGGTCTCGTCTCCCGAGGTGGAGGTTTCTTATCCTGCGCCATCCGCGATGACCCCACATCGGGAAATGATATCTCACCCAAAGCAACTTGGCAACGACTCGATAAAATTTAGATTATCGTCATTTTAGGTTGCGCGCGACGGCCGTCAGCGACCGGCGGTCGCGGCCTTATTTCAATTCCGGAACATCCACCCACTTCCGCTCTTTCCAGCTTTCCAAGCCCAGTTCCGCCAGTTGCACGCCCTTGGCGCCTTCCATCAGATTCCAGCCGAATGGCTCCTCCTTGAAGATGGCCCGCAGGAACAGCTCCCATTCGGCCTTGAAGGCGTTGTCGTACGCGACGTTGCTCGGCACGTCGTTCCAGCTTTCCAGGAACGGGATCGGTTGCGGGATGTCGGGGTTCCAGACCGGTTTGGGCGTAAAGCTGTCGTGCTGGACCTTGCACTCGCGGAGGCCGGCGACCGCGCTGCCCTTCGTGCCGTCGACGTGGAGTGTCAGCAGATCATCGCGCCGCACGCGGGTGCACCAGCTCGAATTGAACTGGGCGATCACGCCGTCTTCGAGCTGAAAGATGGCGTAGGCCGCGTCGTCGGCGGTGCATTCGTAGGGCTGCCCGCTCTCATCGCGCCGCTTCGGAATATGCGTGGCGCCGAGGGCGACAAGCCGGGCGATCGGGCCGAAGGTGTGGTCGATCACGTACCGCCAGTGGCAGAACATGTCGATCATGATGCTGCCGCCGTCTTCGGACCGGTAGTTCCAGCTCGGCCGCTGGCACGGCTGGTCCATACCGTCGAACACCCAGTAGCCGAACTCGCCGCGGATGCTGAGGATCCGGCCGAAAAACCCGGTGTCGATGAGGTATTTGAGTTTCAAGAGTCCCGGCAGCCATAGCTTGTCCTGCACGACGCCGTGGCGGACGCCCTTGGCCTCGGCCCGCTTGTGCAGGTCGAGGGCGTTGTGCGTGTTGGTGGCCGTCGGCTTTTCGGTGTAGATGTGTTTGCCGGCGTCGATGGCTTTGACGAGGTTGTCGTAGCGGAGGTTGGTCAGCACGGCGTCGAAGTAGAGGGGATAGTTGGCGTCGCCGAGGACACCATCCAAGTCCGTCGTATATTTTTCGACGCCGTATCGCCGGGCCAGCGACTCGATCTTGCCGGCGCTGCGGCCCACCAGGATCGGGTCGGGCATCACCGTTTCGTCCGGCGAAATCCGCACGCCTCCCTGGTCGCGGATGGCGAGAATGCTGCGGGCCAGGTGCTGGTTCGTGCCCATACGGCCGGTCACGCCGTTCATGATGACGCCGATGCGGTGGGTTTTCATGTCGGGAGATGGGGGTGAGGGGATCGGTTGAGCGGAGGGGGTCGGGAGTCTTTTTCGGCCAACGCGGTAACCATATGGTGGATCGACGACCGAAAAAGACTCCCGACCCCTTTGGTTGCGGCCTTGCCGCTGGGCGGCAGTGATTCCGTATGATACGGAACGACGCCGGCCGGCAAAAGGGACTGACAACGCGGGGGTACCGGCTAAAATGGTAACAAGAAACCTCTCTTCCCTCGCGGAACACCCATGACCTCACGCCACCTGGCCTTCGCTCTTTTTGTCTTCGCGCCGTGCGCGGCCGCGGCGGGAGTGGCTTGCGGGGAATCCGCCTTTCCCACTCCGCCGGCCGACGCCCGCCAGCTCGAGGAATATCTCGAAAGCCGCGGTCTGACGAAGTTGCAGGCCGAGTACCTGGAGTTGCGGCTGGCCACGAGCGAAAAGCCGGAGCAAAAGAGCGGTCTGGCAGAACGGCTCGTGTCGGTCTATTCCCGTCGGATGTTCGAGTTGGAGGACGAAACCGCCCGGCACGCGACCCGCCAGCGGATTGACGCGTTGCTTTCCGAGTTCCCGTCCGCCCGGACGCCCGCCACGGAAGTGCTGCTTTTGGAGACCGAGTATACCTTCGCAGAGCGGGACGCGTTGGCGATCTTGGAAGGCGGAAGTCGTGGCGCAGGCGGCGGGCCCGATCCGCAAGCCGTCGCCCAGCGGATGGCGGATATTGGTCGGCGGCTCATCGAACAGCGGACCAGGCTGGAGCAAGACGCCGCGAAGCTCGAAGCACAACTCAAACGCACGGAAAGCGACGATGCGCGGCAATCACTTCAAGACCGGCTCCATCGGCTGCTGAATGTGGCGGGTCGGGGGTCGTTCTTCATCGGTTGGCATCATTACTACCTGGCGGCCCTGGCGGCGGAGGGCGAGGCGGGCGCCGCCGAGATCCAAGAACACGCCTCCGCGGCCCGGAAGACGTTCCGCAAGCTGCTGGGCATCGAGGAAGACCGGTACGAAGAGGTCTCCGCCGACTGGCTGCAACTCGATTCCCTGTGGCTGAGCAAGGCGGTGATCGGTCTGGCGCTGACGGAAGCGGTGGCGGGCGACGCAAAGGCCAGCGAGCGGGTCTTCTCCTGGCTGGAGGCCCCGCAGGTTCCGCCGACGATTCGCGACCAGGCGGCGTCGTGGCGGCTGACGGCGGCCTTGCGGCGGGGCGATTACGCGGCGGCGGCCGAATTCGCCCGCCGGGAGATCCGCGACTTCCCGCCGCGGCCGACGCAGGGCCGCGTCAGTTTTTGCGTAACGATGTTCCGCTCCGCCGCGGACGCTTCGCCGGACCTGTCGGCGGCCGACGCGGCGCTGGCCGCACGGCTTGGGGCCTATGCCGTCGAGGGTCTGGCGGTGATGCGGGAGTACGGGGCGATCCGGCAGTTGGCGGGCGTGGCCGGCGGCGACGCGGGCGAGGCGGCCGAAGAAAACAGCAAACGACCCGGCGCCGGCGGTTTCTACGCATGGCTCAACGCCCAGCGGCGGTTCTCGCGGGCGGAACGGACTCAGGATGAGCAAGACTACGCCGCCGCGGCCGCCGCCTGCGAGAAGGCGGCCGCCAACGTGGACGCCTCCGCCACGCCCCGCTTTGCCGAGGAGATGGCGTACCTGGCAGCGTGGACCGCCTACCGGCGTGGGCGGCTCACCGGCGCCGCTCCGCTTTTCGAGCGGGTCGCGCAGCAGCTCCGCGAGGCCGATCCGGAGCGGGCCGCGGCCGCCGCCTGGATGTCGGCTACGGCCTATCGCAAGCAGACGTCCAATCCCGCGGCGGCCACCGCCGCCCGCCGCGTCCTTTCGGAACTTATGAAGAATTTTCCGAAGAGCCAGTACGCGGCCAAGGCGAACTATTTGCTTGGAAAAATGGCGGCGCAAGGCGGGACGGGCCAGGCCGACTTGGAAGCGCTGAAGACGATACCCCCGGAAGATCCCAACTACGTTTCCGCCCAGTATGATCTCGCGCTGGCGTGTTTCGAGCGGTGGCGGACCGCGACGGATGCAGAAGTGAAGTCCAACGCCCTGGCGGAGTTGGCCGCCGCAGTGGACCGCTTCCTCACGGCGACGACCAAGAACGACACCCGCCGCCGCCTGCAAGCCCTGTTGCTGCTGGCCGACGCCGGCCGGTTGGCGAAGGATGAATCGCTGCGCCGGCGCGGGCTCAAGGCATTGGAAGACGCGGCGCCGCTCGCCGAGAAACTTGCGGGCGACGCGCTGGTCGGCACGTACCATACGATCGCGCTAAAAAACGCCCGGCGGGAAAAGGACGCGACGGCCATTCAACAACACGCCGCCTGGCTGGCGAAACACGGGCAAGGCGATGATCGCGTACGGGGGATGATCCTTCGGGCCCTGGAGATTGACCGCGAAGTCGCCGCGGCGCCGCCGGACCAACTTGCCGCCAAACAGCAAGAAGCCCTCGCCATCTTCAGCGAATTGGCGGACCACTATGGAACCGATCCCGAAACGCTACGAACTAACCGCAACGCCCAAGCCAGCCTGTGGCAAAAGGCGCAGTACGCCGAACAACTCGGCAAGATGGAGGTGGCCGGCGAGGCGATTGCCAGGCTGCGAGCGGCCTTCCCCAAGGTTCGGAGTTACTTGCAGGCCGAAGCCAGACTCGCCAGTGAGCGCGGCGATCACGAAGCCGCGTTTGCCGCGTGGGGAACGCTGGTCGGCGGAGCCCAGCAGGGAAGCGGCCCGTTTTTCGAGGCGAAATACCACCAACTTCAATCGCTGAGCCATTTCGATCCGGCGGCCGCCGCAGCGGCGCTGCAGCAATTCAAACTGCTCTATCCCGGTCTGGGGGACGCCGCCTGGGCCGAGCGTTTTCGCGAATTGGAGCGTAAGATAAGGTAGTAGAGCCGCGACCGCTGGTCGGGGCTTTCGGAAGATGGATGCCTTTCCGCGACCACCGGTCGCGGATTTCTGGACGACACCCTTGGCTACTTCGCCGAAAACGCGACCGCCTCCTTCCCCGGCCCCTCCGCCACCACCACCGCCACCACCACCACCTACGAACTCCCCCGCCGAGGAGTTCGTCGCCCAGCTCAAGGCCATTATCGCCGACCGCGGGGCTATCGGGCTGACCGCGCGGGCCCGCAAGAAACTGCTCAGCCAGGCGGCGGAGCGGTTCCAGCTCGCCCCCGTGTATGCCGGTCACCTGATCGACAACGTGCTGCAGCAACGGATGGACGCCGCGGCGAAGATCAAGGCGACCAGGAACGGCGACCGCTGGAAGACGGACGATGCGGACAGCGGCGCCGCCGCAGAAAACGCGAATCGGGACGCCGAACAAGCCACGGGCGACCCCCTCGTCGAATTCCACCGCCGGGCCACGCTGGTCGTCGCCGAGCAGCGGGGGCTCAACACGCAAAGCCGGCTGCGGCTGGAGGTCGTCGGCCGTGAACTCGGCATCACCGGCGAGGCCTTCGAGGAAGCCCTGGCCCGGCTCACCGGCTCGAAGGAAGACGCGAAGGACCGGGCCGAGATGCAGGCCCTGGAACGCCAGGTGGCCTTTCAGACCTATGCGGAGGAGCAGCTTGCGCGGGTCAACGCGGCGCTCATGACGCAGTCGATGCACAACAAACTGGTTGAAGCGGCGATGCGGCGGTTCGGCGTTGATTTCGAGGAGGCCGGGCGGATCACGATCGCCGCCGCCACTTCCCGCGGCATGCGGTTTATCTCCACCGAGAAGGCGCTGCGGCATGTTGACCGGTTGTACGTGGAGGTCTCCGCGGGGCAAACCCGCATCACGCCCGCCGCCCGCCGCCGCTTGCACGCAGAAGGCCGGCAATGGGGGTTGTCGGTCGATCAGGTCGATGACCTGATCCGAAGTAGGCAAAGCGGGCTGCGGCAGTCGTCCGCCCGCCGCCGCAAGCTGATCGGCCTGGCGCTGGCCGGATGCGGGGCGGTCGCAGTGGCGGCGCTGCTCATCCTCGGGTATTGGGTGACGCTGGGGCAGGTTCCCGACGGCGTCGCAAGCGAGACCGAGGGACCGGACGAGGCCGAGCGCGCCAGCGACGCCAGAGAAGGAGACGCCACAGGGCCGACGGACGACGGCGACAAGACCAAGATGGGCGGCGGAACCACCCGCCGGCCGCTCGTCGCTACGTGGTGGGATACGCGGCTGACCGGCGACATCGTGAAGGCGAAAGTGGTCCTGCCCACCGCCCGGTCCGCCCTCGAACAACTGGTCGAGGAAGACGCCGCTGCGCGGGCGGACGCCTACGAGGAACTGGTCGCGGCTGCGGCGAGGCTCGACGAGCGCGACCGGCGGCGCAGCGCGCTCGAATCGCTACTCGCCGCTGCCCACGCCCTGGAGCCCAGCGACGACGCCGCGGCGCGGCTCCGCATGGCGATCATGAAGATCGTCCCTGAGGCCAGCGACGAGGCGCCCCGGGATCCCTCCGAGTTTTCCAACGCCTACTGGGCGATCCGGCTGCTGACGGCGATCTCGAACCACGAAGACACGCCGGAAACCCGGCGGAAAGCCACGCTCGCATTGCTCTCGGCCCAACTCGGCGTGACGCTCTCCGAGGACATGCCCGCCGCCGAGCGTTTTGACGCCTGCATGGCCGGCCTGACCGAACGGCTGTTCGAAACGGTGATCGCCGCCGCGGCGGACCAGCCGTTTGGCGTACGACCGCTTTACGAGTTCTTAATCGCCGAGGCGGAGTTGCTGATCGGTCGCCGCAACCGCCACTTCGACCGGGCCAGGCTGCAATGCCTGGAAAGTGAATATCTGGCCGCCGTCATCCCGAAAATCGGCGACGACTGGACGCAGTACCGCGACGCGCTAATGCTGGTCATCGGTTCCCGCGACAAGCTCAACGTGCTTCGGCTCGTGGATATTTTCGAAAGTTCTTCGAATAAATCCCTTAAGGAGTTTCTCTTTCTGCCGCTGCTCGCGCGGTCCGGCTACACGGGCGAACCTCTGGAGGATTTCTCGCAATTGCCGGCCATCGTGCGAAAGAACCTCGGCGCCGTCGATCCCGAACGGCCCCGCGACCCGCGGGTCCGCTATCGGCAGCTAACCGAGGCGTGGGAAGCGACACGGGTGGAGTTCGTTGCGTCGCCTTCGCCCGAGCAGGCTTTGAAACAGGCGGAACGGTGCAACCGCGTGGCGACGCTGGCGGTGGCCGTAACGCACGGCGAGTTGGGGTCGCCCGTCTTCGCCGAGTGGTTCGAGCGGCTTGACGAACCGACGGCGATCGACCGCGAGGCCGTGGACGAACCGGCCGGGCCGCCCCGCGGCGCCCGCTTTGGCGATGACGTATCGGAACGACTTCAGCGGCAGGTCGACGATTACATTCGCCCGCTCGCCAGTCCCCGCGTCCAGGACTTTCAAAAATTGCAGAACATCCGCAACCTCGCGAACGCCGCTAAGCATCTGCCCGACCTGCGGCCCGACCAGGCCCGCACGCTGGCGGCTTATCTCTTGGCCGGCAAGTCGGTCTTGGAGCATCAGGCGCTCATGCGGGCCGGCGTGGAGCAACTCCTTCGCTTCACCCAGGTGCGGCTGGCGATGGCCGACGCGGTGGCCGACGCCGCACTGCGGCCCGAACACGTGCGCGAACTGGTGGAGACCGCCCTGGGCGAAGAGATCGGCTTGGCCGACGATGCGATGTTTCGCCGCGAGGCCCGGCGGCGATTGCTCCTCGACGTGATTGCCCGGCTGGGCGGCGTCGTCTCGACGGCCGCGCCCAGCGGGCGCGATCCGCCCGCGGAAGGCATCGCGGCCGGGTATGGCCAGCAGATGAAGCTGTGGGGCGCGGCGCCCGGCGTTGCCCGTGAGGCGACCTCGCCGCAAGAGGCCTTTCGCTGGCTGCTCGAAAACCAATCCGCGGCGTCGAAGGACGACATCGCGGCCCGCGCCGCCGCGGCCGATGCCCTGGCGAGTACCGGGATGCAACAGGCCGTCCTTCTGGGCGACGGGTGGCTGGAGGAAGTCGCCCGCCGCGCGACGCAGATACAGCCTTCGCAAAGGGGCGAAATCGAAACGCTCGTCTTTCAAACCCGCGAAAAGATCGCCGCCGCCGAAGACGCCGCTACGCAAATCTACCTGCTGGAGCGGACGCTGACCGAACTGTGGCTAATCATTGCGGAGCCGAAAGAATGAATGGCAGGAAAAATCCGAAATCCGAATGTCGAAATTCGAAACAAGTTCGAAATTCGGATTTCGGACTTGCCGTTGCAGCGGCCGTGGCCATCGCGGGTTGGCTGGCCGCCCCCGCGGCCGCCGTCATCATCCTGCCCGCCAACGACGGCGATCCGATCCGCGGACGCCTCGTTGCGGAAACGGACAACTCGATCACCGTAAAAGTCGATGCCGAAGAGGGAACATCCGCGACGAAAACATTCCTAAAGGACAAGATCGACACCATCCTGCGGGCGGTGGAAGCCGAACGACTGGCGACGCTCTCGCCCGACAACCCCGCCGCGTACCGCGACTACGCGGAGGAACTGGCCGAAAAGACGCAGGACCCGGACGCGGCGGCGACGGCCCGGCGACTGTATCTCATCGCCGCCCATCTGGCGCCGCAGCGGCTGGGCAAGGGCGCCATGCTGGGGCTGGCGTCGCTCGCCGCGGATGCGCCAGAGGCCCGCAAATTTCGCGCGATGGCGTACCTGCTCGATGATGGGCGCGATGCGAGTCTGCTTGCGAGTGGCGCCGCGGCGGAAGCCGCCGAAGCAAGCAGCGCCCCGGCCCCCGGTGATCCATCATCCGAAGCGGTCCGCGAGAACATTCGAACGGCGATCATCGCCCTGCGGCAAGGCGAGCGCTACAAGGCGGAAAACATCATGCGCTCGCCGACCGTGCGGACCGAGTTTGCCCGCTACCGGCGGGCGCTCACCCTCAAGGAGTTCGACGCGGCGGCCCGCTCGACGCGTCCGCCCGATGATAAACTGCTGCGGCGCCTGCTGGCCATCGAACTCGCCCTGGAAACCGGACCGGGCGGCGAGACCGCGCCGTCCCCGGCGTCGAAAAAACCCAACTTCACCCAGTCTCTGGTGGCCGGCGCCCTGGGCCCCGCCCCCGTTTTGCGGCTGCGGCATTTGATCCCCGGCATCGACCCCGCCAGGTGCGTGTACCGCACAGGCGAGTGGCGCGAGCCTTAACGCCCGACACCTCACACCTCATTCCTCAAACCTCACGCGCCAGCCATGCCCACGTACGCCGCCATCCTCCCCGCCGCCGGCAAGAGTTCCCGCTTTAAGGACAAGGCCTACAAAAAGGTCTACGCCCCGCTCGACGGGCGGGCGGTATGGTTGCACTCGGCGGAGCGGTTTCTCAATCGCGACGACGTGAGCCAGGTAATCCTTGCGATTTCGCCTGACGACCGCGAGTATTTCGACATGAAATTCGCCGCCAACGTGGCGATCCTCGGCATCGAGGTGATCGAAGGCGGCGTCGAGCGGACGGACACGGTGGCCAAGGCCCTGGAGCGGGTGCGGGACGACATTGACTTCATCGCCGTGCATGACGCCGCCCGCCCGTGCATCGTCGATCCCTGGATCGACAATATCTTCGAGGCCGCCAAGAAGAGCGGCGCGGCGATTCCCGCCATTGCGGTCAACAACACCATCAAGCGTGTGAAAGCCGGCGCCGTGGAAGAAACGATCACCCGCGAGGGGCTCTACGCCGCGCAAACGCCACAAGTCTTCCGCCGCGAGCTATTGATGAAAGCGTATGCGGCCCGCCGCGGCCAAATCGCCACCGACGACGCCCAGCTCGTTGAATGGCTCGGCGAAAAAGTCACGGTGGTCGAAGGCAGCCCGCTGAATCTGAAGATCACCACCAAGGACGACCTCAAACTGGCCGAAGCCGCCCTTAGGGCGCTGCCAAAACCAAAGCTCGGCGGGACCGGCAACCCGTTTGCGGAGGACGACATGTGGCGGTAATCACAACGGGAAGTAGATTGCGCGATCCTACGCAGGTTTTTGAACCGCCGATAGACGCCAATAGACACGAAGCGTACGAAAATGCTCGGGGATCGGGATTCGGGGCCCGCGGGGTTCGTGCTTCGCACATTGGAGGAGCGATCATGAGCTTCCGTGAGGGAGTGGCCGCAGTAAATCGACACCGAGCCACGACCGTAGGGGAGTGGCCCGCAGCAGGGTTAACGTCGGGGGGCCGCTTCCTGACGGGCTCGGCTCGGCTCGGACGCAAAAGAGAAGCGGTCAAGGCTCCTACGTCGTGTCTGTCGTGCCGTGGTGGTTCGTTTCCTGAGCAAGACGATCAACCACGACGGCACGACGAGCACGACGTACCATGTTCGCGGTAACCGCGGTTTCGCGGCGCCAGGCGAGATACGTCCTCCGAAGAAATCCGCGTTCATCTGCGTCCATCCGTGGTTCATTTTGGCTGCGGCCCCGAAGGGGCCGCGCTGGGTTTATCCGTGTCCATCCGTGGTTCCTCTTGATTGCGTCCGAAGGCCGCGCTTCGCTCCCGACGCCTCTTTGGTAAATCTTGAGTAGGCAGGGGCTTACACCTCGAACGCGTCCGCCTTGCGGTAGGCTTCGATCACCTTCATCTCACCCTCGGGGCCCGGTTGGCTGTTCCCGTGCTCCATGCCGATGATGCCCTTGTAGCCCTTCTTGTAAATGTGCCTGAAGACGTTCTGGTAGTTGATCTCGCCGGTGTAGGGTTCCTTGCGGCCGGGGTTGTCGCCGACCTGGAAATAGCCGATCTCGTCCCAGGCCTTGTCGATGTTGGGGATCAGGTTCCCTTCCGTGATCTGCTGGTGGTAGAGATCGTCCAGGATTTTGCAGGAAGGGCTATCGACTCCCTTGCAGATCAAGTAGGCCTGCGGGACCTTCGTGAGGAACAGGCCGGGGTGGTTGGCCCACCAGTTGAGCGGCTCGAGGACCATGGTGTGCTCGATCTGTTCACAAATGTCGGCCAGCACGCGGAGATTCTCGATGCAGTTGGCCATCTGGTAATCGAACTCGATTCGTTGGGAGACGTTGCCCGGCACGACCGTGCTCCACCTGGCCCGTACCCGCTGGGCCGTTTCGACCACCTTCTTTCCCCGCTCGCGGAGTTCGTCATGAAACGCCTTCGACGTATCGGTGACAAAGCGGTCCTTGCCGAACCCGGAAAAGCTGACGAACACGCCCATCTCCATGCCGAGCTTCTCCATCGTGTCGGCGATCCGCTGCTGCTCGTCGACGGGCCGGCCCATCATGCCGTTGTCTTCCCAGGCGGTGAAGCCCTGATCGGCGGCGAACTTGAGCTGATCGACCGGATCCTCGCCCGCGCTGTGGCGGAACATGCCGAAGTGCGGGGCGTACTTGAGCTTGAAGCCGCCCTTCTTCTCATGGTGGTCGGCCTTGGCGGAACTCTCCGCGCCCGCCACGGCCACTGCCGCGCCCGCCGCTGCGCCCGCCGCCAGAAAATCTCGTCGCTTCATCGGTGTCTCCTCGCTAGGGGTTGGTTGAATGTTCTTATCGACCTTCACCGACGCGCAGTGTAATAGACACAAGAGCTATCGGCTATCAGCTTTCCGCGAGGCGACGCTGCGCGACACGGCGCCATCGCCTGCGGTTCGGCGTTAAACGAATCACGCTGCATACCGATGGGCCAAGCGGGCAGCCGAAAGCCGATAGCCAACGCGCAGCGTCACGCCGGCTGGTTCGGTTTTTTCTTCCGCGGCTTATAAATCTCCGTCGCCGTGCCGAAGTGGACTTCCGCCGCGTTCATCAGGGTCTCGCTCAGCGTCGGGTGGGGGTGGATCGTTTCGGTCACGTCGCGAAGTTCACACCGCATCTCGATGGCCAGCACCGCCTCGGCGATCAGTTCGCCGGCGCCGCTGCCGACGATCCCGCAGCCCAGCACCCGCTCGCTATCCGGGTCGATGATCCACTTGGTCATCCCCTCGACGCGGCCAAGGGCCTGGGCCCGTCCGCTGGCCGCCCACGGGTAATGAGCGACCTCGTGCGGCACGTCCCGCCGCTTCGCCGTTTCTTCCGTGATGCCCGCCCAGGCGATTTCCGGATCGGTGAAGATGACGGCGGGAATCGCCTCGCTGTCGAACTGGGCGGCGCGGCCCAGCAGGGCCTCGACCGCGATCTTGCCCTCGTGTGTCGCCTTGTGGGCCAGCATCGGTTCGCCGGCCACGTCGCCGATCGCGGAGATGCTCGGGTCGGCGGTGCGGAGCTGCCCGTCCACCTGGATGAAGCCCCGCTCGTCCACCTCGACCTGCGTGTTTTCCAGCCCCAGGCCCTGGCTGTTTGGCTTGCGGCCGACGGCCAACATTACCACGTCGTAATGCTCGATGCCGTACTTGTGAGGGCCCTCGTAGGCGACCTCGACCTTTTCACCGCGGTCACCCAGCGAGCCGACGCGGGTGTTCAAAAAGATGCGGTCCTTGAACAGCTTCCGCAACCGCTGCTCCAGCGGCTTGACCAGGTCGCGGTCGGCGCCTGGCAGCAGGCCCTCCGTCAACTCCACCACGCTCACCTCGCAGCCAAGTTGGGCGTACACCGTGCCCATCTCGAGCCCGATGTAACCGCCGCCAATGACCAGCATCGTGCCGGGAATCTCCATCACCTCCAGGGCGCCGGTCGAATCGATCACCCGCGGGGAATCGAGGGCCAGCAGCGCCGGCCGGGCCACCTCGCTGCCGGTGGCG
>Ga0180438_10004706_pt1 | contig 19470 bp, 17 predicted proteins | sample SS_ome_12_FD_132455 | JGI IMG/M metagenome (GOLD analysis project Ga0180438, IMG submission 132455) | Hypersaline lake sediment archaeal communities from the Salton Sea, California, USA - SS_3_D_2 metaG | ecosystem: Environmental > Aquatic > Non-marine Saline and Alkaline > Hypersaline >... | reverse complement strand
CCATAATAATCCTCGACGAGCCCACCGACATCGAGGAGGTGGCAAGGGTCTTTCTCGAGCGCGTTTATCAGCCAGAGCGGCTTTACGGCTGGGCCGAAATCCACCACGCAATGAGCAGATTCACCCAGCTTCATATTTGTCGATTCGCCACCTCAGCCGATGAAGAATTCCTCAACGTGGCAGTGAAGAGCGTTCAGCAGTATCAGCACAAGGCAAGTGCGGTCTGGGCCGGCCACAAAGAGGCGCTCGAGCAGCTTGTCGCCGAGGCAAAGGGCGGCAGGAAGGTATATCTTTACTGCGAAAGTCCGGCTGAGATAAAGCGGGTCGGTGAGATAGTGGAGGAAAGCACCGAGCAGGCACCGGCTAATTTCCAGCTTGTCCACGGTTTTATTCACCAGGGCTTTGTGCTCGATTCGCTCCGAACGATAGTGATAAGTCACCATGAACTTTTCGGCCAGTTCGCCCTTCGCCGACGGCAGCGGCCCGTGCGGGCGTCTCTGCCGGTCGATACTCTGGCCGACCTGCAGCAGGGCGATTACGTGGTTCACGCTTCCTACGGGATCGGCAAGTTCATGGGCGTGCGGACGATAGCGGAAAAGAGCGGAACGAGCGAGTATCTCACGATCCGTTATGCCAATGATGTGAATATCCAGGTTTCGGTTCGCAATATCGGGCTGGTTCAGAAGTATATCGGCACCAGCCCACGGCGTCCCAACCTCAGCAAGATCGGCTCTAAGAGGTGGCAGAAACAGAAGGAAAAGGTCGCCCGGTCGGTGCAGGATTTGGCCAGTGAGCTTCTTGAGGTCCAGGCAAAGCGCCAGGCGATGGGCGGGATAGCGTTCGAGCGCGATACGAGCTGGCAGACCGAATTCGAGGAGTCTTTTCCCTACCAGGAGACACCCGACCAGGCCAGCTCGGGCGAACAGATAAAGGCCGATATGTGCCGCGCGGTGGCGATGGACCGACTTTTGTGCGGGGATGTCGGCTACGGAAAGACCGAGCTTGCGATGCGAGCGGCCTTCAAGGCGGTCGAGAGCGGCAAACAGGTGGCTGTGCTCGTTCCCACGACGGTTTTGTGTGTGCAGCACGGGCGCACCTTTACCGAGAGGTTTGCGGATTTTCCGATCTGTGTCGAGGTGCTCAACCGCTTCAAGACGACGCGCCAGGCAAGAGACATAATCGCCCGGACCAGGGCGGGGCGGGTCGATGTGCTGATAGGAACACATCGGCTCTTGAGCGGCGACGTCGGCTTTAAGGACCTGGGCCTTCTGATAATCGATGAGGAGCAGCGCTTCGGCGTTGAGCACAAGGAAAGGCTCAAAAAGCTGCGGGTCAATGTCGATGTCTTGACGATGACCGCTACGCCGATTCCGCGAACGCTTCATATGTCGCTTCTGGGGCTGCGTGACATAAGCTCGCTCGGAACGCCGCCGCTGGACAGGCGCAGTATCGTCACGGTGGTGACCGCGTACAACACCGAGCTTATTCGCAAGGCGATTCTGCGGGAGCTGAATCGACAGGGACAGGTCTTCTTCGTGCACAACCGTGTAAAGACGATCGAGAAAAAGGCGTGGGAAATTCGCAAGCTGCTGGGTGATGCGGGTGCGAAGGTCACCATAGCACACGGGCAGATGGCCAAGAGCGAGCTTGAAAAGGCGATGATCGATTTTGTCTTAGGCCAGACGGATGTGCTGGTATGTACGACGATTATCGAATCGGGCCTGGACATTCCGAACGCCAACACGATTCTTATCGACGAGGCCGACCGCTTCGGTCTGGCTGAGATGCACCAGCTTCGAGGCCGGGTCGGCAGGTATAAGCACCGGGCGTACGCATATATGCTGCTGCCTCAGCGGCGCTCGATTACGCCGATTGCCGCAAGACGCCTCAAGGCCATCGAGGAATACTCGCACCTTGGCGCAGGCTTCAGGATTGCGCTTCGCGACCTGGAGATTCGCGGCGCGGGCAATATCTTAGGCGCCGAACAGTCCGGCCATATTCAGCTTGTCGGTTATCAGATGTATTGCGAGCTTCTGGCTGATGCGGTCAGGCGGCTGCGGAACGAGCCGGCCGAGCCTATACCGACGACGAGCCTGGACCTGGGGTTTACAGCCTGCATCCCGAAAAGCTACATTGCCTCCGACCGACACCGCATGGACGTTTATCGCAAAATCGCCGTTGCCCGCGACGGCGACACGCTGAAGCAGATTGCCGGCGAATTGGGCGACGTTTATGGAAGATTGCCCGAAGAGGTCGAGCTTCTGCTGGAGCTGGCCGCGATTCGCATTGCCGCCGGCAGGCAGGATATAAAGGCAATAGTAACATCCGGCCGCAACCTGGTCTTTTCATTTACGAGCGATGCACGTGACAAGGCCGAAAACCTGTTCGCCAACCTAAAGGCAAAGGTGACGAAAGCCGATTCAAAGACCGTTTATCTCCGCCTCGAAAAGAATTACTTCGAGCCGGCAACGCTCCTGGGCATCCTGCGGAAAATCTTCAAAATCACCGGCTAAAAAAAAAGGGGACAAAAAATGGCTGACCAAAACACCGCCGTACAAAAACAAAAACCGAAAACTTCACCAGCAAGGATGATGCTGATTGTGTTGCTTGGCGCAGCGCTTGCCGTGGGGCTGAGCTTGATTTTTTCAGGGATTCTTTTTCCACATCCAAATCCTATCCACAAGAGACTTATGTGTGGTATGAACATGGCCGGGCTTGGCAAGGCAATGATGCTTTATGCGGAAGATTTTGGAGGCCAGTATCCGACGCCGGAGAAATGGTGCGATCTGCTCATTGAATACGAGGAAGTGCAGCCCAAACAGTTTGTGTGCAAAGGATCGGGCGCCAAGGTAGGCGAAAGCAGCTATGCATTCAACAAGAATCTCGCAGGCAAGAAAGCATCTGAGGTTCCGCCGGATGTTGTCCTTCTGTTTGAAACGAAGAAGGGGTGGAACCAGGTCGGGGGGCCGGAGATTTTGACCACGGAAAATCACGAGGGGCAGGGCTGCAATGTCCTGTTTAGTGATGCAAATGTCGAATTTCGGGGGTCTGGGGCGCTCGGCGAGTTGAAATGGACGGTTGAGAAGCGCAAGACCACGCCGCGGTTCGAACCCGGCGAGCTGAATTGGGACTTTGGCAGATAAGCGAAAGGCTTCTATGGGCCTGAGGGCTCTGAAAGAGCAAGTAAAGGGGTTTTTTGGTCGCGCCGGTTTTTTTGCCTTGACTATTATAGGGTCAATTGATATATATGGGAATATAGACATTTTTGGAAATATAGGATTTGCCCAGAACGTTTTTCCTTTGGAGGCGCTAAAGAATGAAAAATAAGGGCTTTACCTTGGTCGAACTGCTTGTCGTGATTGCCATTATAGCGATGTTAATGAGTATTCTGCTGCCCGCGATGGCGATGGTAAAGGCGGTCGCGCGCAAGATGGTCTGTGGTACCAACCTGTCCGCTATCGGCAAAACAATGGTAATGTACTCGAACGATTACGATGGGAGCTTCCCCGTCGCGGGCGGTCCTCAAGCTGTGTGGTGCACACTTGGGTACATTTTGGACTGGTCTGCCGAATTCCCGGACGACGCCTTCGGCGAGCCGGGCAAGAACACCGCAACTATCTCGTCCAGTCTATACCTGCTTGTGAAATTCTATGAAATGCAGCCCAAGCAGTTTGTCTGCAAAGGCGACAAAAACACAAAACCGCTAAAGGAGAAGGACCTGCAGATACAGGGCCTGCCTTTAGATCTGGAGTTTGTCGATGTCTGGGATTTCGGCGGCGATCAGGAGAGTTTTCCCGGAATTCACTGCAGCTATTCTTATCACATGCCGTATTTCGACGGCGTCGGCAACCCCGGCCTTCCGATTACCTCGACCAGTAGCGAGGCCAGCCCCGTCTGTGCAGACCGTAACCCATATCTTGATACCAACGTCACGATGCTTGAAGAGGATATATCAAACGCCGCAACCCACGATTACGAGGGACAAAATGTGCTCTTCTGCAGCGGTGAAGTGAGTTTCTACAAGAGTCCGTCAGTCGGTATAAAAGGCAATAATATTTGGCAATATAACGATCAGTTTCCTAACCAGCAACAGATTCCTTCCGGGAAGGGAGATGGAGCACCGGTTTTCATCCAAGAGGAAGAAAGACAGTTCATAGATGCTTACCTTGTGAATGAAGATCAGGTTCCCTATTAACCGGTGCGTTTGACCGTATGGTGGCCCGCTTCGAACGTTTATTGCAGTTCGGCAAGCCAGTTTTTGCTGATCACGTACAGGTCAAGTTCGTCGATGACGTTATCGCTCGGCTCTGAAATGTCGCATGCGGGGTTCCAGTTCTCATGGCCCGGCTGAGCCCGCCAGGCTGCGGCCAGAATGGCAAAATCCTTACCATCGAAGTCAAAGTCTCCGTCAAGGTCGGGCGGCTCGGCACCTCCACCTCCCTGGTACAGGCGCACCGTGCCGTCTGCTGCGCCGAGCAGCACGTCGACGTAGCTGTCGGCATTCCAGTCACACACGAATGGTCGGGAGTAGGTTTCCGTGCCGAGCTCGATAGGTACACCGCAGGACTTAACAAGCGCGTAGTCTGCAAAATCCGGCGAATTATCCAGGCCAACATTGGAATAAAAGAGTAGTTGCCCACTGCTGTTGCCGATCAGGAGGTCTTTCTTGCCGTCGCCGTCAAGGTCAAATACATCCGGGCTGGAAGCACCCTCCGGCACAATCAGGTCGGAGCCGTCTTGCTGTGCTATATCCCCGGCAACGGATGAATGATAGAAAGCGGGTTCGCGGTAGAGGCAGCCACAGTTAATGTAAAGGTGTATCCTCCCATCCAGACCGCCGGAAACGATGTCCTCTCTCCCGTCGTTGTCCCAGTCCAGAAGGCTTGACGCGGCGAGGTCTCCGACGTCGAGATCTTGCTGCGAGCCTGTGTACCCTACGCGGACAGTGTAACCTGCATCGAACGCCGGGTTGTTTTCGTCTCCTACATTCTTGAAAATTCTGACGGTTCCACCGGCCTGGCCGACAAGAAGGTCTTTGGCCGAATCCAGGTCCCAGAGAACCGCCCGGGGGAAACATCCAAGCTCGTCGGAGGCCGGACAGACCAAGTCGGCCCCATTTGCCTGGGCGTAAAAGTAAGCGCCAAACAAAGGCTCAAGAGAGGTGCCGCTGTTCAGGTATATGCGAACTTTTCCCACCGAGCCCGTTTTTTCTCCGATGAGAAGGTCTTTGCGGTTGTCGCCGTTAAGATCGACATAAGACGGCACAGAGTGAGCGCCGACCTGGATCGGCACACCACCAGCCTCGACAAGTTGCTCCGGGCCGAGGTTGAGCAGCAATTCTGCGGATATACCCTTGGCGCAAATGGTTAATAACAGCCAAAGCACTGCGCAAATAAGCCGTAATCTCTTCATCACACTCTTACACTACAGTTTACACAACCTCTGCCTTCACCATCCTGAACTCGACGGCCTTGAACTTCCAAGCCCCCGTAGGTTCGGACCATCACGCCAAACAAAAAATGAGTTTAGCACATTTGGCTGGGTTTGTCAACGAAAATTGTGCTGCCCCTGAAGAGATTTCCCCATACGCCGGAACACGATTTTGGCTGTTTGAAGGTTGATACGTTGAAGAAGCGATTGCCGAAGCGCAGATTTGGCGTGGGTTGGATTTCTGAAATTTGACCGCCAAAACACGATTTCGGTATTGCTCCGTGGGCGAATTGTGTTATGCTGTCACCCGCATGATAGTAACGAATGGCAGTACAAATTCCTGGATGACGGCTTGTTGACTTCAGCGTTTTACGAGTACATTGGAACAATGGCTCAAGACAGACGGTATAGTCGTGCAAGTTTTGCGTACAGGGGATTGCGTATGAACAGATTGGCCTTTTTTGCGATGACGGCGCTTTTGCTGACCGCGGGGTGTGGAGGTGACAAGCCGCGGTTCAGTGACGAAGAAATGGCCCGGATTCCACTGCCTCAAAGGACCGACCTTCCCGATATATCGGGCGGGTACGTGCTTTCGGTGGGCGGCGAAACCATAAGCGCCGACCAGATAGCGGTTCCTGCTCTGGTAGAGGAATTCCGGCCCCTTGCAGAAAGAACGAGCTTCGAGCAGTTCAAAGCCGAGGCAGCCCCGCAGCTTGAAGACGTCGTAGTGCTTGTCGTCTCCGATATTCTTCTTCGCCGACAGGCAAGGAAAGACACAAAGGGCGATATAGATGAGGGACTTGAAAAGGCCACAGACGCGGAAGTGAAAAGATTCGTGGACCGTTTCAGGGGCGACTATGCCAAGGCAGAGCAGGCGTTGAGAGAACAGGGACTTGACTGGAAGAAGTTCAGGGAGTACCAGAAGAAGCTGATTCTGAGCGAGTATTACAGGTCGACCCAGAGGCCTGAGGAAAGACCGGTTACTTACAGCGAATTGAAAAAGCGCTATGAGGAACACAAGGAAGAGCACTTTGCGACCGAGGAGATGCTGACATTTCGCCTGATTGATATTGAGGCGGCGAGGGTGAAAGTGACCGAGCCGGAGCTTGACCGTACAGAGGCAGCCAAGAGGCTCGCGGGGGAATTGCTGGAGCGGTTGAAAAAAGGCGAGGATTTTGCAACGCTCGCTAAGGAATATTCCCATGGACACCGCGCCAGGGAAGGCGGATTGTGGAAGCCGGTAAGGCCGGATTCGCTGGCACAGCCTTATGACATCCTTGCTGAAGGCGCCAAGCAGATGAAAGCCGGGCAGATTTGTGAGCCGATCGAATCCGGAGGCCACATATTCATAATGAAACTCGAAGCGAAACAGTCGGACGGCTATGTGCCCTTTGAGCAGGTTCACAACCTCGTCAGAGAGCAGATCATACACGAGCGTCGCCGACACGCCGACAACGAGTTTCGCAGGCGCCTCGTGGAGCAGGCTGCAATAGCGGACAAGGAAAATTTTGTGGAATTTTGCCTGAAGAAGATATACCTGACGGCGAGAGAGCAGTCTTCGTAATACTGCCGTGTTTTGTCACGTTCTTACTGCTAAAGTCCGAACGCGCAAGTGAACTGAAAGTTGACGCTAAATGGGCAAAGAATAGGTTGGATTGAAGAATGGAAATTGTAGCTCACGGCATAGACCTTGTCGATTGCCCACGGATAGAGAAGATGATCGCAGAGCACGGTGAGCGGTTCTTGGGAAGGGTTTTTACGGAGAGTGAACGGGCCTATGCCGAAGGCAAGAAGAACACCGTCGAGAAATATGCCGGTCGTTTTGCCGCCAAGGAAGCGATTCTTAAACTGATGGGTACGGGCTGGCGAGGCAGGATCGCATGGACGGATATCGAGGTCGTGAACAATTTCACGGGTCAGCCGCAGGTGACTTTGACCGGTGAGGTCGAAAAAATAGCCGACCGCCTCAAAATAGCGCATATCAGCGTGAGCATTACTCATACCGCGAATTTTGCAATTGCCTCGGCGGTTGCGCTGGCGAAGTCCGATGAGAGCGAACAAGTTTGACTGCATTATTGTCGGAGCTGGACATGCCGGTGTTGAGGCCGCTCACGCTGCTGCCAGAATCGGCGCAAACACGGCCCTTATTACCCTCAGCACCAAGACGATAGCCAAGATGAGCTGCAATCCCGCCGTCGGGGGCCTTGCCAAGGGGCAGATTGCCCGCGAGGTCGATGCTCTGGGCGGGTTGATGGGCTTCGCCATAGATACCACAGGGATACAGTTTCGACTGCTGAATCGTTCCAAAGGCCCTGCCGTCCAGTCGCCACGCGCGCAGGCCGATAAGTACAGATATTCGCAGTTTATGCGAGAATCGCTCGAGCGGACAGACAACCTCACAATTATAGAATCCGCGGTGACGGAGGTAATTGTCGAGCGGTCGCAGGTCCGCGGGGTCAGATGCGCAGACGGATCGGCCTATAACGCCCACGCTGTTGTCCTGACCACGGGCACTTTTCTAAGGGGCCTGATGCATATCGGGCTCGAAAAGTTCAGCGGCGGGCGGCTCGGAGAGCCTTCATGCGGCGACCTTTCTGTCTCACTCGAGCGTATAGGGCTGAGGCTAGGACGACTCAAGACCGGAACCCCGCCGCGCCTAGACGCCTCCACAGTAGACCTGGACAGGCTCGAAATTCAGCATGGAGACCGCGAGCCAAAGCCCTTCTCGTTCATGACCGAACGAATCGACCGGCCGCAGACCCCCTGCTGGATTACGTACACAAACGAAAAGATACATAAATTGCTCGCGGACAACCTCTACCAGGCACCGCTCTATACCGGCCAGATTAAATCGGTCGGGCCCAGGTACTGTCCCAGTATCGAAAGCAAGATAGTGCGATTCGCCGACAAAAAACGCCACCAGGTCTTTCTCGAGCCCGAGGACGAGCAAGTGTCAACGATTTACTGCAACGGTATAAGCACTTCCGTGCCCAGGGAGGTTCAGGAGCTGATGCTCAAACTCCTTCCGGGCACCGAAAAAGCGAGGATTGTCAATTATGCTTACGCAATCGAGTATGATTATTGTCCGCCGATACAGCTCAAAAGTAATCTGGAGACAAAAAAGATTAACGGACTTTTTCTCGCGGGTCAGATCAACGGCACCAGCGGCTACGAAGAAGCGGCAGCCCAGGGGATATGCGCCGGTATAAACGCCGTCAGGAAACTACAGCAAAACGAGCCGGTTGTTCTCGGAAGAGACCAGGCCTATATCGGCGTCTTGATAGATGACCTGTTGACGAAAGAGATTGACGAGCCTTATCGGATGTTTACTTCGCGCGCAGAGTTTAGAATGTCACTAAGGGCCGATAACGCGGATCGAAGATTAACTCAAATCGGCAAAATGGTCGGACTTGTTGACGCTGAGAGGTGGTCCAAATTCAAGAACAAGCTCCTGGACATAGAGAGACTGAAAAGCTATCTGCGCACCACGCGCACCGGGGGACTTAGCTTATGGGAGCATTTAAGGCAGCCTGACAACAGCCTCTCAGCCGGCTTGGCGCAGGATGTTGAGGTTAACCGGCACCGGCTCACTGATCAAGTGGTTGAGACCGTGATTATAGATGCAAAATATGAAGGCTACCTGGCCAAGCAGCAGCGTCTCGCGGCTGGCTTGAAGAGTCTTGAGAACAAAAGCATACCGGCGGACCTGGACTATCACCAGATATCGCATCTACGGGCCGAGGCCAAAGAGAAACTCTCGGCGGTCAGACCGGACAACCTGGCGCAAGCCAGCCGAATCGGAGGCGTTACTCCTGCCGATATTACGGTAATCAGAGTTCACATGAAGAAAAGTTCGAAATCAAATCGGCGACAATCCTGAAATGGTCGAAAAGCTTTCCGAAAACATTTACAACTGCCGCCTTTCTCGAACCGAGCCTAAGTTCAAGCTTTGGCGGTCGGCTGGCCTCTTGCTGACCTATAAGTGTAACTGCACCTGTGAGTTCTGCTACTATAATTGCGGGCCTGAAGCCAACGGCCTTGTAAGCGTGGAGACGGCTGTGAGCGTTTGGCGGTCACTCAAGACCCTTGCCGGGGAAAACGCCAGGATACATATGACTGGGGGAGAGCCTTTCCTGTATTGGGACAGGCTCTGCGAAGTCCTTCAGCACAGCCGGCAGCAAGGCCTTGGAGGCGTTGATGTGATTGAGACCAACGGTTTCTGGGCAAAAGACGAGAACGTTATCAGGGAACGACTGCGCAGGCTCGACGAACTGGGCATGCAGCGCTTCAAGATAAGCTGCGACCCGTTTCATCAGCAATATGTTGACATCGCCTGCGTACGGCGGTTGGCGGTGGTTGCTGCAGAGATGCTGGGCCACGAACGATTGCTTGTCCGATGGCGCCAATACATGGAAAAACAGGTGGGAACACAAGGGTTTTCCGGGGACCGGCTGATGCAAAGCCTCATCGCCGCAGCCCATGATTATCCATGTAGATTCACCGGCAGAGCCGCCGGCAAACTCGCCGAGTCAATGGCGTCCAAACCGCCCGAGGCCTTTGACTCAGAGAGCTGCAAGTCCGTTTTTCTCGGCGCCAAAGGCGTGCATGTAGACCCCTACGGCAATATCTTCAGCGGAACCTGCAGCGGAATCATTATCGGCAATGTCAACCACGCCCCGTTGGATAAGGTTTGGCAGAGTTTTGATCCCTCGAACGACGAATTAGTCCGGAGGCTTTTCAGCCGCGGTCCGGCTGGCCTGCTGGCTGAGGCCGTACAAGCCGGGTACGAGAAAAGACGGGCTTACGCCAGCAAGTGTCATCTTTGCACCAGTATCAGGCAGTTCTTTTTTGACAAAGGGTTTTACCGACAGACGCTCGGCCCTGCGGAATGTTATAGTAGCAAGAAATTGCAGAAATACTGATGGGGCTTTCTGCGTTTAATTGCCCAGCTGTACTTCGCGGCGATTACAGTACGCTCCGGTTCAAAGAGGCTCACAAAAACAGAATGCCGCCAACGGTCATACGCACCCAGCCGGTCACGATACCGCAGATTGGGCTTGACGCGGTGATGGGTGCAGGGTAGACTCGATTTTTCGGTTTACTGGCGTTTACGGGAGTCTTGTTAAGTGAAGGAAGCTATTGCCAAAGCTGGCGCCCTTATTGAAGCGATGGAGTACATTCGTCGGTTTCGCGGCAGGATTGTGGTCGTTAAGCTCGGCGGCAGTGTTCTTGACGACCCCCGTTTGCAGGAAAAACTGTTGAAGGATATTGCGTTTATGGCGACCGTTGGGATGCAGCCTGTAATAGTGCACGGTGGCGGCAAGGCCATTACCAGGGCCATGAACCAGGCCGGGCTTGAGCCCGTCTGGGTCCAGGGAAGACGGTATACCGACGAGCGGACCCTCGCGATAGCCGAGTATACTCTGGTCCACAAAATAAACACCCCGATTTGTGAGACTCTCAAAGAACTTGGCTGTGTGGCGATGGGCCTGCACTCGCTTGGCAGTTGCGTGCTGTTTGCTGAACCTTTGCGGCTCGAGGTTGAACACGGACGCAAGCTAAACCTCGGATTCGTCGGCGAGGTGACCGAGGTAAATGCCCATGTCCTTAAAACGCTCTGTGGCGAGGGGACTATTCCGGTTATAGCCCCTGTCGCAAGGGACAAGACCGGCGGAAAACTAAACGTAAATGCCGACAGTGCCGCTGGTAAGGTCGCGGCGGCGGTGGTGGCCGAGAAGCTGGTCGTCGTCAGCGATACCCATGGAATAAGGACGAACATCGAAGACCAGAACAGTTGGGTGTCGACTCTCAACGAGACGCAGATCAAGGAGATGATTGATTCCGGCGTTATTACCGGCCCGATGTTTCCAAAAATCGAGGCCTGTATCACTGCACTCGATGCCGGCAGCGGCAAAACGCATATTATCGACGGCCGCATTGAACACTCGCTGCTGCTGGAGATATATACCGATGAGGGCGTCGGCACGCAGATAGTCAGGGAAAGAAAGTAAAGAGACAAAAGGCGGAAGTCAGCCAGACAAGTCTTGGGTTCGTATTGGCAGGAATTTTCCAGGATGACTACAGAAGAGACAATCGAGTTGTTTGAAAAGTACGTAATTGCCAATTATGGCCGGCTGCGGCGAGTGATTGTAAAGGGGCAGGGGTGCTACCTGTATGATGCCGAGGGCAACAAGATACTGGACATGTTTCCCGGATGGGCGGTAAGCGGAATTGGTCATTGTCACCCAAAGGTTGTTGAGGCCCTGCGAAAACAGGCCGGCGAACTCTTGCATATCGACAACACCTTCTATTCCGAACCGCAGGGCGTGCTGGCCAGACGCTTGAGTGAGCGTGCGTTCGGCGGAAAAAGCTTTTTCTGTAATAGCGGCGCCGAGGCCAATGAGGCCGCGCTGAAGCTGGCGAGGCTCTATACCGCGCCCGAAAAGTACAAGTTTATCACGGCCGAGGGCAGCTTTCACGGGCGCACCTTCGCAACAGTGACGGCGACGGCCCAGCCGAAATATCACGAGGGCTTTCTACCGCTTCTGCCGGGTTTTGCTTACGTACCGTTCAATGATATCGCCGCGCTTGAGGCCGCCTTCACCGACGAGGTCGCCGCCGTGATGGTCGAGCCTATACAGGGCGAAGGGGGCATAAACGTTCCCGACGCCCAGTATCTGGAGGCGATAAGACGGCTTTGTGATGAGAACCACGCCGTGATGATCCTGGATGAGGTGCAGACGGGAATCGGAAGGACTGGCAAATGGTTTGCCTATCAGCATTTCGACGTTGTTCCCGACATTATTACTATGGCCAAGACGCTTGGCGGAGGCGTAGCAATAGGGGCGATGATGGCCAACGAAGAGTTGGCGGCGGTCCTGGTTCCCGGCAAGCACGCTTCGACATTCGGCGGAAACGCCCTTGCGTGTTCAGCCGCCATTGCGGTTATCGAGGCCATCGAAGAGGGCAATCTCCTCGAAAACGCCGCACAGCTCGGCGGCTACGCAGCCGAAAAACTCAGTCAGCTCAAGAATAAACACCCTGTCATCGACCACGTGCGCGGAATCGGCTTGATGATCGGTGTTCAGTTGACCGGCCCGGGCGCTGAAATAGTGGACAGATGCCTCGAAAAGGGCCTTCGGATAAACTGTACGCACGAGACGGTTCTCCGTTTTATGCCCCCCATGATTGCTACGCGCGCTCAAATCGACGAGGCAATTGATATTCTCGATAATGTTCTGGAGGAGGGCAAAGTGTGAAGGATTTTATTTCAATCAGCAGTTGTTCGACCGAGCAATTGAAAGAGCTCCTTGACGAAAGCATTGTGCTCAAGAAGATTTACAAAGCGGGCGGCCGTGACTTGTGTCTTGCCGGAAAGAACCTCGTAATGCTTTTCGAAAAGCCCAGTCTGAGGACGCGGATGAGCTTTCAGATAGCAATGACGGACCTGGGAGGCAGTGCGATTTACGTCAAACCCGAAGATATCGGAGGCATAGGCAAGCGCGAACCGATCAAGGATATGGCCCGCGTACTGAGCCGATACGTCCAGGGTATCATGGCCCGAACGTTTGAGCACAACACCGTCACGGAACTGGCAGTGTATGCGTCGGTGCCGGTCATAAACGCACTGACGGACTGGTCGCACCCATGCCAGGCAATGGCGGACGTTCTGACGATTCAGGAGCACTGCGGGCGGCTGGAAGGCGTCAAGATAGCCTTTGTGGGCGACGGCAATAACGTCGCCAGGTCGCTGGCCTTTGCCTGTGCAAAGCTCGGTATGAAAATGGTGGTCGCCTCGCCGCGCGGCTACGAGCTTGACGCCGATTCGATCGACCGGGTAAATCAGCTTGCTTCCGGCAGTGTCAGCCAAACCAACGAACCCGGTGAGGCCGTTATCGGAGCCGACATCGTCTACACCGATACCTGGGTCAGCATGGGCCAGGAGGAGGAAAAGCAAAAGCGCCTTATGGACTTCGCGGGCTTTCAGGTCAACGGCGAACTTCTCAAATCCGCCCCGGAAAATGCGAGAATAATGCATTGTCTGCCCGCCTATCGCGGCCTTGAGATAACCGACGAAGTCGCCGAGTCCCCCAATTCCATAATATTCGATGAGTCCGAAAACCGCCTCCACTTCCAGCGGGCACTGCTGAAAAAACTGATGAGCTGAGTTTGCCACATGGTTCGGAATCGCTAATTTGTGTTCTTGCAGGGAGGGAAAACAATGAAAGAAAATCTTGTTCGGTGGACTTTGCTGAACAATCTCAGTTTCTTAGAGAAGTGCCTGAATTTTAGAATAGCTTCCAAAGTCGGCCAAGAGATTACGACGGATTTTGGGCGAATTGACTTCGTTGTTGAAGACTTCAAAAAGAATCAGTTGGTTGTTGAGTTGGAGACGATACTGGACACCAAGCCGAAACTGGACTATTGCTTTGGGCAAGTAAGGAATTATAAGAACATTAGATTTTCTGAAAGAACAGACTACTGTATCCTCTATGCTTTGGAGACACCATATCACCGAAGAGAAGTTGTGACGGAATTTGGAGTTCGGAACGGTGTTCTGACGCGGACCTACTCGGTCGATAAGGTACAAAAACTCTACGTGCAGACGCTTGAGAAGTTGAGCCTGAGCTTTGGGTTAGCCTTGCCTCAGCCTAGGAACTATACAATATGTTTTCTAAGATGGCTGAACAAGATACTAAAGCCGTTTGATGACTTCAACAGAGCGACTCTCACAAGGGGTGAATTGGCTAAGTATTTCACTTCATCTGAAGGTACCAATTTCAAGTGCTATTTGAGGTTGGCCTTGGATTTTGAGATGGTCGGGCCCTATCACGATGGCTACAGAATAACTGAGAATGGGCGCGAATACATCAGCAACTTCAATCTATATGTCTTGAAGGCTCCTTCGAGGCAACTCCCATCGATAGACCTGACAACCGAACAAAAACGGCTGTTGCTGAAGATTCTTACTAATGGGAATTGGACTGTGCATAAAGTGAATATCTACTGGTTTCTCAGATTCATCGAAGTGACAAATGGCACCTGGATTCCAAACGTGAAGGATTTTGCTCAGGAGAAGTTGGATTTGGCAAATAGCCTCTTTGGAGTCTCTTACAAAAAGCGCACGACGTATGAACTGCTCAATTTTACATACAATTTCTGTGCGGAGCTGGAGCTGGTCGAGCGAATAAGATCGCGGGCAAGATACGACAGAATCTACCTGACACCATTGGGGGTGGAGGTTAACAATATTTTTAGTCTTGATTTGCAAGCCAAGAAGAGCAGGCTTAATCTAAACTTCAAGTATCTTGAATAATGGAAGAAGAGTATCTACCACAGTATGTGAAACAAAACTACGAGGTCTTCAGCAGATTCACATTCGATTATCTGTTCAAGAGGCTCCTAGCGGATGGGTATGACCATGAAGAAGCTAAGGATATGATTCTATATAGTTGTGCCCTCAGCTTACTGGTCCTTCAGGAAAGGATTCACAATGAATACTACTTGGAAATGACGCCAGATGATGGAATGGCTCCCGATCTACTTGAAATCTACAGAGAGGAGTTTAAGAAGGCGGTTTTTAACAACAACTAACAGTGCCTCTTACTGGTGTGCTATGTCATCTCGTGTTATGATACTGGTTGCGAGTATGAATCCGGGAAAGATGGCCGAGTTACGGGGTATGCTGGATTTGGATGTTCGGTGGGTCGGTCTTTCGGATTTCGAAAATGTCAAAGAGATTGAGGAGGACGGTGCGACTTTTGCCGAGAATGCTCGAAAGAAGGCGCTTGGCTACGCGAGGCAGTGCGGCTGCTGGACGATTGCGGATGATTCGGGGCTTGTGGTCGATGCGCTCCGCGGTGCGCCCGGAGTCAACTCTGCCAGATTCTCGGGTGAAAAGGAGAAGGGCCGGGACCGGACGCTGCTTGACCATAAGAATATGGCTAGAGTGCTGAAACTGCTGGAAAGTGTGCCGTTTGATAAAAGGACGGGCAGGTTCGTGTGCTGTTTATGCCTGGCAAGTGCCGAGCGTGTCTTGATCGAGACGGAGGGGACACTGGAAGGGTTGATCACCGACAGCGAAATCGGAGACAGCGGTTTTGGCTACGACCCGATTTTCTTTGTTCCGCATTTGAACAGAACCGTCGGACAGTTGAGTTCCGAGGAGAAAAGCGCTGTTTCACACAGGGGCAATGCTATCCGCAAGTTGAAACCGCTGCTCAAGGAGCTTCTGGAAAACCGTTGAGTGGCTATCTTCCTGCAGTGCCTGGTTTTTGGCCGGCGTCGAATTCAGGCAGACCCTGCTCGGCGGGTTTGAAAGGCAGCGGAGTTGCGAACTGGACAGCGACGCGGTGCAGGTAGTCGCCGCTTTTTTCGACCCGGCAGACTCGGCCGACGCGGTCTATTGTCACGTTCTCGACCGTGTTGTCCGGACCGACTCGGGGAATACTGAACCGGGTCGTTATTTGCTGATTAGGGTGGAGCGATTTTTCTTCGCTGCAGCATGTGAACAGAACGCCGCCGCTGGAAATATCTACCATCTGCCCCTGGCAGTGCGCATTGTTTGCGTCCTCCGTGAACCAGATGGGCCGGCGATATCTGAGCCGACGTTCTTTTCTTCGGTCGTTGAGGATCGAACGGTTCGCGTTTATTTGCTCCTCAAGTTCGCGATGGATTTCGCTCAACGGTTTTATTTCACCCCTCCCGACAAGAGGCCTCATCGCCGTGATCTGGGTTACTCTTTCCACTACATTTTTCCATTCCTGCTCGCTTAATCCTTTCTCAAGATGCTGCGGCAGTATGTGTGCGATAAAAATGGCCTGACCTGGCATTACGGCCCTCGCGCCGCAGACTATAACTCCGTTGTGAATGTAGAGATTCATTGGGGCGCACGTGACACTCGGTCTGTTCGCAATCGCCTCCGATATCAGGCGTTCGATTTCGGGCACGTTCATTGTTTCTATCCGAAAAGCCATGCCGAGAACATTACTTCAAAATTATCGACGGTAATGTGCCGGCACTTTCGCACTTTCTTTCGGCCAACAAGCGTGGCGGTTGATTCTTCTTGACATTTCGGCGGATTGGCGGTATTTGTCCTTTTCTAAATTAATTTCCCTGAACCGCCGATAGGTGGTAGTAAATCGTTGTTCACTGTTCAAATGAATCTTATTCATGGCAAGCACGAGTTCATCGAAAAAATCGCTGGTAATCGTCGAATCGCCCGCAAAGGCCAAGACGATCAATAAATATCTGGGACGGGATTTTGAAGTAAAAGCATCGATGGGACACGTGCGCGACCTGCCCTCGAAGGGCCTTAACGTCGATATTGAGAACGATTTCAAGCCTACGTATGATATAATGCCCGGCAAAAAGCGGACGGTATCATCACTCAAAGCCGCCGCGAAAAAATGCGACAAACTCTATCTCGCCACTGACCTCGATCGTGAAGGAGAAGCAATTGCGTGGCATCTCGCACAAGTCCTGGGTATTCCCGAAGAGAAGGTCTATCGTGTTATCTTTAACGCTATCACCCGCTCGGCTATAAAAAATGCATTTTCCGAGCCGGGCAAGCTCGATGTCGACAAGGTGATGGCGCAACAGGCAAGGCGCATTCTCGACCGGATTGTTGGTTATCAGATAAGTCCGCTTCTCTGGAAGAAAGTGACACGCGGCCTTTCAGCCGGGCGCGTGCAATCGGTGGCTGTCAGGCTTGCGGTCGAAAAGGAAAGGCAGATCAGGGCATTTGACCCTGTCGAATACTGGCTTGTCCCGGCTGTGTTTACTGTGGATTTGCAGAGTGACTATAAGAAGCAGTGGCTGGATTTTCTCGGATCACAGGGAGCCAACGGTAAGGGGCCCATCGCCGCCGAACAGAATAAATGGCTCTTGCAGCATAATGCGTTCAAGGCCGAGCTTTGCGAGGTCGAAAACAGAAAATTTCATGCCTCCAACAGCGAGCAGGCGAACAGGGTTTTCGATGCGCTAAAGCAGGCGCAGTTTACGGTCGCTGACGTACAAAGTCGTGAATCAACCTCGCGGCCTTCGGCGCCTTTCATAACATCTACGCTGCAGCAGGCCGCTGCGAATCAATTGGGCTTTACGGCCAAAAGAACCATGATGGTGGCCCAGCAGTTGTACGAAGGCATCGACCTCGGCTCGATGGGCTTTCTTGGGCTTATCACGTATATGCGTACCGACAGCACCCATCTTTCGCCGGAAGCCCTGAAGGAGGCGAGGGAATATGTCCGCGTCAATTTCGGCGACCAATACGTGCCTGAAGAGCCGAATACTTATGCTTCGAAAAAGGGTGCTCAGCAGGCACACGAGGCGATCCGCCCGACCGACGTGGACCTGACTCCCACCGATATCAAGCCGTTTCTTACCGGCCAACAGCACAAGCTTTACGAGTTGATTTGGCGGCGCTTTGTAGCGTGCCAGATGCCGCCGACCAGGTGGGATGTGACAAGCCTTGATATCCTGGCCGAAACTTCCATAGGCCCGTGCAGGTATAGAACTACAGGTCGGGTCCTGGTCTTTGATGGTTTTACGAAGGTCTGGGCGTCTGCGACAGCCGAGCAGCAGTTGCCGATGATTCACCAGGGAGAGGAACTCGGCGTCGTGGACTTGAAGGCTGAGCAGCATTTTACAAAGCCCCCGGCGAGATATACCGAGGCGTCCCTTGTCAGAGCCCTCGAAAAAGAGGGGATCGGCCGACCGAGCACCTATGCAACAATCATAAGCACCATCCAGGAAAGGCGCTATGTTGAGCAGATAGACAAGAAATTCTATATCACCGACCTGGGTGAGGTCGTCACCGACAAACTGTGCGAGTTCTTCCCCAAGATAATGGATGTCGCCTTTACGCGATATATGGAAGAGCAGCTGGATAAGATCGAGGAACAGCACCTGGACTGGCTGGGCGTGCTCAAAGAATTTTACAACCCGTTCAAGCAAAGCCTGGAAACAGCGATGGCCGAAATGAAACATGCCAAGGCCGAGGTTTCGCCCAGCGATTATCAGTGCCCCCAATGCGGCCGCCAGCTCGTTTACAGGTTCGGCAAGAACGGCAGATTTCTGAGCTGCTCGGGCTACCCGGAATGCAAGTTCGGCTGCCCTTGCGACAGGGAAGGTCGTATGACCGAACCCAGAGAAAGTGAACACAAGTGTCCCAACTGTGGTAAAAATCTTGTGTATAGAACCGGTCGTTTCGGGCAGTTTCTCGGCTGTTCGGATTATCCTCAGTGCAAAACGATTGTCAGACTGGACAAAGAAGGCAAAATCATGCCCCCGAAACCGCCCCCTGAGCCGACCGGAGTCAAATGCTACAAATGCAAAGAGGGCGAACTGGTGATCAGGCAGAGCAAGAGAGGCCCTTTTCTGGGGTGCAACCGGTTCCCAAGGTGTCGAACGATTGTGAGCATCAACCAACTGGACAATCTAAAGGAACTTCAGAAGGGCGGCAAATGGCCACCCGCAACAACCGAACAAGCCGATGAACTGCTCGGAAGAAAAAAAAGCTCCGGCAAAAGGCAAGCCGAAAAAGGCAAAAAGCTTGAGAACGCACGAAGATGAAAACGAACAAGAACAAAGACATTGAAGTGGGCACGATCGAGACTGTGGAGCCGATAGGCAAACGTGTTTTGATTCGAAAGGATCAGGACAAGAAACAGACCAAGGGCGGAATACAGTTGCCGGACAACATAGAGATTCCGACTATAACCGGGCGTATAGTAGCGGTCTCGACTGAGATAGAAAGCACACCCGAGATACCCCTTCGGAAATACGACAAGGTACTTTTCAACCCGAAGGGCGCCATACCGGTCGACTTCGAGGGGGACAATCGGCTGTTTGTTGTCGAAATCGAAAACGTTGTGGCGGTATTCAGAAAATCGTAGTCTTTGAAGCCGGTTCGCGCCAGCCTCCGGGCCGCACGAGAGTTTGCATTGGATACCCGGCCACAAAACCATCGAAACCCTTTCTGCAAAGCAAAAAACGCTGGTTTTTTAGCCAATAACGGCATGCCAAATTTTTTCAGAAAAT
>Ga0180438_10004703_pt1 | contig 19474 bp, 18 predicted proteins | sample SS_ome_12_FD_132455 | JGI IMG/M metagenome (GOLD analysis project Ga0180438, IMG submission 132455) | Hypersaline lake sediment archaeal communities from the Salton Sea, California, USA - SS_3_D_2 metaG | ecosystem: Environmental > Aquatic > Non-marine Saline and Alkaline > Hypersaline >... | reverse complement strand
TAGCAGAAGAGAGTGTCTTCGATAAGATAGTTTCAATGTCCCCCTTTTCAGAAGTGAGGAGACGACCAGAGAGAGAATTGTCTGGGTGAAAATATCCCTGTCCAAGAAATTCTCGAGCTTGGGTGTAAATAGGAAAAATCGTGCCAGGAGCGCACTCTGGAAGGGATTTTATGGCTCCTGAAAAGATCCAAGGATGGCCACGGTATAGGGGTATTTCCCTTCCTTTTTTTAAGATAACTTCGTTATTCATGGACGAGCTGGAGGGGGGAGCCCTGTTTTTTCGTTTTGACTGGTTTGATTGCTTTTCCGATCAGGTCATAGTCGAGGATATCGGTAATCTCCACTTCATAGAGCTCTCCAAACTTCTCAACTGCCCGTCCATCATTGATGATCACCTGTCCGTCGATATCGGGGCACTGCCCATAAAATCGGCCTTGCATAAGGTGCTCTGAGTCGGGATGGTATCCTTCGACGATCACATCGAGGGTTTGGCCTAGATACTTTTCCTGGTTTTTCCGAACAATCTCTTGTTGGGCAGCCATCAGTCTGTGATATCGATCTTGTTTGACTTCTTCTGGAAGATGTCCATCGAGCTTTGCCGCATGGGCTCCTTCTTCAAGAGAAAATGGAAAAACACCGATGTGATCAAGTGGGCACTCTTCGATAAATGCGAGGAGCTCTTCAAATTGCTCCTCGGTCTCACCTGGGAAGCCCACCATCAGGCTGGTGCGGATCACCACATCAGGGACGGCGGCTCGGAGCTTTTGGTAAGTGGAAACGATGTGTTCTTTTGAGGTCTTTCGGCGCATTGCCTTCAGAATGTCCGAATTGATGTGCTGGATCGGCATATCGAGGTAAGGAACAAGCCTTGTGTCACTTTGCATAAGGGCAATTAGTTCGTCTGTGATCTCATCGGGATAGAGGTAAAGGAGGCGGAGCCAAAAGTTCCCTTTCCGCTTGAGTAGTTCGCCGAGTAGGGTTTCAAGCCCTCCTACCATTTTCCGCTCTTTTCCATAGTCGCCAAGATCCTGAGCGATCAAAATGATCTCATGAACCCCTTGCGCTAAAAGAGCATCAAATTCTCGGGCAACTTGCTCGATGGACTTGCTTTTGAGGACCCCTTTAATCGTAGGAATAATGCAAAAACTGCATCGTTTAGCACATCCTTCAGCAATCTTTAGATAGGCAAAATGGGAGGGGGTCGAAAGAGCTCTGGGGATTTCCCCTGACTGTAGGAAGCTTCGAGAAGAGGTGATCTCCTCCCCTTCTTCTTCGGTTGAAAGGGCATGAAGGATTTTATCCACATCTCCAGAGCCGAGCAGGTAGTGGATTTGAGGAAAATGCTCTTTTAGAACGGCGCTGTGCTTTTGGACCATGCATCCGGTCACAATCAGCTTAGCCCCCTCTTTCTTCTCCTCATCGAGTTCATCAAGGGTGTCGAGCGCTTCCTGACGGGCAGACTCGAGAAAGCCACAAGTATTGATGACGAGGAAATCGGCTTCGTGCTCCTGGTCGGTCACCTCATAACCCGCTTTGAGGACAAGACCGAGCATCACCTCGGTATCGACGAGGTTGCGGGCGCACCCAAGGCTTGTAAAATGGATTTTGTTTTTCCGGACTTTCCAACTGGTCATAAATGGGGAGTTTACTCTCTTGTACGATTCTTTGCACTCGAAAATTCCTCGCTTGAAACCCCTCGATCCAGTATTCTTGCCACTTAGAATAATTTTGAGGCTGCTATGAAACAGATACTTTTCCTTTGCGCCATGGGCATTTTCCTGTTTGGGTGCCAGAAAAAGACACGCCCGATCGACGACAACCAGCAGATTCTGCGGCTCAATATCCATACCGAACCCCCTTCTCTAGATGCCCGAAAAGCCAATGACACCTCTTCCATCGCCATCATCAATATGTGCTTTGAGGGGCTCATGAAGCGAGGTAAAGAGGGGGCTATCGAGCCTGCAATTGCCCATCGCGTAGAAATCTCCGACGATAACTTGACCTATACTTTTCATCTCCGCCCCGCCAAGTGGTGGGACGGGCGGGCCGTGACCGCCCAAGATTTTGAAACCACTTGGAAAACTATTTTAAACCCCTCATTCCCTTCTGGATTTGCCCAAGAGCTCTATACTTTAAAAAATGGAATGGCGGCGAAAAATGGGATGGTGAGTATTAACGAAGTAGGTGTCGTTGCTCTCGATGAGGAAACTCTTCAGGTAGAACTCGACCATCCTGTCCCCTACTTTCTTGATTTAGTTGCCTCCCACGCATTTCTGGCTGTTCCTGCTCATATCACTAAGCTTTCTCCTCACTGGGCTGATGATGGGAGCTCCCTCTTCGTTGGGAATGGGCCATATAAACTCACCGAGTGGAAGCACCACAACAGCCTGACTCTCAAAAGAAATGATGAGTATTGGGATGTAGACTCGGTCACCATGGATGAAATTCACATGTATATCGTCCAAGACGAGATGACCGAACTCAATATGTTTGAATCGGACGAACTCGATTGGGCAGGCCAGCCCCTTTCCACCCTCCCCACTGATGCGCTTCAAGCGCTTGGAGCCCAAGGGAGACTGCAGACCTATCCAATGAGTGGAACCTATTACTACATTTTCAATTGCCAACAACCTCCTTTCGATAATGTCCATTTCAGGAAGGCGTTCTCTCTTGCGATCAACCGGAAAACGATCATTGAAAACATCACTCAGTCCAAGCAGATCCCGGCTACCGGGTTCATCCCTCCAACGATCTGGCAGATCAACCCCCACTTCGAAGACAACGATATTCAGGAGGCCAAGAAGTTGTTTTCAATCGCTTTAAAGGAAATGGGATATACACGGGATACCCTTCCTCCCATCACTCTCATCTACAATACCTGCGCTGCCCACCACAAAATCGCTCAAGTGATCCAAGAACAATGGTTCCGAGCCTTTGGGATCCGAGTCAAGCTAGCAAATATGGAGTGGAAAGTCTTCCTTAACGAGCTCATGCATAAACAATTTCAAGTAGCCCGGATGGGAGGGATCGGAACCTTCAATGATCCGATGACTTTCTTCGATCTCTATCGGTATCCCCATAGTAGCAACAACTACTCGGGATGGAGCAATACCGAGTTCACCGAGTTGATCCAAAATGCCGAAATGACCGTCGATCCGATCAAACGGGAACTCTTTTTGCGGGAGGCGGAAAAGATTTTTATGGACGAAATGCCCATCGCTCCTATTTACTACTATACAGGGACCTACATCAAGAAAAAGTATGTCAAAGGAATTCAGCTTTCAGAATTTTCTGATGCGAACTTTAAATTTGCCTTTCTAGAGTTGTAATGATCAGGTTTTTTGCGAAAAAAATTGTTATCCTCGTCCTCTCTCTCTACGTTGTTGCATCACTGACGTTTGCGCTCATGCAAATGATCCCAGGTGATCCATTCACTGAAGAGAAAGCGATCCCCGAAGAGATCCTCAAATCGATGCGACAACACTATGGCCTAGATCGCCCCTGGTATGTGCAGTATGGAAAATACATGAAAGGGCTCGCTACATGGGATCTTGGTCCCTCGTTCAAATATCAGGGACGCACAGTGAACGACATCATCAAAGAAGGGTTTCCCGTTTCCCTTGCTTTGGGGCTTGAATCGCTCACTCTCTCCATCTTCGCTGGGATTGGAATAGGAAGTCTCGCCTCTCTCAAACATATGAAATGGCAAGACCACTTTCTGATGATCATGGCTGTCTTTGGGATCGCCGTTCCCAGCTTCATCCTCGCCACCTTTTTGCAGTACCTATTTGGAATGAAACTCGATCTCCTCCCAGTTGCTCGTTGGGGCGGGTTTGACCACTCAATCCTACCCGCTCTTGCTCTTGCCGCTCTCCCTACCGCCTTCATCGCCCGGCTCACCCGTTCGAACATGGTTGAGATCATGCAACAAGACTATATTCAAACAGCTAGATCTAAAGGACTCAATGGCCTCCAAATCATCTATCACCATGCCTTGCGCAACGCTCTTCTCCCCATCGTCACCTACCTAGGGCCTTTGACCACAGCCATCTTGACGGGAAGCTTTGCCGTCGAAAAGATCTTCGGGATCCCAGGGCTCGGCCAATGGTTTGTGATGAGCATCACGAATCGCGATTACACCGTCATCATGGGAACCACCGTCTTCTATAGCACGATCTTGATGGTCACTGTCTTTTTCATCGATATCCTGTATTGCATTATTGATCCAAGGATCCAACTAATGAGGAAGAGTAATACGACATGAGCCCATCCCACTATTTAAAAACACCTCTTTTCGATGCTTTTCCGCATCTTTCTTCCTTCATTTCTTGGCCTACCTTTTCAGGTATGTCCCTCAAAATGAAGAAAAAAATCTCCATGAAAATCACTCACAAAGCGAAATCTTTAAATATTCGGATGGGCTCATGAGCGAAAAAATCACCCTTCTGACTCCTTCGATCCAAGAGAAAGCCATAGGGCAGCAAACGATCCCCCATCTCTCTCAAAATTACTGGCAGGATAGTTGGTACCGCCTTAAAAAGAACCGAGTTGCCATGGTTGGACTCGGGATACTTGCTCTTCTTCTCCTCATGGCCATCATTGGCCCTTTCCTCACCCCTTACACTTACTATGAGACCCATCTCCACTTGAAAAACGATCCTCCATCCTCAAAATTCTGGTTTGGCACGGACGAACTCGGAAGGGACCTATTTACCCGCGTATGGTGGGGCGCCCGCATCTCCCTTCTTGTAGGCATCGTCGCATCACTCATCGATCTCGCCATCGGAGTCTTCTATGGCTCTCTCGCTGCCTCCATGGGCGGTAAATGGGAAGAGCTGATGATGCGCGTCGCAGATATCCTCTACTCAATCCCCTACCTCCTCGTCGTGATCCTGCTGATGGTCGTGATTGGTCCAGGAATTTTCACAATCATTGTTGCCCTCACAATCACCGGCTGGATCAGCATGGCCCGAATCGTTCGAAGTCAAATCCTCCAGCTCAAAGAACTCGACTTTGTCAAAGCTTCCCATAGCTTTGGCGCCTCGAGATTCCGGATCCTATGGAGCCACCTGATCCCCAACGCCTTTGGCTCGATCATCGTCACCGTAACCCTCACCATTCCTACCGCCATCTTTGCCGAAGCTTTTTTGAGCTTTCTCGGCCTGGGAGTCCAGGCCCCCATCGCAAGCTGGGGAACGATGGCCAACGATGGCCTTCCTGCCCTTCGCTACTACCCATGGCGCCTCTTTTTTCCAGCTGGATTCATCAGCTTGACTATGCTCAGCTTCAACCTCCTTGGAGATGGCCTTCGCGATGCCTTTGACCCGAGGCTAAGATCATGACAAAAAAACCCCTCCTTGCTGTCCGAGACCTTCAGGTTTCCTTTCGTATGAAGGAAAAACAGCTTCGTGCTGTCCAGGGCGTTTCCTTTAGCGTTTATGAAAAAGAGATTGTGGGCATCGTAGGAGAGTCAGGGTGTGGAAAGAGTGCAATGGCCAAAGCGATCGTCCGCCTCCTCCCTCCTCATTCTGCGATCATCAGCGGAGGAGCCATCTACCAAGACAAAAACCTCTTCGATTTGACCGAAGAAGAGATGCGCGCCGTGCGTGGAAAAGAGATCGGGATAATCTTCCAGGATCCGATGACCTCTCTCAATCCAACAATGAGAATTGGAGAGCAGATTCTTGAGGGGTATCTCCTTCACCAAAAGAAACGGAAAACCAAAGAATCGATCGATTATGCGATCCACCTCCTCGAGCTTGTCGGAATACCCCAACCCGATAAGAGGTTTTACGAATATCCCCATACACTTAGCGGAGGGATGCGACAGCGGGTGATGATTGCGATTGCTCTCGCTGCCAAACCCAAACTCATCATCGCAGATGAGCCAACCACTGCCCTTGATGTAACAATCCAAGCCCAAATTCTTGAGCTCATGCGCCAGATCAAGGAGAAAACAGGAACCAGCCTCATCTTCATCACGCATGACTTAAGTGTCGTTGCTGGGTACTGTGACCGGGTTCTCGTCATGTATGCCGGAAAAATCATCGAAAATGCTTCGGTCGATCAACTGTTTGCAAATCCGAGCCATCCCTATACGAAAGGGCTCCTTAAATCGATCCCCAGGCTCGACACCACACGAGATACTCCCCTCATTCCCATTGAAGGAACACCGCCCACACTAACTGAATCTCTGGCCGGGTGTGCCTTCTGTGATCGTTGCAGCGAACAACTTCCCGTCTGCGCCTTAGAAACGCCCACCTTAAAAGAACAAACTGAGCACCATCTGGTTGCTTGTTGGAACCAAGAGAATGGAAACAAAAACGCCACTGATTAAAATCCGCAACCTGAAGAAGTATTATTCTCAGGGGCGCCAAGTGACTAAGTCGGTCGACGATGTCTCCCTAGATATCTACCCTGGCGAGACGCTTGGCCTCGTTGGAGAAAGTGGCTGCGGAAAATCAACGATTGCCCGCTGCCTTCTCCAGCTAACCCAAGCAACGGAAGGATCGATCGAGTTTGATGGAAAGCTGATCACCAAGCTGCGTGGAAAAGAGCTCAAGGGCTTTCGCAAAGAGACCGGGATGATCTTCCAAGTCCCTTATGCTTCTCTCAACCCTCGAATGACCGCAGGAGACATCATCAAGGAGCCTCTCGAGATCCATAAGCTTTGCAAAGGATCCGATCGAGAGCGGCAAATCCAAGAGCTCCTTCAACTCGTCGGGCTGCCCACGGAAAGTGCTTCTCGCTTTCCTCATGAGTTCAGCGGAGGACAAAGACAGAGAATAGGAATCGCACGCGCCCTCTCCGTCAACCCCCGCTTCATCATCGCAGATGAGCCGATCTCAGCCCTTGATGTCTCAGTTCAAGCCCAGATCATCAACCTCCTCAAAAAGCTTCAAAGAGAGATCTCCCTCACCTACCTCTTCATCGCCCATGACCTGCGCGTTGTCAAATACCTCTCTACAAGGGTCGCCGTGATGTATCTAGGCCAGATCATGGAGATCGCCCCGTCAGAAGAGCTCTATAAGAACCCGCTGCATCCCTATACTCAAGCCCTTCTTTCAGCCATCCCTATTCCCGACCCAAAAATCGAAAAAAAGAGGGAGCGGATCGTCCTCCGTGGAGAGATCCCCAGCCCCCTTAAGCCACCCAAAGGGTGCCCCTTCGTCACCCGCTGTCCTCATGCCATCACAACTTGCCATCACGTACGCCCTCCTCTCGTCCAGGTAGGGGAAAACCACAAAGCTGCCTGTCACCTTCTCAGCCCGCAAGAAGACAAAAAAAAACCGACCTAAAGGTCGGTTAAAACTATTTAAAAGATTAGATCCTTAGAAATCGGATTTCTTTCCCGATCCTGAAGAAGAAGCAGACAAATCAGAGGCGATTTTTTCTGCCGGAGTAATCACAATATCAAATTTGGGACTAGTCGGCACTTTCTCCACATCTAATTTCCTTGTGATCCCTTGCTCATCAGCAGTAAGGTTTCTCTTCTTCCCTGAAGCCTTTTCCAACTCCTTTAGAAGCTCCATTCCAGCAGCTCTTGTGTTATGCATTTCTTTTTCATGCCTCGGATACCTTTTTGTAGCAATCGCACCAGTGATGGTAAGGATTGTTTGTTCAACCTCTCGCTGTGCTATGAGAAGTCCAGTTCTCATATCTGAACCGTACCTAATACTATTTAGAAACTGGTCTGTAGAAGGGTCCGTGCTTTGAATCATTTCGGCTTCACGTCTTCTGCCTGTATCTTTCAAGAGTCTAGCTTGGCAGGAATTCATTCTTAGAACCATCGCATTCAACATTCTTGGAGCTAGAGACTTCTCTATTTTCTGGATCTCAGCGCTAAATTTATCGATGGTCTTATTAATTTTCTCGTTGACGAAGACGTCATCAGAATGTTGCTTTTTCATCCCTTGCAAGGTCTCTAGATGATCTTTAAATACTCCAAGACTCTTGTCGCATGGATCCACTAGGCTAAGCTCCATCTCAGCGATATCCATCAGAGGGTGATTTGAAAGTATTGTTGGGTTGTAATTAACTGAACTCATATTAATTCTCCTTTTTATTTATTATAATTTTATTATAACACAATAAATATTTTAATAATAGCAAAAGTAGCGGCGATATATTACTAATAATAATCTAAACAGAAGAACTTAAGTTAAGTAATTGGAAATAAAGAGGTTACAAATGCATGAATGTCAGCGCTTTCGAGGCTGCTTGAAGTAGGGGCAGTCCTTATTGACACAGCATTTCTGAGAGGCTGGGTAGGCCAGGCCACACCCCTTGCACCACCAATGTTCAGCAGAGTCACAGGGAGGAGTAGCCCCAGAGAGGGCAAAAGGGGAGAAAACTAACCCAAAGAGAACAAACAGATAGAAACACGACTTACTCATGACTCGCTCCTACGAGAACTTGTTTAGGAAGTTGAAAAAGCACATCCTCCTCAGTATAGGTCACTTCCTCAACTTCGTCTACCCCCTGTTCTTGCAGGAAGGCAATACACTCCTGGACGACGTCCTCTGGAGTAGAGGCTCCAGCGGTTATTCCGATCTCTCTTACCCCTTTCAGCCACATTAGATCGATCTCTGTAGGGTCGTTGATCAGATAGGCAGGGATCCCCCGCGTCTCAGCCACCTCGCGGAGGCGGTTTGAATTGGAGCTCGTCGTATCGCCGATCACAAGAACCAGGTCCATTGAATCGGTGATTGAGCGAAGGGCCATTTGCCGATTGGTGGTCGCATAGCAGATCGATGAGCTCGGAAGGGTCTCCACATGGGGATATTTCTCGATGAGGGCTTCGGTGACTTCTTGCACATCGTCGAGAGAAAGGGTGGTCTGGGTGGTATAGAAGAGTTTTTCGTCGGCACCAAAATTGAGTTTTGCCACATCGGCCACGTTTTCGAGAATGGTGGTCACGTCAGGAGCTTCTCCTGCAGTTCCGATTACTTCAACGTGATTTCGATGGCCAATGAGGAGGATTTGGTATCCCTTTCCCGCAAACCGCTTCACGGCCGAATGGACTTTGGTGACAAGGCCGCAGGTGGCATCGATTTCAATCAGGTTACGAGCTTTGGCATGTTCGCGAACCTTTGGAGAAACTCCATGAGCAGAGTAGATTAAGCGGGCTCCCATGGGGACCTCATCGAGGTCTTCGATGAAGATCGCACCCATATCTCGAAGGCGGTCGACCACATGGCGATTATGAACGATTTCATGCTTAACGTAGATAGGGGCACCCCAGAGCTTCAAGGCCTCTTCGACCGTCTCGATGGCCCGGACGACACCTGCACAAAACCCGCGAGGCTTTGAGAGATAGATTTTCATAAGTTTTTCTCCAAATGGAGGGCAATCCCCTCCGCTGCGTCGACAATCATTTCCATCACGAGTGGATAGTCTTCATCGCTCCCAATGAAGGGATCGGGAATCTCCAGCCCTCGAAAACGGGAGCTATATTTGGTCGCAAATTCCACTTTTTTATTCGATTTCGGGAGAGAGTTTAGTCTTTCTAGTATTTTTTTGTCCACCGCAAACAAGTGGGTAAACGTATCAAAATACTCTTCTTTGAATCGTTTGGAGTGGGTGTTGATGCTGATTCCCCATTTCTTTGCCGCCTCGATCATTTTAGGGTTGGCAGCCCCTCCGGGGTGATAGGGCTCAACACCGCAGCTATCGACGACGACCTTGTCCCCAAGGCCTTTTTCAATAAGCTTTGCTCGAAGGGTTTCTTCAAGCGCAGGTGAGCGGCAGATATTGCCAAGGCAGACAAAAAGAACGGAAATCATTGGGTCACGTCAGCAGCACATCTAAAACCGTAAGTTCCATTCATGATGCCTGGGTTATTGCGATGGCGATGAGAACAGCGCATATCCTCTTTTAAACTCTTCCAACATCCCCCTCTAAGAACTCGGTAGACTCCCTGAGGTGGCCCTTTAGGGTTGTCGGGTTCCTGAAGCGAGGTTTCATAGTAGTGGTAACCATACCAGTCCATGCACCATTCATAGACGTTGCCTGCCATGTCATAGATCTCAAGAGCATTGGGAGGGTAGCTGCTAACTGGAGTGGTATCTGAGTTAAAGAAGTTGGCGAGGTTCCGTTCGATCGTATCTCCAGTTGGGTATTCGGCTCCTTCACGTCCTCCGTAGGCAGCAACCTCCCATTCAGCTTCAGTGGGGAGCCGCTTCCCTACCCATTTGGCATAGGCGGCCGCTCCATACCAGGTGACCCCCACAACGGGGTGTTTGGCATAGCCCGACTCGATGATCAGCTTTTCCCGTTGGCGCCGTATCCTTGAGTCTCGAAGGCGAATCGTGTCATGGTTATCCACATCTTTCTCTCCTCCCATCAGGGTGAGGAATCGGACAAACTGCTCATTGGTGACGGGATGAGTGTCGATGGCAAATGAGGGCAGGTGGACCGCATGGCGCGGCATCTCATCTCTTCCCCCATGGTTGCTTCCCCTTAGGAAAGTTCCTCCTTCAATGACAATCATCTCGGTGAGGAGGGGTTTCACCTCCTGGAGCTCCTGTTTTTGGGGGGTATAGATGGCGACCGATTTGTCGGTCTGAAATACCGCTCCTGGATCAGGCTCGTATTCGGGCCGGGCAATTTCTGTGGGTTTGAGGATAGGGCGCGGATCTTCTGATTCGACCGCCTCGACCAAATTCAGGAGAGTATTGGGGCGCTGATCAGGATCGACGTTGAGAGTCTTTTTAATTAGCTCATCCCAATTCCCCTTCAGCTCCAAGTTACATTCGGATGGCATCGGAAAAAAGCCCGAGGGCAATTTGCCAACCAGAAGAAAATAGATGAGAATTCCAAACGAGTAGATATCAGCCTTGGCATCGACATCCCTGGGAGAAGAAAGGCGACTTCTCTGCTCGGGGGCGAGGAAGTGGTAATACTGGGCAAAAGAGTCATAGAGTTTCTCCATGTCTCCGTTTTCTTCCTCTCCAAATCCCGCTTGGAAAGCGATGCTTTCCCAAAGGACCCGATAGGTACGAGAGAGGACCGCTCCGATCCCAACAATACGGGAAAGGCCAAAGTCGGCAACCTTCACCTCGATCTTCCCATCATTTTCGCGAATGAGAATATTGCTAGGTTTCAGGCCTCTGTGGGCAACCGGCTCGTCCCCCACGTTGCGAGAGTGGGCATAGTCAAGAGCTGCAGCGACCTGCCTTGCAATCGAGAGGACTTCCCCTTCTGAAAAGGTCTCTTTTTGTTTTAGATACTGGAGAAGATTGAGCGTATTTCCCTCTGAGTCCACCATGCAGTCATAAACGATAAACATTTTCCCTTCTGCCGAGGAAACGTTGTGAATCTTGAGGACATTTGCGTGATCGAGGGCGGCGAGCATTCCTACCTCTTTTTCCAGCCGATCGAAAAAGGCCGAGTTTTCAGAGAGCTCAACAGGAAGAACTTTGAGGACAAAAGGGGTTTTTAAAAAGCGGTGCTGGGCGAGGTAAACCTTCCCAAGCATCCCTTCCCCGATTTCTTTGATAATCTGGTAATCGCCAAGGGCTTCAAGCTGGAGTTTTTGCATCTCGGACGCCTCCTTTATAAGTTTTCTATTGCTTCGATCATCCCTTCCTTCTCTGTGATCGGAGGATCACAGGCAACTCCCCGACAGACGTAGAGGGTAGTTTTCCCATCGAGAGGAACTTGCACATCAATTCCTGAGATTAGCCCTTTAAGGGCTTCATCTTTCTCGTTCTTCCATACATAGACAGCGTGAGGGCTAAAGTGATTTCCAATAGCTGAGGCAAGCTCGTCCTTATAAGATCCCTCTTCATCAAGAGCAATGACCACTAGAGGAGCTTTCTCATCCAAATATCGTTGGAGAGCAATCAAGTGATAACAAGCACCAGGAGGAAAGGCTTCAATAAAGGACTTTGCTGCCTTCAAAACATCTTCGGCCTGATCGATGTATTTCTTGTCCTGAGTGAGCTGATACAGGCGAATCAGGTTCTCACAATGGACCGCGTTGCCCGAAGGCTCAGCGCCGTCGTAAAACTCACACTTGCGCAGCAAAAGATGCTCATTTTCTTGAGTCTGATAGAAAGCTCCACCCTGTGCTTTGAAATCCCGCTGAAGGACATCGGTGAGCTGGATCGCCCACTGGAGATAGTCGGTCCCCTGCCCCACTTCAAATAAAGTTAGAAGCCCCCGAATCAAGAAGGCATAGTCATCAAGCCCTGCATCAAAGCGGGCATCCCCTTCCCGGAACCTTCGGAGCAACTGACCCTCTACCCAAAGATGCGATTTAACCCAATTGGCCGTATGGGTCGCTGCATCAGTATAGAGAGGGTTCCCAAAGCAAAGACCTGCTCTTGCTAAGACATCGATCATCAGCCCATTCCATGAAGTGATCACCTTGTCATCTTTGAACGGCTTAACTCGCTGCCCACGGGCTTGGAAGAGCTTATCCTCCATCCCCTGCATGGTACTTTTCAGACTCTCTTGATCAATTTGGAGGGCATCGGCAAGCTCGCTTGTATCGTGGGCGATATGAAGGACGTTTTTCCCTTCAAAATTCCCCTCTTCAGTCACTCCATAGAAATGACCAAACAACTCGGAGTCTCCTTCCCCTAGATGCTCGCGGATCTCATCTTTCGACCAGACATAGAACTTCCCCTCTTGCCCCTCAGAGTCGGCATCTTCTGCTGAGAAGAATCCCCCTTCCTCTCCACGGAGCTCTCTCATCGTATAGTCGAGTGTCTTCTGACAAATTTGGGCAAAAAGTGGTTTCTTATTGTACTTAAATACCTGGAGGTAGGTTTTGGCTAAAATCGCATTGTCATAGAGCATTTTCTCAAAGTGAGGAAGGTGCCATTTCTCATCAATGCAGTACCTAGAAAATCCCCCTCCAAGATGATCGAAGATCCCTCCTCGGGCCATCATCTGCAGGCTCAACTCGATGAAGAAAAGAGAGCGACTGTCCTCGTTTTTCTTAGAGTACTCGAGCAGAAAGTCTGCCTGATACCCCAGAGGAAATTTCGGCTCTCCCTTAATTCCTCCAAAGACGGGGTCGGCAATATCGAAGAGCATTTGGACTGAGTTTTGTAAGTTATCTTGCCCGGGCATTTCTGTCCCAGCCGTCTTCGACTGGTTCTGAAAGAGTTCTACGATCTTCTCTGCCTGAGCAACGAGCATCGCCCGCTCTTCACTTTTCCAAAGGGTGTCGATCTGAGAGGCAAACTGATCCATCCCAATGAGCCCCTTACTAGCCTTCGGGGGCAAGTAAGTAAGAGCAAAGAAAGGCTTCAAGTCTGGTGTAAGAACCACATTGAGGGGCCAGCCGCCAGCCGACGACATGAGCGCTTGTGCCAGCTCCATGTAGATGCTGTCCACTTCAGGATGTTCTTCCCGATCTACCTTCACATTGATGAAAGTCTCGTTCATCGCGTTTGCGATCTCGGCGTCCTGGAAAGTCTCCTTTTCCATCACGTGGCACCAGTGGCAGGTGGCATACCCAATCGAGAGAAAAATTGGCTTATCCTCTTCCCGCGCTCTCTGGAAGGCTTCCTCTCCCCAGGGGAACCAGTCGACCGGGTTATGGGCATGCTGCAAGAGGTAGGGGGATTTTTCGTTAATTAGCCGATTTGCCTTCGGGTCAGAGCTCATGCTACATCCTTGGAATTACACCATTAATTCGTGAGTATTCGTACCATACTCAATGGCTTCAAAAATGCCAACTTTTTGTACGCACCCCTCCCTTTTTCTTGTCAATTAAGCCCGACAAATGGGAGAATTAACCCTATATGAGTGGAAAAAAACCAAGCGGTGCCTTTGTCACCAAAATCGACCTAAGTCTCTCCGAGAAACTCCAGAACGATCTTCTCGATCAGGGGTTCGAGCTCTCTACGCCCCCCTATACTGTTTTCTCAGGCAAGAAGACAGGGGTCTCGTGCACGTTATACACCTCGGGCAAGCTGATGGTCCAAGGGAAAGACAAGGGAGATTTCCTCACCTTTTACCTCGAACCTGAAATCTTGAAAGAGCTCTCCTTTAGTCATCCTGAAACGCTCGTCGATGGAACCGCCCGAATCGGAATCGATGAGGCGGGCAAGGGGGACTTTTTTGGCCCCTTGTGTGTAGCCGGGGTATATGCCGATGAAGAAGGGGTGAAAAAGCTCCTCGACTTGGGAGTGAGAGACAGCAAGCGGATGAACGATAAGGTGATCATCGGACTCGCCTCGGAGATCAAGGCCCTCTTCCCCCACAGCATCATCCAAATCGGCCCTGCGAAGTACAATGAACTCTACGGGAAGTTTAAAAACCTCAATAGCCTCCTCGCTTGGGGCCACGCCACGGCGATTGGAGAGCTTGTTGAGAAAACGGGATGCAAGAACGCGATCATCGACCAGTTTGCAGGTGAACATGTGGTCCAGAATGCGCTCAAACGAAAAAATCTCGACCTGAACCTTACGCAAAGGCACTACGGGGAAGAAGACCCTGTTGTCGCTGCTGCCTCCCTTCTTGCCCGGGCTAGCTTTGTCCAGGGAATCGAAAGACTAGGCCAGTCGTTTGAGATTCTCCTTCCCAAAGGAGCCAGCAAGGCGGTCATTGAGGCAGGAAGGCGCTTTGTGGGCAAACATGGAGAAGAAAACCTCGGTAAGGTGGGCAAACTCCACTTCAAAACCAGAGACGTGATTTGCAATGCTTAAAAGCCTCTCCTTAAAAAACCTCATCTTGATCGAGGAGGTGGAGATCGCCATCTCCGAAGGGCTCAATATCATCACTGGGGAGACGGGAGCTGGGAAAACTGCTCTGATCACCGCCCTAAAACTCCTCCTTGGAGAAAGGGCCGATCCTCAAAAGGTGCGCAAAGGATGCGAGAAGGCCCTCATCCAAGCAGTTTTTGCCCTTCCGCAAGGAAAAGCTTTTTGGGAGATGGTCGAGGAGCTTCCCCTCACTCTTTCTCAAGACGAAGATCTGATCCTCACCCGTGAGGTGAATAAGACGGGGAAGAGCCGCGCATTCATCTCAGGGCAACAGGTCCCCGCAGCCATCCTGCAAAGGCTCTCCCCCTATCTATTCGACTTCATCGGCCAGCACGCCCATATTGAGCTCAAAAACCTCGAAAAACAGCGAGAATACCTCGATCTCTTCGCCAAAGTCGACACCAGCCTGTTCCAATCCCTTTGGGCAGAAGAAAAGGAGTGGACCGCGAAGATTAAAAAGCTCACCCAGGCTAAAGTCGAGGGAGAAGGGAAAAGGAGGCTTCTAGAAGAGCGTTTAAAAGAGCTACAAGAGGCTAACGTCCAAGAAGGCGAGGAGGATTCCCTCTTTGAGGAGTTTAGCCTCTTAAATCACGTTCAAGAGCTTGCTGAAGGGGCGACCGAGGTGATTGGGCGCGCTGAAGAAGCGATGACCGCGATGCTCCCCTCAGAAAAACTTCTAGAGAAGCTCTCCGAGTATGACTCTTCATTAGCAGAGGCCAAGGAAGGAGCACGAGAATCCCACCTCCAACTCCAAGAGCTGATCCTCACCCTTCAAAGCTACCGTGGGAAGCTGGAAAACAATCCCCAGAGGATCAAAAGTGTCGAGGAACGACTTCAAGAGGTCGTTTCGCTGAAGAAAAAGTATGGGGAGAATCTGAGGGAGAAGCAGACTGCTTGGGAAAATGAGCTGGATGGGATCGAAAACCTCGATGAGGAGATCGAAAACGCAAGCAGAGCAAAAATTGAGTTCGAGGAGAAGGCAAATAGGGCTGCGCTTGAACTCACGGAGACGCGGAAAGCTGGAGCTAGTGATCTTCAAAACATGCTAGAGAGCCACTTGAAAGAGCTCAATATTCCTAAAGCCAAAGTAGACATCCGATGCGGACAAGCCCCCAGGTCGAAGACGGGAGAAGATGAAATAGCCTTCCATCTCTATGCCAATGTGGGTGAAGAATCCGTGTCTGTGAAGGAGAATATGAGTGGTGGAGAACTGTCTCGAGTATTTTTTGCTTTGAAGATCGCTCTTGCTGAGCCTGTATCAATGATCTTTGATGAAATTGACGCCAATGTCGGCGGCGAGACTGCCGCCGTTGTGGGGAAAAAACTCGCTAAACTCGCCGAAAAGCGGCAAGTGATCTGCATCACCCATTTTCCCCAGGTTGCGCAATTTGCAGATCACCATCTTCGCGTGGTGAAAGAAGAGGTCGATGGCCGAACAGTCGGAAGAGTCGAGTCCTTATCCCCCGAAGGGAAGGAGGAGGAGCTCATCCGAATGCGTGGTGGCCATGCGATAGTCTAGTGATTCCCGTCGCAGCCGCCGTGATGGTTCATGTACTCATCGGCATCCTGGTCTTTATCACCTTTCATCTGGTCATCATCTTCGCGTTCCCACCAGTTTTTCTCTTTGTCATCGCCATTTTTATCTTGGTAAGGCTGAGCTTTGTCTTTCGCTTCATCCTTCATATCTTCTCGCCAATCCGCAGGCTGTTCTACTTTAGGATCTACTTTCTGTGTATCCATCCCATTGCCATTTTGTGATTTTTGGCATCCAACAAACGAGCCAAACACGGCTAGAGAAAGAGCAACGAGCAAGTGTCTCGGGATTCCCTTATTTTTCTTCTTTTTCATGATGAAACTCCATCGTTATTTACTAAACTCAAAGGAACTGACGAAAAAGTTGTACTGTCCTTCATCATAATTTTGTACTTCACACTCCATCGCAAGCAAATAGAGGTGGTTTTGAACCATAATCGCTCGGCCCTTGAAATAGATCCCACCAGTTCGGATAAAGAAATCGAGAGCAGGTTTGCCGTCCACGAGGAGCATATCGGCAAAGAGGAGTTGATTTCCGGGGTTATTGGCTAGAATCCCATTCAAAAATCCTTCGAGGGATGCTTGTGCAAGAGACTGGTCAACAAATTCAGGGTACTCAGCGATGAGGAGCATGTAGACACTTTTCTTGTCCTGGCTGGCAATATAGGCATCATACTTGAGGCTGTACCCTTCTTCGGGAACGCTCATCTGTTCTGAAATATGTTCGGGTGACCCTGGGAATTTTAGCGTACATCGGCCAACCACAGAGTGGAAATCTTTCCAGCTTCCGCTTCTTACCTGAACAATTTCAACATCTCTGCTTATTTCTTGTGCACTTCTTGCCTGAGCAGAAGCGGAAAAAATACATAGTGCGGTAGTCAGTAGTGCAAATATCTTTTTCATTTATTTCTCCTTATTATCCGATTATTTATGCTGCTGCGGGCATTCCATCACACACCCAAAAAATCCATGTTAGTACCCAGATGAGGACTCCTACGAGGAAGAAAGGGATAAGCACATTGAGAACCCCCTTCCAAGCAGAAAACTTCTGTACTTCTCCAAGCCCCTTCACAAGAATAATGAACGACCAAATCGAAAGGATGGCTTGGAATACCATGGCTCCTGTTACGAAGGTAAGATCATTCCCTTCGTGTCCGAATTCCGCAAAATTTTCAAAAAAGAGGTGATCTCGGAATAAATAGATCATCCCTGCCCATATAGCTACTACGATTACATTGGGAGCGTTCGACCAGGCAACAGCAGTTCGTACGGTCTGATATTTCCCCTCTCCTCCGATCCACTTACCTGTCCAATAAATCAGAGCTGTTGAAATCGTAATCCCTAGCATCCCGATAAAGGCAGCCAGAATGAGGGAGAAAATGACGATCCCAGTGGAGGAAAACTCTTCTCCAAGGGATAGATTTTGAGCTGTGTGGAGTGCTAGCGGAAGTCCGTAGAGAAATGACAGGACGAAGAACCGGAATTTGGGATTGTATCGGACAATTTTCCTGATCGTTTCCCGAGGGTTGAACCATATATGGGTCCAAGGGTTCACATTGAGTTTTTTTTTAGCCATTTTCCAACCTCCGGAAGATCTATCTCTTTTAATCTGATTCTATATAGAAAATTTTAACTCTTCAAGTAAATTAATAATAAAAAACTTGATTTTCTTAATTTACTAAAAGCCAATAGACTTGAGCACAGGAATTATAAAGAAACAATAAATAATTACGATTTGATTTTTAGCTATTAATCGATTGCAATATTCAATACACAAAGAAAACATAATTTAATGAGATAAAAAATGATTTATAATAATATTAACTCAACGAACAACAGTGGGCTAGACCGTAACAAGGACTTCATGCCGCAAACAGTAGCTGGACGAGCCTGTTTTGTGAGTGCCGCTGGTTTTTCTCTTCTAAGTGCCAAATATGCAATAGAATACGTTTTTTGGAATTCAATCGACACAACGTGCACTAGTGAGCTTTCTTGGAAGGGAACACGAGCTATTCTTTCCGCTGTAAGCCTTTGCGAAGCCTCTGAGCAGTCAGCCATTCCGGCTGCTTTAAAGGCTACCCTATCCACACTTCCGGCATTGGCTTTTGCCTATCAAACGCTCAAATTCGGGTAGTTTTTTTTAACCTCAGAGAGATCCTTTCTCAGTGTACTCTGTGCTCTCTACGATTATAATATTCAAATTAATTGTTGAAAATTATTACTGTAATTTACTAAATTAAGACTATAAGATATTATGTAATAAATTGAATAAATTATGAGGCAAGTATGAAGCCCCGTCCTATGAGAAAATATACCCCCCGTAAAAGAAGGTCTAATCGAGATCTGCAAAAGCAACGGATTGAGGACTTTGAACACTTACTTTCGATGGACCTTGGAAGCTTTCTCATCCTTTGCGATGAAGGTTCTGACAAGCAAAAAGAACAAGCAGCTGAGAAGCTCAAGAGAGATTTCCGGAAGTACTCTGGAGACCTTGAAGCGGTTGCTCGGGATCTTGGAGAAGAGTTTGCAGGTTCCGTGGAAAAATATACCCGCGTATTTAAGCGTATACTTGAAACAACAGACTCAAAAATAGATCCTGCCAGCATAAACGAGTACCGAACCTGCTCTAAACAGATCCGCAAGCTTCTGGCAGCGTAGGCAGCCGGAAAACAAACCCCGAATCGAGTAGCTTCTGAGGACGTGCATCCACGCTGGTGAGAAGCATCTCCTCAGCCATTTCCCCCAGCACCCACTTTAAGACTGTTGCGGGAATGCGAAAGAAGAGCGGACGATGGACCACCTCGGCTAGCATTTTGCTAAACTCAGCATTTGTTAACGGTTGAGGCGCTGTGAAGTTCACAGGGCCCTTTAGAGACTCTGTTTGCATCACATGATTGAGCCCCTCGACCACATCATCAAGTGCTATCCATGAAACCATTTGCTTTCCGCTTCCTATGATGGCACCAACTCCCAGACGAAATAGAGGAAGGAGCTGGGCAAGCATTCCCCCTTTTTTCGATAGGATGATCCCAAAACGGGCAGATACGACTCGCGTCCCCCGAGTCTCTAGGCTCGCCCCTGCCTCTTCCCATTTTTTACAGACGCTAGCTAGAAAGCCTTCCCCTGGAGGACTCTTTTCCGTGAGAACTTCGCCAGGCCGGTTGCCATAGATTCCGACAGCCGAGGCAGAGATAAAGGTCTTTGGTGGTTTTTTGGTT
>Ga0180438_10004702_pt1 | contig 19481 bp, 22 predicted proteins | sample SS_ome_12_FD_132455 | JGI IMG/M metagenome (GOLD analysis project Ga0180438, IMG submission 132455) | Hypersaline lake sediment archaeal communities from the Salton Sea, California, USA - SS_3_D_2 metaG | ecosystem: Environmental > Aquatic > Non-marine Saline and Alkaline > Hypersaline >... | reverse complement strand
GTATGAGCTGGACGATCGCTACAAGTGCCTTTCTCCAGAAGAAGTCCCTGAACGACTGTTTGGTGAACAGCAGAGCCGACAGGATGCAGGGCCCGATCCGGACGGCGGACCTCAGTCTGCCCCACCGGCTTATTCGGCGACTGCTGCTACTGCTGAACCGGTTGCTGCTGACGGCAAGCCACGGTTTTAATCAACCAAACGAAAGGGCAAGGAAATGGCTACAAGAAAAGTTACGGACAAAGAGTTCGACGATGTCTTAGCCGTTCTTGCCAAGTCGTTTGGGCGGGGATATAACCGCAAAGGCCTAGCACAGGTCGATGTTCATGCTATCCCCACAGGCCATGATGACCTTGATGCTGTCCTTACGAAGGGAGCCCACGGGATCTACCAGGGCGGTATCATCGAGATGATCGGCGAGGAGGGCTCAGGGAAGACTTCCCTGGCCCTCCGGACCGTGGGCCACGCACAACGGCTTGGTATGCGGTGTTGTTGGATTGATGCTGAGGCTGGATGGTCAGTAGATCTTGCATTGCTGAATGGCGTTGATCCAGAAAAGTTGGTCATACCTGAGTTGATGGATACAAAAGCCTTCGACAAAGATGAGGACAACATCAACTTCTACAGTGCCGATCAGGTTCTAAACATGGTCTACAAGACAATCATTACCAACGCGTTTGGTTTGGTCGTCATTGATTCTGTTGCCGGTTTAATGCCGATGCGTATTGTGGAAAAGGACTACGATGGTACCGGACAAGGTGTTGGTGAACTTGCAAAGACACTGGCAGACAAACTGCGTCTGATCGTTCAGGCATGCGATAAGACAGAGACTAGTCTCATATTGATTAACCAACTCCGAGATAAGGTTGATATGGGAGGCTTTAGGCCGAGCTATGGGGAACGGTTCAAAACCCCCGGCGGTCGTGCCCTGAAGCACTTTGCTCATCAGCGTCTCGGTATCTCTCGTATTGGTGGTAAAGACGGCCAGGTTTGGTCGACCGACACGGATGGTGAGAAGGAATTGATCGGTCATTATGCGAGAGTCAAGATTATCAAGAACAAGAAAGCTCCTCCTCTACCGCCAGGCATGCAGATAGAGGTTCCGATCTACTATCGGAAGTATTTTCCCGATGCAGCTAAGCTCGTCTACGACGCAGCACGGCAGTTGAAGGTTATTACGATACGTAACGGCAAACTCAAATGGAAGCGTGATGGTGAGTTGTTCCTAGAAGCTGAGGGTGAAGCGTCGATTCTTCAAGCAATCCGAGAACAAGAACTCGAACAGACCTTGGCACAAGATTGTGTCGAGGCCGAGAAAGGCGAAAGGAACAACTCTCTCAATATCCCAGTGAAACTAAGCCCTGGGGTCAAGAAGATTGCAGAAAGCGGCCCTTCCGTCAAGGTCGAAACTGGTGAAGAAAAAGCGCCATCAGAAGGCTTGACAAAAGAAAAGCCTCGTGGTAAAGAAGAAGAGAGCAAAGCTAAGAAGACAAAGACCGCGAGGTCTTCCAAGAAGAAAGTTGTAGATGACGACAACTCAGGAGATAAGGAATCGGTTTAGCACTGTCGAACGCAATCATATAGTCGATAAGTGCCACCAATGCCTTTGGACACGAGAAGGAACGAAGGGGTTAGAGTATCTGACCCAATCTCGTTCTATCTCCGAAGACGTTATCAAACGTTTTCGGTTGGGCTACATGCCGTCCGAACTTGGTCATCAGCTTTCCGGACGAATCATTTTTCCTCTCTTTGATGCAAGCGGCAACCTGGTGAGCCTCTCATCCAGATTGCTGCCGGACGCAAGATCCGTCTTGCCCGTATATTGGCATGAGGCGTATGAGAAATCGTTTTACCTATACGGGACGAATATCGCTAAAGAACCCATAAGAGAGAATGGTTACTGCATTCTGAGTGAAGGGCAATTCGACATTCTTCAGATGCACAACCACGGTTTCACGAATACTGTCGGCCTGTTTGGCACCGCGATGAGATTGCCTCAAATCGCGACGGTTTTGCGCTACTGTTCTACTCTAGTCTTGTTGTTGGATAGCGATGAAAACAAAGCCGGTCAGAGTGGGGCAGAGAAGATTTTAGAACTAGGGATGGTCCAGTGGAGACCTTGTGTCGACGCCAAAGAGGGTGAACGTACAAACGTGCGTCATGATCTGAACGTGGTTCCCGTTTGGCTTCCGATCGGAAAAGATCCTGACGAATTTCTACGTGAAGGTAAATCAGCGGAACTGCGGTCTATGGTTAAATCCGCCATTCAGGAGAGTAAGGAAACCAGTGTTTTCTGATATGCAGATCACAGCAGCGGTGGAAGAATATCTGATCGAGCGCGGTATTAACAACGACCGCAAATATGATCACTTCCATGCCAGCGAATGGGACGGTTGTCATCGAAAGGTCGCTTATCTATACCTTGAAGAAAAGGGGCGAATTGAGCGGGTACCGATTCAGGCCAACATGATAGACCCCAGAATACAAAGGGTCTTTGGCAACGGCCATCATGTCCATTTTCGGTGGCGTAAATACCTACAAGACATAGGTATTCTGCGAGGTCTTTGGAAATGCCCCATTTGTTCTTTTCAGACGGGAAAGCCATTCATATTAGGTGGGTCCTCTAAGTATGGTATCATCAAACCAGAACAATGCGATTGCGGCAACAGGTATTTACAGTATGAGGAGCTTGGTTTCTTTGACGAGGAGACCAACTGGGGCGGTCATGTAGATGGTATTTTGGATTTGCGTTTGGCCGATCCAAGATTTGTCGCCGAGGCAGTAAAGCCAGACACACCGGATGAAGATGCTTTGATGCTCTGTGATTTCAAGAGCATGAAGGAGCGAAAGTTCAAGTACCTAAAAAGGCCAGAACCTAAGCATTACACCCAACTCCAAATCTACCTCTATCTTTCCGGTTTGCGATGTGGGAAGCTGATCTATGAAAGCAAAGACGAGCAGGCGATCAAAGAGTTCATCATTTACCCAGATCAAGAAATGATGGCTGTTAAGAAGGAAGAGGCCATTAAACTCAAGTATATAGTAGAACACCAGAATAGCCGTGGCGAATGGGTTGTTCCTGTCCGGCCATTTGAAAGCCCGGATGAAAAGGGTAATTGGGAATGCGTGAACTGTAAGTTTGCGAAAAAGTGCTGGTCAGGCACTGAGTTTAGAAGTGAGGGGTAGCTGTGTGAGTAAACTGAATGTCTGTTCCAACGGTATCTCCGTAACCGATCAGGTTGTCAGATTCAAAGAAACCCGTAGCAATGATGATTACATTCCTATCCAGGAGTATTATGACGATTTCAAAGCCTTTTGGTTCAATCGAATCAACGAGATAAATGATTGGGAAACTTTTGAAGACGACTTCAACTACAAGCTGTTTAGAGCTGTAGACGCATTCGATCATGTCTATGCTCTGAGCCTTGCTCGGTCACGTGGCTGGAGTTTGGGTGGAATGTTTAACCGTTTCTTCTATGCGATTCTATCCAACTGGCGTGCTAACGTCAAGGCTACTAGTTTTCGTCCTAAACGTCGTCCGGTCATACAGTGCCCGATTTGTGATCGTATGGTTACCAGAATCGACATCTACCATCTGCAGCATTACAAAACTGTGAAAGATCTTCCGAAGTATATGTGTTACGGGAACAAGATCTACGAGGTCCCCAAGAAGGTGTCCGAGCAAGTTGTTTGTTGGGGTGATTATACTACCTCCAAGTGGCAATCCCTGAACAGCGACGATAGCGAGAAGTTCTTGCGATACAGACGAAAAGTAGATTGGCCTTGGTTTGATTTTGATAACGAGCCAATGGTTGTCTGTCCTTGGACGGGGCGAAAAGTCTCACAAATAGATGACAACTACATCAAGAGCCTCCCGGACCAATACTCGCGATATGCTAGGCCGTACACTTGGGAGGACTTCCTGGAAAACTATCCTAGGTGTCTTATCCAGTCTGAGATGTATGAACTCAGTTTTACAGAAGGGCCACAGGACGAAAGGAACCCAGCTCACTTTTCTGATATGCTCTACAAGGATTGTAGAATCGGGGAGAAGTTCGATGTTATGTCAGCAGAGGAAGTGCTAGACGGAAGGGTTCGTCCTGAGTATACCCGTCTGTTTGCTATTATTGACACCTGGTTTGATAATGAGGATGAGAGAATGGTTCTGAAACTCAGTTCCGTTGGTTTTAACGCTTCAGACATTGCTGAACACAGCGGAATCAATCGATCACAAGTGAAGAGGATCATAAAAAGAATTCGATCTGAATACCCTGAATTTGAGCAGAAGCTAACGGAGGAGGTATAATAAGCAAATCCTAAACCTGTTTAGACGAAGGGGAAAGAAATGACAGAAGAAAAAACGAAGCAATCCAAAACGACCTTTGGACAGGTCGATGACCCGGGCTTCCTGGTGGCGAAAGGGCGTTTCTACGGAGCCGACGATGAACGCAAAGAAGCAGAGAAAACACACGTACACAAGTTGTCTTCTGCGATCTTCATGGCACTCTCGAACCATGGCTACGCGAAAATACGGGCCGTTGGTGCGAGAGCTGTCTACAATGCAAACAAAGCAATTGCTGAAGCCAGTAGTCACTGTGCCCCAAAGGGAATTGAGCTTGTATGGAAAGTTGCCTTTGATGAGGGTAACATTGGCGAACTAAGAGACCCTTCACACGTGAGTAATGTGACCGCAATGGTATTTGATGTCAGGGATTACAAAGACTGGGCCCAACCAGAGGCGGCTACTTCGTAACTGAAGAATGGACCCTCAATCGGAATCAAACTCGTTTGGCGTCAATCTGGGCTATAGAAATATTAGCGGTCCAATTGAGGCACTGAAGCAACTCTATGACTCTATGCCGGAGACAAAGGGTTGTGATCGGTGCGCTGCCAAATATGGCGAGGATGAGGTTGACTGGTGTTGTAAGAAGAATGCTCCCTCGATGTACTACATCGAGTTTCTGAAGATCTGGTGGCATGTCCAGGAAGAATGGTCTGATGACGACCGTGTTGATCTTCAGCTTAGGGCTATTCGTGCATACCTGACAAGCAAACGACCGAAGGGTTGTGTCTTTTACAAGGACGGTTGTCAGATTTATGGGGAAAGGCCGTACGCATGTAGGATGTACGGTCTTATGCCGCCAGAGACGTGGACCCAACGTATGGAGTCCATTGAGGACCAGCAGGGGAAACCGTACGAGGGACGACCTCAATGTAAGCTTGTCAAGATTAAGACGAAGGGTGTCAAGTCTATCACCCAAGAAATGGATGATGGTTGGTTTGATCAGATACGGCATCTTGAGACTAGACTCGGTGTGCGTCCGCAGCAAATAATTCTACATGACCATGCGGGCGGGTCTTACAGATCGGCTCATGATCATATCCTCATCCAGTGTTTTAATACAGAAGTCCTTATGCGGTTGACAGAAGTGAGGCTCACGCGACCATCTGAAGACCACATCAGTGGCTTCATAGAAGTGCTTTGGGACATGATGAAAGAGAACCCGGATGCTGGCACTGGTGTTATTATCGGGGTTTAGCCATGAGAGTTCTTCTGCATTGTGTCTGTGCTGAGGCGATCTACGACAAAGACGCTGGTGTAATTACTCTCGATGTTTACATCAAAGAATTTGATGAGCATCGGTTTTTCCCGGCCTATGACAAGAGAGATTTCTACTACAAAAAGCCAGGTGTTCCAGTTCCAGATAGCGTCATGTATTGGATCAGGGATTTCTGGCAGGGTCGAGAATTCAAGATGGACCTGCGAGATGACCCGAACCGTACCAGTCTCACAGAGGACAACGAAAAAGAGGTTCTTGGCGAGATTATGAAACAAATGAATGCAGCCTTCGACACGCTGTCGCAGGGTCTGACAGATGACCAAAGACGTATTAACCAGCGAGTTGAGGAGCTGAAGTCAAAAGATAGCAAAAGGTTCCAAAACGACTGATGCTGCGTGTACGAATCATAGCGTCCAAAACGTGCGAGAAATGCAAGCACTATATGCACCGCCTAAGGAAACAAGGCTTCGGCTTCGAGTTCTATGACGGCGATGCTGACGAGAATCAGGACCAACTTGACGAATGGCTTGTCGAGGACTTTCCTGTTGTTCAGATCGTTGAAGAAGTGGAGGGGGTTGACTTGGTTCGGTACCAGTGTGCTCCCGGAACTTTTTCACCCAGATTCTTGAATCGGAAAATCAAAGAGATTCAAAAAGAAGACACAGCAGAAACCAAGACTGAAAAGGAGTCATAGTTATGTGCGTAGAGTGTGAGAAGAAAGGCGAAACGTACGATTATATTCTACTAGATGCCGAAGCCATTCAGAGAGGTGAGCCTATCGAGATGGCGGACGGTACGATTCTTTCTATGCCACCATTTGATCCATGCCATCTCGCGTGGCTATTTAGTTAATACGATCTAATAAGGGACGAACAATGGAGCTGAACAAAGAGCAAAGGCTTGCTGCTGAACATGTTGATGGGCCATGTATTGTCACGGCCATTCCCGGATCAGGGAAGACCGCAACCCTTACTGCCAGAATCATACGTCTCATCGAGAAGGGTATCTCACCCTCGAATTTGCTTTGCCTTACCTTCACAAACAAGGCTGCAGAGGAGATGAGAGTGCGTATTCAGGAGCGTGTCGGTGACCTTGTAGGGGGTCTATGGATCGGCACCTTTCATAGCTTCTGTGTCGCTGTCTTACGCAAAGCTGGTAAACCTGTAAATCTCGGTGACAATTTCACTATCCGAGATGCACGAGATCAAATCGAAGTCATGAGCAAAGCTGCTAGGGCACAAGGTTTCGAGAATCTAAGCGAATCTAACATTAGACATCTTTGTAAACTGATTGATGATCTGCGTGAAAACGCTCAGCCAATATCTGATCTCGATGACTACGACGCTAGCGGGGTACAGCCTGATGCGGCACAAATAATCAAGAGATTCCTAACCGAGTTAGATAACAAGAATTCCATTGATTTCACTGGGCTTCTGTATCTGACTTACCGCCTCTTAGATATCAAGCCAGAGGTTGCCGACAAGCTGTCAGAACAGTTTCGGTATATTTCTGTTGATGAGGGTCAGGATACGAGTACGGTTCAATATGAGATTCTGAAACGCATAGCCAAACATGGGAACCTGTTTGTTGTGGCTGATGTACAGCAGTGTGTTCACGTTAATGAGCCTGTCTATATTGATGAACATCTTGCTACAAAACCAGCATACTCTGTAGAGGTAGGAGACCATATTCTGTCGTGTGCTGGGGACGGGCGTTTGGCGCGGTCGAAGGTTCTTGCAAAACAGATAACAAAGAAAGCTCGAAAGCAAACTGTCGTCAGAACTACTGGTGGACAAGGGTTTACCTGCACGCATAATCATCAAGTTTTCTGCAGGCGTGGTGATTCATGGGCTTCCAAGTATCCTTACTTTGTTTATCTTATGAGACGTGGCCCATATTTCAGAGTAGGTACTTCTCGTTTTTATTCACGCAATGATAGATCTCCATCTCTTAGAAACGGTTTTTCATTTAGGTGTCGTTGTGAAAAAGCTGATGCTGGATGGATACTTTCATACCATGAAACAGAAGAAGATGCGAGGTACAACGAAAAAGTTATTTCCTGTAAGTACTGTATCCCGACAGAGGTATTCCAAAAAAGGCCAGGTCTAATTCTAGATCAGGATAGGATTGATGATCTTCATAAAACCATATCTCAGTTCTATAGATTAGATGAAATGAAGGCTGAATTAGGAGTTGAGATTGATTGGCCGCATTGGAAACAGGAGGACATACGTTGTCCTACAAAAACCGTAATGACTATTACATTAGTTGGAGCAAATAGCAACTCACTGCCGTGCCACAGGTATTCTATTCGTTCTGGTAATGAGTCTGTTATAAGAAGGCTTGAACTTCTTGGGTACAATTTCTCATCTGATTCTAAATCTTACTGTCTAAGAAAAACGAAACGCCATGATGGCTCTAGAGCAAACCTTAGTGAGATACTAAATATTTGGGAGGTAGTTAGGTCAGAAGCACGCGCTGCCGGTTCGGAGGCAGTTTTGAGGAAAAAAGCCAAGATACTGAGAGGGGCTGCGATGGTCTCGGTTGCGGCATGCAGTCTCGTGGCTGGTGACCAGGTTGCATCGGTTATACCTAGTGACGATCTAGGTAAACCGACTCTTCAGTTCGATACTGTTTCGTCGGTGGAGAATGGCTACTCTTCTGAAGATTTTGTCGACTTTGAAGTAGAAAGAACAAACAATTTTATAACTGGTGGTATTGTACATTCAAATAGTATATACGGCTGGCGTCACGCGAAACCTGAGAATCTGGCTGCAATCGAGGAAGACTTTTCAAACGTCAAGAAGGTTGTGCTTACCACCAACTACCGAAGCACTAACCATATTCTGAAATGTGCACAGAATCTGATCCAACACAACCCCGGAGGTCAGGGGGTGAAACTGGTTTCAGATCGCGGTGATGGTCACGAGGTAATGGTTAAAAGGGTACGGACACCAGAGGAAGAAGCGACTCTTGTTGCTCGTTATCTTTCCACCTGTCGCGAAAAGCTTGGTTTTGAGTGGCATCAGATGTCCGTCATGTACCGAGCACATATGCTTTCCAGACAGATGGAAGTTGAACTCCGAAGTACGGGCATTCCTTATCGGATTATCGGCGGGCCTTCTTTTTATGACAGGAAAGAATCAAAGATCATTATGTCTTATCTTTCTCTCATTACCAACTGGAATGACAGTATTTCGTTTGCTAGAGCTGTCATGAATCCCAGGCGGGCCATTGGTGAGAAGTTTGTTGCAGAAGTTGAAGCAATCGCTGACGATGAACATGTGACTATTCTAGAAGCCTGTGACGCTGCCATTCAGAGGCAGATTGGAACACAAAAGGCACGTGAGAATCTGTTGGCTTTTGTTGACTTGATTAGAGAGTTTGCGATCAAAGACAAGAACAGAGTCAAGCCAAGCGTACTGGTGCAAAACATTATCAACAAGTCCGGTTATCCGAGAGCGCTTGAGGAACTGGCAAACAGAGGTGATAGTGAGGCCGAATCCAGATTGGCCGGGATTTCTGCCTTTGTGAAGGGAGTGGAGGTGTTCGAGTCTCAGCGTGAGTCGTGTTCATTGCGTGATTACCTATACAAGATACAGTTATCTACTTCTGAAGATGATGCCGCTGCCGGTAACAAGGTTACATTGACGACCGTGCATGCTGCGAAGGGAAGAGAATGGCCAGTGACAAGCATTATTGGTGCTGAGCAAGGCATGATTCCTCATAATCGGTCTAGAACGGAACGCGAGAAACAGGAAGAACGCCGATTGTTCTATGTGGCTATTACGAGGGCAAAGGATGTTCTGATGATAAGCAATTGTGCCTATCGTTCTAGGATGTCTCGTGGACGGTCTACGCCTTATGAGTCGCGCCCGAGCCAATTTATCGAAGAATGTGGTTTGGAGATAATGCCCGTTAAGGCTGTAGGCGTATAATCCTGAAGTGAACTAAGGAGAGAAAAATGAGCACTGGATACCCAGACATATCCGATCTTAGCGGCTGTTTAGAGGGTAGCAGTTGTTTTGTGGTAGGTTCGGGGCCTAGCCTAATAGACCAAGACATAAGCCAGATTCATCAATTCCCGGTTTTTACGGTCAACGCCGGAATCCTGTTGATGGACTGGATTGACATGGGAAACCCATCGAACCGGTATTGGTTGTCCAATGATTCGATGTGCATGGTCTGGGACTACTTTTGGGACAAAGTTTGTCGTTCACGGTGTAGGCGTGTGGTTCGCACCAGTTGGTTGCAATTCAGGGATCAATTTGAACGCTATGGCTTTCGTTACTTCGAACCCCGTAAAACTGAACCGGATCAACCACTAGACGAAGACGATCCTGGTTTGTCGTGGATTAGCTCGATACCGACTGCCTTGGATCTTGCGATCAAGACAGGCTGCAAACGTATCTTCTTGCTCGGAATGGATCACAAGTTGCGTGATGGCAAGTCTCATTTCTGGCAATTCCTACCTGAAGAACAGCATCCTAAGCTTCGTCGTTCTCGCTCTCTATACACACCAGATGTCAAGGAGGTGACTAAGTTCTACGATATGAACATTCCATGCTTTGAACAAATCAAAGCTTTTGGTGAGAAGAAGGGAGTTTCAATCTACAATTGTACTCCAGATTCAGCCATCAAAGTCTTTGATTATATGGATTTGGAAAATGCTTTGTCTGATTTAGTCCAGGAGGAGGTCAGTTGTGATGCCGCGAAATCTTGAGGAGTATAACGGCGCGTATAAGGGTAGGACATGCTTCATTGTTGCTCCAGGCCCATCAGTATATGAGCAAGATCTAGCCCCGCTTGAAGACCATGTGACCATCGCTGTGAATGGTGGAATATGTGCTTACCCGAAATCAGATTTTTTCGTTTCTGATGACTGGGATGTCGCCAACTGGACATACTTCAGCCGCGACCTCAGAAACTTAGACACAAACGTGCTCTTGTATGACGCTAAACTGAGTAATGCCGTGTCTTGGTTTGGAGATCGGTCGATTCTTTTCCGCCATCGGAAGGGCCATCATGTGACCGACGAGTACATCCATGACGATCCGGCAAAGCATATCTGGGAAGCACGCACGACAGCAGGCACGGCTATTCATATTGCACACATCATGGGTTGCTCTGAAATCGTTTTGATTGGCATGGATTGTTGTCGAACTAAGAACAAACGATACTTCTGGGAATTTCCTATGAAACAAGAGCACACATGTCTTAAGACTGTTCCTCGTCGTACCGACAAACGACCGGCGGATAGATACCGGAAAACCAAGCAAGGTGCCACAACAACAGACACTGATCTGATGCAGATTCTGGCCTATTGGAAAAAGGTCGGAGAGGTCATGAACTCGCATTGCCGAATTCTAAATGCGTCACCGAATAGTATAATAGATGTGTTCCCGAAAATCAATCTCAGCGAATACATTGGGACAGTACAGGTGGAGGAAAGTGGTTAACGCGGAATTAGAAAAGATTCTTTGTGTCATACCCGCGAAAGGAACATCAAGACGAATACCGCGAAAAAACATGGCACCCGTGAATGGTAAGCCGCTCGTTCAGTATTCAATCGAACATGCGATTGCTGCTGGCGTGCCAATGGACCAAATTGTTGTCTCTTCAGATGATAATGAGATCCTGGAAGTAGCTCGTAATTGTGAGGTAGAACAACGTCGAAGGCCGGATGAATTGTGCGGTGATCTTTGTTCTACTGAGTCTGCTTTGTTAGATGTGTTCAATTCAAGATCAGAATCGATGCAATCCGGCCTGGAAGCGATCCTGCTTCTTCAGCCAACTAGTCCCATTCGATTCAAGAATCGTGTTCGTGATTGCATTGACATATTCTTTGATGGTGGCTATGATTCTCTTCTGACAGTGACGTCCTTCTACAACTTTTTGTGGCATGAGCAATCAACTGACGATGACACATATCTGTGGGTTTCCACCTATGACCCGCAAAACAGGCCCATGTCCCAGCAGCTTGGCCGTGAGGATTATCGATATTTTGACAATGGAAACATCTACATAACACGTGTTTCGCTCCTGTTAGAGGAGAACTGTAGGCTCGGCCGCAAGATTTGCCCTGTGCCCATCACCGAGATAGAATCCATCCAGATTGACCGGCCTGATGAACTGGATGTCCTCCAGAAAATCATGACTGGTAATCTGCAGGATTTGACCTAGTCCGAAAGGAACTCTTGTGAGAGATCGTGACCAGGTGAAACTGGTTGCCGAGATTGGTTGTTCGCACGCTGGTGAGATCAGTAGGGCCAAATACCTTGCTGAGCTTGCGGCTAGACACGGTGCTTCTTATGTCAAGTTCCAGAAAAGAAATCCGAAAGAGTGCATACCTCAAAGTATCGCAGATAAACCACACCCGAATCCCGCCTTTGCGTATGGAGACACGTACCTCAAGCATCGTCGTGCCTTGGAACTTAGCCTTCAGCAACATGAAGAACTCAAACGTCATTGCGAGTCCCTCGGGGTGGGTTATAGTTCCTCGGTCTGGGACTTCACATCCGCCGATGAAATAATCAGCCTAGAACCGGATTACATCAAGATACCGAGTGCCTGTTGTATGCACTTCGGCCTAATCGATCATGTGCTCTCTTTGTCTCATTGTCCGATTCATGTTTCTGTTGGCATGACTTCAAGTGAAGAATTGTCTGCACTCATAGGAAACTACAAAAAGCATCTAGGTGATAGAATTGTTCTATACCAGTGCACGGCCGAATATCCGGCACGAGTTGATCATCTCGATGTTTCTGCTATCACAGGCTTGATAGACCAGTGCCAACCGGATGATTGTAGGCTGCCACACGTGGGTTTTTCAAACCATTCATTGTCTATCGGTGCTGATTTGGCAGCAGTTGCTCTTGGTGCGACATGGATCGAACATCACTTCATAGACAACAGGGCTTTCAGACATACAGATGCTGCGTGTAGTTTGTGTCCGAATGAGTTCTCTGTCTTGCGTCGATTATCGATGGAAGCCGTGATGTCGATGTCTCCTAAACGCTCATTGAGCAAAGAAGAAGAGCGGCAACGTTCTAAGTTGAGATACTATGAACAGGAGGCCAGATGTGATTAAGCTACTTGTTACTGATATTGATGGCACGCTTACTGATGGAACCTATCATGTCATACCAATGCCCGGTTCTGTTGGGAATTTGCTCGGAGGGAGCGTGCGAGCCAAGAGATTTCATACCAGAGACTTTCATGGTCTTTCGATGTTGCAGCATTTTGGTATCAAGGTTGCTGCTGCGACAACTTCTGATGATAAGGCCAACGAGGAGCAATTCAGACAGGCCGCCCCCTATGCGAGCTTATTGGTTTGCAGGCGAACTGAGGGTTCAATTGGGTTTGAGAAGGTTCACCGCGTCCAAGAATGCTACATCGATTCGAACTGGTGTACCTGGGATCAGGTTGCTGTGATCGGGGATGATGTCAATGACATCGAGATCATGAAGAAATCCCGTATCGTGGCTTGCCCCGGCGATGCCTGCAACGCGGTGCAGGACATAGTACGAACTCATGGTGGCCTAAAAATGGACAGTGGAGAGCCCAGGTATGGTTACGCGCTGCAGGTCCCAGGGGGTAAAGGTTGTGTTCGTGAGTTCGTTGAAATTCTGCTAGCTAATCACTTGCGATAGTGGTTTCCTTGATGTATAATCCCAAGAGCAACAGGCTTGAAGCCGGGAGTAACATTGTGGAACATGAACTGCACGGCATTTTGGCGGCGTTCATTCGCACATTTCCAGACAACAAAGAGTCGAATCTGTCCCTGAGCAACACGGAATTCCATGATTCCTATGGCCTGGAAATGAAGGTCCCCTCTCATTGGCCCCTGCTGGATGCTATTGTATCAGTGATCAATGAGTTTACGCAGGTGCCAGCAGTCCGTAAGCCGGGCAGCGAAAACAAGAAAGTCATTCTCTTCTATCCTACAGTCGACGTCTACAATCAAGTATCTCCACAAATCGATTCGTCCGTCGAGATCAACTATGTCCTCCGTGCGGACATGTTCATGGCCGTCTATCAGGCCTCAGAAGATGCCAGAACCATTCAGCGACTCAATGAAGAAATCAAGCGGGCGGACCTGATTGTGTGGTATGGTTCTCCTACGCGTTCCCCTAATGTCGTTGATTACGTAAAACGGTTTTGCTCTGGCTGTCTTCTTGTGGTACAATAGTCTTGAGTTGAAACCATGCGTTGGGTAATCGCTGACATCCACGGTATGTCGCACACCCTTGATGCCACCATCAAGGCCGTTCTCTCTGAGGATGAGGATGCGAGATTCGTATTTGCTGGTGATTACATAGATAGAGGACCTTTTAGTAAAGAATGCATTGACCGCGTCATCAGACTTGGGCAAGATCGCGACGTGGTTTGTCTACGGGGTAACCACGACGAGGTTCTGGACTACCTTGTCAATGGTCGTTGTGTCAGCAGGTTGACCGACCTTATGTGTGGGCCACTTGAACCGTGGAATGTGATGAGATGGTCCATAAGCGAGGGCATGATTGCGACCGCTGTCAATTACGGGGTTGACATAGTTGGCACAGCTCTATCGGAACGACGCAAAAATCGCAGTTTCATGTCTCAGTTAGCAGAAGAACTGCGTGAAAAGGTTCCAGACGAACACAAGGAGTTTCTTCGTTCTTTGCCGGTAGCATGGAGCAATAAGACACACTTCGTATGCCACGGCTTTTTCCCTCCGAACGAAGATCCTCCTGATGAAAGCAAAAACATAAGTCAAGATCTAGCGATGGAGATACTTTGGAGCCGGTTCAAGCCAGGCTCCATGAGCGGCATTGATGATTCGGTATGTCCAAGGTGGGATCTTGTTGGTGTTTTCGGGCATACGCCCGTACGCAACTATAACGTTCAGGAACCGATTTCAGTTGGTCCCATACGACTGATAGACACGGGAGCAGTGTTGGGGCTCGGTCTTACCGCTTATTGTTGCGAGGAAGACCGTTTCGTGCGTATTCCGACGCACGAGATTGACTCTCAAGCTATTAAGAATGCCAACCGCGAATTCTCTTCTGCTGGATAGGCTATTTCCTGTCTATGAAAAAATCAGGGATAGTCTGTATGAACAAAATTCCAATGATTTATGGTCTGAGAAGAAGGCAAAAGGGCTAATCCAGAGATTCCTTTTCGAGCGTTTCTTGGTGGCATCGAAGTATGCGGGGGGCAATGTTCCTGTACCGAGTGTTTGGTTGTCCGGAGAGTCAGATGCCCCACCAGTATCATTGAAACAAGAAGATGTTGCTGAAGCGCTCGAAATAATCGGTTCGTTTGAGTTTGGTCTCGGTGAGGGGTTCTTGTCTGCCGATCCATCCAAAATCGGCCCTGAAATACTTGCTTATGTGGCTACTGATTGGAATGAAGATGAAACCGACTGCAAACAATCATCTTTCATTTGCAGCATAGCACTTTGGAATCATCTTCGCAATCAGATGGGTGATGAGTACAGCGAATTCTGCTATTCAGTTGCTGTGGATGGCATTGTGCCCGATGGGGTCGACAAAAATGTACTGAGCTGGATCATTGATGAAATAGCAACGATCAGGGTTGCTGATCCTTACGCTGCGTGCGGGTCATATCTTGTTGCTATGCACCATCTTTTGTTCAGAACTGCACGACTTTTGAGCAATGAATGCTCTGAACCCTTTGATTCTAAAGGGGTTTCATGGCATATCGTCAACCTGACCTTGCATGGATTGACTCATTCTGATATTGAATGTGCAACCACTGAGATGAGATTGTGGCTTTCTCATTTGTTTGCTTCAGGCTCTGAGGTCTCCATTCTGGAAGGTTTGGGCTCACAGATTCGGTTGATTGGTTCTGCAAAACCCTCGTATCAAGACATGTTTCCCTTGGTGTTTTCGATCAAGGATGTCGGTTTTGACATAATTGTGGGAGAATTCGAATATGGAAGTGTTTGTGATTCTTCGGTAACTGACTTGATGTCTACGCGTTCGAGCATTTGTTTCAAGCCTTTCGAATCTGGGTGGCCATGGGCGAACTATAGTAACCTTTTCGAGAATTTGTCGCATTTGCTCAGTCCGGATGTGATAGTTTACGAAAATTCGAAGGTGCTTTTGGTATCTGCTTCGCACAAGGAGGCGAATCATCAGGCCCTGCTAGAGCGTCCTGGACGCGTTGTGCGACTTGGCACGTCTCTGGACAAGTTGGAGGCCAGCACGTCGCTCAGAGGGGCCTTTACGGGGCTTGTGGGGCAATCTGATGACCATGTTGCTCTGAGCCTGATACGCGATGGTAGTGAAATTTCTGGAGCACAATCTTAACAAAGGAAATAGCGGTGGATGGAACAAGTATAATTGTGTGAGCCATGGTCTGCGTTGGACGATGGTCATAATCCACCGAACTAGAACAGGAGGTATTTCTGATGGCTGACAACGTAATTGGCACCGACATTCAGGGGAAGCTCGATGACTTCATCGACTTCGTCAAGAATGAGTTCCCCGAGTTCTTGGCTGAGTTCATCGAGATTGCCAAGAATTTCGCTGAGAACCAAACCAGTCCCGGCCCGATGCCAAATGTACCCGACACTCCGGCCAGCGATTGGGTCAATGTGACAGATGATGACGGTACCGGAACCGGCTACACGATCACCTGTGTGGGTATTTCGGACGAGCAGATCGCCCATATTCGGCAGGGTGTTGCAGATGGTATCGTGATGGAGAAAGCAGGTGAATTTCTGATGGGTTTTATCGCGGGGTTAGCTTTGGCTGGAGCCTAGCCGCTCCGGGCAGCTCCCCACCCGCATGTTGTGACCCATGTGATCCGTGTGCCTAAGGCACCAAACAAAGGAGGAATTTGGCACGATGAAAGTTCTAGCACTCGCAAAAGCGTTTTGCATCAGCCTTTTGGTTGTTTCGATGATCGGTTGTGGTGCCGAATGGCGAGAAACAACCATTCAAAACATGGAATTGTCTGAGGACACTAAGGCTTCTGCCTTCCGTGACATGTATGAGATCGCTTTGCGCGGCCAGTTGGGCTTGCTCAAGTCGAATCTCAAGAAGCAGGGTCTCACTGATGAGGCGATTGACCAGTTGGCAAACAACTTCGCACAGACAACTGTCAACATGGTTTGGCTCTATCGTCAGTTCGAGAAGGCAAACGGTCTCGACAGCAACACATGGATCTACGTCGAAAGCCGCAAGCTCTGGCTTGAGAAGGCCAAGGAAGATCTGGACAAGGCCATCAAGGATCGTGATGCCGACGAGATTAAATCCATGCTCGTGGACATGAGCCAAGAGATCCAAGCCCTGAAGCGTGCTCAGAGCAAGAAGTAAACACTTCTAGCGATTCATAGGCCATAACAAGGGGGCCCTTGTGCCCCCTTTTTTTGCGCCATCTTGGTATAATCTCATAGTCCTACGCTGGATATGAGATAATGACAACAGAATCTGGCACGAAACACGAAATCGAACCTATGCGGATAGGCGATCGTCGTCTGGTATCCGTATGTAAGTATAGACAAGGTGAGACTTGTTGCAAGTATATCGTTTACCTACATGATCACAAAGGGTTCTACTGTTCCAAGAAAATACCGGCCCTTCGAAAGGTAGCCGAGAAATCCGAACGGGCCCGTGGTGACAATTGTGAGGGTCTTCCAACTAATGATGCGAAGAGTTAAGCCAAGGGCCAAAAAGACAAGTTCTCAAGAATCCGCACAGCGTCAACGAGACAAGGTTCGTCAGAAGCGGCAGGAACATGTGCAGCGGCTACAGGAGGCTAGGGACGATGCCCTAAGACGCCAACAAGTCGCAGGACGTGAGGTAGATGCGATACAGGCGAAGATAGATGAACTGATCCCTGCGACCTTTGATGGGCTTCCAAATCAAACCGAACTCGAACGCGAGTTGGCAGGGGTGCCAAGGAATGCATCCGGGATGAGCAGATCTCGAAGACCCAGAACTAGGCGACAGGCCATCAGGGAAAGGGTCAATACTAGGCCCAGAGTAAGGGAGCCTATCAAACGGCGTGGTCGAAGATCTGTCTACAAAGATCAGAAGAAAACGTATCGTCCGAAACATAGGGAACCGACACCCAAAAAGGACATCCAGTCGCTGCCTGCTCGCGCAGAAGCCTACGATATCCCCGCGCCCAAACCGACCGTAGAACCTACGCAAAAAAGTCAAGAAGAGAAAATCACACCAAAGACTCAAAGACGAGAGCGTCTCAAACAGAAGAGGCTGCAACAACAGAGGACGTTACGGGAAAGGAAAACGATACGACATCCGGTCAAAGCGAGCGGCCTGTGCACGAGAGAGCTGAAGATCCCGCCCTTCGTTGGCTACGATGACTACGAGTACACCCTTGCCAGGCCGATCGTGACACTACATGTGATAGAGAGCCTAGGTTTAGGTGGTTCTCAGGTGATGATGGCTGAACTCGTGAACGGCCTAAAGACCTACTTCAGCCAAAACGGCAAGCACATCTTTGCTGCCTTGCAAAAGCAGGGCTATGATCGCAAGATGTACGCATCCTACAATGTCAGGCCAGAGATCGTACCCCAAGAGAGTCTTGCCAAATACTGCAAGCGAAACAACGTAGACATTGTTGTGCACCATCGCGTCAGCCTTTCGAACGATGTATCGTCTTACCTGCCGAAGAACGTGGCCTATGTTCTGATCAACCATACCGTCCATTCGATGTATAAGCTCAAGAGTTTCAACAGTTGCGATGTATATGTTTCGGTTTGTGAGTACTTGGACAGACAAGGAAGATGGCCGGGTCACGCGCACGCAACCAGGAGGCTGGCAATACTAAACGGAATTGAGAACAATCACCTCGACGACATCGAAGCCTACAACGTTTCCGGCAAATTCGTAACTGGTCGATGCCACCGCCTCGTCCCGGGGAAGTTCAGATTGGATTCACTTGGTTGGTTGCAGAATACGGCCGCTAAACACGTCAAGGGCCTGACCCACTACCTGCTCGGAAACAGCTCGAAGGCCAGGGTGAAAGCACGCGGCCTTGATTGTATTCGCTATATGGGGCAAATCACGCAGCGCGAACGCAAAATGTCGATCATAAAGGCACTAGATATGTATTTCTATGACACCACGCAAAACGAGGGTGCCAGCATTGCTATACTGGAAGCTCTTGCCTGTGGGGTGCCCGTCCTATGCAAGAAGCTGGGTGGGTGCCCAGAACTGGTTAAGACCGGTGTCAATGGTTACGTAGAAAAGGACCGGGACGGATTCCTCAAAAGGATGAAGTCTCTTTCCGATGACAAAAAAGCACTTCAGAAACTCAAGGCGTCAACTCTCGAAGATTTCAACAATCGCCTGCATGTGAAACATACGGCCTGTAAGTATATGCAACTCTTTGAAGCCGTGTTGAGAGATAGAAAGGCAGTTGATATATGATCGAGACTGATATCTGTTCCTTCCTAAAGGCAATTGACTATGACCATGTGCCCATCCTTCCGCGTGTCTTAGAGATAGGCGACAAAACTGCCGTGCGAAGGACAGATTATGGGCTCCTATATCGGCGTAATTATGAACGTGCGATCCTGTTGGTCGCCCTGGCTAGTCATTACCGCTCGTGTCGATTTTTGGAGTTTGGTACTGGTCGTGGATTTGTGGTTGGCTGCATTAGAAACCTAACTAATACCATGGATTACATAACTACGATCGACAAAGAGAATCCTGGCAACGCTCAGCGTTTGCTTAGATTTGTAGGGGCGTCTGTTGATAAAATAGATTGGATTATGCGGGATAGTATGGAACTCGGCAAAATCTTCAATGAGGAGGATTGGATACCAAACCTGAGAATCAACTACGATCTAGTTTTCATAGATGGGCTACACAGTAAGCAGGGCGTCGAGAACGATCTTATGCTAGCAGAGGAGGTCACAGCCAAGCAGTGTGTTGTTGTTGT
>Ga0180438_10004701_pt1 | contig 19483 bp, 16 predicted proteins | sample SS_ome_12_FD_132455 | JGI IMG/M metagenome (GOLD analysis project Ga0180438, IMG submission 132455) | Hypersaline lake sediment archaeal communities from the Salton Sea, California, USA - SS_3_D_2 metaG | ecosystem: Environmental > Aquatic > Non-marine Saline and Alkaline > Hypersaline >... | reverse complement strand
TTCCTGGAAAAATGATGCATCGAACCCCTTTGGAGACCTTCCGGCCCTTCAGCACCACGGCTGCATCTCTCAGGTCCTCCAACCGCCCATTCGTGCAGAAACCGATGACCGATTGATCGATGGGAAGATTGTCGACCTCATGGATCCCTCGCGTGTTACTGGGGAGGGGCGGAAAAGCAACCTGAGGCTCGATCTTCGAGACATCAATCTCGTGTATCTCCGTGTATTCGACCCCTTGATCCGTCGCGTGGAATTGATACGGGCCTTTGGCTCTGTGACGGACATATTCCTCCGTCAGGTCATCCGGGTGGAATATGCCGCTCTTCGCACCAGCCTCGATCGCCATGTTTGCCATGGTGAAACGTCCATGCATCGGGAGCTTCTCAACGGCCTCGCCGCGAAACTCCATCGCCTTGTAGAGGGCCCCATCGACACCGATCTGGCTGATGGTGTAGAGGATCAGATCCTTTCCTCCCACCCAGGGATTCAGCGTGCCCGTGTACACGAATTTGATCGGTTCGGGCACCTTGAACCACAGTTCCCCTGTGATCATCGCCGCGGTGAAGTCCGTACTGCCCACGCCGGTGGAGAATGCTCCGAGCGCTCCATAGGTGCAGGTGTGACTGTCCGCACCCACAATGAGGCCACCCGGGAGGACAAGCCCTTTTTCCGGCAGAAGGACATGTTCGATTCCCACCTGGCCCACTTCATAGTACTCGCTAAGATTTTGTTCCCGGACAAACTCCCTGACGATCCGACACTGTTCTGCCGATTTGATGTCTTTGTTCGGCGTGAAATGATCCGGAACAAAAACGACCTTTGTCCTGTCAAAGACCTTTTTCGCACCGGCTTTTCTGAATTCCTCGATCGCCAGAGCACCCGTGATGTCATTGGCCATGGCAAGGTCAACCTTGGCGTTGATCAGCTGGCCGGGTCTCACCTCTTCCAATCCGGCATGTTCAGCCAGAATCTTCTCTGTGATGGTCATGGGCATACAGCGACTCCTCTGGGTGCGGGAGGATGCTCCTCCTGTTTTGTTGACAGGGTCTGCGCGCTTTAAAACGACATGGGGAAACGAATTCCCATTATGCCGTCAGGAGTTTCTCCACGATGGCATCCCCCACATCCGATGTGGTATGACTCCCGCCGAGATCCGGGGTTCTCACCTTCCCCTCGGCGATCAGCTCATCAACGGCCTTCTCGATTGCGCTGCTCGCTTGGTCAAGATGGAAGGAGTATTTCAGCATGAAAGCAGCACTCAGAATCTGGGCAATCGGATTTGCAATCCCTTTTCCCGCAATGTCGGGCGCGGACCCCCCGGATGGTTCGTACATTCCAAAAGAGCCGTCAGCCAGGCTTGCGCTCGGGAGCAGACCGATACTGCCCGTGATTGCAGCGGCCTCATCCGAGAGAATGTCGGCAAATAGGTTTCCAGCCAGCATCACATCAAACTGGGCGGGGTCTCGGACAAGCTGCATGGCTGCATTGTCAACGTACAGTTTCTGATATTCAACATCCGGATAGCTCTCTGCCATGGCGTCAACAACCTCACGCCAGAAGACCATGGTCGTGAGCACATTGGCTTTATCGACACACGCCAGCTTCTTTCTTCTGCTTCGAGCGGCGTCAAACGCCACCTTGGCGATCCTGTTGATTTCTCTTCTTGAATAGACCATCGTATCAAAGGCCCTCTCCTCATCGCCGCTGCCTTCTCTGCCTTTCGGCTGGCCGAAGTAGATGCCACCTGTCAGCTCGCGAACAATCAGGATGTCAACACCCTTCTCCGCAAGATCGGCCCTGAGCGAGGATTTAGAGGCCAGGGCGGGGTATAGCTTAGCAGGCCTCAGGTTCGCGTACAGATCGAACTCCTTTCTCAATCGAAGGAGCGAATTGTTGTTCACGTTCTCCCATTTTGGAAGGTGCTCTTCCTCAACAGACCCGCCGATTGATCCGAAGAGTATCGCATCGGAATTTCGGCACAGCTCCAGGGTCTCTTCGGGGCAGTGGTCCCGGAATTTCTCCCAGGCGGCTCCGCCGATCAGCCCTTCCTTGAGCTCAAATTCAAGGTGATACTTCGTGGCAACCTGCTTGAGGACCTTGATTGCCTCAGTCATGATCTCGACACCAATTCCATCACCCGGCAAGACTGCTACTTTGTAGGCCATTTTTCGATCTCCCCAAAATGGTGTGCGCTAAAGCGTGAAATGTCCGTGAAAGACGTATACCAGACCAGCCAGACCATATTCGTGAAGGAGACTGAACGGTTTACCCGAGGAATTTGTCTTCCAATTCCGCAATGAGCCCGCCCTTGTCCAAGATCTCCAAAAGAAAGGGCGGAATAGGGTTTCCTCGATAGGTCTCACCCTTGGTCAGATTCTTGATTTCCCCGGTTTCCAGATTGATTTCGATCTCGTCCCCTTCGTCAATGGTTGACACCCCGGGCGCTTCCACCACCGGAAGGCCCACATTGAATCCATTTCTGAAAAAGATACGGGCGAAAGACTCCGCAACCACGGCGCGGACGCCGACGGACTTGAGGCTCACGGGGGCCTGTTCGCGGCTGGAACCAGACCCGAAATTGTGTCCAGCCACAATCACATCACCCGGCTTAACTTCCTTTCGAAACCTCGGGTGGCCTGCACCCTCCATGGCGTGGGCAGCCATCTCCTCTGGATCGGCAATGGACATGTGCTGGCCCGGATAGATCTGATCCGTGTCGATGTTGTCTCCGAAACGCCATGCTCTACCACGAATAATCTTTTCCATGACACCGCTCCCTATATGAATTTCCGTGGATCGGTGAGTCTGCCCTCGACGGCCGATGCGGCGACCGTCATGGGGGAGGCAAGGTAGACTTCCGAGTCCGGGCTTCCCATCCGCCCGGGAAAGTTCCGATTGGCGGCGGAAATGCATGTTTCGCCGGCGGCAAGAACACCCATGTGCGCCCCCAGACACGGACCGCAATTGCCGAATTCCACAATAGCCCCTGCGTCCACAAAAACGTTGATCAGCCCTTCCTCCAGGGTATGCTTGTAGATTTCGGGCGTCGCAGGAATGATGACCAGTTGGACATCGGGGTGGACACGTTTTCCCTTCAGGACCCGGGCGGCGGCACGCATATCGTCCAGCCGACCACCCGTGCAGGTTCCGATGAACCCCTGGTGTATCTTGACCGGCTCAACGTCGGACAGAAATCGGACGTTTCCAGGATTGTGGGGGCAGGCGACCAGGGGTTCAACTTTACCGGCGTCAACGGGAATCACCGCCTCATACTCGGCATCGTCGTCGGGTTGCAGAATGTCGAATGGCTTGTCTGTCCGTCTCCTGATCTCGGCCACCGTCGTCTCGTCCGCCGCAATGAGGCCCACCTTGGCTCCCATTTCCGCTGCCATACTCGCCAGGACTTTCCGGCCGTCCATATCCATCGTGTCTATTGTCTCACCCGCATACTCGACCGCCTTGTAGTTGGCCCCGGCAGATCCTATGGTCCGAATCATCTCGAGGACCAAGTCCTTGGGCATTGTCCCTCGACCGAGTTGACCGCTCACGGTGAACTTGATCGTCGTTGGAACTCTCAGCCAGATACGTCCGGTCAGCAATATACCGACCATTTCTGTGGATCCAATGCCGGCGGCAAAAGCGCCGTATGCACCATCCGTGATTGTATGCGAATCGGTCCCCATGACCAGCAGATTGGGTATGATATACCCTTGCTCGACGAGAATCTCGCTCAGAGGGCCTGCCTGGGGGAAGAACCCCCTGATACCCTGTTCTTTTGAAAATTCCCGGATGTGTTTGATGTTTGAAGCCTGAGCGACATTCGAGGCGGGAAAATGACAGACCGAAAAAGTGACCTTGTCCTTATCCCAAACCGGCCTCTTGAATCGCTCGAACTGTCTGAAGACGAGTTCCGTCGTGATTTCATTCATACTCGCAAGGTCGACGTCAACCTCGACGATCTCTCCGGGTTGGACCTTCGCACGGTCCGCCTTTCTTGCAAGAATTTTCTCGGCAAGTGTCATTCCCATAACCTGTTCTCTCCACGCTTTGAATCTTGCGGTGATTCTGTTAAACAGAGGCTGAATATTTATCCGATCAAAAGATTATATATTATAAATTATAATTTTTCACCCGTCAATCTTTTTTTCCACTTGTGGTTGTCCTTACCTCGAGCTTCTGGGGAAATGAGTCAGGCGGTTCCGGATGATCTGGCCCAGCTCGGAGACGGCCGCCTCCATCTCTGACTCGGCTGTCTGAGAATAGGAGAGGCGCAATGTGTTTTGTCCGGAGCCGTCCACAAAAAAAGAGGCTCCGGGTATAAAGGCAACCCTCCGTTTTATGGCCTCAACCAGCAGATCTCCCGCATCAACTTCTTCCGGAAGCCGGACCCAGATGAAAAACCCTCCGAGAGGGCGGGTCCAGGTCACTTCGGGGGGGAAATGCTTTTCCAATTGGTCCAGCATGAAATCCCTCTTCTGACAATAGTGTTCGACCAGAAGGGGGATCCTTTTTTGCAGCCATCCACGGCGGAAAAACTCATACGTGATATGCTGACCCAGCACATTCGTGCAGATATCCACAAACTGCTTCATGACCACGGCCCGACCGACGACAGCGGTTTCACCGGATAGCCATCCGACCCGTAAACCCGGGGCAATGGTTTTGGAAAAGGACCGCATGTGGATCACCCGCCCCCAACGATCCAGTGCTTTCAACGAAGGAAGCCTGTCGCCCTCGAACCGTATCTCGCCGTAAGGATCATCCTCGAAGATCATGAAATCGAATTCCTCGGCCAAGGCCAGGATGTCTTTGCGGCGTTCCAGGCTCAGAGTAACCCCGGCCGGGTTTTGGAAGTTGGGGATCACATACAGGCCCTTCACGCGTCGGCCGTCGTTTCTTAAACGCCCTAGTTCGTCGCGCAGGACGGTCGTGTTTAACCCATCGTTGTCTATCGGAATCCCAACGAGCTCGGCTCCATGGGCTGCAATCGCACCGGTTCCGCCGAAATAGGACGGTAGCCCCACAATGACCGTGTCCCCGGGTTCCACAAAGACCCGAAGGGCCAAATCCAGGGACTGACCGGATCCATGGGTTACGATAATGTCATCGGGCTGGCACCGGGCGTTTCCCTCCTCTCGAGCGCGCAGCGCAAGCTCCGTGCGGAGTTCCGAGACCCCTTCGGTCGATCCATACTGGAGGACCTTGCCCCCCCCATCTTCCAGCAACTGTTCCACAATGTGCGTGATTTCCTCGTGGGGGAAGACCACGGGGTCCGGCCATGCGCCCGCCAGCGATCTCATCTCGGGCCGGCTGACCAGGCCGCAAATTTCCCGAAGTGTCGACCCTTGCACTCGCAGTGCTTGAGCCGCATAAAGCCTCCTGAAGCGGTCTTCCGTCACCCCCATTGTACCCTCCAAGAAAGTCAGCTTTTAGAGTTGTCCCGGTCAGTCAACGGACCATGGATCTTATGGATACGACACAATTCGATCTTCAGAGAATCCGACGATAGAGCCATTTCGTTCTCCCCCGGTATTGCCAACGATACCCCGTTCAGTGGGTCAAGGGCTTCTTATCCGAAGTGCTTCAGAAATTTATCCTTCTCACCGGAGAGCATCGTGTAGCAATCGTCTGCGGTCGGGAATTTTTCGTCTCGGACCTCGGTCACATCGTCTTTCATCGCCGCGATCTGAGACGTGATCCATCCTCCGGGGTGATCAAGATCTGGCGCAGCCGCAGGGTTCAGAGAGTCGAGGCAGCCCGTGAGATGAAAGCACGATTGAACATCGGGTATGTGTGCTTCTGACTTCCTCCTCCAGGCGCCGGCTGAGTTCCGTGTCGGGTCGATCAACGGTGAACAGCGTAGACCACCGAGCCAAGGGTATCCGAATCATGTTCGACTGTCAAGCTTGATAGCTGCATAAATTTCACGTAATTAATAGCTTTGACGAATTAAATTCATAAAATAGCACCCAGTAACACGGTCGCAGTGAGCACTCACAACTCGGGCGGCGATCAATGGCGGAGGGTCCGACATCTTTGCTTGGGGCTGCGATTCCGGGTGATTCCCAAGGCAGAGGCAGTGCAATTGCGGCTTATCACGGGTTCGACAGCCGTGATAATGGTGGTGCAAAGGATGATCTCCGGTTGGCTCACGGTTCATCACGAAGAATGATCCGACACTCGCCCCGGTTCTTCGAGAAGGACCTCCTCTTTCGGCCCCTGCCGGCACGATCGTCCCTTACGAAGCACCATGACATGGGTCATGCAGTTCAGGAGTTCATCCTCCCGATTCGTCACATAAAGAAGGCTCGTCTCCTTTTCACCGATCCTTTCGAGGATTGTCAGGAGCCTGTGTCGATTTCGAATATCCAACCCGTGGCAGGGCTCGTCCAGGACGAGAAGAATCGGTGACTTCACCATCGCCCTGGCCAGGAGGATCATCCTTTTTTGCCCGTAGGACAACTGATTGAAAATCTTGCCAGTGATGTCCTCAAGGTGGAGAAGCTCAACCCAATACCGGACGAGTTCCTTTTGTTCGTGGGTAGGATGCTGATACAATCCCATGGAATCATAGAACCCCGACGCAATGACGTCAAAGGAATTCATTCGCTTCCGATATTGGATCTGGAGCTCTGACGAAACAACACCGATATGTTTCTTGATCTCCCACAGCGTTTCGCCGGACCCTCTGCGTTTGCCGAATAGCCACAGCTGATTTGCATAACCCTGGAGGTTTTCTCCCAGAACGAGGCGAAGAAGTGTCGATTTTCCCGCGCCGTTTGGGCCGAGAATGGCCCAGTTCTCTCCCCTTTTCATCGACCAGGTGATTCCCTTCAGAACAACCACATCCCCGTAGGAAACCGTCGTGTTTCTCATTTCAATCAACGTGTCCCCTGTATCCGGATCGGGGCGGGCGTGTGAAACCCGGAGATCACGTGTCTTCGGGTTTGTCGTCCCCTGAGAGACAGAATACCTGTTGTCACGCTTCGCCACACACAGATCACATCCAAAGAGGTGACTGATGTTTTTCGACTTCAGGACACTCTCTTTGTTGCCTTGAAGAAACATCACTCCATCTTTCACAAGAAGCACATGGGTGATCCTCGGCAGAATCTCCTCGAGCCGGTGAACGATCAGAACAACACGCAAAGAGCCGGCCATGAGGCGGGTGATCGACTCGGCCAGAGATTCCCTGGCTGTCTGGTCCAGGCCCTCGAAGGGCTCATCCAGAATCAGCAGTTTCGGTTCTTTCAGCAAGGCACGGGCGATCAGCGTTTTTCGCATTTCTCCCGTGGACAGGGCAGTGATGGGCCTTTCGACAAGATCCGTGACGCCCAGAAGAGCCGTGACCTCGCGGAGTCTCTGTTGATCCGTTGTTGTGATCGGTCGAGTCGAAGCAACGGCCGAAAGCATCACATCCTGAGCGGTTGTGGCTTCGTCTTTTTTCCCGGCGTACACCCGGAACTCTTGTTCAAGGTCTTCGTGTTCCATCAAACTTTGATGCGTCTCAAAGGAGACATAGCCTATCGCCTCTCTTGGGGGAACCGTGGGAGGTCTGCCGTTCTCTCCGGCGAAATGATAAAGGATAGAGCCCCGTTGCAGAGGTGTTCCCCCCCATAGGGCGCGGACCAGAGTGGACTTCCCGGATCCGTTTGGGCCCAGAATCGCCCAATGCTCATCCCAGCCCATGTGCCACGAACTGTTCTGAAAGAACCCCCTGTCGCGCACCCGGATGGTGATGTTTTGGATCGTCATGAAGGGCCTGTCGCTTTGCATCGGGGTGTTCAACACATCCTCTCTCTTGAACAAAGCCGAAGCGGATCAACGCCAAACCCACGGATTGTCGGCTCGAATCCTCGATCTGGCGATGAGAGAAAACAGCGCTTCACAGACCTAGGCCTCCTTTTTCCAGCTCTCAGGGCGTAGGTCTCTCACCTTCATACCAGCCTGCCACATTTCAGAATTTCTCATCTCACCGAGCTCTGCATCGAGCTTTTCCCGGTAGTTTGGTTCTGCGTTTTTCTCGAGGACGATCTTCGCTTCCGTTCCGTCGGCAACACGGGTGTACAACTCGGCAAACACCGGGGCAACGGCTTCCCGGAATCTTCCCTTCCAATCGAGGGCCCCTCTCTGCGCGGTCGTGCTGCAGTTCGCGTACAGCCAGTCCATGCCTTTTTCAGCGGCCAGTTTGATGAGACTCTGGGTGAACTCCTCAACCGTTTCATTAAACGCCTCACTGGGTGTATGGCCGTGTTTCCTGAGTTCGTTGTATTGGGCTTCCATGATGCCGGCAATGGCACCCAGCAAAACCCCCCTCTCCCCAGTCAGGTCGCTAAAGACCTCGTTTTCAAAGGTGGTCTGAAAAAGGTAGCCAGACCCCATGGCGATACCGAGCGCCAGCGCCTTTTCCTCGGCTCTCCCGGTGTGATCCTGATAAACGGCGAAGCTGCTGTTGATGCCGCTCCCCTCGAGGAAATTGCGACGAACGGAAAGACCCGAACCCTTCGGAGCGACCATGACCACATCGACGTTCGGCGGGGGAACAACGTCCGTTTGATCTTTGTAGGTGACCGAGAAACCGTGAGAAAAAAACAGTGTCTTCCCCTCGGTCAGATGCGTCTTCAGCTTTGGCCAGAATTCCTTCTGGCCGGCATCGGAGAGCAGGTATTCGATCACCGTCCCTCTTTCGGCTGCTTCCTCAAGGGGGAAAAGGGTTTCGCCGGGCAGCCACCCGTCCTTCAGCGCTCTCTCCCAGGAAGAAGAGCCCTTGCGCTGTCCCACGATCACCCGGATTCCGTTGTCTCGCATGTTGAGACTCTGGCCGGGCCCCTGTACCCCGTATCCGAGTACCGCCACTGTTTCTTTTTTGAGGACTTCTTGCGCTTTGGAGAGGGGAAATTCCTCTCGCGTCACAACGTATTCATCGACTCCACCAAAATTGATCATCGCCATCTGTGGCTCCTCCCTTCGTACCGCTCTGGCACTGTTAACTCTCAAGAACCCCTCGGTTGCCTGTGAACCGGAGTCCCAGAATCGTCCCTTCCGTATCGGCGCCAGGCTGACCTGCGACGGGGTACCAAAACAGAAAGCCTTCCGCCAAGCAGAAGGCCAACCAATTCCTCAATGACCAATGCCTGATCTGCCGCATTCGCATTGTTTCGTCAATACCATTAACAGTTAATCTATATCAAATCACGAACCGTATGGGAAGAACATCCTCAGATCTTCCAAAACAGAGAGGCCAGCCGGTCCGGTGCGGCCTGGCCTCAACAATATCTTGGTTGAAGCCATCCGTTGCCACCAACGGTTGGTGTCTCAGACTCTTCGCCTCCGGAGCGCATCCGGGTTGACGAGATTCGGCGGAACTTCACCTCTCAGGGCCGCGAGCACATTCTCAACAACGACATCGGCCATGACGGACCAGCACTTGTCGGTGTAGCCGCCGATGTGTGGCGTGGAAATCATATTATCGAGCGCAAGGAGTCTCGAATTGAAGGTTGGTTCTACGGAGAAGACGTCACACGCCGCGCCTGCTATGAGACCCGTTTTCAGAGCTGTATAAAGTGCGTCCTCGCTCACGATCCCACCCCTCGCGGTGTTGACCAGGAAGGCAGTTGGTTTCATCATGGTGAGTTCTTCAGGGCCAATAAGATTTTTTGTGGCGTCCGTCAAAGGCACGTGAAGGGTCACGAAATCTGACGTTCGCAGAACGTCTTCGAATGACACATATTCAAGGTGATAGCGTCTTGCGAAATCTGGGTCCTTGACGATATCGTACGTGATCATTCTCATGTCGAAGCCCTTAGCTCTTTGTACCACCTTTCTCCCGATTCCCCCCAACCCAATGAGCCCCAGTGTCTGCCCGTAAACGTCCGTCGTTCTGATGCGATACCATTCGCCTTTTCGCATTCGACGGTCGATCATGGGGATTTGCTTGGCCAGGGCCATGATAAAGCCCATGGTCAAATCGGCGACGGCGTCTGCATTCGCTCCCGGCGTATTCGTCACCATGATTCCTTTTGTTGTCGCGGTCTCCAGATTAACCCCTTGATAACCAACCCCTCGGACAGCAATGACCTTGAGTGTTTCCCCGGCCTCAATGACGCGAGAGTTCACCGTATCTACTGCTGAGACGATGACGGCGTCCACCCCTCCGATGAGCTCGCAGTAGTGATCCTCACGCAGAACGCCAATCTCATGATAGGCTTCAACGACTTCGCAGCCCTCACGCTTCAATCGCTCAACGGGTTTGGTGGAGACTTCGGAGAATCGATTCGCCACAATCAGGACTCGGGTCACAGCAAACCTCCTGAAACGTCGAGAGAAGGAAAGACGGCCCCGGGTCTCGTGGCTGCTCTCGTATTGTACGAATCACAATTCATGACCAGAATTCCCGTAAGGACGCCCTCGTATCGTCTGGTATCCAGTGGAGTGGGGACGGTACAGATGACCATTGAAGCGAGTGGATGCATCCGCGCCTAGTCGATATCACGGCGGCGGTCCGGTTCCTGTCGATACGGCCAGCCATACCCGATGAGAGCAGTGGCCCCTGGATCGATCAATCCATCAGCCAAGTCGGAAGATCCCTGACGCTTTTCCCCGCAAACCTGCAAGCGTAAGCGCAGGTGGCACAGGTGCCCTTGAATCCCTTCAAAGTCGGTTCTCCCTTGATCGATTCGATGATGGAAATCGCCCTTTCAACATTGGCCCTATCCCCCCTGATTACCAGGACGACTGCCCCGGCTGACTCTCCGATCCCACCGGATGCGATGTGTCGTGCTTCCACGTCGGCCAGAATCCGAAGTGCCTCGATCTCCGTAACAACGGTCCCATTCGAAATGCAGAACATCCCGAAATCGGCTCCCATCGTATAGTCGAGAGTTTTGGCTCCTGTCCAGGCTGCGGCTTCTCTGACCGAGGTCACCAGCTTCTCCAACCCCACAGGGAAGATACATCTCAGGCCCTGGGATGTTGCGGTCCCATACGTTGACCAGATTGTCCCACCGTCGAAACCAGAGGTTATGATTCCCACATTCCTTTGATGATCCAGTGCATTTGCCCCTTTGATAATAACCGTATCGAGATGAAAATCCTGAAGCGCCTCGGAGATGGTTTTTGAACACCGTTCCCCTTTGTACAGGATCATCGGGCAGGGCCCTTTCTTGTCGGGGTCGGTCACACAGAGAACTCTATGGGTGTTCGTTCCTGCCGCGAACTTCTCAGGCTCCATCTGCCTCGTCCCGACGAGCTCCTGGGCCACGTAACCATTGGTTGTTCCGCAGGCAAGGATTATGTACGCCCCCCGCCGTGCAACCTTGACCTCCTCAATCTCGACAACCGCCTTTGCAATCAATCTTCTCGATTCTGACGGTATCAGCGTGAAGGCTGCCTTCATTGCGAGCCTCCTGACGTATCCTGGCCGTTCGAGCTGGAAGCCTCTGAGGGTTCAGAAACGACTTGCGCTTCGGTCGTTTCTATCAACCCATCTCGCTGTCCTGATTCATATTTTGCAAACTCCCCTGTCCAACACCACGTTGCCGTCAAAATAGACTGTAGCCTCCTTATACATCGCGTCATGATGATTGGGTGCCAATACCTTGCCGCCAATGGCGAAGTTGCTTCCTATTCCCGCGTGGCAGTTTCCCAGCCGTCCCAAGTCCTCCAGATTGGTCGCTGCCAAACGCGCACAGGGGTTAAGGCCAACACCAAATTCCGCATAGTTGAAAGCCTTTTCGTCCTCCAGGCTTTCCAGTGCCTCTCGGAATTTCAAAGCTGCCATGCCACCTTGAAAATCGACAACCCTACCTTCTTTGACAATCAAAGTCACCGGATCGAACAAAGTGATGCCGACACTCATGATGCTCACGTCGCTAACGATTTTACCTTCGGCACTTCCCTCTACGGGTGATATGTTGATTTCACTATTTGGGAAGGCAGCAAACTGCCCTGGTTTTCGGAAAATACCCGTCTCATATTGCACGGGACGTCCTTCGACGTACCCTCGTATGTCTGTTCCGGCGGGAGAGGTGATACGAATTTCCTTTGTCTCTGACAGCAGGGCTCCCAGTTTCCTGCCCAGACGGTCGCATTGCTCATAATCGGCTTCAATGGCCCCGACACAAAGTGCATCCTCAGTGATTTCACACATGGTTGACCCGCGTCTGCCCGCCTTGATCGCCTCGACTCGGGCCTTTGTGTGGGTCTGGGACCAGGTGGAAGGTTGGAGGAAAACGTCTGCCTCCCGGAAGGCAGCCACGATTGGCTCGGGCAACTGAGCCCCATGGGTTTTGGTCGGAGGGATCATGATGATGATCGGGTTGGCCCCGACGGCATAAGCCGCTCCGGCCAAAGCCTCTGCAATTCGCAGCTTATTGGTGTCTGTTGAAATAAGGACGGTCTCGCCTTCCTGGACTCCTCCGCAATGCATGCACTTCATCGCTCCCCGTATCATTTGGATGGGACTGGAAGAACCGGGGGTGTAGTGCCAGTAGGATATAGGCCATTCTCTCGTACTCATATATGCCTCCTGTCGCTTTGTAAGGGATGTGGGGGGGCGCGGTCTTCAGTCCTTACCGCCCTCGCGCTTTTCACAAGATCCCGTCTCCGCAACGAAACAAAGAATGAGCTGCTCGATCCGGGGTACAGTCAACATTCCTGATCGTTGATGCGCTGACCGCACGCATTCACATCTGCATGTGTTGATAAGAAGAGTCTGCTCCAGAATCTCAATCTGCCTTAGATATCCAGTTTGAACAAGCTTAAGGGGTTCTCAAAAGTCACCTTTCGAATATCTTCTTCGCTGAGCCCGTATTTCCGCATCGCAAAGGCGGTATCTGGGACGGCCAGGGCGTTCGATGGCCATGGCTGCGCCGCGGCGTCGCAATCGACGAGAACTCTCTCGGTCCCATATTTGCCGATGATTCGAGCCGCGTCCTCAGGATATAATCTTCTCCACGGCTGCACGGTGATTGCCGCCCAAGCCCCTGACTCCAGCGCCAGCCTGACGACTTCCTCGTCCGCGTGGTCCACGATGAGTCGGTCCCGAGGGAGCCCCACCTCATCGGCGAGTTCGAGGAATTTTTCTGCATACTCTATTCGTTTGATTTTTGGATCGTCCCAGTTCGGCGGCGTATGACAGTCAACGGGAAGGTTGTAACGCTTTCCAAGCTTCATCTGTTCTTTCAATATCTCGGTCTGAACCTTCATGCTTGTCGGAACCGCCGTTTCCGCTACAAATCCTATCTTCTGAGGGTCTCTGGGATCGAGCCCCACTTCGCCGATAGCCACGACCTCCTCCGCCTCTTCAATATACCTGGGATAGCGCTCCAATACCTTCTCGTAGTCTTTCGGGATCACCAGCATGTTGAGACCCACCATGGCGAAGAGTCTGATGAAAAACCGGTCGTACGTAGGTCTCGCTATCCTGATCAGATGATCTGTGGCGTTCAATATCGTATGAGCGTCATAGGCAGGTAACAGAACATATGCCGGGGAGACGATTGTTCTGATCCCCCTCTTTGAAATCTCCTCCATATCTTCATGGTTCCGGGTATCAACATGCAGGTGCGGATCGATGAATTCCATCAGCAGTGCCTCCTTCTTGATTTGTCGGTTGGGTGTTGTTGTGTGCGCCAGGTCACCCCCTTCTTTTTTCCTTCTAACCAAGCTCTGGAGGTTGTCGCATCATCGGTTGAAATGTGAGCGTCCAATATATATCATATATTATTTTCTGTCAAGCTTCCGAATCGAATCACGTAGAACGTGACTGAGATGGTCTGGCAGGAGGTGCCATCGAAGAAAAAGTTTCGAAGTCTGCGAACCTGCTCTCGCAAACTGTGCTCGATCCGGTGTATGTTAAATTAGCGGGTTTTAGCTCGCTATCGATTCTGGGAACAACGATAGTGTGATGTGACGTTATTCCAACTTTGTAAACAGATGTCACCAGTGCCGGCATGCTGCTTTGGTGCGCTGGAATAGACAGGAGGTTGGTACATTGAATCGAAAAATAGAATCCATTCTGGTTCCCACCGATTTCTCGATCCGTTCCTGTGATGCCTTTGAATGGGCGGCCTTTCTCGCAAAACAGCTCGACGCCACGATCCTTTTGTTGCACGTTCTGCCGGAAGGGACGGCTCAGGATCTGGTCTCGAGTCCCGGCAACCCCTGGGAAAAGGTGCTCGACAAAGAGGACAAGATGATGATCAAGGAGTTTGTGGCTTCCGTCGATGCCAATTTGAACGGCGACCTTGTCAAGGAGACCATCGTGGCCGTGGGGAATGCTCCTGAGAAGATTCTGGAGATTGCCCAGGAGCGAGGGGTGGGTCTCATCGTCATGTGCACCCATGGCAGGACGGGTTTGGCCCATGTCCTGATGGGAAGTGTGGCCGGGCATGTCGTTCGACATGCCACATGTCCTGTTTTATCCGTCAGGGGAAAAGGATTGGAACCCGAAAAAGGCTAGCGGCTCCTTTGGCGGAATGCAAGACCGGGGGCATTGATCGCTTTTGAACCTGACTTTCCTCTGAACTCAATTTTTGTTGAAACCAGCAAGAGGTTTGCTAAGAGTGTTGGGTACGGGGACACACCGACCGGTGTGTCCCCGTGTGTGCCTTAGTTCATGTGGACGGTGATCTTTTTGGGCTTGGTTTTGGGCTGTTTGGGAAGGATGATTTGCAGGAGACCGTTCTTCATCTTGGCCTTGATTTTCTTCGTATCCACGGTCTCCGGAAGATGAAAGGTCCTGGAGAAGGCCCCATAGTGACATTCATGCCAGTGGTCTTTTTCATGGTCCTTTTTGTCCTCCACCTTTTTCTCGCCCTTCAGGGTCATGTGGTGATCCTCAACACTCAGGTTGATATCGGTGGGTTCCATCCCGGGTGCCTCAGCCGTGACGGTTATCTTTTTGTCTGTTTCGGAGACGTTTACGACCGGACCCCGGCGAAACGACGGGTGAAAACCGACGATGCCTCCAAAGAGGTCGTCGAACCGTTTTTCTATGGCTGTCGGACTTTCAAAGGGATTGTACAGTGTGGGTATCATCATTGTTATTCTCCTTTGTGAGATTATGATTTCCTTCATGCTTACACTCTGAGAGGTAAGCATTTTTTTTGCCTTTTCAAGGGGGTCACTTTTTTCGGGGGGGGAAAATCCTTTGGCCTGATATCGAAAAGTGAAGGGTCTGAAGTATTATGAGGGCATCAGATCGATGGCACCGTCCTCTGCCAGGTCGGGGATCTCTTGTGTGACAAAGGCCTTGAGACGTTTGAGGATGTTTTTTTCGATCTGTCGGACCCGTTCGTGGGAGATCCCATACTTGTGACCCATCTCATGGAGTGTTGCAGGGATGGGAGCAAGGGTGCGGTTTTCAAAGATGTCACGATCCCGGCCCCTGAGGGTGTTCCGAAATGCTTCAATTTTCTCGGTGAACAGGGTTCTGAGTTCTTGTTTTGCCAGCCGTTCGTCAAGATACGGTTCTTCCGCAGGGATCAGATCGCCCAGGCTGTCCCTCGACTCCGGGTCAACCGGCGTATCCAGGGAAATCTCACGACCCGAAAGCCTCTGGTCCATTTCGATGACATCGGACTCTTTGACGTCCAGCCTCTGTGCAAGGAGCCTGGGACCCGGTGTGAATCCCAAAGCTTCGAGTCTCTCCTTTTCCTTTCTCAGATTGAAGAAAAGCTTCCTCTGGGTTTCCGTGGTTCCCACCTTGACCAGACGCCAGTTGTCCATGATAAACCGGAGAATGTAGGCCCTGATCCAGAAGGAGGCATAGTGGGGAAGACGGACACCCCGGTATGGGTCGAATTTCTTGACGGCGAGCATGAGGCCGATGTTTCCCTCTTGAATCAGATCCAGGAGATTCATCATCCAACTGTTGTAGTATTCGAGGGCGATCTTGACCACCAGCCTGAGGTTGGACACAACCAGTGTGTATGCTGCCTCAAGATCGCCCTTCTCACGGTACCGGATGGCGAGTGCTTTTTCATCCTCAGCTTCGAGAATAGGATACCGTCGGATTTCTGCCAGATACCTGTGAAGGGGATCGAACCGAGCCGGGGGATGGCGGTCCTCCGATTCACCCCCGGTCTTTTGCAGAGGCTCCTTTTCTTCAGCGATGTGAGACTTCTTGTTTTTCACGGGATACGGTCGCGGTTTTCGATCTTTTGATGAAGGTAATCAATGGAGGGTGGGTTTGTCAACAAAGGGAGGTCCATGACCCATCGGCACGGTCGTGCGTTTTGGCGGAGGGCCCAACTTGACGGTCTGTCGGGTCTTCTGCTAGGTTGTGGCTATCATCAGATTGTCCGGGGCCCGTTTTTGCCAACAAGACACTCATCCGTTGTCTGAGGCGGAACTTATGGGTATGATCAGGGCGAGCAGAGGCAGTCGGCGTACATTCGCCAGAGACGAGAATATGTCAGCATTCCTGCGGGTTTTAGACCCCACGGATGACCTCACCGGAGGTGGGACAGCTTCGGCCGTTGCCGGTGCCATGGCCGCTGGACTCGTTGCCATGGTGGCTCGTCTGTCCATCGGGAAGAAAGGCATGGAAGAGGAAAACTACTACCGGAGCATTGACAACGAAGCTCAAAGGTTGTCGGCCAGGCTGTTTGCCGGGGGACGTAAGGATTCGGAGGCTTTCCGGGCCGTCCGGGCCGCGTATGGAAAGGCTGCAGCAGGTGCCGAGTCTGGGAGTCCAGGGGAGGAACAAATTCACAAAGCTGTGATTCAAGCCGCCCGGGTCCCCCTCAAAAACGCCGAGGCCTGTAAGCGGGTTCTGGATCTCTGCGCGAGACTTGAGGGACACTCGAACCCGAATGCCGAATCAGACCTCGAGTGTGCCTGCCATCTTGCCCGGGCCGGTCTGTTGGGATGCCTCGCCAATGTAGAAATCAATCTGGGATCTCTCGAGGACGCAGAACGGTGCCGAAGGTTGCGGGAGCGAGTCCGGGCATTGCGCACATATGTGCAACAACGGGACGATCACACCGACACCTAGCCGTTCGAGATGTTGGATCGCTGCGCTCGTTCAATCGGCTTCGCCTCGTGGCGATTGGTTAATGGTACAGTGAACGAAAGGGAACATTTTTCGGTGAGAACGAGGGAGATGATATGAAGGTGTTGATGTGTGTTCCTAACATCAGCGAGGGGAAGAACCCGGATGCTGTTGAACGGGTTATCGATCAGGTTCGAGCCGTGATGGGGGTGAAGCTCCTGGATTATTCCTCCGACCCGACCCATCATCGCTCTGTGTTGACCTATCTGGGAGAGCCTCAGCCTGTTCTTGAGGCAACAAAGGCCATGGCCGCTGCTGCATTCGACCTGATTGACATGTCCACGCATCACGGGGCCCATCCTCGAATGGGGGCCGTGGATGTCGTGCCCTTCATACCGATCCGGGGTATGGAGATGGAGGAGGCTGTTGAAATCTCCTGGTATTTTGGTCGATTTGTCGGTGAGATGGGAATTCCCGTTTACTATTACGAGGAGGCAGCACGCCGTCCCGAGAGAGTCAGTCTGGTGGACATCCGCCGGGGCGGATACGAGGCATTACCCGATAAACTGGGCCAGGAAGAATGGAAACCCGACGAGGGACCTGCGGCGTTCCACCCGAAGTCTGGGGCCACGGTGACAGGCGCACGTTTTCCCCTGATTGCCTTCAATGTCAACCTGCAGACGGAGGATGTCTCGATTGCCAGGCGTATTGCCGACAGCGTGCGGTACACCAAAGGGGGCTATCGATTTGTCCGCGCCATGGGGTTAGCGCTTGAAGGGGAAGGCGCGGTTCAGGTATCGATGAACCTCATCCACTATATCCAGACACCCATTCCCCGGGTAATGGATACGATTCGTGCCGAAGCAGCTCGGTACGGCGTGAATGTGACAGGATGCGAGGTGGTCGGTCCCATTCCCATGGGCGCCGTGGTGGAGGTTTTTAAACACTATCTCCAGCTTCACGATTTTGCAGACGACCAGATCATCGAGAACGCCCTCCTCGAATGAAACACGCCCCCGGTCTCAGAAGGGCAGGTTTTCCAGGAAAGTCTCATAATCTTCCCGGTCTATTTCTTCCCTGAGATCGACCCCCTGTTCGACCATATTGTACATGACAAACAGGTAGGCCGGTCTCCCAGTGTCGAGTGTCAGAACAATGTGGGAGAGTACCCGTGCGATGCCACATTCGCTGAAGCCCGTAAACTCCTCAGGATGCCGGCTGAAATGCTCGTACTCCCTCCGGTTGTATTCCCATAAATCCAGCGGCCAGAGATCAACCACCTGAGATTTTTTGACCTGACGGATATTGAGTGCTTGGCCGATTCTGTCAAGAAGGTTTCGAAATCCCGGGGCGGATGGTTCGATTTTGTCAGCCCGTTCCAGCCGGTAGATCAGGGACGGATACGCATCGGGGACATAAATGGATCTGGATCGGACCTGTGTGATGAGACGGTCAAGGGATGGTTTCATGGGGTCTGCGTCCTAGAATAGAATATGCTATTTTGACATCTGTGATGGGGTTTTGCAAAGCCTTTTCTCCCGGTAATTGGATCGAGTCATTTGACTCAGACGATGCTGCCCGCCGTGAACCCTTTTGTTTGACCCTTCTCCCGGGATATGCTACAAAGGATGGGGCGTTCAAGAAATCGGGTCATCCCTCGAGGAAAGAGATGGATACGGGAAATGTCATACTCGATGTGAGGGACCTGAGAACGGTCTTTCATACCTTCGACGGTGTGGCCAAGGCCGTGGACGGCGTGAGTTACCAGCTGAAAGAAGGGGAACCCCTCGGCATCGTCGGGGAATCAGGTTGCGGTAAGAGTGTTTCTGCCCTGTCTGTCTTGAGACTTATTCCAGATCCGCCTGGTCGTATTGTCGGCGGTGAGATCTTCTTCAGGGAAACCAATTTATTGGATCTTTCCGATAGTGATATGAGAAAAATAAGGGGGAATCGGATTTCCATGATCTTTCAGGAGCCGATGACGTCCCTGAATCCAGTTTTTACCGTGGGGGATCAGATCGCCGAGGCTTTCCGACTCCACCAGGGACTGGGTCGTCAAGAAGCCCGCGAGCGAAGTGTCGACGCGTTAAGACTGGTCAACATCCCAGCCCCTGAAAAATGCATCAGCCAATATCCTCACGAACTGAGCGGTGGGATGCGACAACGGGTGATGATTGCCATGGCGCTCGGGTGCAAACCCGAGATTTTGATTGCCGATGAGCCGACGACAGCCCTCGATGTCACGATCCAGGCTCAGATTATCGATCTCATGCTTCAGTTGAAGGAAGAACTCGGCATGGCCATCATTCTGATTACCCACGACCTTGGCATTATTGCAGAGACGGTAAGCCGGATTATTGTCATGTACGCCGGTAAAATCGTTGAAGAGGCATCGACCCGTACGGTTTTCAAATCACCCCTTCATCCGTACACACAGGGGCTGCTTCAGTCCATGCCCAGATTGGGCGACAAGGTCCGGGTGGGACG
>Ga0180438_10004700_pt1 | contig 19483 bp, 13 predicted proteins | sample SS_ome_12_FD_132455 | JGI IMG/M metagenome (GOLD analysis project Ga0180438, IMG submission 132455) | Hypersaline lake sediment archaeal communities from the Salton Sea, California, USA - SS_3_D_2 metaG | ecosystem: Environmental > Aquatic > Non-marine Saline and Alkaline > Hypersaline >... | reverse complement strand
AATCTGGAGTTCCATCCCCATCAGTATCTCTATCCGGTGCTCCCTCAACATTGTCAGGAATTCCGTCCCCATCTGAATCTCCGGCTAAGCAAAGAACTCCAGACCTTGCTGTACCAGCGTAAAGCACATGTGGGTCCATTTGATCCACGATTAGAGCGAATATTCCTTTAGCATCCACAGGCCCATCAATAGCAGTCCAGCCTTCACCCGCATCTCCACTGTCGAATAATCTAAATTCACCTTCTCTAAAGATTGGACCACCTTCACCAGAATTGGTAGTACCTCCCGCATAGACATGATTTGCATTGGTTGAGTCTATTATTAAGCTTTTCACATATATATCCGAAGGTATGTAAAAAGATTGATAGGTTTCTCCGCCGTCTGTTGTCTTATAAATACCTCCCTCCATCCCGGCATAGATGATATCTGAATTATCTTCGTCTATAGCTATTGAGTAAACAGCATTATCTCCTCCCCAAGGCGCACTAAACATATCTGTCCAAGTTTCTCCCCCATCAACCGATTTACTTAGGATAGGTGCAAGAATAGGTAACTCTCCTCCTACCAAGATAGTATTTGGATCGCTTGGATCAATTGTAATGATATGTATGCCCATCCCTATGCTGTCAGGCTGTCCTAGTATAAATTCCCAAGAAACGCCGGCATCTTCAGAACGCCATACTTGTGCCTCACTGGAAGCAAACAGTATCGAGGGATTATCCGGTCTGCCTTCAACAGATTCGATAAAACGGCCATGCATTCCGTTGTCAGAAGAAAACCAACTATCACCATTATCAATGGATTTATACATGGAGATCTCATCTGGCAGCGGAAATGCGGGGTCCTTGATATAAACGCTTGCATACATAATACTTGGAGAAACTGGATTAATAAAGATGTCACTAATATCTTCTCCAGTAAGGCCCAAGAAAATCCAATCGTTTTCTGTCGACAAATCCTTTTTGTAAACACCATTATCAGTACCGGCAAAGAGAATTCTATCATTCTGGGCCAATGAATAAACGAATCTCTCTTCCAAACCAAGAGAGGTCCATTCTGATATTCCACTTGCCGACGCAAGCTGTGGAACAAAGCTTGCTCCAACAATTACGGCAAGGCTTAACAGAGAGCCTCTTACAAACTGTGCTCTGGATATTGGCTTACCTAATAACTCTCTCATAGCGGGTCGTCTGCACACGCTACATTCTGTAAACCCAAAGCCGCTGTGCAAAGGGCCAAGCAAGTAGCCTATCCCGACAGCCATGTTCAGAGGAAAGTGTACTCTCAGACTCCAAGTTGTCTAACGACACCCTAGCTCACACCGCCATTACACACCTAAAGGCGACAAATGTCAAGTGGATTCTCAAACTGTTTTCACCAAATGAAAATGAGGGCGAATGGTAATAAGAACGAACATCGGTAACCTGGTCTTGATGCACGCCCGTGTCCTGTTGCGCCACTCTTGGCCGCCGGGCGGCGCGGGTAGGGTCAGGAAGGGATCGTTATGTCAGAGCCACGACATGGCCAGGGGGAGCCTTTCTGTTCAGAAAGGCTCCCCTACAAAGACAGACTATCCGCGTTGCGTTGGCACGCTGCGGTCTAATACTCCATTTCCATACCGGTGATCATCCAGCCGCCAGCTTCCTTGGTGAGCTCCAGCCCAATAGTAGCCTCGCCCATGGCGGTTTCGATAGTTAGCGGATACGCCGTGGCAGTGGTCCCTTCAATCTTTACCTCGACCTCTTCGAGAATGACTTTCATATCGTCGAGGTATCCCATATCCTTGGCTTCGAGCATGAACTCCTTCAACTCGTCCCTACCGCCCTGCTCGCCCTCGAAATTCTCCGACAACAGAGCCATCTGTCCGTCAATATCCTGGGCCTCCCCAGATGCTTTCCACTTCTCGAGCATACGTCCGATGAGCTCTTCGTCGCTCGGTCCTTTCCCGAATGCAGCGCATCCGCAGACCAAAACCGTCGCTACCAGGCCCGCACCAAGTTTCAAGAGTGTCGACTTACGCATGTTTTGCTCCTTTCCGTTCTATTTAAACTTACCCCCCCACGATATCCCCCAGGCAGCTTGCGACGACACGCACTGCGCTGCCGCCTGCGAAACGAAAAACATACAAGACGCGACCCGCCGGCCGCCCCTTCCCGTCCTGTCGCTGAGTCTAAGCGTCTTTTCAGTAACCCAGGTACCTCACCAGCTCGGCATAAGCTCGGGAGACCGGCGTCTTGCCCGGATACTTCTCGAACTCCACGTGCCCGTCCATATATAGCACGTTGCTGCCGCCGGGCAAATGGTTGAAGTTTATGGACGTTTCGCCCGGTTGTCCGATTGTGTCAAACATGATCCACACCTCACTCTGAGCCGTTGCCGAGCCGGCCGGATTGTTGATATCGGTAATGAAGAACCGCTCGATGCCTTCCCGGAGGCGATACGCGCGGTACCCGCCGGAAGGCGAGGTGAGGTCATTGTCGAACCACCCACCGGTGGTATCCACTCCGGGAGGACGCCACTGGGTTTGAAAGTAGAGCACCATGTTGGCTTGGGCAGCGTAGAACTCGGGGTTGTAGCCGGTACCGGAGGTTATGTCGAATCCCATGTCGTTTTCGTCCCATCCGGCTGCAAGCATGTCTTCGGTGCGGGCCGCCCAAGCGATATACATATAGGAGGTCACTTCCTCAAACTGGAGACGGCACGGCACAAGAGTATCCGGCAGCTCGTCCTTGATGTTCTCCGGGTCAGACGGGCAGAACAAAATGTTACGGTCCGTCAGGTATTCCGGGTAGATCGAATACATATCCGGCTGGCCGCTCGGCCAATCGATGCGGACAATGTCAGAACCATCTGCCTCATCACACTGGTACTTCGCCCATGGTGGAAACATGCCATCCCACTCGTTCGCATACATCTTGTAAACGAGTCCCCACTGTTTCAAGTTGTTCGCGCAACTGGCACGACGGGCAGCCTCACGCGCGCGGGCCAGCGCCGGCAGCAATATCGCCGCCAGTATCCCGATGATCGCTATGACCACCAGCAGCTCTATCAGCGTGAACCCTTTTCTCCTTCTCATCATCTTCCCCCCTTGTATCATCCATCGGGATTGTCTCAAAAAACCCGTCACATTGCTGCAGTTCGGCCATGTGCTCACTGAAACGCGATGATCACCCCCTTGGTACCTTAGACGTTCAACACCCGCAACGTCCCGCGGGCTTCCCGGCCTGCGTAACTCGACTTACAATGCTCCGCCGACATGATTCCAAGCGGTAGTGATGGTTCGCTTATCCCTCCCATTTCCGCCTGGCTCTACTGAACCGGCATTTCTTGAAAGAGACCCAGGCCCGTTAGCCATCTATGGATAGCATACATCCACACCTGTGATTCTGTCAAGCGCTAATCGACGGTGAGTTATGCCGGAAACTCCGTCACCGCTGCTCTGTTTCAGGGGGAGAAAGGCACGGATTATTCCGACTGGGCAGTGAGCTCACCCAGAGAATGGCTTGAAGTGCCCTCAAAAAAGAGTGTATTATTGCACTCAAACCAGTGGCAAGGGTTAGGGCGGGACAATCTGCAGCTACAGTTCTTTTCCGCCGTTTCCGGAGGTATCTTATGAAGCAATCGTTAGTTACAACCGCATTCGCTCTTGCTTGCGCCCTCGTCCAGCCGTGCACTGTCGCAGGCGATGACGCGGTCATGGTCGAGTCGTTTGACGCGAAGTCTCCGCCGGAGAACCTGGAAACCAGAAACGCGCGGGTGCGCCTGGTCGAGGACACACAAGATGGAGGCCGCGCGCTCGAGGTGCGCTTCAAGCCGTCGGAACGTCCGGGGTTCACGATAAACCCACAGGAGGGCGAGTGGGACTGGACCGGCTTCGGCGGGGTCGCTGTTGACGTGCAGAATCTGCAAAAAGAACCGGTCGAGGTCTTTGTCCAGTTGCAGGGGCTGAGCGGGACCGGCGAGCGGCGTGTCGCGCGAGGCAGCCTGACGATCCCACCAGGCGAGAAGCGGGCGGTGCCCGTCTTTCTTCGCAACCACGGACTCGGACCATACTGGGGCATGCGCGGCATCCCGGCGCGAGGCCCCGTCTTGATGAAAGGTCCCGGAATGGCCGAGACACCTGGCGGTCCGGCACTAATATCAAAGCTCAGCGTATACCTTCGCGATTGTCCTAAAGAGCGCACACTGATTGTTGACGACATCCGCGTGTTCGAGGCGGGGAGCTCTCTCGACCGGCTCGTGCCGTTCCCGTTTGTGGACAGGTTCGGACAGTATATACACGACGGCTGGCCCGGAAAAGTGCACGACGAGGCCGATCTGCAGGTCTGGCACCAGAAAGAGGATGCCGCGCTGCGCGCAGCTCCTGACCTTGTCGGCAGGGACCGATTCGGCGGCTGGGCCGACGGGCCGAAACTCCAAGAGACCGGCTGGTTTCGGGCTGAGAAGGTGGACGGGAAATGGTGGTTGGTGACGCCTGAGGGTCACCTGTTCTTATCGCTGGGGATCAACTGCGTTCGACGCGGCGAAAGCACATTTGTCGAGCGACGGGACGGCTGGTTCGAACAGCTTCCAGACCCCGCCGGCGAGTTTAAGGGACTTGTAGATTCGAGAACAGCCAACTTCTACGCGATGAATCTGAAACGTAAGTTCGGCGACGAGTACGCTAACTCCTTCCGAGATCTTGCCTATCGTCGTCTGAAAGCCTGGGGATTCAACACCGTCGGGAACTGGTCGAGCGGCGACGTTCTCAAGAACAGTCAGATGCCCTTCGTGGTGACTTTGCACTCTGGACGGAGGCGCATGCTCGATGCCAGTTCCGGTTACTGGGGCAAGCTCGTCGATCCTTTCGATCCGACGTTCGTCGAGGATACGCGGAACAACCTTCGCGCCGGTACCGCATCTCTTAGCGAAAACCCGGTGGTTCTCGGCTATTTCGTTGACAACGAGATGTCCTGGACGCGAATTGCAGGGAGTACGCTGGCAAGCCCGGCCGAGCAGCCTGCACGCGTGGCGTTCATCGACGATCTGAAAGCGAAATACGGCACCATGGACCGGGTGAACGATGCATGGGGGACAGCCGCCGCGAGCTGGGACGAACTGCGAGTCCCAACGCGGGCCGGCGAAACCTGCCGGGCGGACTCGGAAGCCTTCGAGTACAAGTTCGCGCGCCGCTACTTTGACACGGTCAAAAACGCGCTTCGCGAGTATGCTCCCAACCAGCTTTACATGGGATGCCGGTTCACACCGATTTACTGTCCCGAACCGGTGCTGAATGCGTGCGCCGACGTCGCCGATGTGGTCAGCATGAACCTGTACTACCGCAAGATCCCGCCCGATATGCTGCCCGATATTGACAAACCGGTGATTATCGGCGAATTCCATTTCGGCGCGTTGGACCGAGGCATGTTCCACCAGGGACTCCAGGCCGCCGCCGACCAGGATGAACGCGGCACGATGTACGTCGACTACGTTAGGAGCGTGGCGGAACATCCCTTATTCGTGGGATGCCACTGGTTCCAGTACGTCGACCAGCCGATTACGGGCAGAACAGGCGACGGCGAGAATTACAGCATCGGGCTTGTCAGTGTCGTCGATGTGCCTTACGAAGAGCTTCTAGAGGCCGCCAAGCGGGTGCATCAGGAGGTTTACGCTTACCGCTACAGCCGCAACTGACAGCATTGGGACGACGCGCAAGACGCTTACTCGAATCGGAGTATGCCGAAGCGCAACGGGGTGTGGAAATCAATTAGTTCGAGCGGGCTCCACGCGTAGTACTCCGACTTGCCGCGCTCGGGCGAATCTATCCTGTACAGGTTCAGCCGCCACTCGTCGCCCGGCTCAGGCGGGGTATGCGGCGCGCCGATGAGCTGGTCGAGCGGGATGGCGTACTCCGCGTTCCAGTACTTCGCACTGCCCGGCGTATCCATCTCTCCTTCGACGTGTACCGCCGTTTTCAACCCTTTGACCTCGTAATCCCACAGGCCGATGAAAGGCTTTCGCACGCCTGGTTCCGTCCGGGGATTCAGTATACACGCGTCGAACACCACGTTTTTCGGGCTGATATTGACCTCGTAGTACTGGTGAGGCGTCCCTGCAGGACATATGAAGGCCTCCACACATTCCTCGGTCCATATGTCCGAATCGCGTTCCGTCTTCGTGCCCCACACATACTCGTCTTCACAGTGGAACCCGATGTACAGGGTCGTGTCGCTGCAAAGCAGACGCGCCTCGGTACGGTACCTCGGTTCGCCGCCGACCCGCGCCTGCTGAAGTTTCGCCACCGGCGCCTTTTCCCACAACGGATCGTCCAGCTTGCCCGTCAGACGCACCTCACTCTCTATTCGCGGGCAGCGGTACGTAGGCAGATTCGGTTTCTCGTCCATTCCCGGCGCTCCCTCCGACAACGCGATTCCAACAAGAAAGGCGAGACCCAGCACACCGGAGAATCTCGCCCTGACTATCATTCCCCTACCCTCGGCCATCAATACGCCCGGCTTGACCTCCTCACTGCACCAATTTACCGGCAAACGCTCGCGCTCTGGACACCAGTTTCCGGTTCAAGCGTGTATCCTTCGGTTCGCCGAGCAACACCGCCTGAAGCACCCCGGCATTCTCGGCTCGCGCAAACTCGATGAACCTCTTGTACATTGACACGCACAGGTCGGCCCCGTCGTTCTTCCCGCCGCCGGCGGTCACCACGAACCCGAACCTTTTTCCCGACAAAACGCACTTGTGCGCATCAGGTTCGAACTGGAAACATGCGTACAATCGGTCGAAAACCGCCTTGATCTGCGCCGGAACGCCCCAGCAGAACACCGGCGTCGCGAAAATTGTCACGTCCGCTTTCATAATCTTCTTGTAAAGGTCGGTCATATCGTCGCGGATCTTGCATTTAGGAGGTTTGGCCGCTTTCTGGCACGCGAAACACTCGATGCAGCCGCCGATATCCGCGTCCGCCACCCAGACCGTCTCGATGGTGCATTTACATTTCTCGTTCAACGCGTCCGAGACGGCCGACATGACAACAGCAGTGTTGCCGTCCTTCCGCGGACTACCCTGGACTACCAGTACGTTCATTCCGCATCTCCCCTCTTCAGAGTCGGATATCCTACATGCCGGGTACACCCGAACGCCGAAAATGCATAACTCCCATCAACGTTAAGGTGTTACCTCTTACCATAAGCTTACACATACCGGGCTCGTTAGTCAAGAGAATTCATAACGATCCTCACTTAGTTCCAGTGTCCGACTGCGGCCGTGCTTGATCTCCAACACGTTCCCTACGAGCGCAGATCCAGCATTGTCGTCATTCCCGCGAAGGCGGGAATCCAGGGGCACCGGAACATACCTACGCAACGGAATGGATTCCCGCCTTCGCGGGAATGACGAAAAAGGGAACGTAACGGGAGGGCGAGGCTCGTGTCGTAGACTCGCCGCGACGGACGAAGAATCTGCTTTTCCGAAAACGCCGGACAACCTGGGGCCCTGAGCGTCATATTCCGGCGTTCTTACGGAGCCTCTGGAGTGCCTGGACGTAATAATCAGGGATCAAGCCGTGCTTATCCGGCGGCACGTTCAAAAGAAGATTGACTCCTCTCGCACGGCACGCCTCGAACTGTTCCGCCAACTCCTTGTCGGACCGAGGCAGGTCGCCTTCCACGTAGAACCAGTTTTTCCCGATAGGGTCGCAGACCTCGCCGGGCATATAATACTGTTTCCCCTCGATCGTGCGCCACTTCTCGTGGCCGCGATCCGGAGGGAGTCGCCGCTCGATAGCGATCAGGTCGGACGGCCAGGCGTAGTCAACGTTGTACTTCTCGCCGGTCGTTATCCCGCTGTTCATCATGATAACCGTGTCCGGCTGCAGCTCGCTGACGTAATTGTACAGAAACGTCCTGTATCCCCGTCCGAGCACGCCGGGTATGTCTATCCACATCTCAGCGATTGGCCCGAAACGCGTGAGAAGTTCCGTGATCTGCGCCGTCTGAAACGTCTGGTAGACCGACGTGGTATACGGACCGATCTTGTCTCTCGGGTCGGACGGCGTCCTGCTCCCAAACCGGTTGTGGTTATCCCAGGAACAGTAGTAGAACCCGGGCAGCACTCCGCGTTTCTTGCAGGCATCGACGAATTTCTGGACGGCATCCGTCTTGTCGGCGCTGTTGGCCACGGTGTAATCGGTAAGGTCGCTCGGCCACAGACAATGACCTGCTACGTGTTTTGTGGTGAGAACCGCATACTGCATCCCGGCGTCACGAGCGACCGAGATCCACTGGTCAACGTCCAGACGGTCCGGCGCATAAGTGGTAGGAGGCGCTTTGCCGTCCGGCAGCTCGTCACCAACGAACGTGCTCATCCCGAAATGGATGAACATACCGTAACCGAGGGATTCCCAGGCACGAAGCTGGTCAAGACTCAACCGTTGGCTTCCCCGCGTGCCGGCTTCTGCCGCCTCAGCCGATTTGCCGCCATCGACCGCGGCCAGAACGCCAAGTGGAACGCCCGCCGCACCGCCTTTAAGAAAAGCGCGTCGCCCAAACCCTTTCTTGTCCATAGCTCCCCCTCCTTATGGTTTAGGAAGAAAAACACCATCAGCCCCCGACGATGCACGGTAACCGGTCGAAGGTGCAAATCGAGATTGCCACGCTCCCTGCCGCCTTCGCTGCGCTTCGTCGGCCATGCCGGTCGCTCGCAACGACGAGGGAACGTACGGGCGAACCCATGTGTTCGCCCAGGATTGAAGGGCAGACACGCGGGTCTGCCCCTACCATACGTCCTCGGACAGTCGTGCCACGAAAAAAAAGGGGACTGACACAAGCCCAGCCGGGCGGAGACGTGTCTGTACCCTTTTTCTCTAACTTCTCCAGGGTCGGGACCTGCGGAGGTTTGCCAGAGCCTCCTTCGCTATGCCGACGTCTTCCTCAATCTCGAAATCGAACATCCCTACAAGGAGATGGTCCGCGCCGTTCTCGAAACAGTACCGGAACGCGTCTTTAGGCGGTATAGCCCCCGCCGCCATTATCTTGAACGCGATCCATGGTTTCTCGACGCTGGCCATAAACTCGGCGGTCTCCTTCGGATCGCGGCACCAGTAACCCGGGATCTCGCCGGTCGGCCCCTTCAGCTCACCGCGTTTTGGACCGCTCGGATAGTTGTGGTGGTGGAACGTTTTGATATAGAAATCGGCCGGGATATTGTTCTTCTCGCACGCGGCGACGACCCTTAAGTCGTGACCGCCGACGCCCGAGGGCACACCGCGTTCTTTCGGGATTTCAACGGCCTGCTTCATCAAATCCACTTTCCGCTCCCGGATCAGCCCGTCCGCATGGACACCCCACAGGTAGATCGCGTCACAACCGCCCTCTATAAGGTCGTCAACCTGTTTGGTATACTCCGCCATACCGGGTTCCACCGGCGCGGTCGGACATATGATCCACTGGATCTTGCCGCCCATCTCGTACCGGTACTTTTTCAGTGTCGCAAGCACTCTGGGTACCGTATGCACGGACAGCGTATTGATCCCGTGCTTTTCGGCAAGCGCCATCGTCTCGATAACCTTCTCATCCGTGTTGTAGTGTTCGGTAAGTGTGTAGACGTATTTCAAATCGCGGCTGTGCGTGAAATGTGTGAGCAGATTGCCTCCCAACAACACGCGGCTGACTTCCATATCGCCGATCTTGCCCATGGGAAGCGTGTTGCCGGATGATGCCGGTTGGCTTCCCGCAACCTGTGCAGACGCCGCGCCTCCAACACCGTGCATCGACAACGCCACCGCTGCAGGCGTCAACAACGATCCTTTAAGAAACGTCCGACGATTGGTCTCTCGTGACATGGCTCAATCCCTTTCTTCGATACCAACAACCTCTTTCTCGCAACTCCGGCCGCCGGGTGGCGCACCCCAACCGCATATGAATCCTTCACCGGTACCATTGTAACACAATTCCACCCCCTTTGACACTCGGAGGACTGACTTTCAACTTCATCGTAGGCAATGAAGTCCAGGACAGATGCCTCTTCCCCATCTTCCTTCGCGCGCGCCTACAGATGATACGGATGGCGTTGCGGTTTGCTGAGCAGGCGGTTCGCATAGGGGTCATCGACGACTTCTTGTTTCTTGGCGTCCCATCGCAGTGTGCGTCCCAACAGATAGGAAAGATTGCCCAAGTTGCACATCGTGGCGGTCCGATGGCCTTTCTCGATGTCCATACAGGGCGTTGCACCGGTTCGAATGGCCTGCAACCAGTCCTCCTTATGGTTCATGTTGTAGTCCGCATACTTGTCCATGCGATACACTTCGACGCCGCCTGCGGGTACTTTGAAGTTTCGTGCCTTTTCCGGTGCGTCGTAGCGCGTGCCGTCGCGGTCCAGCACCAACGTATCGTCCTCGCCGTGGAACACCATGCCGAAATCATCATTCTTGTCAGGGTAGTTGCTCTGCCGGTCACCGGGTTGCGCCCAGATGAGTTGCCAATCGGGGTCTTTGAAGGTGTAGACCACCTCCATCGTCGGCGGGCAGTCCCAAATCCCCTTGTTGGGAGGATAGCCTTTGGCCTCAATGGTAACCGGCATCTGCTCGTCGGCGTCGAGGCACCAGCGGATGACGCTCATCACGTGCGCCCCGCGATCGCGAATCACGCCGCCGCCGGATTCCATCACCCACCGGAATACGCCGTGGCAGTAGGCGCTGTTGTACGGACGCCAGCGCAGCGGGCCGAGCCACAGGTCCCAGTCCAGTTCCGCCGGTGGCTCGCGATCCGGGTCCGTGCCGCCCGTCGGGTTGAGCCTGTGCCAGCATGTGACCTTGTGGACTTTACCAAGCATGCCGTTGCGGATGTAAGTGCACGCTTGGTGCGCGGGCTCAGCAGATCGGGCCTGCGACCCCACCTGGACCACCCGGTTGTACTTCTTCGTCGCCGCTATCATCGCCTCGCCGTCGTTGATCGTGACCGAGGTCGGTTTCTCGACGTAGACATGCTTGCCGGATTCGCACGCTTGGACCGTCTGCACGGCGTGCCAGTGGTCGGGCGTGGCGATCACCACCGCGTCGATGTCATCGCGCTCAAGGATGTAGCGGTAGTCGCGGTACACGTCCACGCCGGGGCCGCACTTGGCGACGGCGTCCGCCAGCCGTTTCTCGTCCACGTCGCACAGCGCGGCCAAGTGGATCTTGCTCAAGCGTTCGAATTTCAGGGTCTGCCGCAGATGGTTCGACCCCATGCCCCCGATGCCGATATGCGCGAGCACGAGGCGATCATTTGCCCCCGGTTTCCCCGGCGCTGCTATCGCCGAAATATGGGGAAAGCTCAAAGCCGCCCCCGCACTTGCCAGGAATCTTCTCCTGCTGAGTCTCATGGCATCAGATCCTTCCTCGGGTTCGCGAGACTATCCTTCCCTCTTGGGCTGAACTGCGGTCTCTTTTTCCGGAACCAGTTTCACACACGGCAGACCGGGCACCTCTGCGCCCCGTTGTCGCAACGACTGCGCGATGTTGGGTTTGAAGGCGTCGGGGACTGTATCGAACGCGGCCTTGAGCGCGGCCAGGGAGCTGTCGCCGGGGATGCGTTCCAGGGTCATGCACGCATCTTCACGCAGGGCTTCGTCCTCCAGCAGCTTCGCCACCGGCTCAACCACCGCGTCGTCCCCAATTTCGGACAGGATCCAAAGTGCTTCGCGACGTGCCGGAACGGACTGTGCTTCGTCGCTCAAGAGAGCGGCCACTGCCGCCACGACGGATTTCCGGTCATCGTCAGCACCAGGCCGGGCCGCGTAACGCGCAATCTGCCATAACGCTCGCTTGGCCGCCAGCGCCGCCTCGCTTCCGTGCGTGGAGATCACCCCGGCCAACGGTTTCACCGCGGAGGCACCGGCCTTGCCCGCATTAAACCAGGCCTTGGTCCGCTCGTCGTCGCTCCCACCGGTGATCTTCTCGATGAGGGCGGGAACAGGAGCTTTGTCGTCAGCCATGTCGTTTGTCTCCATAAGTGTCCAGGAATCCTGAACAAATCTGTCCTACCGATTGTACACAAACCTGGAGCGCCGGGCAACGGATCAAATGCGTCTTCAAGGAACGTCCTTTCCCAGCGCCCAGTAGATAGCGTTCTTGAGCAACCGGTTGAACGCAGGATTCTCGAAATCTTCCCAATGTCCGAGAGCGGTGTAGAACACACGGCCGCCGTTATACGTGTTCGTCCACGCCACCGGCTCCGTCGCGGCATCCTCCGACCAGCGGCCTTGTAACAGCAGCGTGGCGGTGTCGGACAACGGATTAAGCCGGTAAAGCCAGCTGGGGCTATGGAACGCAGCGTCTTCTAATCCCCTGAGAACTGGATGGTTATCTACATGCGCGGCACACCATACATCACATCCCGTGCGGCGCGAACGGCTGTCATAGCCTTCGTAGTGGCACCCCAGCACTTCTTCGTCGAAATCCTGCCAGACCACGTGGCCGCCGGGACAATCCGCCGGATCGCTCAACTGGAACGGGACGACGCTGACACGCAAGGCCACGAGCGGCTTGCCCGCGCGAATGAACCGTTCGAGATGATCCATTTGAGTGACCGGCAATGCCCGCCGTCGCATGCTCAACACCAGCAGGTCTGCGTCGTACAACGCGTCCAGTCCTGGCACATTGTTTCGCCCGGCGCCCTTGTGGGATTCCGCGGTTAGGAACGTGTAACGGAAATCGTCCCCGAGATGGCGTTGGGCAAAGGCCGGCAGCGTGACCTCTGATTTGTATTCCTGTTCCGCCGTTACGAAGACAATATGCGGGCGGCGGTCTTGTGATCCCACTCCGGCCGCGGCCAACAACTGGCGACTCTCGAACGATGGTGCAATGTGTTGCTCGATATAGCGCTGGATGACGGCGCTGCCTTTGGCTGGCGTGAAGTTCCGGTCAGTCTCCCTGCTTGCGGGATCGATGCCGTTCGCTGTGATGGCTTCGACCAGATCCGACACGAAAAGTGTCTTGAGACCGTAGCGTTTCATGTTGACCATGCCGCATTCGCGATAGAGAACGCACATATTACTGGCCACGCCCATATAGACGAGCGTGTCAATACCGTTGTGTCGGCAGAAATTCAGCATCTCTCGAGCGTTGTTGCAGTCAATGAGGACGTCGTTTTCCGCAAGGACCAGATCCTTGTGCTGCCGGGTCCAGACTCTGACTCCCGCCGGGCACGGCTGTTCCGGTCCACACTCGCATCGGTCCCTGCCCACGGGTTGCGGCGGCGGTTCGAACGTATTCCGTTCCGGCAGCGGATATGGCGGAACGGTCTGCATTGCCTTGCGCTGGGGATACTCCGCATAGAAACCGGCCACATCAGATGGCGCAAAGACGATGGGGATGCCAAGCTTCCGCGCGGCTTCGAGCGTCTGGTTCATGCGCGGCACCAGATTGCTCACGCGCGCGGTGTAGGTCTTGCACCAGTGTTGGTCCCACATATCAACGACGACGATCGCGGCTTTGGTTGCGACAAGCTTCTCTTTGATTTGTATTGGCACACCCGAGGCCGGATCGTATTGCTGGAGGTTAAGATCAAGAAACGTCTCGTCCGACCATAACGGCAACGACAATAAAAGAAGGGCCAATACAAGAATGGTGTTTCGGGTCGTCTTACCCATTCGGGTTTCTTTCCCCAGATGACAGGACAAACCTGGCCCTTAGACCAGCATACCCGCACCGAGCCGCCTTGGATACCAACAACCTCTTTCTCGCAACCCAGGCCCCTACCGCGTTGACGCGTATGAATCATTCACCGGTAGCATTGTAACACAATTCCACCGCCTTTGACACGTGGTGTTTAAGAAAATGGGGACTGACACAAGCGCAGCGAGACACGAGCGGAGACGTGTCTGTACCCCTTTTTCTAATGATGCACCAATGGGATAGAAATTCGGTGGTCTGTCCCCGAATTCCAGTGAAAACGTCACTCAACTGCTATCTCGTTTTCGTCACGAACGCGCCACCAAATAGGGGCTCCAGCTATCTGTATGCGGTGTTGCCGGGTTTCGACGGTAATGCCGGTCGTAGTGGAGTAGACCAATCGGATCGGGTCTCTCGTCTCGACCGCGCCAGCCAGCGATCCGTCCTCGTCGAACCATCTGAGCGACTTGGCTGCCAGCAGACCGAAACCTGTCTCCGTCATCAGAAGTCTACCTTTCTCGAAGACGTCGACGAGTCTGACAAGCGTCTCATCTCGCAGAACGTACAAGCGGGTGTCCGTCAGGATGTATAGATAGCTGCCGTTGTCGACAATCGTCGTCGGAACTGAACCAATATCAAAAACACGGAGCGGATTCCCGACGTCGTCGAGTTGGACGATTTTTCCTGCATATGTCCCGAGATAAGCGTGCTTACCCTGGTGGTCAAAGCTGGCAGCATAGATCCAGTCTTCTCCTGGACCGTACATCGCCATCTCCAACTCAATTCCTCCCACACCAGGTACCGTTAGTCTCTCTCGACGAATTACTTGTTTGTAATACACGACCTCGGACTCTTGTTTCATAATGGAGGCTGCTTCAGTGCCCGTGAGTACCTCAACAGCATTGTTCAGCTTTACCATTCTTTCGTGCATCACTGGCTCACCAGGATGGAGGTCGGGATGCCATTCCTTGGCCAGCTTGCGATACCTGCTTTTCACCCCCTCTGCACTGAACGGGAATGACAGCCCCATAAACTCCAAAGCTCCCATGATCTCTTCGCTTGTGCCAAACGTCTCAACACGTTCGACCACTTTTTCCCACCCCTCTTTCGGCGGCGTTTTCACGGACCATAGTTCTTCACCTCCTGTCGACAAGCACCAAGCTTGATCAACGACCGTGCAGAGAAATCGATCCATTGCTGGTGAGACGTCTGTACACCGAATGTAGTTCCTGTTTGCGCAAATCGCCCGAAGATCCTTCGTGAAAATGAGAGCAAGATTCTGATCATACGCATGGAGGCCACAATCCGAGGATAATGCAACGAATCCACAACCGAGAGGATTTACCCCCAGGCGGTAAATGTCATGGGAGAGCGCCGCTTCTCTAAGCGTATCACCTGCCCTGTTGCGCTTCTGGACCGCCGCCTTACCTTGGGGAACACGTTCGCTTCTTCCCTTCATGTCAAAGGTCAGACAACCGTCTAGGGTGGAGAAGGTGTCACGAAAGGCCGGATCCGGTCGCTCAGGCATAGGCAAGGGTGCCTCGCTCTGGACCTCCCAATCGCACCACTCAGGAATTCGGGTAAGAGGTTCGCGATCTCTTGCAGAACCGGCGGTCTCATACTTGCAGTATTCGTGCCCAATCCCGCCGGATTCGAGCGCATCTACCAGTTTGTTGTGACGTCTGCGGTCAGTGTCATTCACCAACTCGGAAAGCCGATCCATCATCTGAGCTGACCATTTCAACGCAATGTGTGGTTTCTCCTTCTTGCGCCAGCGCAGTATGATGCTCCGATAGGACTTCAGGAACGCCTCGCCCACAACCCCATGAAGGTCGGCCTTGGGGACAGTATCTATCAAGCTCACTACCTTATTGTACTTTTTCTCAGAATATGCGTCGAGCACAGCAGCTATATGGGGCTCGTGGCGGGCGATAGTGGATGCCTCCTCTTTCTGTCGCCTGAGATCCCAACACGCGGGTGACGGAGGTAAGGGTACGTATCTCACATTCTCAAGTCTTAGTTCTGCCGGTTGCCCTTGCCTGTCCTCTCTGGACGGTTTGCGTTGGGCAACCACGTCTGTACTCCCAGATGCGCCGTCGGTGGTACCCGAAACTCTAAGCATAGACGCCTTAAGCGAGGCGAACATGCGTCCGAGTGTCGAGCTGTGGGATTCTTGGCGGCTTTTGCGAGAGTGGGAAATCTGGTCGCTGAGAGAACTAAGTCGGCTTCGGGTGATCCTAATTGGCCGGTTGCACTTAACACACCTTCCTGTCTTCCCAACGCTAGCGTCAGCCACGGTCATCTGCTGACCGCACTCGCATTGCAGTATATATGGCATTCTGGACCCCTTCTCCGACTCTTCAGGGGTTGTGCGTCAGGCACCATCTTCGTGCTTCGATCTCAGCCGCTTCATTAGTGTCCGAATTCGGAATTCGTGGTCTGTCCCGAAATTGCAGGATTGCAGGCCCTATCCCCGTGATTGTTTACGCAGCGCCTCTACCGCATCAGGTATACCCAGTTCCTTCTCTTCCTTGGCCCATTCATCCCAGAAGTCAACGGTCGCGCTGCTGGGCCTTGTGGCTGGCTCTTGGATGCGAATCCTGCTCGGAAGCATGGCAGCATCGCCCACGACCAATGCTTCGCCGACGTCAAGAATGGGAAGTAGCTCGGAAAAGCCCCCCAGATTGTCGGGCAGCAATCGCTTGACAACTTGTTGGTCCTCCGCATTGGTTAAGCGCATCGCTATATAATTGTTGCATTGACTCAGAACAGTACGGTTGACCTCCGCCGGACGTTGGCTGACGACGATGAGGCTAACACCATATTTCCGACCTTCCTTAGCAACACGCTCAAAGGAACTCAGGGCTGCTTCGTTGACCGCACTGGATTCCGTTCGAGAGGGGATGTAAAGGTGTGCCTCATCGCAAATCAATGCGATGGGATGGCGTTTCTCTTTCTCCGTCCACTGCTGAACCGAGAACACTACGCGTGTAACCAAGCCTATAATAAGCGGGAGAACATCGGAAGGAACTTCGGAGAAATCGACAATCTTGACTCCGCCTTTGTCTTGTTGGCCGGTGCTGCCAAGCAGTTGTGTGCAAAAAGAGCGCATCCAGTCGTATTGCATGGTGTCGGCACTGCCAGCAAATAAGAAACCCAGGCGACGGTCGCGTCTCTTGGCTTCAAGGCGTTGGATAAAGCGTGAAAGTTTATTCTCGAAATCGCCTGCGCGCGTGGTACCTGCTTTTGCTCCTGGAACTCTCTCTGTATTGAGAAAATTGAGTCTTTCCATCACTGTATCAAGGCTATAGGGAACCGGACTATCCACGGTGAAGTTGGCCAGAACTTCCAACTTGCTCTCAGCTTCTAGTCTCGTGCGTTTGGCAGCAGTCACCTCGCGCGAAAAGACCATAGCTTGATTCGGCGCGTTCTGGTCGCTACGGTCCAGCAACATAGCAAGCATTTCCTCGTAAGTCAGGAGCCAGTATGGAAGGAAGACAATTCCGTCGGCAAGTCCCTTCATCCCATCCAGATCGCCCGGACCGGCAATACTAAGGTGTTGAATCCCGTCCCCTTGAATAGGTGCGTATTCCCCATGGATGTCGAAGAGAATGGCGTTGGCATTAGGAAGAACCGCCACTTGTTCAAGTATGTGTGCCACCGTACAGGACTTTCCGGAACCGGTGCTACCCACCACGACGGCATGGCGCTGGAAGAACTTGTTCCCGTCAAGAAAAGCCTCGGCGTTCTCGTCAAGCGTGTATTTACCCACAGAAAGTGGCTGTTTAGCATCCTGAACAGACTTGGAAACCGATTGCATGAACTTGGTTAGCCGCTCACCATCAAGCACAAAACACGGCGCATCAATTTCAGGCACGGTCTCAAGAGTGCGGCGAAAGACGTTGGATGTAGTCCCGACGGTATCAATCATGGTTCCGATCAAGGTAACGCGGACCACGTTCTCAATGACGGTCATGCCTTCTGACATCTCTTCATCCGAATCTTCATCTGCAGATCCGCCGACCGTCTTTCTTGTAATCTTGTTGATAAGGCCAATGAGGTGCTGCCCCGCCTTGGAACTCCTTAGCGCCACAAGATGATTGACCTGCAACGTCCGCAAACGTTCTTCATCGGAGACGGTGACAATGACCGTGCCGGTATCTACGCTGTATACTTCACCGACGGCATCAGTGCTCTGGTAATCAAACAGTGTCATTTGATGGCCCTTTCTCTCCTAATAGCATGTCTATGAATCGTGGAAGATCCCATATTGAGTAGTCCGCCAGAACTTCACCTGAAGGACATTCAGGGCAATAGACCTTTGTTCCGCTTTCGTTCTCCTCAAGAATGAGGAAGTGGCGCGGTGGATTGTCAAGGAAAGCACCGTGTGCTGCCTCGGTTAGATCCTTCGTGACGATGACGATGGGGATGTTGTCTTGACGCACACGATTCACAAGTTTCGGCTGAAAGTGTTTATCGTTGAAACCGAATCCGATACACAAGTAACATGTGGCGTTTTCAAGTGCGCGATCCGACCAAGTCATGACAGTACGAAAGGGTTCCTGAGTTGTTTCAAAGTACTTGCTCACGCCTGGCGTAACGATAAGCGGTTTGCAGTTTGTAGGGATCTCTTGCGCAAGAGGAATCGCGATCGGTACCTGGGCAGGCCCAATGAACCAATCCAGGGACCCGTGAATCTTCAAAACCTCAACACGCCCTTCGAAACCGGGCCTGCAATGCGACGAAACACACTTCTCACTATTGGGAACAAAGCGCTGAATCCAACCGGATGTGAAACCGGTAAGGACCTCAGCCTTAGCCGTATTGGCGGCGTACTCAGCGAGCCGGTCGTAATTGGTTGTGACAACGGATATTTTCGGGTTTGCAGTTCTCAGGAAATAGCCGAACAGCCGACTCAGAGCGAGAGTCTGCGGTTCGACGATCATCTTTACATATACTTGAAAATCTATTTCTGCCGTGATTCTCCATGTTTCTTCGACAACTTGTGCCAATAGTGGATCGCTCAAAGGCACTTCATGTAGTGACTTTTCAAGGTCTTTCGTTTCTTCCAACATCCCTTTGAACTTGTTCCACGTGTCATCGTGAATATCAAGTCGCTCGAGAAGCTCGACGGCTAATCCTTGCATGGAGGGAAGCCCATGGGGGATAGATGTCCCACACCCCAAGGCAATTACCGGCACCTTCTCCGTGTATTTCTGGGCCAGTCTTGCTACGTCATCGACTTCCATATGGCCACTTCCGTCAGTACCGAAAACGTTGACAGGCACGTGCTTTCGCTTGATCGTCACCCGTCCACAGAATGGGGCAAGGCGCCTTATTTCGGCAGCCTCGAAAAGGAGAGCGTCTGTCCCGACTGGTCACATTATACACATTCTGAGACGGTTTTGTCAAGGGCTAAATGCGGTTTTATTCGTCGTGGGAAAGTTATTTGCAGGCGTAAAGGGGCATAGATTCATAAAGCAGATTCTTCGCTTACGCTCAGGTCGAAGACTCGCCGTGGCGAGATGACAGACAAACCCAGTCATTGCGAGCCCCCACCCCTGTAGTCATTGCGAGCGAGAGCGAAGCAATCTCGGTTTGATACCGCGTGCCATGCAACCAGATTGCGGCGTCGTCCGCCACGGCGGCCTCCTCGCAATGACGAGGGTTGGTAGAGGCGGGGAAACCTTTGAGGAGATAGGGAGATGTTCTGAAAGCGATGCGGGGATGATAAACCCCGGGGAAACCTTTACGCCACGGGCGCACCTCCGGCTTGCAAGAAGGTTGTCCCTCTCCGCGGCGAGTGTTCCACCGTACCCTTTCTCCGCCACGGCGGATCTT
>Ga0180438_10004699_pt1 | contig 19483 bp, 13 predicted proteins | sample SS_ome_12_FD_132455 | JGI IMG/M metagenome (GOLD analysis project Ga0180438, IMG submission 132455) | Hypersaline lake sediment archaeal communities from the Salton Sea, California, USA - SS_3_D_2 metaG | ecosystem: Environmental > Aquatic > Non-marine Saline and Alkaline > Hypersaline >... | reverse complement strand
TTGTCGAGAAGAAGAAGCTTCAGGGGATCCATGAAAAGCCCACGTTAGGGTTCACATACTCTATCGGCACAAAGACTTTCTTTTCTTAGCTTTCTTGGGTCTAAGGCCTGTCCGGGGCCGCTTGCCCGGCCATGGTTCGGAGGAAGATCTTTCTTCCCGGTCACGGGAAATCTGCTGTTTGTCTGACAGGGGCCACAAGGGGAAAAAATAGAAAGGGCTTGACATCTTGTTGCAAAATTGGATAATCGCAAGAAAAAATGAAGTGTTGCATCACTTTTTGTCCCTAAAGAGCTGTTCATAATAGACAATCTCGTCTATGGAAGACAAGAGCGTAATGCTTGGTATAAAAACGGATAAACGAAGGCAACCCCGTCGCAGCCTGCAAGTCCCACTCTTGTTCCAAAAGGGAGAGAGACTCTTGTGGAGCATGAGCGAGGATGTGGGAACCGGAGGGCTCTTCCTGAGGAGCCACTGTCCACCCGATCCGGGGGAGACCCTGGAGATCCATCTACAAGACCCGTGGGCGGGGGAACCCATGGTCCTTCACGGCGAGGTTGTTCACCGAAGGGAACGGACCAAGGCGGTTCTGCCGGGAGAAGGGTCTCGGAGACCTCCGGGAGCAGGGATTGCCTTCGGAGAACTCTCACCCGCGCAGAGGGATCGACTGGGTGCGATCCTGTCGAGAGAGGCCCTCACCAAACCAGAGGAATCCCGGCCGAAGGATGATGCGACAACCCGGGATCAGGACAACGGTGAGGAGGGTCAAGTCTTCCAGGTGCTCGAAGATCCAGACGAGATTCGAAAGGTCTTTGACTGCCTTTGCAAGAAGATCCGCCCTGTTCGGCTGAAAAGGCTGGGGGGACAGATCTGCTATACGACCTATTTCCGGCGCGTGGTCGGTGTTCCAGCCTCCTTGCATGTGCAGGCAGAGGCGGTTCGCCTCAAGGACTTCGATTCTGTCTTTTCAGGGAAGATCCCGTTCGTTCTTCACTTCGATCTGGAGGAGCATTCGTACGTCTTTTCCCTTTCAGAGCACCCGCAAACCATGGGGGGAGACTGGAGTCTTCCTCTGCCCTGGAGGGTCTATTACACACCGGATCGCCGGAGCCCCCGTTACGGAAACGAGATCAAACACCCCCTGACCGTGGAATTCCCAGACCCTTCGGATGCCAGCCTCCACCGGGTCAAGAACGTTCTGGACATCAGCTTCGGCGGGTTGGCCTTCAAAAACTACCCAGGGGAGGAGACCTATTCCCCTGGTCAATCCCTGTCGGGCGTGAGGATCTGCGACTTTGATCATGTCTGCAGGAAGACGGATGGTGTGGTGAGACACACAAGCTTTGTCTGTCTGCCTGACGGTGAGGTCTTCCAGAAGGTGGGGATCGAGTTTGCCAACGACGGGGCCTCGGGTTTGGAGGAAGTTCCCACTGTGAGGGAAGGCGAACTGGAGCAGATCGATGGTTCTTCGTCGATCCTGAAACACCTGAAAAGGGTGGCTTCCAACCGGGTGAAGATCCTGACGGGCCTGGATCACTCCATCCTGTTTTCGGACGGACGGCTCCGTGCGGAGAAGCGGAACGGCGGAGTGGAACTCACGATTACCTCTCGCCTGCTGTCTCAGAATCCTGAAAGCGATTTCATACAGGCGCGGCTAAGTTACCATTACCTGTTCCATGGAACCTATCACTTCTTCTCGGCGAGCACCCGGAAGCAGAACGGGCTTCTTCTTCTTGAAGTGCCGACCTTGATCAACCGGGCAAAGCGGAGGAAGGTGGTGCGTGTCCGACCTGAAGGAATCGTGCAAACCCGTTTCCGGTTCTTCCACCCCGTCCTGGGCAGGAACATCACCTTGCCTGTCCGGGATCTTTCGATCCGTGGGCTTTCGTTCGATTCGGACTATTTACGGGATCTCTTCTGGCGAGGATTCCGCCTGCGAAGTTGTCAGATCTTGCTCGGTGACGAGTACTACCCGCTCGGAAGCGTCGAAATCCGGTCGCTGGTTCAGAGCGTGACCGAGAACGGTGAGTGGGAAAGGCACTGTGGGGTCGAATTTCTCGATTTGCCTGCAGAAACCGAGAGACACCTTTCTGCCCACATCTTACGAAAGAGCAACCCCCAGATCCGGGCACCCACGGCAGAGAGAATCGAGAGCTTGTGGGGACTCTTCAATCGGTCCGGGTTCATCTACCCTTCGAAGATGGCCTATATCCGAAAGATCAGGGACGAGATCGACGCGACCTGGAAGAAGCTGTTGTCGGATGAACTGCCCTTCTACAAGCAAATCGTCTTCAGGGAGGGTGAAGAGGAACTCGGCACAGCGTCAGCTGTGCAGGTGTATGAGGATACCTGGTTGCTACAGCATCTGGCGGCCAGCAGTCACCCTGTCAAGCTGATTCCCAAGTTCGTCATGATGGGACTTGCCCAGTTTCTGATGGAGAACCGAGACATCAAGTATTTGATCACCTATTTTCGAAAGGAGAATTCCTTTCCGCGAAGGATGTACGCCGGCTTCCTCGAACGCTTTCCGCTCGAAGAGCAATTGCTCTTCACCAAGCACAGTTTTCTGTACCTGGACCTTGACCAGCAAACAAAGCTCATGGGTCAGAGACGAGTTTCCGCGACCCGCCCCTCGAGCAGGATCGTTGTGAGACATGCCACGGAGGCAGACAAGGAGATCATCGAGAACTACTTCCAGAAACGCCTTCATCCACTGCTGATCCGGTCCCGAAGTCTAACCAGAGATGTACTCCATCTGCCGGAGACCTCGGCGATGTTCCGTGCCAAGGGCCTGATGAGGGAACGATCCTGCCTGGTAGCCAAGCAGGGGGGCACGTTGGTCGCCTTTGCTCTCCTCGAGAACTCCTCGGCCGGGATCAACCTCTCCGGCTTGCTGAATGCCTTTTCGATCCAAACCATCCGTTGTGATGGCAAGCTTGCTGGTGAAGCGAGGAAAAGCCTTCTCGATGCCACACTCGACTGCTATCGTTCCTGGCGTGCCCGTGTGGCGATTTGCCTCACAGATGAGGAAGACCTCACAGACTACCTCGATGCTGGGTTCGTGAAGGAAAAAGAGTACGTCTGTCTGTCATGGAGCCGACGTACGTACAAAGGCTACTACGACTACGTGCAGGAGAGGTTCAGCCGGTTCGAAGAACGGCAACAGAGAAAACCGGAAGAGCTCGTATCCGACCCACTGAGCCTCTGATGTGAGGTGTCCCCCTCATGAGATGGCATAGTCTGTCTAAGATGTTGACAGGTCTGTGTGATCGTATCGCCTGCAGCCGAAGAACACAGAATGCTCTTCTGAGCCAAATGCAGACCCTTCCGATCCCAGATCAGACGGCCCGCTGCGGGGCATCCACGGAAAGAATGTTGGAAAGGGGGCGGAGGAACAAATGACAAGGGAGGAAATCCATAAGAAGATCTGTCAGATCGTGTTCGAACAGTTGAAATCGAGTGGGAGTGAGATCATCTGCTGTCTTGACGACATAAAGACAGAGTCCCGCTTCATGACGGATCTTGGGGCTGATTCTCTTGACGTGGTGGAAATCGTCACCAGTGTTGAAGAGGAGTTTGACTTGCAGATACCGGACGATCTTCTGGAGCAAATCAAAACCGTAGAACAGGCAGTTGACTACATTAGCACCAAAGTCTGAAGCAGAGGACTGAGACACATGTATCCCCCCGTGAACCTCGATCTCAAGAACGACTACCCGTTTGGGGGATGTGTGCGTTAGGAAGCCGAAGATCTAACCCCTGCGAGTGACTCTCCTGGCTGTTTGGCTACCTGAGGGTCACTTATGGGCAGGAAGATCGAGAATCTGCTCCCTTTTCCCGGGGTGCTCTCGACCTCGATCCTGCCTCCGTGGTCCTCGATGACCTTGTGGGATATGCTGAGTCCCAGGCCTGTCCCTTCCCCCACATCCTTGGTCGTGTAGAAGGGCTCGAAGATGCGGGAGAGAACCTCCGGAGGAATGCCGTGCCCGGTATCCTCCACCATGACCAGAATTTGGTCTCCCTCCTGTTCGGTCCGGACCCAGATCTCTCCCTGGCCGTCGATCGCCTGAAGGGCGTTGGTCAGGAGGTTCATGAAGACCTGATTCAACTGGCCGAGGCTGCAGTGAACCTTGCCCTGGAACCGGTAGTCCCGATGGATCACGACCTTCTTTTCCTGATCTTCCGGCAACAGGCTCAGCGCGGAATCGAGCCCCTGATGGATATCTTCCTCCTTCTTGCCCTCCACATCTTTGCGGGAGAACTGGCGGAGACCGGTGATGATGTCCTCGCATCGCTTCAATCCATTCAGGGCCCGCTGGGAAGCCCGAGCCAGCTTTCCGCTCAACTCCTGAGGCGTGTTCTCCCCTGTCTGGAGGCGCTCCAGGGAGGTGCCCAGGGTTCGGATGCTGCTGATGGCCGCGTTCAGGGGGTTGTTCACCTCGTGAACGAGTCCCGCCGAAAGAAGCCCAACAGAAGCCATCTTCTCCGAATGGATCAGCTGGGTCTGGGCCTCCTTGAGTTCGAGGAGGGCATTCTCCAGCTGACGGTTTCGCTCTTGCACTTCTCTTTCCAGTTTGCGCATCCTTATCAGATTCTTGACGCGAACAAGGAGCTCCTTTGGATTGAAGGGCTTTGTCAGGTAGTCGTCTGCACCTTGCTCGAATCCCTCGACCTTCATGGCCACTTCGCTCTTGGAACTCAGGAGCAGGACCGGTATGTGCTGGAGGTTCGGATCGGATTTTATGGAAGAACAGAGCTCGTATCCGTTCCGGTTGGGCATCATGATGTCCGAGACTATGAGGTCGGGTAGGAGCTTCTGAACCTTCTGCCAGCCGTCCTCCCCGTCGATCGCTGTGCGAACCCGGAAGATCTGGGACATGCAATCGGCAATGAATCCACGCATGTCCTTATTGTCTTCCACCACGAGAACGGTCGGACGGCCCGTATCCGAAAGTGCCCCCTCATCAACCTCGCTTTCGTTCTCCTCCTGGGCCACTTCACCCGGCAGGCTCTTTCCCCTCTCTACTTCCTCCACGTAATCGGCCTGACGGAACATGGAATTCGTCCAACCGCCTTCCTCCTCACCGATCGATTCGGCTTGCTCTGGGATCTCGACCTCGACAAGGGGAATCGTGAACGAGAAGACGGCGCCCCCATCGGGCCGGTTTGCCGCTTCGACTGTTCCGCCGTGCAGCTCCGTGATCTCCTTGACCAGGGAGAGACCGATTCCCGTACCCCCGTGCTGGCGAGAGGCGGAGTCATCCGCCTGGACGAATCGGTCGAAGAGCCTGTCTCGATCATCCTCTGGGATACCCGGTCCCGTGTCCTCGACCGAAATCCTTACGAACTCCGGTTCCAGGACCCAGTGAACGGATACCGAACCCCCTTCCGGGGTGAACTTCAGGCTGTTTCCTATCAGATTGATCAGGACTTTCTCGACCTTGTCCCGGTCAAAGCAGACCTCAGGGATTTCCGGACTCCCGTACGCCTGCAAGTCGATTCCTCGCCTTTCACCGGTTGCCTCGAAGGAGTTCACCACATCTCGGATGAACTCGGCAAGGTCGTATTTCCCGTACTCCAGGTTCATCTTGCCCTCTTCGAGCTTTGCCAGGTCCAACAGGTTGTTGATCAGTTTGAGCAGGCGGAGGGCATTCGTGTGCACGTTGGTGAGGTACGTCTTCTGTTTGTCCTGGAGAGGTCCCATCTCCCCCTGCAGCATCGCCTCCACCGGGCTCAGGGTCAGGGCAAGGGGCGTGCGGAGCTCGTGACTGACATTGTTGAAGAAACGCATCTTCATCTTGTCCAGGGTCTGTAGCTTTTCGTAGGAGTCTTCCAACTGGGCCTTGCTCTCCTCGAGTTCCTGGGTGCGTTCGGTGACGAGTTCCTCGAGATGCTCCTTGTGCAGGGTCAACTCCTCGTGTGCTGACTCCAAGGCTCTGTTGGATTCTTGCAGCTCCACGTACTTGTCAGATATATTCGCGAGCGAACCCTCAAGAGCGTCCTGTTGCTCTCGGCCGACCTCTTCGTTCCGCTGGAGGGTCTTGTGGAGTTCCAGCAATCGGCCTCCGAGAAAACCGGAGAGAGGAAGAAGAATAGCTGTCGTCCAAAACCCTAGGTTCTGTTCCGGGGAGAAGGCCTGAGAATAGAGGAAGGCGAGGATTGCTCCCAGGGCCATTCCCGCAATAGGAGCCAAATGAGACCGCTTGGTCTGCCAGGTGAATTCATACGTACACGCCTCGGCACCGTCGACGTTGCAGCTCAGTTCCCGACATTTTGCCGGGGGAATCCCCCAAAGGGTCGGTATGGACACGAAGTTCCCGATCCTGTAATGACAAAAGCACTTATCTTCCTCGTAGTATCCCTCCTTGGGCCGGTACTCTAGGACCATTCGGTTCTGCGTGCGGTCGAGGATCTTGTAAACGCCCACTCGATTGTAGATAGGCCCAAGGTCGAACATCTTCTTGTAGACCAGAGAGGGATTACCGACAGCCTTCATGGCAATCCATACGGCCCTTCCAATGTTCTCGGGGTCGATTAAGCGCTTTCCGACTTCCAGACAGATCTGGTCGTCTTCGGACAATTCCACGATTTTCCGAAAGATGGAATGAGCATATTCGAAGGAGATCCAGTTGTTGTGGTCCTCGAAGTACTCGCGGTCCATACCGGTGTCACGCAGGAACTCATCCAATGTATCCTCCCCGAACCGCTGCTTGATGTAGTTCAGGGGGGTCTTCATGGCAATGCCAGAGAGTTCGGGCTTTTTCTTCTCTTCGCCTGTTGCGCGAGGTTGCTGCACCATTTATCGGGCCCGTCCTTGGACAAGAAAGAGAAAATTGTAGAAGAGCATGTCTTCGTTACGAAGATCTTCTATGAACCGCTCGGACAGGTCTCTAGCCTTTTGCGCTGACCCAAAGATCTTCTCGAAGATTTCCGCCAGGATCTGCATCTTCATTTCCCACACCCGAAGAGTGGTCGGGTCCGCTCCCCCTGCGATCAAATAGTAGGGTAGAATGTTCACTTGGATGTCTTGCAACCCGATCTTTCGAAACATGGAATACAGCTTCCTCCCCACGAAGGCATCGAAACCGGTTTCTTGTATCTGCCCCAGCAGCTTCTCGAGAATTCTTTTCCACTCCTCGTCTAACGGATACCTGTAGAGATGGTTGCCATCGAGGTCGGCCACGGTTACTGTTCCGCCGGGTCGAACCAAACGCTTCATCCCCGCCAAGGTATCCATTCCAGCTTGGCCAGGAAGGTATTGGAAGAGGCAACGGGAATAAGCGAGATCGAACTTCTTCGCCTCCAGGTCCAGATCCCTGACGTCCGCCCGGAGGTATTCCACATTGGAGACCCCTTGTTCCTCTGCCAATTCCCTTGCGACCGAAAGCCTTTCCCCGCTCAGGTCGATGCCCAGAACATTCCCGGGGGAGACCCTTTCGGCAAGGATTCGGGTGACTGCCCCTGTCCCGCAGCCCACATCCAACACCTCCATCCCGGGACTGAGAGGCACAAGCTTCAGTTCCTCTAGGATCTTCTCCCTTCGGGTCTTGAGCTCCAGGCGTTCTGCTTCGAGCGGGTGTTCCATCAGGTAGGTCGTCATGAGGACCCCCTCCATTTAAGGATCGACGGCTAAGATCACATACTTTAAGACCATCCTACCACCTCCGGGGGCCGGTATAAACTTCTTCTTAAAGAAAAGGGGGTTAGGTGACGATAGAAGAGAAAAGAGAAGACGGGGAGGTGGAAGTTACACAATCCCTCCCGCGCGGGCTCCAAGTGTGCCTTTCTCGAGGAGACCCAACATGGATGACGCAACAGGGATCCTGGACTATAAGGGGTATCCCATTCTCTACATCGATGACGAAGTGGAGAACCTGGAGGCCTTTCAGGACGAGTTCGAGGAGTACTTCACGATCCATACGGCTTCTACCGGTGCGGAAGGCGTGCGCCTCCTTGCTCAAGAGGGGATCGCACTCGTCCTGGCGGATCAGAGGATGCCCGTGATGACTGGGGTAGAGGTGCTGGAGGAGGCGCAGAGGATCGATCCGAGCATCCTGCGCATCCTGATCACCGCCTACGCGGACATCGAAGTCGTGATCGACAGCATCAACAAGGGGAACGTCTACCGGTATTTCAGGAAGCCCTGGGAGCACGAAGACATCCGGACCGGGGTGATGCGGGGCATCGAGCACTACCACAGTGTCAGGGAGAGGGAACGGCTGCAGGCGGAGAAGATCGAAAACATGAAGAAGATGGTCCGTTCGAACCGTCTCGCTGCGGTGGGAACCATGGTCTCGGGTTTGGTGCACGAGATCCGAAACCCCATGGTAGCCATCCAGTCGTTCCTGCAGCTCATGCCTCGGAAGATGGCGGACAAGGAGTTCCTGATGCGCTACGTCCAGATTGCACAGGGCGAAGCCGACCGGATCGAGAAGCTGCTCGAGAACATGCTCTCTTTTGCCAGGCCGGCCAGGCCGGTGCTGCGACTCTGTGACATGAACGAGCTGGTCGACCGGACGATCCAGCTCCTGGAATTCCAGGCCAGAAAAACGAACATACGTGTGGTTCTTGAGAAGGACTCCTCCCTCCCGATGGTGTACACCGACCCAAACCAGATGGCCCAAGTGCTTCAGAACCTCGGGATGAACGCGATCCAGGCTATGGATACGAAAGGGCAACTCACCTTCAGGTCCTTCCTTGCGAAAGACAGAGCTGAGGGCCCACGTGTTGCCCTTGAGATTCGGGATACCGGGTCCGGTATTCCCAGCGAACACCTCGAGAAGGTCTTTGACCCCTTCTTCACAACGAAGGATGAGGGGACCGGCCTTGGATTGTCGATCTCGTACCAGATCGTCAACGAACACAAGGGCGTGCTACAGGTGGACAGTCAACCCGGCCAAGGAACGACCTTCACGATCTATCTGCCTGTGGCGGACGAGGCAACCAGGAAGCGGGGAGAATTCGTCCGGGCCGGACAAAAGGGCTGCGGAGCCCTGTGAGTACCCTGCCTTGGTTTCCTGGGTGTGTGTGGGAGGCGGCGGCTTCGGAGCAGCGCAGGTTCAGTGGACGGTCTTATGGTTGGGCTCTTTCCGTAAGAAGAAGAGGCTTTCCTTGATCGAGGGATTCGACAAGAACTGATCCTGACAACTCTTGCATAGAACCAGGTGGGCCTCCTGGAAGAACTCCTCCTCGATTTCCCCCTCCTCCCAGCCACAGACCCCTGCGAGGCATTCCTCCAGACAGACGCCATTGTCAGAGCAAGGGTCCTCCCAGAGAAAATCGTCGTCTTGATCTGGAAAGATTCGGATGGTTATCCCACATCGCTTCTCACCCGGGTAGATCGGTGCATTGCAAAAGTGGCATCTGTTGGTTTGCATCTTATGCCTCGCAACCGTTTCGTGATCCTCGCAGGAATGTGTGCACCTCTTATTAAGAGATAACCTTAATGAAATCGACCCCTAAAGTCAATCCCAACGTCTTTGATCTAGAAAGGGGCAGGTGGCAGAGACAGTAGCGACAAGACACCAGCAGGATGTTGAAAAACTCCTTGGTCACAGGCCGTTCAAAAAGGTCCAGATGTCTGGAGGCGTCGGGTATCGGGTGCTATCTCCTGTTCCGGACGAGGTTTGAGCAGGGCGACGCGCGGAGGCCGAAGCAGAATCGCTCAAAGGTGCGGAACATGGAGGTTCCGCACCTGCCGACCGGAAACAAAGACGGCTTGCCGGAGCGCCGGAGCCCAATCAAACCGAGACGGAACAGGGATAGCACTGCAGATGGGCCTTTTGGGGCGGCCTGTTAGATCAGGGGGAATGGGAAACAGGCATGCAGCTTACTCAGGGAAACCTGGCTCGAGCCCTTGTCGGGTTCCGGGAATCCGGGGCATCGTCCTTCTGCCGCCCCCTCCGAATCGAGGCTCGCTGCTTTTTCCCAGAGCCGTTGCGCCTTCTCCTGCTGATGAAGGCCATAAAGGCAATGGCCCAAGGCACGATAGATTGCGCCCGACTGGGGACGCTCCTGTAGTGCCCGGGAGTAATGGACCGAGGCCCGACCCAGACGACCACGGGCCTGGTAGGCAGTCCCCAGACAATACTCGATCCGGTAGTCGTCGAATCCTCTCTTAACAAGTCCTTCCCACAGATCGATGGCGGCCGTCACGTCCTGTTGATAGACGAGGCAAAGGCCCATGCCGATCTTGCAGGGCACCTCGGGGTAGCCCTTCCCAGCAGCCTCCTGATAGTACGGGAGGGCCTCTGGACAGCGCGATGACAGCCGGTACGCTTCCGCGAGATAGAAGTAGATTTGCGGAGACGCATCCTGGTTATCCACCAGAGCCGCGAGCATTTCACCGGCCCTTGGGAAGTTCCCTTCCCTGTTGAAGGTCTCCCAGAAACCAGAGAGTGCTTCTTCGGAGTAAGGATCCTGCCTGAGGATGCCGTAGAAGAGATTTCGCGCCGGCGAGAGCCGGTTTTTCTCTAGGTATTCCTTGCCCAGTGAGGAATGATAGGCAGGATCGAGCTTGACCTGGACGTCGGCGGCAATCAGGCCGGACAAGACAACAAGCACTACGGTCGAGAACGTCACGAGGACGTGCTTGGAAAACAGGTTCTCTCTGAGTCTCGGGAGCCAGTCTTCCTTCATCCTTGGGATCAGGTCTTCCCTCATTCTGGGTAGGATGTCCTCTCTCGTCTTCAGAACCAGGGCTCGCCACAATCTTGCAAGCAAGTCCTCCCTAAGTCTGGGAGGCAGGGTTTCCGTGGCTCTCTCGAGGAGGTCTCCCAGGAAGGAGCGTTGCGTCAGGCGTCGTTTGCCTCCCTCTTTCCTCTGCCGGGGCGCCGGATCCGAAGGTGGCGGCGTCTTGCAGATTCTGGTCAGGATGGCCTTCTTCCGGCTGGCTTCCATGATCCGGCCGGACTGCTCGAGGGCTTCGATCTGCCCCTGATATCCTTCGAGAAGTCTCCGCCTGCTCTGTGGATCTTTCTTGAGGCAGGATTGGATCTTGTCCAGACAGGCGTTCGCCTCGGTATGTGTCTCCTCGATGGCGAGCACAGACTCAAAGCATTCCAATGCCTGTAGATAATCCTGGGACTCAAAAGCGATAATTCCCCGGGAAATCCACAGAAAGACCAACTCGTAGGTTCCTTCTCGGACCTTCCCGATCGTCTCCTCGTGTTGTTGCGACATCCGCTCCTCGAGCGAGTCGATGGGGGCGTCTTCCGCGTAGTAGGTCTGGACGGTAGCGATGATCTTCCCGTTTCGATACACGTGCGTTTCGATCGACCTCTCCGGACTGCTCAGTTGCTGCGTCTGAACATCATAGGTTGCGTCCTGGAAGGTCTCTCGGCTGTTGTATCCGAGCATGGCCCCTTACCTGGTAATGAAAAAGGGATTCCCCCACGATCAAACGGATCCAGTGCAAATGTGGAATCGAAAGTCGAGAACCACAGGTTTGGCTTTGGTGCAAGTTTGGTGCCAGGTTCTTAGGGGTCTTTAGGATCTGGGAAAAACGTCCGAAAAGATAGGGGAGGAGACGGTGGAAGCGGGCAGGTCCGCTTCCGCTCACTACGGAACGAGAAGTCTCAAATAGGAGGGATCTCCGTGAAAAAATTCCACAAAGTGACAATTCTGGGTATTTTGCTCGGGTTCGGGGGATTTCTTTTCGGTTGTGAGGGCTTTTACAGGCAGGTCCCCCAGGAGGAGCAGACCATCGATCCGGAGGCCCAAGCAAGGGAGGCTGCGGAGATCGAGGCAAGACTCTCGAGGTGCCGACAATACTTCGAGGAAGGCCAGCTGGACAAGGTCCGGGCCGTTATCGTTGAGATTCTTCAAAGGAGTCCTGACCAACCCGAGGCACTTTACTACTGGGAGAAGCTGAACACAGACTTGTACGCCACGGTCTATCCTGGACACACCCTCTCCGGGATTGCGGCCTACTACTATGACGATGCCGAGAAATGGACGATCCTCGCAGGCGCCAACGGCATTCGATCCCCCAACACGCTGAGCCCGTACCAGCGGCTTCGCGTTCCGTGGCTTCCGGCATGTGGGGAGGACAAGAACGAGGCGGGTCGACTCGGAAGCCTCATGTTTGGCAGCCCTCGTCCCACGAAGATCGTCCTCCATCCGGTACAGGAGGGAGACAGTCTCGAGGTGCTCGCAAAACAGCACTATGGAGACAAGAGCCTCCGCTTCTTCCTTGCCGACTACAACCGGATCGCAGGACCTCAGTCTCTCAAGAGCGGTTCTTCCCTCAGGATTCCCGTGTTCCCGGAACGGAAGGAGGACACGACGAAGAAAGATCGTGAGACCCTGAGGCGGGCGAATCTCGCTTTGAAGAACAAGGAATACGAAAAGGCCTGTCGATACTTCTCTTCCGTTCCCAGGAGTTCTCCCTACCGCAAGGAAGCACGCAGCGCCATGGGGCGATGCAAGGCCGAAGGCGCTTCTCATTACGACAGGCTGGGGGATGAAGCCCTCCAGAACTCCGAGCCGAAGACGGCCTGCCGCTACTGGAAGACAGCCCTGCGGCTCGATCCTGGGCGGCGGGAGGTGGAGAAGAAGCTGGATGAGGCCGAAGACCTCGTAAAGGCGCTTGGTCTGCTGCCTACCCTCCCGTAGCGAACGGGTCCGGTCCTCGGCAGGCGCCCGAAAGGGGGCCGCAGAAACCGGCCTCAATATTGAAGCACCCCTTGCTGCGTGTTAACATAGCAGCCTTTCCGTTCAGATCGTTCCGTGTTCCTCCCATCGGATCGTTGAGCTTGATATGGCTGAGAGATCCTCATTGCAGAAGATTCGAAACATCGGCATCGTCGCCCATATCGATGCGGGGAAGACCACCCTGACCGAGAGGTTTCTCTATTATGCGGGTCGGATCCATCGTATGGGGGAGGTCCATGACGGTCAGGCCGTCATGGATTGGATGCCCGAGGAACAGGAAAAGGGGATCACGATCACCTCTGCGGTGACCCTTCTCGAATGGGAGGGTCATGAGATTCATCTGATCGATACACCCGGCCACGTGGATTTTACGATCGAAGTGGAGAGGTCTTTGCGCGTGCTCGACGGTGCTGTCTTCATCTTCTCTGCCGTCGAAGGTGTGGAGCCTCAATCCGAGACTATTTGGCATCAAGCTGATCGGTATCGGATCCCTCGCCTCGCTTTCATCAATAAGATGGACCGGGTAGGCGCGGATTTTCACGGTACCATAGAGATGATGAGGAAGAAGCTCGGGGCAAACCCGGTTTGCTGTCAGATTCCATTCGGGATCGAGGAAGATCATCAAGGCCTGATCGATCTGATCCGCATGTGTGCCGTGGTTTGGGACGATGAGGAGCTCGGTGCCACCTATCGCGATGAAGAAATCCCGTCCGGGCTCGAGGGGGAGGCGAAGGAAAACAGGGACGCCATGCTCGAAAAGATCGCCGAATGTGACGACACCCTGATGGAGAAGTATGTTCAAGAGGAGGAGATCACCGAAGAGGAAATCCGCAAGACGATCCGCAAGGCAACTTTGAGGCTGGAAATAACACCTGTCTTTTGCGGCGCTGCCTACCGAAATCGAGGTGTCCAGCCTCTGCTCGACGGAGTCGTCGAATACCTCCCATCCCCACTGGATATCCCGCCGGTGGCCGGATTCCATCCCAAAGACCAGACCCCTGTCGAGCGTGAAGGAAGCGTGAATGCGCCCCTCACAGCCCTTGTTTTCAAGATTGCCATGGAGGAAGGGCGCAAGCTGAGTTACCTGAGAATCTACTCGGGGAGCATGAAGCCGGAGAAGCCGATCTACAACGCGAGCCTCGGTGAGAAGGAGCGCGTAGCTCGGCTCTTTCAGATGCACGCGAACCAGAGAAAAAGGATCCAACAGGCCGATGCAGGGGATATCGTGGCGGCCACGGGACTGAAGAATGTGCGCACCGGAGACACGTTGTGCGATGAGAATCATCCCATCGTCCTGGAGCCTATGCAGTTCCAGGAACCGGTCATCGTCATTGCCATCGAACCCAAGAGCCTTGTAGACCAAGAGAGGCTGATGACCAGTTTGGAGAAACTGGCGGCCGAGGACCCTACCTTCAAGTTTCGGTTTGATGAGGAATCCGGCCAGATCCTCATCTCCGGAATGGGGGAGCTGCATTTGAACGTCCTGGTCCAAAGGTTGACCAGGGAGTTCTTTGTCAAGGCGAATATCGGGCGGCCCCAGGTCGTGTATCGCGAAACGGTTACTCAGGCGGTGGAGGAACGGGGAGAGTTCTCTCGGGAGATCAACGGCAAGATGCAGGCCGGGGTTGTCTGTCTGGAAGTCGCTCCCCAGTCGCGTGGTTCAGGGATAAGCTTCGTTTCCGCCTTGTCGGAAGAGGTGCTCCTGCCCCCGGAATGCCAGCAGGCCATCGAGGAGGCCTTTCGAGAATCCTGCGTGAGCGGCTCTCTAGGTGGTTACCCGGTGGTGGACGTAAAGGGAACGCTTCTCTCGGTGGAGTACCGGGAAGGCGTGTCGACGCCACTGGGATTCCGAATCGCGACGGCGACCACATTCCAGCGAGCCTACGAACGAGGGAACCCTATCCTCCTTGAACCCATCATGTCCGTCGACATCGTTGTTCCGGAAGAGTATGGGAGTGGCGTGATCGGGGATGTTCAGGGAAGAAGGGGAAAAATCCTCGAGATCCTTCCCAAGAGGCAAATCACCGAGATTCGTGCCTCGATCCCCCTGTCGGAGATGTTCGGGTATTCAACAGACCTGCGTTCGGCTAGCAAAGGCCGAGGCACGTTTACGATGCAGTTCGAGCGATTCGACGAAGCGGTCGAGAAAAAGTAGAGGAGACTTTGGTTCCGAAGCCACTGGAAGCATACAGGAATGCCGAGGGTTTTCCCCTCGGCATTCCTGTATGGATTTCTCCCGGGAAACCTCTAGAGCTTTTTCTTTAATTCAGGGGCCGGCTTGAAAGAAACCGTCTTGCTGGCCTTGATGCTGATGACCTCTCCCGTTTGAGGGTTTCGACCCTTGCGCGCCTTGCGGCTCTTCACGTTGAAGGTGCCGAATCCAGGGTAGCTGAATCGCTTTTCCTTCTTGATGGCCTTCGCGATCTCCGCAACGGCAATGTCGATGATTTCGCCCGTTGCCTTCTTGCTGACGTCCGCGGACTTGGAAATTTGCTGCGCCACTTTGTCAATCAGCTCTGCCTTCGTCATTTACTTTCTCCTCCTTTGTTTGTGAATTGTTTTATAAAACGGATTTTGGCCTGAAGGCTTCATCTGCTTGATTCGTCCCATGCCGATAATTTTTGTCCTACATAATATATTAAAACAGATATTTCAAGGTAAAAATGCGTGAAAAGAGGACAAAAAGAAAAAAAGTGCCCAAGAATCCGTTTCTCTGGCTCCCAGGGCCGTCCGGGGAGGCCGTTCCTCATGGCGGGGACTTGCATCGGTTTTCTTGATTTTAGTAAAAAGGGAATTCTACGGTTCGGTAGACCTCAGGGGCGGAAAGACGCTTTCAAAATCGGGCTCCGGGTCGGGTGAGGTGTGGACGTCCTATGTCAAATCAATGGAATGACCCGAAAGAGAGGCTGGATGCCGTTGTACTGGCTGGCGAAAGGGATGCCTACAAACCTGTATGCGGAGAGAACAAAGGGCTGCTGGAGATAGATGGCGAGCCTGTGGTTGCTTATGTGATTTCCGCTTTGCAGCGATGTCGGTATGTGTCGCGGATCTTCGTGGTGGGGCCCAGGGAAAGGATCCGAGAGGGCCTGGAAAGAACGGAGACCGGGAGGAAATGGGAGAAGGAGGTGATTGTTGTCGAGCAGGGGAAATCGCTCCTGGAGAACGGATGGAACACGTTTCTCGAGACCCTTCCTTCTCGAGCACCGGATGGAAAACCCCTGACGGAGGAAGCCCGTCGCGTCCGGTATGAGGGCAAGGCGGTTCTCTTCCTGGGGGCGGACATGCCGTTGCTGACGCATTACGAACTGGAGGAATTCATCGAGGGATGTGATATGCACCGTTATGACTACGTCCTGGGCATGACATCCGAGGAGGACCTGAAAGCGTACTATCCGGGAAAAGGAATGCCGGGGATAAGGCTTGCCTACTTTCATTTCAAGGATTCGAGGGAGCGTCAGAACAATCTCCACATGATTCGGGTCTTCCGAGTGATTAATCGCGAGTACGGACAGTTGATGTACCGGTTCCGGTACCAGAAAAGATGGCATAACATGCTGCTCATTCTCTGGGCGCTTTTGCGCACCCCCGAGCTGAGACTGGGGATGATCTTCAGGTTTTGCCTGCTCCACGCATGCCGGATCCTGGGGCGGATACCCTGGATGCCCTTGAATCGTCTGCTGCGACGATTCCTTGACAAGGATAGGTTGGAGGAGGACATCAGTCTACTCCTGAGAACTCGATTCGGCATGGGGATGACCACTTATGGTGGCGCTGCCCTGGACATAGACAATACAGAGCAGTTTGCCGTGATCGAGCGCCAATTTCACCGCTGGCGCGCATACCAAGAGGACCTTCACCGGAGGCGAACACGTTCCGTAGAGGGTCCGCCCGAAGGCACGGATCGTCACGAATGAAGGCAGGAAAAGATCTGGGGAGCCCCTGGCGAATCGGTTGCGCCGGTTTTTCGATGAGGCTCTCAGAGTATTTTGAAAGATTCAACGTGGTCGAGGTTCAAGAGAGTTTCTACGATCCTCCCACGGAACGGACCCTGGCGAAGTGGCGTAGGACGGCACCGGAGGGGTTCGCTTTCACGATGCGTGCATGGCAGCTGATCACCCATCCTGCTTCCTACTCGGGGTATCAAAGAATTCGGCGTCCTTGGGACCAAGAAGCCCGCGACCGGTTCGGCCTCTTCCAGCCAACGGAGCAGACGAAGTGGGCATGGGGGATCGTGCGAAGGTCTGCGGAGATTCTGGATGCGAAGGCCATCGTGTTTCACACGCCGTCGCACTTCACGCCGACCCGGGAGAATAAGGAAAACTTTGCTCGCTTCTTCGGGTCCGTCGAAAGGGGGCCCTACCACCTTGCCTGGGAGCCGGGTGGTATGTGGGATGACCAAGAGATAGAGGCCCTTTGCCGAGAATTCGGTCTGATCGGGGCGATTGATCCGCTCATCAGCAAGAGCTCGCCAGGGGAAATCTTCTATTTCCGGATCAATGAAAAAACCCGCACCCGGGGTGCCCATGGGGAAGACGACTTCTTTCAAATCCGCGGCAGGGCTGTGGCGGGCGAGGAGCGGCTCGGGGAAGGTTTCTTCATCTGGAACACACGGGACGCTGCCCAGGATGCGCACCGCTTTCGGGAATGGTGTACGAACACCTGATCCTGTGCATGTCAGCCGGAGGCTGGACGTTTCCGGTTCAAACCTTGGGATCGGGGGGTAGGGGCTTAAGGAGCCTCCAGCAGATCCAGCAGGTCCAGGGTCATCTTCTTGAAGAAGTATTCTCTGTCCGCCAGAATCCATTTCGTGTTCAAACCGGTCCAATCCACCGACGAACCAGCCGTACTCCACCCCTTGGACGCTCGAGGGTAGTGGAGTTCCTGATTGATGCTCAGGTAGAGCCTCTGGTCGAAGAGACGGTTCGAAGGACGACCGCGGGGGTGAGCAAACAGGGTCTCGTAGATGGGCAGCTCCTTCAAGAACTCCACGAATTCCCGCATCATCTGTTGATCAGATTCGGGGGTCTGCTGGGGGAGGTCGAACTCCACCGCCAGGGAGCCCTTGAGGGGGAGTTCCTGTTGCCTCTTCTCGAAGCGTTCATCGAGCGCTTGAACGTCTTCCCTCGGGGGGCGAAGAAGAGAATCGTACAATGGATGGTCCTTGTAGATCTCGTAGAGAAGGTACTTCTCGATGTGACCGGCCGCAATCCTGTACCGCTTGATCGTGGTTCCTCTCACGCGAACTTCAGCATCCACGAGGGCCAGGGGGGTGACGCACAAGACGATTACCGATTCCCTTACGTGCAGGGTAAGATCCGGTGAAACCCGGTACGTCTTCTGTGGATCCATCGGAACGAACAGCCCCCTGCGAACGAGTTCCACGTACCACTTGCTCTCAACGTAGTCGGTTCCTGCCAACTCCGGACTCAAGGAGCGAACCAGGATCCGGTAGGGCAGCCGCCGGCTGTCCACCCTCTTATAGAAGTCCGAGGGTAGTGTCCGGTACAAACGGATCCCGAGTTCATCTGCCCGGATGTCCTCGGCAGCCCGTTGAGCCTTCTGTGCATAGGGCCCATAGGGAAACCTCTTCACGAAGAGCGCGTAAGCTTCATACGTGTTCTTCTCCCCTGCTTCCCGAAAGGACAGTTCCTCCAAACGCTTCTTCGCTTTCGGCGAGTATTCCTTACTGTCCGGATGTTTATCTAGGAACTCCTCGTAGGCTTCGGGTGTGTCGAGGCTTCGAGCCTCTTTGAAGTCGGATTTGGCGGAGCACCCCGCAACCGTGAACAAGAAGGCGATGGTCAGGGTGGTGTAGCTCTTCCGGGTGACCGCCCGCGGCCTCGTGACTCCTCTGATCATTTTCCAGAGTCTCTTCCTCTTGACGTCTCTTCTCTCTTCCAAGGGCGAAATCTCCCCTTCCAGGAACGTGGGCTGCCAAGAAGGATAGGATCCCCTGCGGTCCCTGTCAATTTGAGAAATATTACAAATCTTTTACAGACAGCGCCTGCCCAGCCTGGGAGCCGTGTGTTACGCTAATAGTGAGCCTGCAGAGGTTGTTCTGCGGTTGCGGCCTTCGCCAGTCGGCGGGGTGCTTCGCTAAACCAACAAAGGGAAGGGGACGATGAAGAAGGACCTGCGTATTGGGTTGATCGAGCCTTATGCAACAAGGGACGGGACCCTCTGGGGGTCCAGGATGAAGGATCTGTACTCAATGGTTCGCTTGCCCTCAAGGGCGATTGAGCTGCTTGCTGCAGTCCTGAAGAATCGGGGGTTTCCATCGGTCAGGACCTTCAATCCTTTGTACAATCGACATCGGGGAAGGCTTCACCCCGAGGAACTGAGAGCACTGGCGGATATGGATGTAGTGGGGATCTCTTCGATCACGAGGACCCAGCCGCCTGCCTATGAGCTGGCTCGCCGGTTGAAGGAGCTGAACCCGAGGATCTGGATCGTCTTCGGCGGTCCGCACGTGACGGCTTTGCCGGAAGAGGCGTTGGAGCACGGGGATGTTGTTGTCCGGCGTGAGGGAGACCACACCTTCGTGGAACTGCTGGAGAGGATTGCCGAGGACAGAGCAGGCCCTTGCCTGAAGGAGGTTCAGGGGATCTCGTACCGGGAGGGGAGCGGAAGCATCCATCACAATCCGGAAAGGCCCTTTCTCACCAGCGAAGAGCTTTCGGAACTGCCCTTCCCGGACTATCCCACTGAGGTTCGGAAGGGAATCAGCAACAGCGTGATCGTAACTTCTCGCGGTTGTCCGTTCCATTGTGATTTCTGCGCAGTGATCTCCCAATTCGGAAGCGGATACCGATTTCTCGATGCGGATCGAACC
>Ga0180438_10004698_pt1 | contig 19492 bp, 26 predicted proteins | sample SS_ome_12_FD_132455 | JGI IMG/M metagenome (GOLD analysis project Ga0180438, IMG submission 132455) | Hypersaline lake sediment archaeal communities from the Salton Sea, California, USA - SS_3_D_2 metaG | ecosystem: Environmental > Aquatic > Non-marine Saline and Alkaline > Hypersaline >... | reverse complement strand
TCCTTGCGGCTCCAACCGGGTTAGCGCTATGAACAGCCATCTCCGGCACTTCCATCTTTCCGAATGCTATTCTCTGCTCGACAAGCGAGATGATGCTGTGGCCATTACCCCCTTCTTCTCCGAGGTCATGGTCGAAGCTGATGTGAGTAATGTCCCCACGCTCAATACAGCCTATCGCCTGATAGGATGTCTTGGCGTGCGTCCAGCCCTCCGGGGCCGGTCTCTTATCGTCTATCCATAGTTTCATTGGTGCACCTGAGAGGATTCGAACCTCCAAGGCCTTGCGGCCACTGGCTCCTGAAGCCAGCGTGTTTGCCAGTTTCACCACAGGTGCATTACAACTCGACCTCGTTGAGCATGTCAATAACTTCGGCCTTCAACTCTTTCGGCACGGGGACTTCGCCCCACCATGCGCCGGGGCCTTCCTTCTCGCTACAGCTCAACTTGAAGCCGAACGGGCTGGAGTAGATGCCGATGACCAAGCGTGGCCATGACTGACCCTCGACACCATAGGCCCTCTTGAGCTTGGCATTGGAACCGCCAACGTTCCTCAGCCCCTTCTCATCTAACCGTTCCCACTTTCTCTTTTTCATTGGTGCCCAGAACAGGATTCGAACCTGCACGCCGAAGCACTGGTTCCTAAAACCAGCGTGTCTGCCAATTCCACCATCCGGGCATTTGGTGCACCTGAGAGGACTCGAACCTCCAAGGCCTGTTAAGACCACTAGGCCCTCAACCTAGCGTGTTTGCCAGTTTCACCACAGGTGCATTATTTCCACCAATTCTTATTCTCAGGCTTTCCTATACACTCGACACAAATCACCCGCACGAGGACGTTGCATCCGGTGTAGAGGCCAAACCATGTTGGCGGTACCGAAGACTTCCCCGTATCCACTTTCTTCTTGCAGATACAGCATGTCATGTTTACCTTGTGTAACAAATATCAACAAAATTGTTTACTTTCGTTACTCGGAATCAACTACCTTCCGAGCATCCGGCGACTCGAAAATCTGAGTCGGCCAGTCAGGAAGAGCATCCGGCGCATCGTTAAACGCCCAGCCTCCTCCATTCTTCCAGATACCGAAAATCCACTCGCCTCCACCCTGCTCTGGCGGATACGCATGAAACAGTAAATAGTCCTGCCCCGGCACCAAGTCTTCCGGTTTCACTTCATCTAACATCAATTTCACTATCTCCTCCTTCTGGTGCCGGTGAGAGGACTCGAACCTCCAAGACCGAAGTCGCCTGATTTTGAGTCAGGTGCGTTTGCCAATTTCACCACACCGGCATTATCTGCTTTTCCGCCCAACCGTCACTGCTGGCGTTCTGGCCTTCTTGTCCCTCTTCGCCTTTACCACAACTTTGCTTGGGAGCTTCAACCTGAACACCATCGAGTTCTCGTAATCAATCTCCCTGTCGGCATCCTCATTCTGCTCCATCACGGTGTTTAGCCAATCCTTGGCATCCTTCTTTCGCTCGAAAGGTGCTGAGTAGTGCTCGCTCTTTCCTCCGAGCAAGACACCACTGTATGCCTTCACAACTGCCTTGTACGCTATCATCCGTTCCTTTCGTGTTGTAGTTTGTTTACAACACCCAGAAGCTCATCCATTGACATGGGCCTGAAGTTGCGAACGTCAACACCCACGTTAACAACCAGCACGTCTCCTACCCACTTGTGCTCCCACACCTCGTGCACATGGCCACAAAGAACCACATCACAAAAATCAGGTATCTCCTCGATACGCTCCGGCGGATGGTGCTGAAGTAGAAACTCGTGACCACCTGCCTTTATCGTTCCCACCCGGAGCATACCCTTAATGTGTCTGCTTCGGTCGTGGTTACCCTTGAAGTGAACAATCTTGCCATTGAGCTTCTTCTCCCAGTAGGCCGCATCCTCTTCCGAGCCACGCCTCCAGAAACAGAAATCTCCCAAATGCTTCACCTCATCCTCCGGCGAAACCACCGCATTCCAATTCTCCACAAGGGCCTTGTTCATCTCGACTGTCCGGGCTTCCTTGATTTCTTTCGAGACCCACTGGTCTCTCTCGCCCGGCACCTTGATGACATCGCCTTCTCTCAGCCACGGTCTCTTACAGTACATGATAATGTTACCGTGTCCGAGATGTATATCACTTGTTAACCATTCTTTCATACTCTATTATACACCCCTTTGGTGGCGGCAGAGGGAATTGAACCCACTCGGGCCATGAAGACACCGGTTTTACAGACCGGGGCACCTACCTTAATGCTCTACACCGCCAGCGTCCTCAAGTTCCTCTTTTCTTATCCTAAGACAGCCCCACCGTACCGTTGTTTCTCCCCGTGCCCCCATCCTGCCACACAACTCACAAGGATGTGTAACATGATGTCTACAACCCGTGTTCGGGCACGGCTCTCCGTCCTTTACTTTGATATCCATTGGAGACGGGGACAGGATTTGAACCTGCGGAATCATGGGTTGCAACCATGCGCCTTACCTAACTCGACCACCCCGCCACTCTGGAGGGCTGTACCGGAATCGAACCGGTGTGACTGGTTTTGCAGACCAGTGCCTCACCACTCGGCCAACAGCCCATTTCACGACACCAATAAGCGTAAAAGGTAACGTTTTGTGCGTCTGCCAGTTCCGCCACTCGACGGCCAAGCCGCCAAGGTAGGATTCGAACCTACACGCCCTTTCGGACACCTGATTTCAAGTCAGAAGTAACCATCTACTGAAGCGTGCCTGTGAAATTAAACTCCAAATTGCTCGTTTATCTCTTTCTCTGTCGGAATCTCCTCGCATTCCAAATCTGCCCTGATGTGCATCTCCGCCGCCCCTGCGGCTTCGTCACCCCACATCTTCCTGACCTGCTCAACACCCTCCTTGTGGTGCCTGTGCGTCCGGTGTATCTTACTGGGCCAGTAGATACCTGTATACTCATCAAGCCAGCGATGCACGACTATCCAGTCCTTGCCAAGCTTCTCCTTGCATTGCTTGGCATGTTCCTTCCAGTGCATCAGCCATCCTCGATATCGAACGGATTCTCATGTTTCACGTCAAGCTGTTTCAGCACTCGCATCCTCTGTGCTATGTACCACTTCGTGCCCTGAAACGCTGGACGCTTAAGTTCAACATAATCCTCAACCTCGACCTCACACCACTTGCGACCCTTCATGGTCAAGTGCGGTGCCATCACGGCCATACACACGTGCCATCCGGGGCGGTGTGCGTATCCCTTTGTCGGATGGTCTTCAGCCTGAAGCCATACGCCGATAGGTATAACCTGCTTCCTGTTGATGAAAAGCGGCCCCATCGTACCGTCTCTTCTCATCCTCAGTAACTTGTATGCTCTCATTGGCTCCGGGGAGAGGAGTCGAACCTCCAACCATTTGGTTAACAGCCAACCGCTCTACCATTGAGCTACCCCGGAATCATTGTCAACTTTTGTCAACTTTCTTCTTAACATGTGGAAACGGCGTGTCCGGCCTTGGCTTGCCAAGAAAGTCACATAACAGCTTCCACTTGTCTTCATCCTCCAATCTAATCAGGAGCAACCTCTGCGGCTCCTTCCTGAAAAACTCTCTCACTTTCTTCTCGTGCTCGACAAAGACGTGCTTGAATTTTTCCGGCACATACCTCGCCGTACCAAAAATCCTAACCCTGTTCAGGCGACCGAGTTCAGTCTGCGAACTGAAGGGCCTGTCCTTCTTACCCCACGAGCAAAGCCAGTCATCCAGATTCCGAGTGGTCAGGATGAACTTGGCATCAGGATACATCCTCGCCAGCACCGGGTAAAACTCCTCAGCCGTATTCGTGATGGCGTCCCACTCCTTCGGTATCTCGTACTTGCCCTCCGTCATTATCTTCCAGTTGTACTTCGTGGGATAATGGACTGCCCTGTAACCGAGAATCTTCAAAGCCTCGTTGAGGCTCTTGGTTCCTGTCTTGGGTAAGCCCACTCCTATGACCATCTCCCTCACAGCGCTTCCTCATCCCAGATGTAAAGCCCCCAGCCTATCTTGCCACCTGACTTGCCATCTCTGTTCTTTATAATAACGCCGTCAATGATAACAACATCACGAAAGTATGGCAACTGGGAAGCAAACTGCCTTGCCGATACAGAGTCTATCTCCTCCTGCGTTATCTGGTAGACACTCATTGGCGGAAGGTGAGGGATTCGAACCCCCGTGGGTGTTACCCCGCACGCTTTTCGAGAGCGGCCCGATTAACCTGACTCTGGCAACCTTCCATCAATCCTTCTTCGTATTCTTCTGAATGAACCTGAACAAGTCCAGCGAATCTTTTTCCAGCACTTCCAAGTCCGTTGGCTTGACTTCCCTCTCCAGCCACTCCGGCCCAGTCTCGAAACCATCCAGATTGAAGAAGTGGTCATGCCTCAGATTCTGCACTACGAACTCACTGTGCGTGATAACCAGACAGCCCAGCGAATCCTTTATGCCCTTCCTCAGATTCTTGTTCAGCCACGCCACGATACCCATGATTGTCTCTTTGGCGCATCCAATCTCAATCTCATCCAGACAGAGGTAGTTACCCCTGAGTGAGTTTATCGCCGTCTGTATGTGCTTCACCGTCTCGAACGAAGTTGGGTTCCAGTCGCTGTCCCTCACCATGCAGGCTATAGCGCCCATGTGCGAGTGAGTCCCAGTCCGCAACGCCATCGAAGTATGAACAACACACTTACCGTCATGCTCCTTGCGAGTGCGTCCATTGAGCTGACTGCGAATCAGAGACTTGCCGCTTCCGTTCTTACCGGTAAGAATAGAAACAGAACCGTCCAGTGGAATCTTGTAAAAGATATCCACGATTCGGTCGTACTGCTCAAGTATCGCTTTGCGTGTCCTCGCCATTTCTCTTCGCCTCAAAATGTTGTCCGAAAATCTCTATGCCGCCCGGCACGAAAGCAAGCACCGCTATGGCATGAGCCGTTCCGTTGAACAGGTCAGCACATTCGCCTTTCTTGCCGCCGCCGCACAGAAGAACGTCTCCACGCTCGCCGAGTTTGTCAGAAACATCTTGGGCTTTCTTCATATCCTCGTCACTCGGGCCGCCCTTGTCCTGCAATTGCATGATATGCAGGGGAACTGCGGTCGCCATCATTGTAGTCAACAGACTATTATTACTCATCGTCTCTCCTCTTGGTGGCCCCGACAGGATTTGAACCTGCACGCCCGAAGGCATCGGGGCTTAAACCCGATGTGTCTGCCAGTTTCACCACGAGGCCTTAAATCGCAACCTCTCTCACTTTCATATCAAGCACCTGCTCAACTTCATCAGCAGTCACATTGAAACGACCGCCATACTCAACAACGAGTGGCACAAGTTCTCCTGCATCCACATTTGCCTCTATGGCTCTTGATGCTGTTTCTATGAGTGTGAGAAGTGTCCTCTTTCGCTCCTTGGTCATTTTAACCACCTTCTCATTTTATCTCGCTCTCCTTCACGTATCCATCTTCTTGCCTCTTCACTTCCCTCCCTCTCGTGCTTCTTCATGTGGGAGTGAAAAGCAAAGCCAGCCGATGAGACCAGCTTCTTGCAAATCCAGCATGTTCTCTGTCCGTATGTTTTCATTCTTCTACCTTCTTAGAGGCTCGGCGCTCTGCCTTTGCCACACGCCTCTTGTTGAACGGACGAAGATGCTTCCACCGCTCCGGCGGCTTCGTCAACGTATCCTTTCTTTTGTGTGCCATCGTATTCTCCTCTGGTGGACACAGCAGGACTTGAACCTGCGACCTCTTGGATGTGGGCCAAGCGCTCTGCCAACTGAGCTATGCGTCCGTTAAAGTTGTTCTGCCCTTTCCAGTAACCCGTATGCAAGGGCCTGAGCCGTCTTCTTGTCAAGCCCGAGCCACTTGACCTGTTTTCCAAAATCCAAGATGATAACCCCTGCCGCTTTGTCAACGACCATTGCCATCTTCAGCTCACCCTCATCATCAGGGTTCAGTTGGCCGTCCGGGTATTCTCCTGTTGCTCCGAGTTTTGGCATGTGTCCTCCTTTGATTCCAACTGAAACCAGAGCCGTCTGCCCTCACCCATAGACACCGTAAGTCCATCCTCTGCGGCCTTCTTGACGAACTCCTGCATGCCTGCCGAGTCCTTTCTCAGTTGCCTCAATCTATTAACCCTTTCTTTCATTATACTCTCCCTATTGCACAGCAGACCTCAAAATCCGGAAAAATGATGGAGATGACGGGGTTTGAACCCGCAAAACACTGGCAATTGGCGTTTGGGAAACGGGTGACGTGCGCATTTTATTAACCCTTCACGTGCACTTCCTTATGAGAAGATACGACATCGCAACAGGCACTCTTTACAACCCTGCCAAAGAAGTCTCTGGGGGAACGTAACAACGCTACTATATTTACCCCGAGGGCCTCGCCAGCGCCCCGATTAAGGGAACCAGTTCATACACGTTTTACTGGCGCATTAAGCCTCTTCTGCCACATCCCCATAAAAACTTCAGTTTCTCTAAGACAACTATAGTTGCTCTATGGTGGGAGGTAAGGGACTCGAACCCCTGCATGGTAGGGTGTAAACCTACTGCCTTAGCCACTTGGCGAACCTCCCTAAAAAGACTGGGCCGCAGGGGGAATCGAGCCGATGCAATCGGGTGGTATCAATAATGATACCAGAACCTCTCGGCCATGACCTCACCTACAAACGAACGCCTGCACCCTTCACTAAGAGGATGCGGCCCTGTCTATTGAGGACGATGCAAATATCCAGTTGTCAAAGAACTAATGGCTGTCGGAGCCGGATTCGAACCGGCAGGGCCTACAAGAGGCTACGGATTAACAGTCCGCTGGGTTACCAATTCCCCTCACCCGACAATTATATTTTCTTCAATCTTTTTTGGACAGCGGCATATGATACTCCAATTTTGTCCGCCGCCCCTGCAATCCCAAATGATTTAACCATTTCAAGTAAATCAATTTTTGACCAATCAACTCTCCTCTTTGCCGCACACTTTTTTCCACATGTAATTCGATGAAGTGGCTTTTCTCCACCACACACCGGACATGACTCGTCACTCTCCATCAGTTTGTAGTCCGCATATGACTCATCAAAACCCACCGCATCATCCGGCACCAAAGTAACACCTGCATGAATCTCCTTATGGCAGTTGCTACAAACCAGAACACATTTTCGAGCCTCCTCAACTATTTTACTCCAAGCCATCACACTGGCTCGAATACCCGCTAATGTTCTCTCTTTCTGGTCTTTATCTCGGTGATGAAACTCAAGTGCGTCTGTGCATTTTTTGTATTCACAGCAAATACACTCACCACCCATCGCCTTTACGAGTCTTTCCTTGGTTCTGCGCCGCCATCTTTTTACCTTCTCTGAACTTTTTGACATATGACACCTCCTATAGATGATGTCATTATCAAAAAGTTATCACACTTTGATAACAACGCCTTACCAATTAGGCCAACCCGACAATAAATACCTTGACGTTTTTACAACACGAGGTCTTCTCAAAGGCCTCGACAGGACGCCCACTCCCTGCACCGCTCGGTTTGAACCGGCACTGCGTCTTGAGAGGTCAACATCGCAACCATGGACTATTGATGCCAACCCGGCAAAATCTCTCTCAAAGAACATGGCGGAAGGGACAGGATTCGAACCTGCGGAGGTGTTACCCTCAGATGGTTAGCAACCACCCGCCTTAAGCCGGACTCAGCCACCCTTCCAAAAATCGTTACAGCACCAATAGGCGTCAAGAGCTTACGTAGCTTGTCGCCGGACACCCGGAATAGATTGTCTTGGCTCCGGGTCTGGGAGTCGAACCCAGCTCGCTCGATTAGCAGTCGAGAAGTATCTCTTCACTGAAGCGTGCCTTCACGATTTCAATTTTCTGGTGGACACAGAAGGAGTCGAACCTCCACAGCCGAAGCGGGTGGTTTACAGCCACTTGGTCTCGCCACATGACCTGTGTGCGTCCACATCTATCAAAGAACATGGCGGAGAGAGAGGGATTTGAACCCCCGGTGGTGTTACCCACTGATGTTTTCAAGACACCCGCCTTAAACCTGACTCAGCCATCTCTCCAAAAATCGCTACGGCACCGATAGCCGACAACGGACACGTAAGGTTGGACTCGAACCAACGACCTCCGGGTTTTCCGCCCGGCGCTCTACCCACTGAGCTACTCTTGTAGTTTGGCACAAGAAGTAACCGTCACCTGAAGTGTGCTTTCACGATTTTTCTTTTCAAAGAACTTGGTGGCAACGGAGGAAGTCGAATCCCCGACACATGGATTTTCAGTCCACTGCTCTACCTACTGAGCTACGTTGCCATTTCTTCCTTCACTATAACGCATCCCTGCGCTTTCATCTGACTCTCTTTCATCTCCTTTCTACACTGCTCACAAGACCCTATCGGTTTTCCACATCCTTCCTCGCAGTAGTAATTCACTATCTGATTCATGGCCAATAAAAAACCCCTCTCGGATTTCTCCAAGAGGGGTGTCGTTCCACTCTGTTGTCGGCGTCAGGTCAGAGCGCACCCCTCTCGGTGAGGCTATTCAGATAGCCACACGAGCTAAAGGATACACTTGACAATAACACCATCATTTTCTTCTCTCCTTGGACGCTCAGTCGTATTGGTTGCCTCGACAATAATGGCGTCCGCCTATTCACATGCACACCAAACCTAAAAGCCAGTGTGCCGGGGTTCTCACCCGAAAACACAGATACTATAACTGAAGCCCAAAAGCAATGCAACAAAAAAGTTCAACTTTTTTCGGGGTCAGAAAATGGTCTCCCACATGGGTATTTTGAGTTCGTATATCTTGCCGTGGCCACGCTCATGGCGAGTGGCAACGTAGACCTTGTCCCCGTCAGTGCAAACGTCTTTTACTTCAGGCTCTGGAAACTTGATTTTCCGCCAGCGCCCTATCAGCGTCTTCAGCCACAGAGCACCCTCCCCAGAAGAAGCACGCCAGTTCACCATGACACACCAGAGCAATCCGAAGTGGTGAGGAATAATCGTAAGACCGACTGCCCTGTCGTGGTCTTTCTTTATCGTCTTCACATTCCCTCCCACTCCAACTTGTGCCGGTGGGACTCTCTTGCCTCCGATATATGGTGACATTGAAATATAGAGCTGGCCCATGTGAGAGCAGGCCCCGAGAAATCTCTTGCCCGGTTCCTTGTCGTGCCATTCAAAGCTGACACCGTCCCTGCTTACGTACCAGCCGCCGATGCCCCGCTTGTAATCGAAGCCCACTCCATAGAGCTTGCCATCATGCTCGACAAGAACCCTTACCGTCTTGCTCTCTCCGTCAGGTACAACGCAAGGCACCCAGCTCTTTCCGTCCGCTGACTTCCAGATGGAAGCAGATGGCTTCGAGAATGAAGCATAGAGCGCACCCTTGAATGGACATATGCCGAAGCCCCACTTCTTGTCACTCATTACCTTACCCCAGTTCCTGAACAGGGTGCCCCTGTTCTCTGTGTTGGCATAAATGTTGCCCTTCCACGACAGCATCTTGTAAACCGACTCGCCCGGATTCAACTGGGTTACCTTCTGCCATGGCTCGTAAGAATAGACCCGGCCCTCCCTGCTGTACTCCCCGCCGAATATCTTTCCGCCGTGTTTCGCTACGCTGAAAAAGCCCTGTGCTCTCGATGTCCCTATTACTTTCTTTTTCATGATATCTCCTCCTCACATTTGGGTTACATATCAAAAAAAAGAAAGGGCGGCACGAGGCCGCCCCGTCTTTCAGGCAAGAGACATATGACCGAAAAACTTCTCGGCCTCATCCCTTGTCATCGGCTCGAAAGCCGCCGCCGTCCAGCCGAAGTCTTCTGGAAAGTCTTCGTCAATGAACGACTTGAACCTGACATAACCAGCCCGGTGAAGGGCTATGGCCGTCTCCCTTATCGCCTTCTCATCGGCTTTGAGACAGATGATGTAGCGATGATTGTGGAGCCAGTCTTGGATGTCTTCGTCCTAACCGTACTCGCCCATGAACTCCGAGGCGGCGTGAGCCGCCTGCGGAATCCTCTGACTCTTGGTCAGCTTCTCGTTGAGGATGATATAGAGGGCCTTATCCATTGAGCACCTCCAGTTCCGCCATCAGCTCGGCACCAAGCCATTCCTTGAGTTGCCGCTCAGGCCAGTACGTGCTGTACTCCGCATCCTTCTCCTTGGAGCCGGTATGCGGAGGCCTGTTGCGCAGGCGATTGTGGAGGATGTGGGTGGCCGTGATATCGTCCCCGCTTATCCACCCGGTGGAACCTCGCTTGAAGCCAGCGGCAAAGTCCGGCGTCAGGTCGGTGTTTCCTCTGTACTTGTATCCTCTGGCATCGGCATAGCCGCAAAGGATACCCTTGAGGTAGGCACAAGCCTTGCGATGTGCAATCTGCGCCTGTGTGAGTTCGGTAGTAGTTTCTATAGCTGTGGTCATTTGATTTCTCCTTTGGTTAGTTGTTCGACCGTTATGCTAATCAGTATTACGCCAATCAGTATTACGGCCCCAAAGGAGGGCCACGAGCCAACTATGTAAATCCGTTCTAGTACATTTTCTCTTTCCTGATTCACCCCCACCCAATGTGAGGAAAATTGTCTTTGACCACTATTGCAGTGATACACCGGAAATCCGGAAAAATTTCACATTCACAGATATTATACACCTGTAACCGGCAGGGACAACCAGAAAAACGAAAAATCTATTCCTCTATTGCGACCAGCTCTTTGTCGCTGAAGTCCTCATCATCAGCGTACTGGAGGAAGAATTCGTTGAACTGATACTCCCCGTACTTGGGATGCTGAAGCCAAGCCACCTGACAAGGCTCTGCGTGACGGCCCTGACCATGGTCAAGCTCCGTCGTGCCCGAGAGACTTCCGTTGACGATGTATTCCATCGTCTTCAGCGGCACGTGGAAGTGTCCGATAATCATCTTATCGAATCCCTTTGTCGGCATCTTCCTTCTTGCCTTAGCCTCTCTGGCCACCTTGCGGTCGGCACCATACCATGGGAACCCGGCCCAACCTCGAATCGTGTTACCGTGACTGCTGAGATAGCGGTGTCCACGAATCTCGACCGGGGTGGTTATCTTGGAGTGCACGTTGAACTCAAGATTGTCGTGAGCGCCAAGTCTTTCCTTCGCCACCCACGCAACCACGTAACCGTACGAATTGTAGCCAGCCTGTTTGTACTGCGGCTTCTTCGTCAGGCGAGAGTGGTTGTCAGCCGTCGTGAACTCGACACGGACTTTCTCGAAGTGGGGTGCCAGCTCGGCAACAATCTTCGCAACCAGAAGCCCGGCCCGGACACACTGCACGGGGACGGGGAACTCGTTAGTCACCTGAAGCTCGTGATGAATGTCACCAGAGATAAGGTCGCCGTTGACAAGAATAACCAGCTCATCAATCACGGCCACCTGACGCTCAGTATTCACCCAGCCGAGAAACTGCTTCGCCAGATAGTAAACACGCTTCTGTGCGATGGCCCAGCTAAAGGCGTTGAACTCTTCAATCTCATCAGGCTCGATATACTCGCCGATATGCCAGTCAGAAAGAACCAGCACGGCGGACATCGGGGCCGACACCATGGACTTCTTGGGAGTGGCGATAACGGTGGCAGGAAGGGGCTTCATGATTTCCATCTCCCTGCGCATGTCATCAAAGAACGCTTCACTCTCTCCCATTTCGAGCTTCAGCTCTTCAACACGCTTCCGCAATGCACTGTTGTCCTTACGTAGCTTGCGGACGATTGGCGACGGGTTTACATCATCAGCAACCGCCGTCGGGTCAACACCTTTACCTGCACCGTTCTTAGTCATGTTTCACCTCACACCATATCCACCTTCTTTTGAAGGCTCTTGATTGTTTCCTTCTGCCCCCAGAAGGTTCCTTTGTACGTCTTGCCCTTCAGGTCAATCTTGTTGGCAGTATACTTCTCCGACATGGAGACCAACTTCCACCGGTCTTGGGCAATTCCCAACTCAGTTCTGAAATCATTATCCTTGATAACCTGTCCACCGAGGTTTTCCAGCCCCTCATCAATCTTCGCCTCATCGTCCCACTCATCTCTCACAAGATTCGCATCAACGGCCATTCTGAATTTCTTTGGCACCTTTTTACCTCCATTCTTTTTCGGCTTTTTCCCAGCCGTACCCTTTGCCTCGCCCTTTCCCCCACTGGTCTTCGGTAGTCGTGCGCCGCCTTTGCGACCTATCAGACCACTAGGTAGGTCGCCACGATGAACTAAATCAGCAATGCGATTGAGAATGCTCTTCCGGGTCGAAGCGGGAAAGGCTTTCATCGCTCCAGTAACGAAAGTTTCCTTGTCCGAAGCCAGATGTTTATTCTCCATCAACCAGTCTGTCACTCTACCTGCCTTGCTCATGAATGCACTCCTTCCATATGGTTAGTTATTGCCGTTGCCTCCCTCGACAACGTAGACTCAAAGGTGGGTAAAAGGAACGGCAGTGCCGACGCACTCCGTCTGGTGGGGCCTTGATTCCTGTCAGCCGCATTAAGCGTCCTCGCCATACAGGCTTCTCCTTCATTGACAATTTTCAGCCTTTATAGACCTCTAATGTATAGCGATATATCAAAAAAATATCACGTTCTGAACGACGTTCTGAATGACGTTCTGAAAAATATACCAGCCTTAGAAAATTATTGCAAGGACTTTATACGCAGAAAGATGTGAGGTATTAATTACTTCCAGCGTTTGAAAAAACCACCCTTCAGTTTCTGCTGTTGCTGGGGAACTTGTTGATTGACAGGCGGTTTCTGAACCTTGGGCTTCTTCCGGTAGGCCCACCACTTGCCGTCCCTCGCCTTCAGGACAACCATATCCTTCCGGGGCCAATCGAGTCCCCAGACGCCTGCCGGGAGTTTGTTGAGGGTCTTCTGGTCAACTTTCACCTTGTCCTCAAAATCAATCATCGAGAAGTCAACACTGTTGGTCTTCGCATGGGAGAGGTCTATCTTGAAAGTGACTTCCACCAGTTCCGGTTTGACTTTTTTGGGAACCTCGTTGGTGCCCTGAGCGTACGCAGATGGGACAAGAGAGGGAGCTTCCCACGTCGAGGCATGGTCACAAATCGCATCCTCCCCCACAGACAATCCGTGGTTCGTTCCCCACGCCGCCGCAAAGATGATAACAGAGACAATGGGCCAGAGCACAAACTTCTGCCACTTGGGCAGTTTCTCCTTGGAGACAGGAAAGACAGCCAGCATCGAGGCCAGCACGAGCATAATCAAGGGATAGGCCCAGTGTGGTGGGGTCTCCATTGCCGAGGTCAAAGCCCCGTAGAGGCTTGCGGTCAGTACGGCCAGCGTCGGGCCGACGGCTCCCATGCCCATAATACTGGGCATCTTGAGGTCAATGTAGTTTTGCTTCATGATATTCCCTCCACCTAATGAGGGAAATATCAAAAAATTGGTGCCCCCGACAGGACTTGAACCTGCGACCAACGGTTTTAGAGACCGTAGCTCTGCCAGCCTGAGCTTACGAGGGCATTAAAATCTCACGATAAATGTTTTCGAAATCCTCTCCCACCAGTACGAACGAACAGGTGTTTGGGAAATACTCGGCGTACCTCTCAGTGTCATCAAAATGGATATGGAGACCTACCTGCCGGGCGTAGAGGCCCTTCGTTGAATCCCAGACAGAAGCGTCCATCCACGGCCCTCCGTCAGTGCTCCACATGTCAGTACCTTTCGCCGTGTGGTGGTCAACAATTGAAAAGAAGTGTGTGTATTGAACTCCGGCCTCGACAACAGACAACTCCGCATTACACCATGTCTCACCAGTCACAATATGAACTTCGTGACCAGCCTCAACCCAGCGCTCGGACAGCTCTCGAAAGAGTGCCGGGTGGGCATCAATAACCTTGTGTAAGTCAAGACCTATTCTCATCTCTCTCCTGTGTTGTTTCACCATTGCACAACAACACTCAAAATCCGGAAAAATCACATGTGAATTGCCAACAGCTCTTTCACCTTGACATGCTCATGGCCGTCTCCAAGCTTCTCCAGCGTGACGCCATCCGAAAGATAGCCGACACTGGTGTCCCAGCCCACCTCTTTCATCACGTCCGCCTTGACCATTATCTGAAGAGGGTCAACGTGGTGAAGCTTTACCGGCTCACCTCTCAATATCGTTGGAGGCTTGCCAGCCACTGCTTCATTCAAAGGCCCGAAATGCATGATGTTGCAAATAGCGAAATCCTTCTTCGACTCCCTCAATGCTTCAATCATCCGCTGGAGGTATTCCGGCAAAATCAGATTGTCATCATCAAAGAAAGTGATGTACTGACCCGAGGCTTCTTCAATCATGTGCTTCCGGGCGCTGTTGCCAAAATCGGTGTCCGACCTCTCTCCCCCCAAGAACTTGTACTTAATCCTCGGGTCATTCAGGGACTCCACGAGAGCCTTGACATCTTTCTCCTCCGGGCCGTTCGAACAAATAAGATGCTCCCACTTCTCGAACGTCTGTAGGCACATACAGTCAATGCACCTCTTGATGATGGACACGTCTCTCTTCCACGTCGGAGTGATGACCGTGATTATCGGAAGCGGCTCCTTCTTCTCAACACTCTCTGTCTTGACTACCGGGTCTTTTGCCAGTTTACCCCCGGCCCACTCAGTGTTCAGTTCGTTCAGCCAGTGTTGTGCCCAGCCCTCTACCTGATAGTGGTAACCATTTTCCATATGCTTGACCAAGCCAAGATGGTAGTCCACGTGAACCACGATGGGAACCTTGGCCTCAAGCAACTGTTTGAACTCGGCCTTGGTAGCGGCTCCAACCTTTGGAAACAATGCGACATCGGCCTCGGCCAGAAGACGTGTAATGTTCTTATCGTATCGAATAATCTCAACGCCCTTGTGAGGCGGTATCTCCGCAACCCCCTTCACCATGATGATTTTCCGGGCATCGGGGAAGAAGTTTGTTATGCGTATGAACTCAGGATATGACCAGCCGTTATCCACGGTCACTATCGTAAACGGTTTTCTTTCTTCACTCATAATATTCTCCTCGAAGACATCGCTGAATTGAAAAGCGGTCTGTCTCCAGTCCGGGCCAAGTAAATCACTGAAGGTATCCTCCATCTGCTTGACCCACTCACTATCGTCATACCCGGTTCCTTCCGGGTGATACACTTTTACCCTGCCGTCAATAACATTCTTCATATGGTGCTGTCGTGCTGTGTAGCACAACCACAAATCCTGACCGTACCCGTCACTGCCTTTTGGCAACCTGTCTATCTTTGACATGAGCGGCCCCGAGACGGCCATACACATCCCCTCCATGTTCCTGACCACTCTGGGCTTTCCGTCTTTGTAGTGCTCAGCCTGCATAAAGGGCTTTGCCCTTCCCTCCACGCACGGACTCCAGCAACCAAAAGGTAACGATGCCTCAATGGCAGTACGGTACTCCTGTGCGTCACTCTTCAACTCGATGTCATCACCGAGCATCCAGACGGCATCGTAATCAGAACAAGTACGAATTATCTCATTCCAACCACCGGCCCAGTAGATGTTCTCGAACGAGCGTCCAAGATGAGACGGTATCTTGTCCGGGTCAGAGCCACTGTCAAAAACCTCAACGTCATCAAAGACCTCCGACAGTTGCTCATACAGCTTGTCTGAGTTTTCAGGATGGTTGTGGTTGAGAATAACGGCCTTGACTCGACGGGGGGCTTCCTCATCCTCAATGACTTCCATCTCCACGTATGGATGACCCACAAGCGCCTTCGGTATCGGAAGGTCGCACTTGACCAGTGACCGATAAGCCTCCGGCTCCGTCGGGTGAAAGTCACGCAGGTCATCACCCGGCTTCCACTGCATAAAAACACGCTCGAACCAATCCGGCTTTATCTGGTGCGCATGCGTCCACGTCTCGGTCTTTCTCTTTATCTCGTGCGGCTCTCTGGCCCACGAATAGTGGCGACAGCGGCAAACATCCTCGGGCACCTCTGTAATCTTCATCTCCTGCTCTGGAAGCAGATGCCTCGAAGAGTGAATCCTGCAACTCGACTTGATGATGACGTTGGGATGGAAATGCTCCGGCGGTTCCACTCTCCAGTGAACAGAGCGCCAATAGGTGTGCCAAGAGCATCTAGCCCCCATCAGGCTCGGGTCTTTCTCCAAGGCCTCAAAGAACCACTTCCACAGGGCAGTGGCTTCATCGTCCATGTAGAACTCATCCGCATCCACTATCCATACCCAGTCAAAGCCGTCCTTCTCTATGCGCTCCAGTGCCTGATTGCGTTCGTGGGCCTCCTTGATGTCCGGGGCCGGGTGCTCCTGACCCTCAAGCTCCATGTAATGTATATTTTCTATACCTTCGGTTTGCAACACATCAACAACCTGCTTGGTGCGCCGCTGTTCAGGAGACTGGGCCTCAAAGAAAGAGGTCTTGCTCTCCGCAACATAAACCCCACTTACTCGTGGCGATAGCCAGCGAAGTATGTTTTCCAGATACGGCCCCTCATCGTACGTAGAAACGAAAGCCGCAATCTCAGTAGGGGGAACCCACTCCGACGTGCTCTTCACCTCTACAGAGGGCTTTATTATGCCATTCCACGCCCTCATCACGGAGTCCGCTTCCTTCTCCGAAGAGTATTCTCGCCGTATGTACTCTGAAGCCTTCGTCCCAATTTCGCTAATTTCTGATAGCTCCATAGAAAGAACTTTCTTCATCTCCAGAAAGACCGAGAAGGTATCCGTCTCAGCGGCCACCCTTGTAATCTCCGGCAAGAAAAACTCCTGACCTGCCACACCGTGCCAGCCAACGACCAAACACCCGCAGGCCATCGCCTCGGCAGGCGGCATTCCAAATCCTTCCATGTAGCTCCCTGACATGAAGATGGCCGACTTCTTCAGCCACTGCGCCACCTCCCCCTCACTTCGCCACTCGATGGACTCGACCGTCCAGCCGCTCAGGGCACCCGAGTCGCTCAGCATTGTGAGTACGTCTTGGAGTTCATCCCTGCGGCGTCTTGGCATATAAGAAATGATTTTCTGTTTTGCATCTGCCGGGCCAAACGGAGGCCTGTCAAAAGAATACCTTATCCGGTGTACGTCCACAGGCAGAAGCTCTGACAGGGCAACCCGAGAGTGTTCCGACACGCAAAGGACTGCCGAGACACGGTCACGGTAAAACTCCTGAAAGCACCCCGCTTCGCCATAACCTCTCGGCACGTTGAAAGGATTCTGTGCATAGACAACGACATTCGCCGCATCCAGTCCGGGCAGGTCGGGTAACTTGTTAAGCAGTTCTGGAACAACCACGTAATCATCAGGAGCTAAAACCAAATCCTTGACAGGCATCGTACGGGTCTTCGTGTTGAACCACTTGTCTGGCTTCCCCTTGTCCGGTACGACAACTGCGGCATCAAAACCATTGTCATTGAGAATGTCCACTTGGCGGTAAACCTGCTTCACGCCGCCTGTCGGCACACTCTCTTCATTCGTTAAAGCAAACCTTATGCGTGGTTCAGCCAATTCCCAATTCCTCCGCCTGTTGTTTCAAAAGCATCTTTCCAAAATCGTAGATGGCATAATCCAGTTCGTTTCGCTCACGAAACGCCTGCTCCACCTCCGGGGGCACCGGAGACTTGTCATATGCCGCAACTCTCATCTTCTCTATTGTATTCGCCTTCCAGCCCACCAGAGCAGAAAATACTTTCCAGCTCAGCTCCATTTCCTCTGCCACGAAGACAAAGGCATAGCGGCGAGCAAAGAGGTCAAAGTGCAATTCGTCCATTGAGTAGTAGCCCATGAAAAGAGCCATGACATTATTTGTGAAATGACGAAGCTCCTTGGGATTCTTCCAGCCTGCGGCCTTACCCTCCTCGCCTTTATTCCGAAGATACCACTCATGGTAGGGCACTCCCTGCTTGGCAAACTCATTCACAGGCCCAGCCGGACTTATATGATTGTAGTGCGACCTTGCTCTTTGAAGCGGGTCACGGACGCTGGTAATGACCACGTGGCCCGGCATAAGTTCTTTCATTCGGTTGACATTCTTCTCCTTGTGAACCAAGTGATGTAACGACACATCGAATGGAGCCTCCAGCTCGGCAAAGACGCTTTCGTGAGACCGATACAGAACCTTCATGTTGTTGTCGGCGGCATAACCTCGAAGCATGAACTTTATCGTGGTCGAGGCCGTCTTGGGTGTCCTGATATACCACAGCCTCTTTCCCTTCAGACTGTCGGGCTTGGCCTTGTCTCTCTTGTGCTTCGGACGCAATCGGTCGGGCGCAACCTGTCCGAAGATTGTTCTGGACAGCTCCCACAGCCTTCCGTTCTTGACAAGATTCCTGTATGTCTCGTAGGCCCCGAAACCTTTCCATCTCTTAAGCACGTTCATACTGGTAGCCCGGCCATCGTACTTCTTGGCATCGAAGCTACTGCCAACGCCAAAGATTTGATTTATGCCCCGGTCGGTTTCAGGAAGGCCCATAATGTTCTCGATTCTTCTCCGGTACTTTTCACTGGTAACCCAGTCGTTGTAACTAATCACAACCAGATTCGGCAAAAATGATGTTGCGCCGATTGCCTCCTCGGCGTGCTGAATCCAGAGAGCCACGTGCTTCTTCGTCAACCGAAACACAAAATCACCCGCCTTCAACCTGCTCGCAAACATGTTGAACGGGTCTCTCATTATCAACACACACGTTTGTTTGCCGCTCTTACCCACGACACTTTCGTTCGCTTCAAAATCCAACTCATCAATATACTTGTCCTCGTATGACTGAAAGAAGACCTTCTTCTTTTTCTTCCAGAAGGCATCATCATTGGTCGGAGTTCTGAACGCATCCGGGGCATAGACATTCGTGTCATCCCTTGGCACCTTGGGCTTGGCGAACTTTGATATGTCATTAACAAACCAGACTGGCTCATCAAAATGGCAGGCAAGCCAGTGAATAACGGCGTGCTGTCCTCCCCGCCTCATACCGAAAAAGATAAACTCCTGCTCGTTCGTCACATCAGCTCCCTGAACCTGTTTACATGTTTCGGCATATCACAGAAATCCTCCTCGGCGTAACAGTACTGGCACCACCTGTCAGAGCCGTCCTTGAAAAAGCCGTACTTGCAAGTAACACCAGCAATAGCGGAAAACTTACCACACCCACGCCTGCTCGCCAAGCCTTCACAGGAAGAAAGTTCGTGAACAAACAAACCCCACTGGTGTATCCATGTGCGCCCCGGAGGAGGTGCGCACAGTTCAGGCTGACTCCAGCCCGGCTCTCCCTTCTTGCCATCTTTTGCCTCATCGAGAGGCAGTGAACCGATTCCGTATATGGCATCATTCCGGCGCAGGTGTGGATTATTACTCCACCAGAAATCAGGGCACGGCAGGTAGGGCGGCTCCGAGTTGTCAAGCTCCAACCTTGGCATCCAGTTAGACCACATGTGCTCGAAGATGTCTTCGTGGCTGACCATCCGACGCAGGTACAGGTAATCGCACACATCTGCGTCCATGAACTCAACAGCACGATGCAACCACATCTTATC